>Ga0070766_10000127_pt1 | contig 29159 bp, 25 predicted proteins | sample HubBroMetageWFT6_FD_69782 | JGI IMG/M metagenome (GOLD analysis project Ga0070766, IMG submission 69782) | Warmed and freeze-thawed soil microbial communities from the Hubbard Brook experimental Forest, New Hampshire - Hubbard Brook CCASE Soil... | ecosystem: Environmental > Terrestrial > Soil...
CGCGACGAGAACCAGCTGCATGCCGCGGTCGTCGAGCTGATCGCGCATGAGGACGCGCAGATCAAATACTCGACCGTGCAGAACTGGTATCCGGGCGACGCCGAGGGTAAGGGCGGCATCTACAATTTTGTGACCAAGCGCGGCGCCTGCCGCGGCGCGCGGGCCAAGATCTCCTGGACCCAGGTCGAGACCGGCTCGGCGATCACCTGGAAGTATCCGAGCTGCATCCTCGAAGGCGACGACTCGGTCGGCGAATTCTATTCGGTAGCCATCACCAACAACCGTCAGCAGGCCGATACCGGCACCAAGATGATCCATATCGGCCGCAATACCAGCTCGACGATCATCTCGAAGGGCATCTCGGCCGGGCGCGGCCAGAATACCTATCGCGGCCTCGTGCGGATTCAGCCGCGGGCAAAGGGCGCTCGCAACTACACGCAATGCGACTCGCTGCTGATCGGCGACCGCTGCGGCGCGCATACGGTGCCCTACATCGAGGTGCGCAACCCCACGGCCAAGATCGAGCACGAGGCGACGACGTCGAAGATAAGCGACGACCAGCTGTTCTACTGCCGCCAGCGCGGCCTCTCCGACGAGGACGCGCTGTCGCTGATCGTCAACGGCTTCTGCAAGGAAGTGCTGAAGGAATTGCCGATGGAGTTCGCGGTCGAGGCGCAGAAGCTGCTGGCCGTGAGCCTCGAAGGCAGCGTCGGATGACCTTCTTTTATCGTCACCCCCGCGGAAGCGGGGGTCCAGGGGCAACTTCTGGAGCCTGTGGCTCTGGATTCCCGCTTTCGCGGGAATGACGGGGTAACGGAGCAGAATTCAGCAATGCTCGAAATCAAAAATCTGCATGCCCGGCTCGAAGATGGCCGAGAGATCCTGAAGGGGATCGATCTGTCGGTCGGCGACGGCGAGGTGCACGCGATCATGGGGCCGAACGGCTCCGGCAAATCGACGCTTGCCGCGGTGCTGGCCGGGCGCGACGGCTATGAAGTCACCGAGGGCAGCGTCATCTATCGCGGCCGCGATCTGCTGGACACGCCGGCCGACGAGCGGGCGCGTGAGGGTCTGTTTCTCGCCTTCCAGTACCCGGTCGAGATCCCGGGTGTGAACAACACCTATTTCCTGCGCGCGGCGGTCAACGCCCAGCGGCGCCACCGCGGCGAGCCCGAGCTCGACGCCGGCCAGTTCCTGCGCCTGGTCCGCGCCAAGCTGAAGCTGCTCGATATCGGCGATGATCTCTTGCAACGCTCGGTCAATGTCGGCTTCTCCGGCGGCGAGAAGAAGCGTAACGAGATCTTCCAGATGGCGATGCTGGAACCGCGCCTCGCGATTCTCGACGAGACCGACAGTGGCCTCGACATCGACGCGCTGCGGGTGGTCGCGCGCGGGGTCAACGAGCTGCGTGCGCCCGACCGTTCGATCGTGATGATCACGCATTATCAGCGCCTGCTCCAATACGTAGAGCCCGACCACGTGCATGTGCTGCAGGAAGGCCGGATCGTCGAGTCAGGCGACAAGAGCCTCGCCGCCGATCTGGAGCGTCGCGGCTATGGCGCTTTCGGCGAGGTACCTGAAGCGGCGGAACCCGCATGAGCGCCATTCTCGATTTCCCGGTCCGGCCCGAGGCGCGGCCCTATATCGAGGCGTTCGATCACCGTGCCGTCACGGCCGAGCCTGACTGGCTCGTCCGCGATCGGCGGCGCGGCCTCAGCCGTTTCGCCGAGCTGGGTTTTCCAAACCGGAAAAGCGAGAGCTGGCGCTATCTCGATCTCCAGCCGCTTGAAAAGCGGCCGCTGATACCGGCGCATGCGGCGCCGGAAGCGGACGAGGCCGGCTTGCGCGAGCGGCTGGCGGGATTATCGCTGCCGGAGAGGGCCCGTCGGCTCGTGCTGGTGGACGGCCGGTTTGCTCCTGGCCTGTCGATCATGGAGCCGCGGCCCGGATTGTGGCTCGGCTCCATGGCGCAAGCGCTGCGCGAACGCCCCGATCTGGTGCGCCCGGCGATCGAGCAGGCCGCGGCAGATGCAGCGGCCCATCCATTCGCGGCGCTCAATACCGCCTTTTTCGCCGACGGCTTCGTGCTCGAGGTCGCGCCGGGAATTGACATCGAGCGGCCGATCGAGATCGTCCACCTGGCCTCGGGCGCGACCTCGGCCTCGTTGCATACCCGCAGCCTGGTTGTGCTCGGCGCCGGCAGTCGCGCCAATCTCCTCGAAATCTACGCCGGCCCCACCGCGAACGGGCCGGCGTACTGGCGCAATGACATCGTGGCTCTGCGCGTCGGCGAAGGCGCCGAGCTGAATCGTGCCGTGCTGGTCGAGGAGTCGGCGGAGGCGCTGCATTTGGCGCAGACCGATATCATGCTCCGCGCGGGTGCCCGTTTCGCCGGCTTTGCCCTGTTGCTGAGGGGGCGGCGGTTGCGGCACGAGGCGAACGTCGCGATCGACGGCGAAGGCGCGCAATGCCGGTTGGACGGCGCCTATCTCGTGACCGGCAGCGACGAGACGAACATCGTCACCGAAATCGACCATCGCGTTGCCGGCGGACACAGCAGCGAGCTGATCAAGGGCGTCGCCGCGGATCGGGCGCATGGTGCGTTCCAGGGCCGGATTATTGTGCGCGAGCACGCCCAGAAGACCGACGCGCACCAGCTGAGCCGCAATCTGATCATCGGCGAGCGCGCTGTCATCGACACCAAGCCGGAACTTGAGATTTACGCCGATGATGTCAAATGCAGCCATGGCGCCAGCGTCGGCGATCTCGACGAGGCGGCACTGTTTTATCTGCGGGCGCGCGGCATCTCGGCCGAGGAGGCGCGGCGGATGCTGATCGACGGCTTCCTGCGCGAGGCGGTGGAAACGGTCGAGGACCTCGCGACCCGCACGCATTTGTTGCGACATCTGGCCCGGCGGCTGGCCGATCTGGAGGGATAGGATGGCGGCGGCACCGCTGCGGAAGGACGAAGTGACACCAGGCCGGCTCGACCCGCGCGTGTTGCGGCGCGAATTTCCGATTTTCGCGAGCAACCCCGGCCTCGTTTTTCTCGATTCCGGCGCCAGCGCGCAGAAGCCGCGAAGCGTCATCGACGGCCTTTCCGAGTTCTACCGCAACGACTACGCCAATGTGCATCGCGGCGTATACGCGCTGAGCGGCCGCTCGACCGACCGGTTCGAGGAAGCGCGCGAGAAGGTGCGCGCTTTCCTCAACGCCGCCGACGAGCGCGAGATCGTCTTCGTGCGCGGCGCCACCGAGGCGATCAACCTCGCCGCCCAGAGCTGGGGCCCCGCGCACTTGAAAGCGGGCGACGAGATCGTCATCAGCGATGTCGAACACCACTCCAACCTCGTGCCGTGGCAGATCCTGTGCGAGCGCATCGGCGCCCGGCTGGTCGTGACGCCGACAGATGAGACTGGCGAATTCGACCTCGCCCGCTTCGAGGCGCTGCTGAGCCCGCGCACCCGGCTGGTCGCGGTGACCCATATCTCCAACGTCACCGGCGCACTGCTGCCGATCGAGCGGATCGTCCAGCTCGCCCATGCGGCGGGCGCCAAGGTGCTGGTCGATGGCTGCCAGGCGATCCCGCGGATGCCGGTCGATGTGCGGGCTCTCGGCTGCGATTTCTACGTCTTCTCCGGGCACAAGGCTTACGGCCCGAGCGGGATAGGCGTCCTGTACGGGCGCTACGAAGCGCTCGCCTCGATGTCGCCCTGGCAGACCGGCGGCGGCATGATTGTCAACGTCACCTACGAAAAGACCGAGTTCCAGGACCCGCCGCACCGCTTCGAGGCCGGCACCCCCGATATCGCTGGCGCCGTCGGGCTCGGCATTGCCCTCGATTTCATCGAAGGCCTGGGCCGCGAGGCGATCCGCGAGCACGAGGAGGCGCTGACCGGTTACGGGGTCGATCGCCTGTCCCGCATCGCCGGCGTGCGCCTCGTCCCCGGCGGGCAGCGCCGGCTCAGCATCCTGTCCTTCAATGTCGACGGGGTGCATCCGCATGACGTCGGTACCGTGCTCGACCAGCACGGTGTCGCCGTCAGGGTCGGCCATCATTGCGCCCAGCCCCTGATGGAAAAGCTCGACGTCGCCGGCACGGTGCGCGCCTCGTTCGGCGTCTACAACGACGAAGCCGATATCGACCGTTTGGCGCAGGCGGTCGAGGCCTGTCGGGAGATGTTCCGGCGATGAGTGACGATCTGCGCGAACTTTACCAGGACATCATCCTCGATCACGGGCGCCATCCGCGCAATTTCCATGCGCTCGAACGCCCGACGCATCTGGCGCGCGGCCACAACCCGCTGTGCGGCGACCGGGTCACGGTGTACCTCGCCGTCGAGGGCGACCATATCGCCGACGTCAGCTTCGAAGGCCGCGGCTGCGCGATCTCGACGGCGGCGGCATCGCTGATGACCGAGGTGTTGAAGGGCAAGACGATCGATGACGCGAGAAAGCTGTTTGCGCAATTCCATGCCCGGGTGACCGGCGGCGACGCCGGCCCGCTGCCGGAGCCATTGGAAGAGGACAGCGAGCGGCTCGAACCCTTGACCGGGGTCAAGGCCTACCCGGCGCGGGTCAAATGCGCGACGCTACCGTGGCACGCTTTCGAGGCCGCGCTCAAGTCGGGACTTGCCGGCGACACGGTCAAGACGGAGTAGGGGATGCCGAGCGAACACGAACATCATGACTATTTCGACTTCGGTTCCGAGCCGCCGCCCGAGACACCGGACGTCGAGCGGCCGGAGGGCGAGGACGATCCCGAGCTGCTGGAGCCGGTGCTGGAGGCGCTGAAGACCGTCCGCGACCCGGAGATCCCGGTCAATTTGGTCGATCTCGGCCTGATCTACGAACTCGTCGTAAAGAAGGGCGGCATTGTCTTTGTCGAGATGACGCTGACGACGCCGGCTTGTCCGGTCGCACAAAGCATGCCGGGCGAGGTCGAAGCGGCGGTCCGAGGCGTTCCTGGCGTCAACGACGCGCGGGTCAAGCTGGTATGGACCCCGCCCTGGGACCGCGACCGCATGAGCGAGGAAGCTAAGCTCGAACTCGGGCTGATGTGAGCGGCGGCAAGTTCCGCGCCGTCCTCTTCGACCTGCTGACCGGGCTTATCGATTCCTGGACCCTGTGGGACAGCGTCGCCGGAAACCGAGAGGATGGGCGCCGTTGGCGCGCGGCTTATCTGCAGAATACCTATGCCGAAGGCCGTTATCGGCCATACGAAGCGCTGGTCCGTGAAGCGGCGGTCGAGAGCGGCCTACCGCCTGAACTCGGCGACCGGCTGGCGGCCCGCTATGACGAGCTGTCGCCCTGGCCCGAGGCGACCGAGATCCTCAGCCAGCTCCAGGGCATATTTTCGCTCGGGATCGTGACCAATTGCTCGGAAGCGCTCGGCCGGCTTGCGGTAAGCCGGACCGGGATCGAGTTCGATGCCGTGGTTACCGCCGAACGAGCGGGCTTCTACAAGCCGCATCCCGGACCGTATCTGTTGGCGTTGGAAGAACTCGGCGTCACTGCAGACGACACTTTGTTCGTCGCCGGTTCGGCCTATGATCTGTCCGGCGCCGCCGCGGTCGGAATGCCGGTGTTCTGGCACGACCGGATCGGCATGGCGATGCCGCCCGGCACCCCGCCGCCGTTGTGCCGCGAGACAAGCCTGCGGCCGCTGCTATCCCTGGCTTTCGACGGTCAGATGCCGAGCGCCCTCCGGTAAACCCGCACCGTCTCGCGCAGCCGTCCAGTCATCGCTTTCGGCTTTAAACGCGCCCCGATAAATTCCGGTCGCTCCATAGGCGCAGAGGCCGAACCGCCGCTTAGCCAGCGTTGATAGCAAGTGCCGATTTCTTGGAACAATCGGTAATAGACGGCACGGTTGAAATGTCGGAAATCCTCGGTGACCTCGTCGATCGACTCGATCAGCGATGTCATCTCGATGAATTCGACATTGCCCCGGTGTTCGCCGACCGATCGGAAGGTCTGGTTGAGCGCCGCCTGTATTCCATCCTCCACCGCGGCCCCGTTGATGTTGTGCCGTTGGTTCGGCAGCACGACGATGAACAAAGCGTTCGCCGGGGCCTTGTCGAGGATCGTCCGGTACATCGTTTCGTACACTCTCATGTCGTCAAACGGCACGGTGTCGAAATCGTCGGCATCCTGTCGCCGGTCGGGCTGTAGATGATGACCGTCCCGTCGGCGCACGGCTCAAAGAGGCGGGTGTCATAGAACGATCCATCCATGCCGAGCCGGCCGATCAGATCGGTCTCCTGAGCGGTCAATCCCTGCAGGGCCTGCGCCAGGATCGTGCTGTTCTGGCGCGGCATATAAAGCCCGCCGTGCATCGTGACGACTTCACTCAGGATGCTCTGTGCGTGCGCTCGGAAAAAATGCTCGATGACCTCCAATTCGCAGCCGCCGCGGATGCGTACCTCGCCGAACTGCCTCGTGCCCGCGCCAGTGGCCTCATTTTCCGCCGTGGCAATGTTGATCCAGTCGACCGTTTCATTGAGGTCTGACAGGACCTCGCCGACGATCTCCAGCTCCGGCTGTCCCAAAAGCTCGTAGACCCATTGCTCGACACCCATCCCCAGGGTGCGGCACGAAAAGGCGAAATGCTCGAGCTTGGGCTTGGCCCACGCCACCAGGCCGATAACCAGAAAAAAGCCGCAGATCCCGTAATCGCCATAGCGGTCGCACACCGCCACCAGACCGGCCCGGGCATGAAACGGCGCGATCTGTTCCAGCAACTGTGCCCTGGCCTCGGTCTTGTCCTCCGACAGGCGCTGCTTGGTGAAGTTGAGTTGGTTGGTGCGGTTGATCAGTTCGATCGCACGGTCGAGGTGCTTTTCGACATCGTAGATGATTGTGACGGCGATGTTGCTCTGCCGCAGGAATTCGGCCGTATTGCCGCCGGCCTTGCCCATCTCGACGTGGCGGGTTTCGAGCAATTTGTATTGCCGCAGCCGGGTCAAGTCCGGGTCGGATTTGCCCGCAAACCCCGGATCGCTCAGAAAGTCGCGAATCGCACCGGGATCGGCAATCTGCAACCCGGAAAGAGCGGCCTTTGCCTGCGCCAGATTGGCCGGGTGGTCGTCGACAAATACAACAGTTTCGGCGCGAAGCTGTACCGCTTCGACGATTTCGGCGATCCGATCGGCTTTGGGCGACCAGTCGATGCTCGGGAAGATGAAATACTCCCAGATCTCGGTGCCGACCAAGATCTCCTCGACCGCCGTCCGCTCGTTGCGCGAGCAGATCGAATTCATGATCCCGCGGCGGCACAGCTCCACGACGATATCGTGGTGCTCGGTATTGTACCGGATACCGCCCTCGGTCAGGGTCCCGTGCCAGAAGGTCTCATCCAGGTCCCAGATAACCAGGCGGACATTCTTGAAGGGCGCGCTGCGCATGGCCGGCATGACGTCAGCTATAGCAATGATGACTGGCGGCAGCCAGCCTCAAGCCAGCGCGGCATCGAGGTCGGCGATCAGATCGTCGGGGTCCTCGATGCCGACCGACAGGCGCAGCAGATCGGGCGGCACCGGGCTGCCCTCGCCCTCGACCGAGGCGCGGTGCTCGATGAGGCTCTCGACTCCGCCCAGCGAGGTAGCGCGCTTCCATACCTCCACCCGCGCCGCCGTCGCGATCGCCGCCTCGGCCCCGCCGCGCACGCGGATGCTCAGCATCCCGCCGAACCCGCCCGCCATCTGGCGCGCGGCGATGGCGTGGCCGGGGTGGCTTGGCAGGCCGGGGTAGAGTACCTCCGCGACGCGTGGATGGCCGGCGAGTGCCTCGGCGATCCGCTGCGCCGACCGGCAGGCGCGCTCGACCCTCGGGAACAGCGTGCGCATGCCGCGCAGCAGCAGAAACGCCTCGAAGCTGCCGAGAATGGCGCCGCCGCCGCTGCGGGCGGCGACCAGGCGGTCCCAGAACTCCTCCTTGCGCGCCGTCGTCAGCGAACCTGCGATCACATCGCTGTGGCCGTTCAGGTATTTGGTCGCCGAATGCATGACGATGTCGGCGCCGAGCGCAAGTGGCCGCGTCAGCACCGGGGTTGCCGCGGTGCTGTCGATTGCGAGCAGCGCGCCGGCGGCGTGGGCGATCCCGGCGGCGGCGGCGATGTCGGTGATCGACCACAACGGGTTGGCCGGGGTCTCGATCCAGACAAGCTGGGTCCGGCCGGGCACGACCGCGCGGCGGAGTTCGTGGAGCGATGTGGCATCGACGAAATCGACGGCGACTGCTTCGTTCCCCGCTGCAGCGAGCCGGCGCCGCAAGGCCCAGTACATCACGCGCGGCGCGACCGCATGGCTGCCCGGCGGCAGGCTGTCGAACACGGCGGCCGCCGCGGCCATGCCGGAGGCGAAGAGCAGAGAGGCGGCGCCGCCTTCGAGGGTGGTGATCAGCGCCTCCGGCTGATCGTAGGTCGGGTTGTCGGCGCGGGCATAGCCGCGGCCCCGCCGGTATTGGTTGTCCGGATCGCGCTCGAAGGTGGTCGCCGTGTGCACCGGCAGGACGACGGCGCCGGTCGCCGGGTCGGTCCAGCCTAGCGCTTGCGCAGCGAGGGTCGCCGGCCGCAGCGGTTTCGGGCTCATCAGGCGCCGCCTGCCGGTACTGCCGAAGCCGCATCGCGGCGAGTTCGGGCGACGGCGTGGATCTCGTCCCGGATCGCCGGCTCGGTGTGGAACAAGCGGTCGAGGTCGCGCGCCGCCAGCGTCAGCAGCTCGCAATAGCAGAGCGCCACGACGTCGGCGGTGCGCGGCGCATCTTCCAACAGCGCAAGCTCGCCGAAGAAGTCGCCGGTGCCGAGCTCGACGGGCATCTGGGGAATCTGGACTTCGACCGCGCCTGAGGAGATGAAATACATCGCGTCGCCACGCTCGCCCTTGCGCACTATAAACTCCCCGGGAACCGCGAGGCGCGGCCGCAGCAGCCGCGCTACGGCGCGCGTGGCGTGCTCGTCCAACGCCGAGAACAGCGGCACACGGCCGATCAGCTGCTCGCGATCGAGCCCGAGATCCAGGTGCGGGCGCTTGTCGAGCAGCCGCTGACGCTGAAGCAAATCCCGCTGAAGATCGTCGAACACATCGCGGTTCAGTATCGATTCCTCGCGCAGCTGGCGATAGCGATCGTCCTCGATTTGCGCCGCCGTTCGCACCAGGAAATGGACCTGGAGCTGCTGCGCGTAAGCGGGGTATTGCAGCCGCAGGGCCGAAACCGCGCGGTCCACATCGGCCAGCCGTCGATCGAGCAGCACCGCTAGGTCCTCCGATGCCTGCTCGCCAAACAGCGATCGGATTTGCGCCTCGTTGAACGCGATCAGCTCGTGCAGCACCGAGCGGGCGGAAAGCAGTCCTTCGAAACGGGCGGCGAGGCACCTCGCCAGCGGGTCGGCGACACCAAAGCGCCGATGCAAGAGGCTGGCGATGCGGAAGCCGCGGCCGAAGCCGACGAGCTTTGCCGCCGCCTTCTCGTATCCGCGGATGGCGTCGGTACGCGCGGCATCGCGCAATCGATCGGCATAGCCCAGTAAGGTCGCGGCGCCGGCTCGCGAGACGATCCGGGCTTGCAGATGCTCGGAATAGAGTTGCTGCTCCCGGTCGGCGAGCGTGAGTAAGGCTGGTTGGGTGCGCAGCTCGCCTGCCAGATCGGCCGCCGTGCCAAGATCGGCCGGCCGATCTTCCGCCCGAGGTTGATAGACCCGGGTGACCTCAGCGACGATGTCGGGATCGATCTCGTGATCGCCCGCGATCTTCTCGATCGCGCTTTGCACCGAGGCCCGCGACAGCGCGATTACCCGGTCGCGCAGTGCCACCTCCGCCGGTGAAAGCCGGTCGAGCTCGATCAGCCGCATCAACGGCCGCAGCGTCGGCGCATTGATGACGAGGGTGAACAAGACAAAGCCGGTTGCCAGAACGCCGACTTCCGGCGGCAGTGCCCCGTTTTCGGTCGCCGCCGCCGCCAGCGCCAGGGATACGGCGCCGCGCAGACCGCCCCACAGCATGACGAGCTTGTATTTGTTCCCGATCGGCTCGGCGATGCCGCTGGCGCTCAATGCCGGCATCAGCCCGTAGAGGGTGACGCCGCGCGCGGCCATCGCGGCCAGGATCAGCACCGCAAGTAGACCCAGATCGGTCAGCCATTTGTCGCCGATATGGCGCAGCTGCTCGGGTGCCTGCATCGCGGCCAACAAAAAGATCAGCGAGCTGGCCCAGAAGGCGAGCTGCTCCCAGATCTCGACGAGGTTCTCGAAATTCGCCGGAGCCATTCGGCGACGCCCGGCGGCGCCGATCGCGATCGCCTCCGCGGCGACAGCGACGATGCCCGACAAGCCCAGATAATGATCGCAAATGACATAGACGATATAGGCCGAAGCGATGGTCATCGTCGCTTCCGCGAGGCGGTTTCCGCGCAGCAAAGGCATCAACCGTATGGCAATCCAGCCGGCGAGCCCGCCGACCACGAGGCCGCCGATGAATTGGCGCAGAAAGATCAGTGCACCGAATAGCGCGCTGCCTTGCTGCGTCACGAGCATGTCGACCGCCACGGTGTAAATCGCGATCGCGGCCGCGTCGTTGAACAGGCTCTCGCCCTCGACCAGCGTCGACAGCCGTCGGGGCGCGCCGACATCGCGAAAGATGCCGACCACAGCGACCGGGTCGGTCGTGGCAATGATCGCCCCGAGGGCTAGCGCCCCGAGCAACCCCATGTCCGAAATGGGCCAGAGGGAGAGCCCGGCGGCAAACGTGCAGAGGACGACGCCGACAACGGCAAGGAGCAGGACGGGTCCGATCTCGTCACTGAGCTGTCGCACGTCGAGGTTGAGCGCCGCCTCGAACAAGAGCGGCGGCAGGAAGATCGCCAGCAGTGTCTCGGCGCCCGGCTCGAAGTTGTCGAGCGTCGCGAAGATATCGCCGAAGACGGTGCCGGAGGCAGTTCCGGACGCAAGGCTGGCGACCGCGCCCAAGGCGATGCCGACCAGCGCCAGGATCACCGCATAGGGGAAGGAAAGGCGCTCGGCGAGCGGCAGCAGCAGGCTGACCAGTCCCAGCAGAATGGTCACGCCGAACACGGTCATTACCACGTCGTGCATCGCCGGAGCATGCAGACCAGAGCGCGCTATCGCAATAGGTGGTATCGGCGGGTCCGGCCGACCGGATTGTGAGATTGACCCGGCCGTGCGACCGCTCTACCTGATCGCTGCCATGAGCCAGCCCAACCCACGCAGCGTAACGATCGCCCGGCGCACGATCCTGCAGCTCGCAGTCGCAGCCGCGTTGATGTTCGGTCTCTCCCAGCCGGCGCCGGCTCAGCTCGAGCATTTCCCGACCGCCGAGCTGACCATCGTCACCGCAAGCGGGCCGCACAAATTCGCTGTTGAAGTGGCGACGACCCCGGCCCAGCTCGAGCAGGGGCTGATGTTTCGGCAGAGCCTCGCACCCGATTCCGGCATGCTGTTCGACTTCAAGTCGCCGCAGCCGGTGATGATGTGGATGAAGAACACGCTGATCCCGCTCGACATGCTGTTTGTCGACATGCAGGGGCGCATCGCCAACATCCACGAGCGGGCGGTGCCGGGGTCGCTGGAGACGATCGGCTCGGGTGCGCCTGCGCGGGCGGTTATCGAGCTGAACGGCGGCACCGTCGCCCGGCTGGGGATCAAGCCGGGAGACCGGGTCATTTATCCGATTTTCGGCAACGGCGCTTAAAGCGCCTGGTTTAGGGAATTTTCACGCAAACTTAGGCGGTCTTTAATACTAATCCGGCAGGATCATCCGAGACCGACCGTTTCCGCCACGTTTGTCGGGGGACGAAAATGAGCCTTCCGGACTGGGTCATTCATATCGCAGGGCTGGCTATCCTCGCAGGAACGACGGCATTAGCCTTCTTTGGCTTCTGAAGCCCGCCTCACGCTCTTGGACCGTGCCGCACTGTTCGGTGATGTCCGCCCGCGCCGTAAGACATGGCGCGGATAGGAATACGAACTCCAATTTCTCGGAGACCTCCCCACCGCTGACCTTAGGCTCCGAGAGGAAATGGCCGGGCCGGAAAATTCCGGTCCGGCCATTTTAGTGGCTACGAGCGATTGGCGGCGTGACCCGCTAAGGCTCACTCCGCGGCTTCGGCTTGGCGCCAGCCGAGATGCCTGAGGCAGCGGTCGATCCACAGCTTGGTCAGCTTCTCCTGCGCGCCATTCTGTGAGAGGCGCCGGCGCAGGGTCGGGAAATCGACCTGGTCGAGATCCTGGTCCTGGTTGAAGCAGGAGAACACCACCGTTTCGGTGCCGCTCGCAGGATCGTAATGGCGCTGCAGGCACTGCGCGCAGATCTCCTTCATCATGCACTGCATCGGCGAATTGATCGAGGCGATCGCCCGGTGCCCGGGGCGGAAATAGCGCTTCAAGGCGGCGCGGCGCGCCTCGGCGACCGCGGCCATCATGCCGTCCGAGCCGATCGCGATGATGCGGTCGACCTCGGCTAGCGGGATCTCGGTCGGCCCCAGCGCGCCCGCGCCGTAGGCCTCGATCGCCGCGACGATGTTGCCGACGAAGGCGAGGTCATGCGGCCGGCTCGGCGCGAAACCCGGCGCCTCGTCGCAGCACCATACGACGCTGTCGGCTGCGCGCTCGATATCGGCGATCTTGTAGCGGTCCTCGATCGTCTTGTAGCCGGCGAAATAGAGCACGCGCGACCCCTGCGCCCGCAGCGCCGCGCCGATCGAAAACAGGACCGCGTTGCCTAGCCCGCCGCCGACCAGCAGCACGGTCTCGCCCGCTGGCGTTTCGGTCGGGGTTCCGGTCGGGCCCATCAGGATGACCGGATCGCCCGGCTGCAACAGCGCGCAGAGATCCGACGATCCGCCCATTTCCAGAACGATCGTCGACAGCAAGCCCCGCTCGCGGTCGATCCAGGCGCCTGTCAGCGCCAACCCCTCCATCGAGAGGGTCGTGCCGTCAACCCGCGGCGCGAAGGTCTCGTAATTCTGCAGGCGATAGAACTGGCCAGGCTGGAAGGCGCGCGCCGCCATCGGCGCCCGCACGACGACCTCAACAATCTTTGGCGTCAGCCGCTCGACCGCATGCACCTGCGCCCGCAGCTCGTCGTCGAGCCGCATCTTCAGCGCAGCCGGCTCGGGGGATGCCGGCGAGCGCCGCGCCAGAATCCGGCTGACCACTGGGTAGCCCTGCTTGGTCCCGCCCATCGCCTTGACGACATTCCCGGCGAAGCTCGGATGCAGATCGCCGAAAAAGCTGACGGCGCGCCCATCGGGCATCAGACTCATCAGCACCCGTACCTCGGCCGGCTTGGCGACCCGCTCGGGCGTTGCCGGGCGGCCCTGCTCGTCGAGCGCACGGAAATAGCGGCCGTCGAGCGCGACATGCTCGGGGTCTTCGCGCGCCAGCACCGTATTGGGTTGGGTCCCGGCGGCGACCAGGATCGTGCGCGCCGGCAGCACCACCTCCTCGCCCGCGGCTTGATCCGGCTCCGGGAGATGGCCGCCGACCTCTTCCGCGGCGTGGCGGGTCAGCCGCAGCGCCGCCGCCTGTTCGAACACATCGACCTCGACCGCGATGGGGGTCAGCCGCTCGGCGAAGCGGATGCCTTCCTCCATCGCCTTGGCGACTTCCTCGTGGTTCAAGGTGTAGCTCGGCGCGTCGATCAGCCGCCGGCGATAGGCGATGGTCACACCGCCCCAAGAATCGATCAGCTTCGCCAGACGCGGCGGGCGGTCTTCGCATTGCGCCGCCTCGCGCTCGGCACGGATCGCGCGGGCATGAGCGATGAATTCCTCGGCGACTTCGCGTTCGGCGGCATTCCAGCCGGCGCGCACCGCCTCGGCGCCCTGCTCGGCGACGAGGGTCTCATAGCGGGCGAGGAACTTCTCGACCTGCAGCGGATAGTAGGCAAGCGCCTCAGTCGCGGTATCGATCGCGGTCAGCCCGCCACCGATGACGACAACCGGCAGCCGCACTTGCAAATTGGCGATGCTGTCAGTCTTGGCGGCTCCGGTCAGCTGCAACGCCATCAGGAAGTCGGAGGCTTGGCGCACGCCGGGCACGAGCCCGTTCTTCATCGGGATCACGGTCGGGCGCCCAGCGCCGGCACACATCGCGATGTGGTCGAAACCGAGCGCGAAGGCGCTGTCGATCGTCAAGGTGCCGCCGAAGCGCACACCGCCATACACCGCGAATTGCGCGCGTCTTTCCAGCAGCAGCCGGATGATCTTAAGGAAATTCTTGTCCCAGCGGACGGTGATGCCGTATTCGGCGACGCCGCCGAACCCGGCCATCGTGCGCGCGTCGAGCCGCTCATAGAGCGTGGCGATATCGCGGATGGGAGCGAACGGCACCCGCTCGCCGGTAGGGGCGATGCCGGAGATTTCCGGCGGCAGCGGCTCGATCTTCAGGCCGTCGATCGCGGCGACGAAATGCCCGTCATTGATCAGGTGGTGCGCCAAGTTGAACCCGGCCGGCCCGAGCCCGACCACCAGCACCTTGTAGCCCGATTGCGGCTTTGGCAGCGGCCGACGCACATCGAGCGGGTTCCAGCGGGTCAGGAGGCCGTAGATCTCGAAACCCCAGGGCAGGGCGAGCACGTCCTTCAGGGTGCGGGTCTCGATCTGGGGGATGTCGACCGGGTCCTGCCGCTGATAGATGCAGGCCTTCATGCAGTCATTGCAGATGCGGTGCCCGGTCGCGGCGCAGAGCGGGTTGTCGACGGCGACGATCGCCAGCGCGCCGATGCTGTTGCCGCGCGTCTTGACGATGTTCATTTCCGAGATCTTCTCGTCGAGCGGGCAGCCGGCGAGAGTGACGCCGAACACGCTCTTCTTGAAACCGCCGTCCTTCTCGTGCAGGCCGCTGCGGCAGCTGTCCTTCTGCTGGTTGTGGCACCAGATGCAGTAATTGGCCTGGTCGAGGGCGCCGGCGAGGTCGGTGCCGGGATCGGTCAGCGCGAAGCCGTCGCGCGCGCGCCAATGATCTTCCGGCAGGCGCAGCATCGTGACGCCGTTGCGCTCGACCGTGTCGACGGGCACGAGATGGTGCATGTCGAGCCGGTGCGGCACCCGGAACAACAGGCCGCGGCGATGCTTCTTCTGTCCCCCCGGAGACAATGTCGCCCAGGCGGCGTACTCGAGTGCTACCGTCAGCGGCAACCGATGTGCGGGCTCGTCATCGAGCCAGCGGCCGACTGCCTCGGCGTAGAGCAATTCCCAGGCGAGGGTGCCCTCTCTCGTGTCGAATGCGGCGGGCGGGCCGCCGATCAGGGTGTCGAGCTCCTGGCCCAGCTTGTGGCCGTTGAGCTGGGCGGCGTCGGCCTCCTTGATTTCCTTGACCGCGCGCCGCTGCACGAAAAGGCGCTTCACCGAAAACAGCGGCGCCAGTTTGTCGTGCCGCGCCTGCAGCGTCCGCACCTCGCCGGCAATGCCGAACAGCTCGCCGACGAAATCCTCGAGGTGCGGCGCGAGATCGATAAGAAGATCGCTTTCGGCCTTGCGGTCGAACCCGTCCGGTTCCGCGCGCGCCGCCATCAGCCGATCGTGCAAAGCAACGTCGATGCCGGCGAGATGGGCGACAAACGCACGGTCGAGCCGGAGCAGCCCGTCGCGGTCGTAAAGATCGGAAAAGGAGAGCCCGTGCTTCAGGGCGAGTTCGGTCATGCGTGCTTGTTACGCGAATGCGGGAGTCGAAACCAACGGCAATTCGCCGCGACAGAACCGCGAACATTTCGCAGCTGCACAATAGATGGGCGCGGAGGTGCTTCGATAAAAGCCGACACCACGGCTACCAGCCGTGTCTCAGTTGGCGCGGAAATCGCATAGCCACAGCTCGAGAATGCACGCCCCGAGAGGAGAGCCATGGCCGAAACCACCTTCGACACCGCCGAGACGGCGATCGAGCGCGAGCTGCAGCACCGCTATCGCCAGCCCAAGGGCGTCGAACAATTCGGCATCGAGGCGATCCCGGAAGCGCGGAAGACAGTCAGGTGGTACGATCTATTCGCCATCATCCTCAACTTCCTGATCAGCCCATCGACAATCCTGCGCGGCGGTCTCGGCGTCGCGGCGGGGCTGTCGTTCCTGGCCTCGGTTGTGGCCGAATGCTCGGGGATCGTCGTCGCCGCGGTGTTTTACGTGATCATGGCCACGGTCGGAGTGGATTACGGCATCCCCGGACAGGTCGCGACCCGAGCCGTTTACGGGCTGCGCGGCTCGAAGATGATCCCGTCTTTCCTGCGCTCGATCGCGTCCTGCTACTGGTTTGCGTTCCAGACCGTTATCGGCGCGACGGCGATCTGCGCCGTCTTGCAAAAGCTGACCGGCACCTCCTATTCGCTGATCCTCGTCAGCGTGCTGTTCGGCATCGTGCAGGCTTTTGTCGCGGTCGTCGGCTACGATTCGCTGAAGGCGCTGTCACGGGTCGCGCTGCCGGTCAAGCTGGCGATGTTCGCCTACCTGTTCGTGCTGCTCGCCAATCAGGCGGACCCGAACTTCGTGCCGAGTGCAGTCTGGTCCTTCGCCGGCAAGAACGGCGGCTGGGACTGGGTTATCTTCGTCGCCTGGTTCAACGCTGCGGCCGCCGGCTGGCTGACGATGATTACAGACTCGGCGGATTTCTGCCGCTATTCGCGCAGCCGCGCCGATATGTGGATCGGCACCGTATCGGCCTCGGCGGTCGGCACGATGATTTCCGGCTCCCTCGGCGCCTACGCCGCCGTGGCGACCCTGGGCAAGACCGCCAACCCGTTCGTGCTGATCGCCGGCATCAGCACGAGCTGGATCACGCTGTTTCTGATCCTCGTCTTCATCGCGCTCGACAACTGGACGATCAATGTCCTCAATCTCTATACGGGCGGGTTGTCGATCTCCAACATGTTCGAGCGGCTCGGCCGGTTTTGGACAACGCTGATCGCCAGCGTCATCGCGATCGTGCTGTCTGCGTTCCCCGACGTGCTGAACAGCTATCTCACTTACGCGACGTTGCTCGGCAATTTCTTCTCGCCGATCGCCGGGGTATTGGTGTTCGACTATCTGTTTCTGAAGCGCACCCGGCTCGACGTGCCGGCGCTGTTCACGATGGAGGGCCGCTACCGCTATTGGGGCGGTTTCAACCTTGTTGCCGTCGCTTGGACGGTGCTCGGCTTCCTGTTCTATATGTTCTGCGTCCCCGCGACCTGGATTCCGACGCTCTGCACGATCGCCTTTACCGGCATCGGCTATACGCTGACGGCGATGGCGGTGGCCGGGCGCTCGCGGATCATGCAACTCGGCAGCGCGCCAGCCGACATGGTGCCGGCCGCTGCGGATTGATGCCGGCGCGCGTCAGCCTTTGACCTCGACGTCGACGAAGACGAATTCGAACGGGTTGATGTTGACGACGTCGTGCTCGACGCCGGCTTCGCGGAAGTAGGGCTGGCCGGTGACGAGTTCGGCCTCGCGCGCGCCGTCCGGCTCTTCGAGCCGCAGCTTGCCGCTAGTGATCGGCACGACGCAGTAATCGAATTCGTGCCGGTGCCAGCCGGTCGCGCCGCCCGGCGGGAAGCGCCATTCGGTGACGCGCAGCCGAGCGTTGTCGATCTTGACGGTCGGGACGGCGCGGGGGCGCTCGCTCATCGGCTGTTCTCCTCATTGGCCGAGGCATCTGCACATTCCAGCACAGCGTTCAGCAAGACATTGCAGCCGGCGGTCAGATCTTCGGGCTTGGCGTCCTCGATCTCGTTGTGGCTGATGCCGCCGACGCAGGGGACGAAGATCATCGCGGTGTGCGCCACCCGCGCCATGTAGACGGCATCATGGCCGGCGCCGCTGACGATGTCCTGATGCGGGTAGCCCTGCGCCGCGGCGGCCTCGCGCACCGCGCCGACCAGCTTCGGGTCGAACGGGGTCGGCGGGAAATACCAAAACTCCTTGACCTCGGCTTCCAGGTGCTGGGTCGCCGCGGCGGCGGCGCAGGCCTCGCGCAATTCCCTATCCATCTCGGTCAGCACCGCGTCCTCGGGATGGCGGAAATCGACCGTGAAGAAGACGCGGCCCGGGATCGTGTTGCGCGAATTCGGGCTGACCTGGACAAAGCCGACCGTGGCGCATGCAAAGGGTGCATGCATATGGCCGATGCGGTTGACCGCGTCGATCATGCGGGCGGCGCCAACGAGGGCGTCGCGGCGTCGCGGCATCGGCGTCGGTCCGGCATGCGCCTCCTGGCCGGTGACGGTGATCTCGTACCAACGCTGGCCCTGCGCGCCGGTGACGATGCCGACCGGGAGCCCGGCGGCTTCGAGGATCGGCCCCTGCTCGATATGCGCCTCGAAATAGGCGGCGACCGGGTGCTGACCGACCGGCGCCGGTCCGGCGAAACCAATGCGCTCAAGCTCCGCACCGAGAGTGAGCGCCGGCGCGTTGTTGTCGGGAGTCGCCAGCGCCGCGCCGAGGTCGAAGACGCCGGTGAAGGCGCCGGACCCGACCATCGCCGGCGAAAAGCGCGAGCCCTCCTCGTTGGTCCAGGCGACGATCTCAACGGGCGCCTCGGTCTCGTAGCCGACATCGTTGAGGCTGCGCACGAGTTCGAGCCCGGCCATCACGCCATAGGCGCCGTCGAAACGGCCGCCGGTCGGCTGGGTGTCGAGATGGCTGCCGGTCATGACCGGCGGCAAGGTGGGGTTGCGGCCAGGGCGGCGGGCAAAGATGTTGCCGATGCGGTCGACCGTAACCGCACAGCCGGCCTCCTCGCACCAGCGGATGAAGAGGCGCCGCGCCGCGCCGTCGAGATCGCTGGCGGCGAGACGGCAGACGCCGCCCTTGTCGGTGGCCCCGATCTGCGCCAGCTCCATCAGGCTCGCCCACAGCCGCTCGCCGTTGACTGTCAGATTGCGCATGCGGTTTGCACCTGCCTACTTCAATTCTAGAAATTCGGTCAATGCGGCGCTGACCCGTCGCATCGTGTCGGTCTCAATGCGCCCGATCCGCTGTCCAATTTTCGCGCGCGGCACCGCTGCCGCCTTGTCGATCATGATCTGCGAGCGCTTGACAAGCCCGTTGTCTCTGCTTGGCTCAACCATAATCCGGAACAGAGGAAAGTCGTGAATTTCACTCGTCACCCGCAGGACCGTCACTGAGCCCAACGCGCTGAATGCGTCGGATTGGACGACAAGAGCCGGACGACGTTTGCCGTAATCGCCCGGCAGAGCGATGCTGACGAGATCGCCCCGATTCACTTCCATTCTCTAGCGAACTCTTCTAGATCGGCGTCCAGTTCGCGCATCACGGCGGCTTCGTCGCTGTTCGGATCTTGCGCGGCAGCATTTGCCTCGAGGCATTGCCGGCGCGCTTCTGCCTCGAACTTCCGGCGCTTCTTCTCCTCGACCCGCTGCCGGATCAACTCGCGGAGCAACTCGCCGACCGGTTTTGCCTCCTCGACGGCAATTTCGGCGAAGGCAGTCTTCAAGGCCGGTGGAATCCGAAAGGTAATGATATCGGCATTGGGCTCTGGGCTGCGTCGCGCCATTCCGGGCCTCTGTTATGCAGAACGTATTGCATAATGTAATGCGGCTCATGGCAACTGCAATCCACACCGCAATCCACACCTTGCCACTCGCGAGCGCCTAGCAGAAGATCCGGCCGCCCCACCGGAGGAGGCGACATGCAGGCCTGGTACCATTGCGAGAACGTCTATCCGTTTGTGCCCAAGGAGGTGCTCGACGCTGCCGAGTCGGTGCGCGCCAGCCTGCCGAACAAATACTGCGACCCGAAGATCGCGGCCGATTTGTTCGAGGAATGCCTCGACGAGCACCTGCTGTGCGACGAGCTCGGCGTCAACGTCGTCTCGATCGAGCATCATTCCGGGATCAACAGCTTATATGGCGCCAGCCCGATGATCCTCGGCGTCGCCGCGCGCCAGACCAAGAAGGTGCGCATCCTGTCGCTCGGCACGTTGATCTCGGTGCGGCAGGATCCCGTGCGTGTCGCCGAGGAATACGCCACCGCCGACGTCATTTCGCGCGGGCGGCTGGAGATCGGCTTTGTCAAATCGGGCGACAGCGAGATGGTCTCTGGCAACGCCAACCCTGTGCGCTTTGTCGATCGCTTCTGGGAGGCGATCGACGTCATCGAGCTGGCGCTGACCTCGCATGACGGCCCGGTCAGCTTCGAGGGCAAGCACTACACCCACCGGCACATCAACCTCTGGCCCGGTCCCTACCAGCGGCCGCACCCGCAATTCTGGGCGGCGACCGGCGATCCGGAGACGGCGGCGGAATGCGGCCGGCGCGGCTATGTCAATGCGCTGGTGCTGCGCGGCCCCGAGGCCAGCAAGCGCGCCTTCGACGCCTACCGCAACGCGCGGCGCGAGCTTGGCCTGCCGGCGCCGGGGACCGACAAATTCGCTTATGCCGTCCTGGCCTATGTCGGCGACACCGACGAGGAAGGGCTTGAGGTCGGCAGCAAATTGCTGTGGTTCCTCAATACCAGCCTAAAGCAGGCGCCGCAGATGTCGAAATTCCTGCCCGGGCGCAACCCGCCGGAGATGGCGCCGAACATCTGGCGCTCGACGGGTGCGCGCGGCCGCCCGGCCGACCAGCTGATCGGCATCACCGCCGAGCGGGCGATCGAGCGCGGCATCCTGTGCGCCGGCAACCCCGACACCGTCTACAAGCAGATCATGGACATCTACGACAAGGTCGGCGGCTTCGGCCATCTGATCTTCATCGGCCGCTCCGGCTATCTGACGCATCAGGAAGCCGAAAAGGGCATCCGCATGATGGCCAAGGAAGTCCTGCCACGGCTGCCCGCGATCACATCGACCCCGGCAACCGCGGCCGAGCCGCTGCCGGCTGCCGCCGCTCAGTAATGCCAAGGAGGACAGCGATGAACGATGCCAGCACGCCGTGGATCGACCCGGAGCTGATCGCCGCCGGCAAGCTATTGCAGGAGAAAGGTCTGGTCGCGCCAGACCGCACCGTGGCGGGACTCGCCGAAGTGCGTGCGATGACCAATCGGATCGGCGCCTTCCTGGGTGAGGGCACAGTGCCGCTCAAACACGAGCGCGATCTGTCCCTGCCCGGACCGCACGGGCAGGTGCCGTGCCGGCTGTATCTGCCGGACGGCGTCGAGCGCCCGCCGCTCCTCGTCTATGCCCATGGCGGCGGCTTCATGCAGGGCAGCCTCGACAGCTGGGACCATTTCCTCCGCGATTTGGTGCGGCAGAGCGGCGTCGCCGCGCTGTCGGTCGATTACCAATTGTCACCTGAGGTCAGATTCCCGGTTGCCTACGAAGAGATGCTGGCGATGACCCGGCTCGTGGCGCGCGAGGGCGCCGGCTTCGACATCGACCCGAGCCGGATTGCGGTGGGCGGCGATTCCGCCGGCGCCAACCTGGCGCTCGCGGCCGCGTTGGCGATGCGCGATGCCGGCGAGCGGGCATTGAAGTTCCAGCTCTTGATCTACGGCGTCTACTCGACCGACAGCGACAGCCCATCCTGGCAGCGCTTCGGCCAGGGTGCCGGACTGTCGCAGGCCCAGATGCGCTGGATCTGGGAAACCTATCTGGCCAAGCCCGAGCAGCGGCAGGATTGGCGGGCGGCGCCGATCCTGGCCGACCTCAAGGGCGTCGCCCGGGCCCATCTGATCGTCGGCAGCCTCGATCCGCTCTTGGACGACAGCAACAATCTCGCCGCGAAGCTCGAGACCGCCGGGGTGCCCTGCGACCTGACGATCTATCAGGGCATCAACCACGGCTTCATCCGCTACGGGCGGCTGATCGGCACCTCCCGGCAGGCGATCGCCGACTGCGCCGCCGCCCTGAAAGCCGGTCTCGCGGTCTAACTCCGCTACGATCGCCTCGGCGTCGGCACCGGAACGCCGGCGATATTGAGCTTGACGGCGCCGAGGTGGTTGCGGCTGGTGAAGTAGAGTGTTTTCCAATCGTCGCCACCGAAGGCGATGTTTGTCGTTGCCGGCGCGCCGTGAACGATCCGGCCGAGCGTCTTGCCGGTCGGATTCATGATCCAGATGCCACCGGCGCCGCCGCAATAGACGTTCCCCTCGACATCGACCTTCATGCCGTCGGGGACGCCGGGCTCGTCGCCGCGCAAGTCGGCGAACACCCTGTCGGTCTGTTTGGCGAGCATGCCGCTCGGCAGCAGCTCGAAGGCGCGGATATGCCCGCGGCGGGTGTCGTTGACGTACAGCACCGTTTCGTCGGGCGAGAAAGCAAGCCCGTTCGGCAGCACGAAATCGTCGACGAGCAGGCTCAGCGTGCCGAGATCCGGGGTGATCCGGTAGACGCCGGCAAAGGTCAAATCCCATTGCTGCGGTGCGTTTGGACTGGTCCAGGGATCGGTGAAATAGATGCAGCCGTCGGATTTCACCACGACGTCGTTCGGGCGATTGAGCTGGCGGCCCTGAAAGCTGTTGGCGATCACGGTCAGACCGCCGTCCTGTTCGAGCCGGGTGACACGGCGTGTATCGTGCTCGCAGGCGATGAGCCGGCCTTGCCAGTCGCGGGTCAGCCCGTTGGCGCGATTGGTCGGCTCCAGGAACAGTGAAACGCCCTTGCCGGGCTCGTACTTCATCCGCCGGTTGTTGTGGATGTCGCTGAACAGGAGATAGCCGCCTTCCTTCCACCATAGCGGCCCCTCGGCCGGGCCTTGCGCGCCGCCGAAGCCCTCGGCGAGGTGCTCGATCGGCTGTGACGGCGACAGTATCCTTTCCAGTTCAGGCGCCAGCTGCTCGATCCGTGGCGACATGAAGACCTCCTCGTCCAGGGCTCGTCTACGCTGCAGCAAATCGGTCTGGCTATCAATTCACGCCTGAAACGGGCCGCCGCCCGGGTCGGCTCGACCCATTGCGAGCCCGTGCCTATATTGGCCCGCATTGTTGCGCCGAGCCGGCATGTCCGCTCGCGCAGGACGACGGAGGAAACGCATGAAGTTCGGATTGTTCGGCGGCGCGCGTGCCCGCGGCGGCCCGGCCGGCGACAGCGAGGGCTACCACGAATTCATCAAGTACGTCGTGGCCGCGGAAGAGCTCGGCTTTTCCAGCGTCTTTCTGGTCGAGCACCATTTTACCGGCTTTGGCCAGGTCTCCGCATCACTGAACCTGCTGAGCTATTTGGCGGCGCGCACCGAGACGATCCGGCTCGGCACCGCCGTCGTGGTGCTGCCGTGGCACAACCCGGTGCTGGTCGCCGAGCAGGCCGCGACCCTCGATCTGCTGTCGAACGGCCGCCTCGATTTCGGCGTCGGCAAGGGCTATCGGCCCTATGAGTTCTCCGGCTTCTGCATCGCGCAGGAGGAGGCGACCGCCCGCTTCGACGAGGCGATCGACGTGATCCGGCAGGCCTGGAGCAGCAAGAACCGGTTTTCCTATCAGGGCAGGTGGTACAGCTACGACAACATCGTCGTCGAACCGGCACCGATCCAGCAGCCGCATCCGCCGTTCTGGCTCGGTGCCGGCAGCGCCGAGTCGATCCGCCGCGGCGCGCGCGAGGGCTACAACCTGCTGCTCGATCAGATCGCGCCGATCGATGTCATCATCGACCGGGTGCGCATCTTCCGCGAGGAATGCGAGAGCATCGGGCGGCGCTACGACCCGATGATGATCGGCGTCACCCGCGGGCTGCAGATCGTTCACAATGAGGAGGAACGGCAGAAGGCAATCCAGGTCCGCCGGCAGGTGCTGAAGAACATCGGCGACCTCGCCCGCGGCCCCGGCGCAGAGCGCTACCATCACATCAAGGATGACGAGGACGCGTTCGTGCTCGACGACGCGCCATTGCTCGGAACGCCGGAAGAGATCATCGCGCGGCTGAAGCGGCTTGAAGCCGGCGGCGTCGAGAATGTGCTGTTCGCCGCGCCGGGCGCCTCGATTGCCGGCCTGCGCACCTTCGCCGAGGAGATCATGCCGGCCTTCGCGGCCAGCCCGATGTCGCTCGCCCAGGTGTGAATAAGAAAACGCTTTGACGCGGAGAACGCAGAGGAGGCGAAGAGGACACAAAGGAATTAAAGCCCCTTCGCGTCCCCGACGGATCCTCCGTGCCCTCTGTGTCTCTGTGGTGAAAAATAGGGGAGTGAAATGGAAGAGCGGGTTGCGATCGTCACCGGCGGGTTGCGCGGGCTTGGCCGAGCAATGGCGCTCGGACTGGTGCAGACCGGGCATCGGGTTCTCGCAGTCGGCCATATCGAGACCGATATCGCCGAAATGGAAACCGCGACCGGCGCGCTCGGGCTCGGCGGGCGGGTGTGGCCGCTGGTCGCCGATCTGCGCGAGGCGCGCGAATGCGACCGGGTCGTCGCCGAGGCGCGAACCCGCTTCGGCGCGATCGACGTCCTGGTCAACAATGCCGGCCTGACCTTCACCTATATCGACCCGGAGCGGTATCGCCGGCCGACGCCGCAACGCTTCTGGGAAGTCGGCGACGAGATCATCGAGAATGTCATCGCGACCAACTACCTCGCCGCCGACCGGCTCTCTCGCCGGGTTGCGCCGGACATGGTGGCACGCGGCTGGGGCCGGATCGTCAACGTGACGACGAAACTCGACACGATGAACCGGCTCGGCACGCACCCCTACGGCGCCTCGAAAGCGGCGCTGGAGATGGCGACAGAGGTGTGGGCCAAGGAGGTCGAGGGCACCGGCCTGACGATTAATATCGTCAATCCCGGCGCTGGCGCGAACACGCCCGGCATGGCCGATGAGATGCGCGCCATGAGCCGCGAGGGACGGGCGCCGCGTCTCGTCGAGCCGGACGAGATGGTGCCGCCATTGCTCTATGTCGTCTCACGCGCGGCCGACCGGGTCAACGGCTACCGCTTCGACGCCAATGCCTGGGATGCTGCGCTGCCGCCCGCCGAAGCGGCGCACAAGGCCGGCCGCCCGGCCGGCTTCGTCCTGCATCCGGCGGATTAGCGGAAACCGATCAGGCCGTCATCGGCGCGGTTTCATGCTCGACGATGCCGAGCCGATTGATCCCGTCGAACGCCGCCACCTTGTAGCATTCGGCCAGCGTCGGGTAGTTGAAGACGGTATTGATGAAATAGTCGATCGTGCCGCCGAACGACAACACCGCCTGGCCGATATGGATCAGCTCGCTGGCGCCGTCACCGATGATATGCACGCCCAGCAGCTTGCGGGTCTCGCTGTGGAAGATCAGCTTCAATAGGCCGGTCACGTCGCCGATGATCTGCCCGCGCGCGATCTCCTTGTAATGAGCCTTGCCGACCTCGTAGGCGACGCCAGCCTCGGTCAGCTCCTGCTCGGTCTGGCCGACCATCGAGATCTCCGGAACCGAATAGATGCCGTAGGGGAACAGTGCCGGAGCGCTGTGCGCCTTGATGCCGAAATGATGGCAGACCGCCAGCCGGCCCTGTTCCATCGAGGTCGAGGCCAATGCCGGAAAACCGATCACATCGCCGACGGCGAAGATGTGCGGCAGCGTGGTGCGGAACTGCTCGTCCACCACCATCCGGCCGCGATCGTCGCAGCTCAACCCGGCGTTTTCGAGCTTCAGCTTTGCCGTCGCGCCGGTGCGGCCGACCGAATAGAGCGCCTTCTCCGTCACGATCGTCTTGCCGCTGTCCATATGCAGCCTGACCCGGCCGCCGTTTTCATTTTCGGTGATTTCGAGGTTATGGACGCTTTCGTTGAGCCGCAGCGTCACGCGGTTCTCGCGCAGGTGGTAGCACAGCGTATCGACGATCTCTTCGTCGACAAACGGCAATAGCCGGTTACGCTTGTCGATCAGTGTCACCCTGACTCCGAGGGCGGCGAAAATGCTGGCGTATTCGCAACCGATGACCCCGGCGCCGACCACGGCGAGGGTGCGCGGCAGCCGGTCGAGCTGCATCACCTCGTCGCTGGTGAAAATATGCGTACCGTCAAACGGAACGTGGCTGTCCCGTGTCGTATCGGTGCCGCAGGCGATGACGATGCTCTGCGCCTTGACGGTGCGCGAGGTGCTGCCGTCGCTGTAATCGAGGCGCACCGTATCGGGACCGGCGAAGGAGGCCGCGGCCGGTATGACTTCGACGCCGTTGCGCATCAGCTGGTGGCGGGTCACGTCGATCTCGTGGTGGATCACCTTGTTGGTGCGCACCAGCAGATCCTGCATCGTAATATTCTGTTTGACGGTATAGGACGCGCCGTAGAACTCGCGCGAACGATAGCCGGACAGCTCGAGCGCGGCTTCCCGCAGCGTCTTGGAGGGAATCGTCCCGAGATTGACGCTGACGCCGCCGAGGACGGTCGTGCGCTCGACCACGGCGACGCGCTTTTCGAGCTTGGCACCCTGGATCGCGGCGCGCTTGCCGGCTGGTCCCGAGCCGATCACCAGCAGATCGTAGTCGTAGCTCTCCTGCGGCATTGACCCCACTCTGAAAGGCATATCTGCGGCAAGGCAGTCGAGCCAAGGCCACAGGCTATGGGGTTTGCGTGACAGTCGCGTTGCCCACACCGGTGCAAACATCGTTCCGCAGCGGCGAGAGACCGTCCCGGGGTTGCCCAATGCCCCCGATTGCCTATCGAAACAGCTTTATCCACTATCGCGTAAAGATTCCATGGGGAGGACTGGGATGACCGATGCGATATTGCGCGGCCGGTTGTCGCGCCGGGGGTTGCTTGCCGGCGCCGCTGGAGTGGCCACTCTCGCGCCGATGGTTGGGCGGGCGCAAACCGCGCCGTCGCCGAACGCGGAGCTCGGCGCCCCGGCAAGCACGATCACCAACCCGCCGCGCGATTGGACCCCGGGAAAGCCGTCGATCTATCCCGATCCCGATGTCGTCGTGACCGACCCGTCTTTCCGCAGCCTGGTGCCCGGCAACGCGCCGATCCGACGCGCGTGGACCGGCGCGCAATGGGCCGAGGGCCCGGCCTGGTCGAGCCAGGGGCAATATCTCGTGTTCAGCGATGTGACCGGCAACACGCAATACCGCTACATCTGGGAGGACGGCCGGGTGACGCCGTACCGCCGGCCGTCCAACAACACCAACGGCAATTCCTTCGATTTCCAGGGGAGGCAGCTGTCGTGCGAGGATTTCAACCGGCGCGTCGTGCGCTGGGAGCATGACGGGTCGATGACCGTCATTGCCGACTCCTATCAAGGGAAGGGGTTGAATTCCCCCAACGATATCGTGCCGCACCCGGACGGCTCGATCTGGTTCACCGACCCGCCTTACGGCGACCGCCTCAACGAAGGCCATCCCGACGAGGCGGGCGGCCCGACCAATCAGGACGGCAAGCTCAACCCGCGCATCGGGGCGCCCGACGCCGGCGTACGCGGCGGCAAAAAGCGCGAGCTGTCGACCAACGTCTATCGCTGGGACCCGAGCGGCAAGCTTGATGTGGTAATCGCCGAGGAGCAGCTGCCCGACCCGAACGGCCTCTGCTTCGCGCCGGACTACAAGACCCTCTATGTCATCAGCACCGGCCGCGGGCCGGGCGATGTCGGGCCGGGCGGCCAGCGCGTCGTCTACGCCTTCGATATGCAGGGCACGAGCGTCACGAACCAGCGCCTCTTCACCGACATGATGCTCGACGGCGTCAAATGCGGCCCCGACGGTATGCGCGCCGATGTTTATGGCAATCTCTGGATCAGCTCGAACGCACCGCTCGGCTATGCCGGGGTGCTGTGCTTCACGCCGCAAGGCAAGCTGATCGGGCGTATCCGCCTGCCCGAGGTCTGCGCCAACTTGGCTTTCGGCGGACCGAAGCGCGACCGGCTGTTCATGACCGCGAGCCAGTCGCTCTACCTGCTTCAGGTGACGACGCAGGGCGCCGCGCCGGGTTGACCCGTGGTAGCTAGTCGCACCGGAGATTTTCAACCCAGGGGCAATTTGAATTTTGACAGTTGTATGACGGTTAATTATGCAGATGCGCATCGAGTGACCAATCAGTCGGCAGGTCCGGCGCGGCGCACGCTTCCGAGGGCAGAATGAACGGATTATCGGAAAGACGGCGGGGTTGGAGCTGGTGGTACCTGCTCCTCTTGGTGCAATTCGTCGCGGTTCTCTGGCCGCCATTCTATAACAAGGCAGAGCCTTCCTTCATCGGCATGCCGTTCTTCTACTGGTATCAACTGCTTTGGGTAATCATCGGCGCCGTGTTCACGGCGATCGTGTATCTGGCAACTGAAGAGTAGTCCGAAGATTATAAGAAAACAGAGGGAAAGCCGTGCCGGACATTAATTGGACCGCTCTGGTCATCTTCGTCTTGTTGTTTGCGTTCATCACCTGGCTCGGCTTCGCGGCAGCCAAGTGGCGCCGAGGCGACCTCGACCTGCTGAACGAATGGGGGCTCGGCGGCCGGCGCTTCGGCACTATCGTCGTTTGGTTTCTGATCGGCGGCGATCTTTACACGGCCTATACCTTTATCGCCGTGCCGGCGCTCGCCTTTGGCGCGGGCGCGGTCGCGTTCTTCGCGGTCCCCTACACGATCGTCGCCTACCCGATCTTTTTTCTGGTGTTTCCGCGGATCTGGTACGTCTGCCACAAGCACGGCTACATCACCGCCGGCGATTTCGTGCGCGGCCGCTTCGGCAATCGCTGGCTCGCCTTGGCGATAACGGTCACCGGCATCGTCGCGACGATGCCCTACATCGCCTTGCAGCTCGTCGGGCTGCAGGTGGTGATCGGCGGTCTCGGCATTGGCGGCACTGGATGGGCGGCCGATCTGCCGCTGATCATCGCCTTTGTGATCCTGGCCGCCTTCACCTATTCGAGCGGTTTGCGCGCGCCGGCCTCGATCGCGATCGTCAAGGACATCCTGATTTACCTCACCGCTTTTGCCGCGGTGATTGTGATCCCGATCGAGCTCGGCGGCTTTGGCAAGATCTTCGCGGCGATACCGCCGCCAAAGCTGCTGCTGGCGGCTCCCGGCCCCAACACGACCGGCTCCTACAGCGCTTACGCGACCTTGGCGCTGGGTTCGGCGCTGGCGCTGTTTCTTTACCCTCATTCGATGACCGGTATTCTGAGCGCGAGCAGCGGCCGCGCGGTGCGCCGCAATGCGGCCCTCTTGCCGGGCTATTCCCTGATGCTCGGGCTGCTTGCCCTTGTCGGCTTTTTCGCGATTGCCGCCGGGGTTGCCAACCTTCCCGAGTACGCCGCCGGCTTCAAGCTGTTCGGCAACAACTTCGCCGTGCCGGCGCTGTTCCTGCACAGCTTCCCGTCATGGTT
>Ga0070766_10000131_pt1 | contig 28811 bp, 31 predicted proteins | sample HubBroMetageWFT6_FD_69782 | JGI IMG/M metagenome (GOLD analysis project Ga0070766, IMG submission 69782) | Warmed and freeze-thawed soil microbial communities from the Hubbard Brook experimental Forest, New Hampshire - Hubbard Brook CCASE Soil... | ecosystem: Environmental > Terrestrial > Soil...
CCCGTACTCGACGAAATTCGCGAGGTGCTGAGTCCCGGCAAACTTGTGATTTCGATTGCGGCGTCTGTGCCGACGGCGTATTTCGAGTCGCGCGTTGGCGCGAACGTACCGATAATTCGCGCCATGCCCAACACGCCTTCGATGGTTGGCGAGGGCATCACTGCAATGAGCAAAGGAAAATACGCCACACCCGAACATCTGCAAATTGCGCGCAAGCTTTTTGACGCAGTGGGCAAAACAGTTGTGGTGGACGAGAAGCATATGGATGCTATCACCGGCCTATCGGGGAGCGGGCCTGCATTTCTGTATATTATTTTGGAGGCGCTGGCGGAAGGCGGCGTGAAAATGGGGTTGTCCCGGGAACTTGCCACACTGCTGGCGGCGCAAACGATGTTAGGAGCGGCCAAGGTGGTGCTGGAAACGGGACATCATCCGGCGTTGCTCAAAGATACCGTGACCACGCCAGCGGGTTGCACCATCGATGGGATCCTCGAACTGGAGGAAGGGAAGTTGCGCGTGACGTTGATAAAGGCAGTGGTGAAAGCGTCGCAACGAGCAAAAGAATTGATGTTTACCGATAGCTCGGCTTAGATATTTTCTAAAGAAAGCACTCCTAGGGCGAGACTGGCATTAATGACGGCGCGAAAACGATGAGCCAAGATTCAAAAGCGGATTCGAAGACCGATTTGCAGGCCAAGGCGGCGGAAGTCAGCGCGACTGGCTTGGCGAACGCGGCAGAGAGCGCTGCGGGCGGTACTGAGTGCATTTGTCTGGCGGATTTTGAGCCGCTGGCGAAGGCTAAGATGGCGGCGCAGAGTTGGGAATATGTTTGCGCGGGGGCGGGCGACGAAATTACGGTGCGATGGAATGAGGAGGCCTACCGCCGCATTCGTCTGAAGCCGCGGATTCTGGTGGATGTTTCGAAGCTTGATACGCGCGTAAATTTATTTGGACAGGAGCATGCGTTTCCGATTTTGCTGGCGCCGGTGGCGGCGCAGAAGCTGATGCATCCGGAAGGAGAGTTGGCGTCGGCGCGAGGCGCGAGCGCGGCGGGCGCGACGATGGTGGTCAGCTCGTTTGCGAATACGAGGCTGGAAGATGTGGCGGCGGTGGCGCAAAGCCCCTTGTGGTTTCAGTTGTACGCGCAGACAGACCATGGATTCACTCGCGAGCTGGTGCAACGAGCGGAGGCCGCGGGATATCGCGCGCTCTGCCTAACGGTGGACACGGCCACAACCGGCGCGCGCAATCGCGAGGCGCGAGCTGCCGTGAAACTGCTGCCGATTCCCAACTTTGCGAAATTTGCGGGAGCTGGTAATGACGTCAGCCTGCACACCGGTTCGCAGAATGTTTTCAAGAGCGTGCTGGATGCGTCGATGAGCTGGAAAGAAATCGAGTGGCTGCGCTCGATCGCGAAAATTCCTTTTCTGCTGAAAGGCGTCCTGAATCCGGATGACGCTGAGCTTGCCGTGAAGCACGGAGTCGCGGGAATCATCGTGTCTAATCACGGTGGACGGAACCTGGATACCTTGCCGGCGACGATTGACGCGCTTCCGCAGGTGGTGGAGAAAATTGCCGGACGCATGCCGGTGTTTGTGGATGGCGGCATTCGGCGCGGCACGGATGTGCTGAAGGCATTAGCGCTGGGTGCTAGCGCGGTGTTTATCGGGCGTCCTTATATTTATGGATTGGGCGCGGCGGGCGAGGCTGGCGTCACGCAGGTGATCCGAATTTTGCGGCGCGAATTTCAAATGGCGATGGCGTTGACTGGCAGGTCGAATGTTGCGAGTATCGACCGCTCGTTAATCTGGACGTGAGCGATCACCTTTTGGTTCAGCAACTTTGCCCGGAAGTAACAGCAACGCTTCCCGGTCCTTGAGCACGATCGTATTTCCTGCTGCCCGGGTCAGGAAGTGCACATCAGAAGCCGCTTGGCCAACGTTAGCCTCAAAGACGAGCGGAATTTCCCCAAATTCTTCCGCGACCTTTGCCGACGAAATCTTCTTGTCCAAGCTTGGCAAACCTCCACCGGCAGCCCTGTGTGGCTGGTGCAGATCGGATCGCAAGGAGGTGACAAAGAGCAATGTGCAGGCGGACAGTAAAAGGATGATAAGACGGCGCCGGATGGCCATCGGGCAATCTCCTGGAATTTGTGGGTCGGATGGGATCTGCGAAGTTGTGTACGGAAAATAAATTACATATCTCCTAAATGGCAAAGGTTAGGATAAGCAAGTCGCTAGGGTGCGGGTAGCTTCGCGGATTTGGGCGGGGGTGGTGCCGCCGTAGCCGAGGATTAAGCCGGGGCGGGGTTGCGTTTTCATGTAGCACATGGAGAGAGGCATGGCGGAGATGCCTTTTGCCGCGCCTTTCTTCGACACGGCTACATCGTTGAGGCCATGCGGAAGGAGCGCGACCAGGTGCATTCCCGCTTCGCTGCCGACCACTTCTACTGTGTCGCCGAAATTGTCGCGAAGGGCTTCGACGAGCGCAGCGCGACGTTCGGCATAAAGCATGCGCATTCGGCGGATGTGGCGCGCGAAATGGCCTTCGCGGATGAAGTCGGTCATCACGGCTTGGTAGAGCGTAGGCGAAAAAATGTCGGCGGCGTCGCGCGCGTTGAAAAAAGCGCGCACTAGATATTTCGGGACGACCACGTAGCCCAGGCGCAGAGCGGGGAACATTACTTTGCTGAAGGTGCCGATGTAAATTACGCGGCCGTCGCCATCGAGGCCCTGCAGAGATGCGATGGGGCGCGCGCCGAAACGAATTTCGCTGTCGTAATCATCTTCGATAATCCACGCGCCAGTGCGCACGGCCCAGTTGAGCAAAAGGATGCGGCGAGTGGCGCTCATGGTCATGCCCATTGGATATTGATGCGAGGGCGTGATGTAGGCGAGGCGCACTTGTCGGCTACGCGGGCGAGCGCGTGTGCGGCGCATGGCTTCGGCTACCTCAAGGCCTTCGTGATCTACGGGAACCGGAACTAATTCTGCGCCCGGGCTGGTGAGCGCGAGTCGAGCGCCGGGATAGCCAGGTTCTTCCATCCACACGCGGTCTCCTGCGTTCAACAAAACCTGCGCGCAAATTTGTAGGCCTTGCTGTGAGCCGGTGGTAACGAGAATTTGCGACGGTTCACAGCGCACGGCGCGAACGGCTCCCAAGTATTCCGCGATAGCTTCGCGAAACGGTGCGTAGCCCATGGAGTCGCCGTAGGCCATGGTGTCGATGGGCGAGTTGCGCGAATGTTTGGCGACTAGTTTTGACCATACGCCGATCGGGAAGCGATCGAGCGCAGGAAGGCTGGAGCGGAAAGCGCCCAGAGAGCGCAACCAGGATTGCGGAGGGACGCGCAGCATGGCTGCGGCACGTTTTGAAATTCTGCGCGGCGCAGCGGGTTGATTTGCAACAAGCTTTCCCGCGCGTTTGTTGATCAGCTGCGGATTTGCGCGTGGCTTCCAACTTTGCAAGCGCGACGCTTCCTCTGGGATTGATTTAGCCACGCAAGTTCCGGCGCCAGTAAAAGTCTCTAGATATCCTTCGGCGAGCAACTGCTCGTACGCACCTAACACGGGGATTCGCGAGATTTTCAGTTCTGCGGCGAGGTTTCTGGTGGAGGGGATGCGCTGTCCGGGACGCAGTTGATTCGATGTGATGGCGTGACGGAACCAGTCGTAAAGCTGGCGGTACATGGGCGTCTTCGTTTTGTTATCCAGGGCGAACGGTGGAAGGAAGCTTGTGGAGAGGCGTTCCATGGGCGGTTAAAGTGGATATATCGTAACACATGAAAGTGGATATTGTTGGCGACCACTACGCGGGTTACGTTTTCAAAGAGCCCAAGCCGCTTCGGCGGCTAAGGTCGTTTTCGCGCATGGACATCGCACTGAAGGCCGCGGCGCTACATTCAAGCCTTTTTACGTGTGAGAAGGGAGGAAGCATTTATGTGGATGTTAAGAAAGGTTGTGATTATCGATGCGATCTGTATGGTGGGGTTTTTCGCTCAGGCTGGATCGCTTTCCGCGCAGCAAACGAATGCGCGGGTGAATCAGAATGCGGCGCCGGCATATCGCGACGGTCAGCACGACTTTGACTTCGAAATCGGCAGTTGGAAAATTCATCTGAAACGCCGGCTGAATCCTTTGACCGGATCAGACAAGTGGGTGGAGTTCGACGGCACTTCGGTTACGCGAAAGATTTGGGACGGGCGATCTCAAATCGAAGAATTCGAGACGGATGGCGCAGCGGGGCACATCGAAGGGTTGACGCTGCGTTTGTACAATCCACAATCGCACCAGTGGTCACTCTGTTGGGCCAACGCGAAGGACGGAACCGTCGTGGCGCCGCAGATCGGCGAGTTCAGAAATGGGGTTGGAGAGTTTTACGGGACCGACACATTTAATGGCAAGTTCATACTGATTCGTTTTATTTGGTCGAACACCACCACGAACACGCCGCACTTTGAACAATCATTTTCGGTGGACGGCGGAAAGACCTGGGAAGTGAACTGGATTACAGACCAGACGCGACTGAGCGACCAAGCCGAAAACGGGTCCACACAACAGAATTCAGCGGCAGCGAGAACAGGTTCGCAAGAAGCTGGCCAGCACGATTTTGATCCGCTCGTCGGCGCTTGGAAATATCGGTTGAAACGTCTCCAGCATCCCTTGACGGATTCAACTACATGGATCGATCTGGAGGGAACTGGCGAATGTCTCAAAGTGTGGGACGGCCGCGCCGATCTGGACACGATCGAGGTAGACGGTCCCACAGGACGCATCGAGGGTCTGACGCTTCGTTTATTCAACCCGCAAACGCATCAGTGGTCGCTGTATTGGGCCAACTCCAAGACCGCTAAGTTGGACCCGCCGCAGGTTGGCGAATTCAAGGATGGCCGCGGCGATTTCTACGCGCAAGACACGATCAACGGCAGAACGATCCTGATTCGATATGACTGGACAAACTTGGCCACGAGTGCGCCGCACTTTGAACAATCCTTCTCCGATGATGGTGGCAAGAGTTGGGAGGTAAATTGGATTACAGATCAAACGAGGGTGGGGGATGCGCCAGCCAATGGCCGGTGACATTTCATTGTCGAATGAAACATTCGGGTGGGATTTAGGTTTAGCGTGGCGGCACGAAACACTAGAAGAGGCGGCGGATGAGCGCAAGTAAATGTTTTCGGAATGTTTTGTTGGTGTGTGGCTTGTTGCTGATTGTGCAGCCGATGCGTGGTTCGGGCAGCCAACAGAATCCTGCGGTGACGGCGCGGGATGGCTCGCACGATTTTGATTTTGAGATCGGGACCTGGAAGACGCATCTGTCGCGGCTGGACCATCCGTTGACGCGGTCGCACACCTGGATCGAGTACGAGGGAGTTTCCGTGGTGCGCAAAATCTGGGACGGCCGCGCGAATATGGTGGAGCTGGAGATGGACGGGCCGACGGGTCACGTGGAAGGGTTGAATCTGCGGCTCTACAATCCGCAGTCGCACCAGTGGAGTTTGAACTTTGCCAACGTGAAAGTCGGGACGCTGAGCGTGCCGACAGTGGGTGAGTTCAAAAATGGCCGCGGCGAGTTCTACGACCAGGAAGAATTTAACGGCAGGATGATTCTGGTGCGCAACGTGTGGATGGACATCACCGCGAATTCCTGCCGGTTCGAGCAGTCGTTTTCAGATGATGGCGGAAAGACCTGGGAGGCGAATTGGATTGCAGTAGATACGCGCATCGAAAAATAAAGCCGAACGTTAGCCCGCTCCCTGAGCGCACGATATTGAGGTTTGGCGATGATAATCGAAATGCGGACTTACACCACCAAGCCCGGTTGCCGCGAAAGATTCCTGCAAATATTTCGTGAGAAATCGATGCCGCTTCACGCGCGGCTTGGGATGAAACTCCTGGGGCCATTTCCTTCCGTCGAAAATCCCGACGTTTTCTTTTTCATGCGTGGATTTCCGGACATGGACTCGCGCGAGCCAATGAAGGCTAAGTTTTATGAAGGCGAACTGTGGAAAAGGGAGCTTGGAAGTCTTTTGATGCCGATGCTGGAAAAGCACGAAGTGGTACTTGTGGAAGACCCGGACGGTTTGGTTCGTTGGTAGAAGTCCACTCAGTTTAGGCGCGGAAAGCGGATGGCGTGAGCGGCGTGCGAAGCAGTAATACTGTGGCCCAGAGCGGGGCACAGACGAAATTGTCGAGAATCGTTCAGAGAACATTGGCATTGTTTGTTATCGCCGCCGGCGTTGCTGCGGCGCAAGATGTACCGTTGCCATCCAGCGTCGATCTGCAGTCCCCGAGTAATTCAGCGCATTATTCCGCCGAACCTACGTCGGCCAGCGCTGACCGGCAAGCGTTGGACGACGCATGGTGGACCGGGCCTCTTCTGGCGCCGAATGCCTCCACTTTGCCGCGCGGACATTTTCTGATCGAGCCGTACCTCTACGATGTGATCGGGGCGCATTCGAACGGAATTGGCTCGCTCACCTACATTAATTACGGGCTGGCTAACAGGTTTACGGTTGGCGTGATCCCGACTTTTGGCTACAACAAATTGAGCAACGGGCTAAGCAGCGCGGGAATCGGGCTGGGCGACGTCACCGTGCAGGGGCAATTCAGGCTCAGACAATTTCACGAAGGCAGTTGGCTTCCGACGATTTCCGCCACGGTGCAGGAAACCTTCCCGTCCGGGAAATACGATAATTTGGGCGATCGTCCGAGCGACGGTCTGGGCGGCGGCGCTTTCACCACCACGGCGGCGATTTATATGCAGACATATCTCTGGATGCCGAATCGGCGGATTCTGCGCATGCGTTTTAACGTATCACAAGCGTTTTCCAGGGAAGTGAGCGTGGAAGGGGTGAGTGTTTACGGGACTGGAGCAGATTTTCGCGGGCACGCGGATCCTGGAACTTCATCATTTGTAGATGCGTCCTGGGAATATAGTTTGACGCGGCGTTGGGTTTTGGCGCTGGACGCGACGTACCGCTACACCGCGAATACGCGCGTGGTTGGAAATAATACTTCAGGCCCGAGCAGCGCGCAGAATCCGGATAGCGTTTTGGTGAATTTGGGATCAGCCGAGACATCCGGCTTCGCTCCAGCGGTAGAGTACAGTTGGAAATCCACGATTGGCGTGATAGTCGGCACGCGTGTAATCCCCGGCGGACACAACACTCCGATGACAATCACTCCGGCGATCGCAATCAACATCGTTCACTAGAAGTTTGCGGTTTTACGCTGCATCAAGCGACGCCGGATTAACCAATCTAGTTAGGGCTCCGGTAACAGCTAGCGAGACAGGGAACACGCCGGCGGATGCCGAACCACCAAAGGTCAACGTGCCGTCGGAATTTATCGTAAGGCTAAAAGGTTCCCGCGGTTTTCGTCGTCCACGTAAGCGAATTTGCCGGAGGAGTCGATGATTATGTGGAACGGCTGCGCGCCTGCCGAGACCGGCCAAAAGGTGTCAGGAGAGCGGTGCTTGCGTCGATGTTATATATCGAAATCGTGTCGTCCTGTCGGTTGACTATGTAAGCGAACTTGCCGGAAGGATCGACAGCTGCGGATGTGGGGTCGGTTCCAGCCGGGGCCTGACTCGGTGTATTTGGGCTCATAACCCCGGTGGAAAGATCGATCGTATATTGCTCTACGGTGTTATTGCCGTAGGCGTCGGGGACGTAGGCGAAAGACGGTCAATGGAGTAATCGGTAGCCACGGATCGAGACCGCCGATGATTCATCACCTGATTGCCATTCTGGCCAAGAACCAATCGGCTTAGCGGCTCTGTTTTTCGAGCTCGGCGACCCGGGCTTTCACCAGTTTCTTGATTAGTGCGGTGGGGACGGGCTTGTCGATCGGGAAGTGGATGGTTCCTTTCGATGTGGAGAAGCCTTTGAGTTCTTTTTCGAATGCGTCGATGATGGCGGCAGTGGGGAATAGGCTGCAGTGATCTGAAAACGCGGCGTACCACAGCAGTATTTTCCTGCGTTTGAACGCGGGAATGGCATAGCTGATGGTTTCAGTCGCGTCGGACGGGACTGCCGAGCGAATCGCGGCGCGAATCTGACTTAGCGCGCTGCGGGCAGGCTGAAGTACGTTGGCGAAATATTCATCTACTGTTTTTGGATGGGCTTTGCGTGTGGCGAGAGTTTTGCGGCTGCTGGATTTTGGCCTTTTCATACAATCAATGTTACAAAGAGCTCGGCTGCCAGTCCATCCGTAGCGTCTCGCTCCCGAGCGTTCCTCGTGCGCGCCGTAGGTTTCAATGTAGCGCCGGGGTCTTCAGCCCGGTATTTTGCTTCTACTCCTTGGCTTGCGTCGCTTGCGGGGCAAGTGCCAACGCGTCGGACGGCCGACAGAGATTTGGATGGATTATTGGCGAACTTTATTTAACGCTGCTCGAATGAGATGATATTCCCATGGCCATGGGGCTGGAAATTTCTAAACGGGTAGTCAACGGCGTCACAATTGTGGATCTTCAGGGGCGCGCGACCATCGGCGCAAACACCGACAAATTAGACCACGCGCTGCGAAAGTTGGTGGCGGGTGGTACACTCAATATTCTGATGAACCTTGCGCAGGTAACCATGATGGACAGTTCGGGGATTGCGGCAATTGTTGGGACGTATGTTTCGCTCGCACGTGATGGCGGCAGTTTGAAGTTATCACGCCCGAGCAGCCGCGTGCGGGAAGTGTTGCGAGTGATGCGCTTGCTAAATTCGATTCCCACGTTTGAAAACGAGGACGAAGCGCTCAATAGTTTTGGCGCGACTGCTCAATCCGCAGGTTCTTAAGTCTCTTAGTAATGAATGGCCGGTCGCTTCAGTCCTCCGCGAGATCTGCAACGAGAGGCTCGTCGAAGAGCGCCATCGTTCGTGTAGCGAGACTCACGGTTATTGTGGTTCTTCTCGTTTAACCAGGAGGATTCGTTTCACTTTGTTGCGAGTAATGCGCTGGTTGGCGCCGGCGATGCGCACGATAACGTCGCTAGGTGACATCGATTCCACATCGCCAATCAGAATCACTGCACCCGGGTCCATGTCGTTGACGGTAACCCATGCGTCCCCGACGCGGGCTTTTGATTTGTCGTAAGCGTATAGCGTGAATGTGGCATTGGGGATTTTCTTGCCCCAAAGATTTTCAGCGGTGACTTCGGTGGTGTAATTGTGGCGGCTACCGGAGTTGCTGACCTCCTTACCCCTAAAAAGAGAGAAATAATGCACAAAAGTGAAAACTTGCCTGCCCGCATCGGTTCACCTCCGCGGATAGTACAAATTGGGACGGCGCCATGCAAGCAGAAGAATGAATTGCGTAATCAGTTTATAAATTGGCGCAAAAGGGAGCCATAGCTAACGGGACCAGGTGATGCCGCGGCCCAGGACGAAAATGAAAAGGATGCTGGCAATGGCGCCGGCGGCGATCCACGTGATGCTGCGGAGAATTGGAGCGACCGTTGCAACGACGGAGGGTGGCGCGACTGATGAAACGTAGTCGGGGGGCGTTATGTCGCCGACAGATCCAGACTTCGTTTCACTTCCGGCGCGGAGTCGCATCATACTGGGAAGACTTAACAGGCCGGCGTTTGCGCCTAATGTGGAAGGCAGCGCGGACGCGATCACGTAAAACAATCCCATGGGATTCAGCAAGCCGCTCACGCCGGCGAGAACTCCGTCGGTAAAATAAGGCGCCCAGCAGAGCTTGCGAACCCTTCGCGAAGTTCGATCGGGCTCGCGGAATGGCAGAAGCTGCGCGCGCACCAGAAGCATGGACACAAAATACGAAGCCGCGCCCAGCACAACCAGCCCGAGCCGTCCCATCCAATACGGTTGCAAGCCCGCGATCACTGCGGCCCAATCGCCATAATTCGCCGCACCCGAATAAAGAAAGTAGCCGGTGCCGGTAAAAAGATTGCCGGCCATCGCGAGCACGAAAAAATAGCGTAGGGCGGGAGAGTAACGCTGCGGCTTCAGCAGAATCAGCCAAAAGATGGCCGCGAAAATAAGATTAACGACGGTGCCGTTCGCGGAAATCCATTTTGTTTCGATGTCGCTCTGCATTGCTACCGTGCTGATGGTAATTTTGTGCGCGCCGCTAAGCCAGGCGGTAACAGCGTGGCCCAGTACCTCGTGCAAAATGTCTTGAAGAATGCAGGCCAGCGCGGAAATGGAAATTATCGTAAGGAGGTCGTCTTTGGCAGCAGGCGCAACAACGCCAGGCATGCCGTCACTTATAGCTCAAAACTCAAAAGCATTGCAGAAAAGAAAACGAAGAGCAAGCACAACGCAAGTGCGCACATAATTTGCTAGCGCATGTACATCCACAGATCGTTCAGGTCGCCTTCTGTTCCATTCGCTGCGTAACCATATCCGCCAAATAGCCGGAAATTACAATTCGCATCTACCCAACCACTCAGCGTACCTTGCATGCCGTAGCTACCATTCTGATTAAGCGCCGAGTAACTAGGCGACGGCCCGCTGACGTGCGCCCAATAGGTTACTTGCAGCATCGCGGTCAAGGACTCGGCGGCCGATAAAATTTGCCCACCACCCCTTTGCCCCAGTCCGTCACCTCCGCGATATCAGTGGTGTCGATTTCACTCTCCGGGAGCCGCGCGAGCGTTTTAGTCGTCTAGCAAGATTTTTCTCGTTGGTCTTCAACCATGTATTCCTTGTCAAAAAGAATTTCGGCCGGTCTCGGTTCAGCGACTTCAGTCCGTTCTTAATACCAACACACTGTCTGACATCTTTCAGCTTCCGCATGGCCTTGCGCCCCGCGACCAGTACTCTTAAGTGCGGTGGGCGCACTTAATCGTCCAAATAGCTGTTATTTACGGCCAGCTGGGAGCAGACTTGCGGAGGCATGGCATAACGCGGCGAAGTAAAACTGCACGACCGCCAAAGTTTTTCGACTTTTGCTCAAGCGGACACGGAGCTCAAAGCATTGCTCAAACTCAAACCAGTTCTTCAAGTTCTACCATTGCTGTCGATTCTCGGACTGTGCAGCTGCTTAGGATCCACACTGGCCAATTTGCTGGTCACCTCGGTGAAGCTAACTCCGGCAAATCCCACGATAGCGGTCAGTGCCACGCAATCAATGATCCTGGTGGAAACTTTTGTGGACGGCAGCACCAATCACGAATCGCCTACCAACACCACGTGGACCTCGAAAGACACTTCGGTGGTGACAATCAGCAAAGCGGGCATTGCCACAGGCGTAACGGTCGGGACTGCCACGATCCAAGGCAGCCATAAGGGCAACAATGCGAGTACTGTCGTCACCGTCACGGCCGCCGCGGATGTTTCCATCACCGTGCGGGGCGATTCGCAGACTCTGCAAGTCAAAAATCTCCATACCGGTCAGGAAATAACTTTCGCGGCGAATCGGTTGCGCGATTCGATAAGCGTCGCGCCCAGCGGCGAAGGAATGGCCGGGAGCGAAACTTCCGTTCTTCCGGGACACGGTCCCGCTTGGCTCGCCATCGACCCTTCCGGAAAATATCTTTATGTGGTGAACCAAACTTCCGAAAATGTTTCCGCATTTACCATCGACTGGAAAACGGCATCGTTGTACGAAGTTGCAGATTCGCCATTTTCGGCTGGCGCGAAACCGTGGAGCGTCGAAGTAGATCCCGGTGGCGCCGCCGTATCCGTCGGACATTTTCGCAGCGGCCAGGTTTCACATTTCCGCATCGATCCAGCCACGGGAGCCCTTTCATCCAACTGGCAATAACGCGCAACGGAAATTCTCGCGATATTCGTCCGGATTGACGATGTTGTGTTTCTCCCGTTAGACTTTGCGCCATGTTCACCGTAGGCCAGCCGGAAATTTGGCAGAACGCGGTACACAGCGGAAGCGCCTGGGTCTTTACCTTCGTGCTCGCCGTGCTGTTTCCCATCCTCGATTACGTTCTCTACCAGCGCCTGAAATCCACGCTGCAAATTTATGCCTGGAACATTTTGTCGATATGGACTCTCACCGCGGGCTGCCTGTGGACGAGCCATTTGAATTACCTGACCTTCAGCGATCTTGGCGAGCAAGCCGGCAACGCTTTCCGCACGCTTGTGGTTTGCGGAATCATGGCGGCAATTATTTTTCTGCTGATGGGCGCGCAGAAAGTACAAAACAAAAAAACAACTCCCGAGCAAGTAGGGAAGGCGTTGGACAGCGTCCGGCGATTGCTGCCCAAGACTCCGACAGAACGAAAGGTGTGGGTGCTTGTCGCAATCAGCGCAGGCGTTTGCGAGGAGTTTCTCTATCGCGGATGGCTGCTCACCCTGTTCAGCGCTGCTTTGGGTTCAGTTTGGCTCGGCCTGCTGATTTCGTCGGTAATCTTCGGCCTCGCTCACGCTTATCAAGGACGCAGCGGAATACTCGGCACCGGCATACTCGGCGCAATATTTGGAATCGTGTTCATTGTAAGCGGCAGTTTGATCCCCGGGCAGCTGCTGCACACCGCGATGGACCTGAACAACGGCCTAGCTTTGGGAAAAGTGGCCAAGCGTACAGAAGCTTCACGTTCCTCCGGCGCATAACCGGCAAGTTCGGAACAGGCTATTCTCGGATTCGACGCTTACCCGATCGATTCGTTTGTTACGACGTGGTTTGTTACACCCAAGCGCGGAAAGCGCGTACACTGGAGTAGTCACACTAGCATCCTTCCTCCCAGGCTTTGGCTTCGGTGGTCCTTTGCGAAATTTGACTGTCCTTCGCGAGGTTTCCCTATGATGAACTATGACCGATAAAGCGCCTCTCATCAGGCATCCTTCCGTTAACTCAGAATTCGCGAGTGACGGGCAGGTGGTGCAGCATAAGAATCCGTCTGAGTTTACAGACAGAGAAATCTCTGCAAATCTGTCCGAGTCGCAGAATGTTCATCGCCGACCTGAGCCTCCCGAGCAAGACCCCGGCCTCGAGATATTACTCACCAGAATGGATACGGCTTTCAGCGAATATGCGCGCGAATCTGAACAATTGAGCGTGCTTCTATCCAAAAGCAAAAGCCGGCCGGGCTGGACTTCTTATAATGAACTCCTGAGGCAGCGCACCGTAGAAGTAGTCGCTCATGAACAATATCGCAGAATTCAGGACGAACTCTTCAAGCGAATCGTTCCGCCAAGCGTGGACGAGAAGCCTGACACCAAATTTAACTGGATGATCTCCAAAGCACGTTAACCGCTGCAATCGAAGAGAGGAAAGTTAATGAAAAATGTCGTGTACTACTACAATTCCGTAATTGGAGAGCACAACAGCGATCGCGGCAACGCTGTTGGTACGCTGAGAATCGGCGACGTGATCGAACGTCGCGCCAAGCGATGGAGCGTTCTCGACATCCGCACAACCTTGAAGCACAGTGTTTCGCGCGAACCCTACACAGTTTCGGTATACCTGAAAGGCCCGTTCTAGAACGCGGGACGGAAGTGCGCCTGGTCTATGCGCGCGATTATTGCGAGCGCTAGAGGTATACCCACCGTAGATACATTCAAAGACACAACCTTGCATTCGTCTCGATTTGAAGCGTCGCTGCCCCATATACTTGCCGATAGGCTGGCTTGAGGGCATCGCGGTGACACAGAAAGAGCTGAGATGCGCGGGACGAATCTCGGGGCCACGGCGCGGATTGTTTTCCGCCCGTGCGCTATTTCTTGCGACGTTGGCGGCCCTTGTAGCCGGCTGCGGGCATGGGAACGATGGCCGCACGGCTTTCCTGAAATCGGAAGTTGCCGTGGATAAGGTGCAGTCCTTCCGCGCCAAAATCGATATTTATGGACCTTTCGCCGTGCACACCGACGCCGAATACGATTGCAGCCGTTCGGTCGCGCACTATATCGAGAACAATGCAAAGCTACTTCGCACGATTGAATACATTCAGACGCCCGCCATTACTTTCAGCCGGGCCGCGGGAACCGAGCGTTGGAATGCCGTGCGCCAGCCCGCAGGCCTCAGTGTCTGCGAGCGTCTTCGAAACGGCGCGTCGATTCCGCACGGCAGTCCGCGCCTCTTTACCGGCGATCAAGGCCGCATCGTGCCGCCTTTCTTCTATTACGCGAATGAGCCCCCCGGATCATCGGGTGCCACCATCACGTCTTTGGGTAATGAGGTAGTCGATGGTGACTACTGCGATGTTTGGAAGATTCATGACCGGGACGGCGCTTTCCCCTTGCACACAATTTGGATCGCTGTGGAAGACGGTCTGGCACGGAAGTACCTTGAGGGCGAAGTGGATAATCCGCAAGGAGTGGTGACGTATTCGGATTACAACACGAACATTCCTATCGAGGTGCCGCCGGATCCCTTTGTCCGTTAAGCCATTGGACATGAAAACGCACGTCGGCATGCTGCGGTCAAGGGAATGTGACGCTGGCTCTCTAGACGGCGCTGCATGACGCCGTCTTCCACTGATGAAACTTCGAGCGCCAAATGACACTGATCGCCAGTCCGACGAAAACTCGTTCGCTGAAAATTGCCGTGTTCCTTGAAGTAGCGATTGTCATCATCGCGGGCGCTGCGGTCTTTTATTTCACGGGTCAGACCTGCACGGTGGAAACGATCATGTCTCCGGTGATTAGCCCGAACAAGAAAATTGCCATCGATTTGTTTTCAAAGAAATGCCATCCGCGATGGTCCAGAGATCCAAAAAGGGAGAAGGAATATCAGGTGGTGGTGTTGCGTCCGATCAGCGAGCCTCCGCCGGAAGGGAATCGTTACGAGGAAGCCGACGTAGTCTTCCAGGTGGAAAAGGGACCTGAGCGGACGCAGCTTTCATTTGGCAGTGTTGACAATTTTGCCTTCATGAACAAAGTTCCGGAGACGGAGCGAAAAGACTCGCTTCTGATCGGTTGCTATCTCGCGTGCCCCGCCGGGCTGATACGAAAGCAGGTTTCGAGTTGGCGCGGCCAGCCCATTCATTACTTCAGAACTGACACCCCAACCAGCCCCGTAATCACGCAGTAGCAAGAAGATCACGCAGACATTTTTGATTTTGCTTTCCTAGCGCCGGGCTTTTTAGCCCGGCCTCCTCTTTTGTCTTTCGCTTTTAAGTCGTCATTACGAGGAGATTGGAGCGTGTCAGTCAGACCCGGTAACGCTGCGTGGTTCTCCGGCGCGCATGATCAAGCGGTGCACGAAACGCATAGCCAGAATAGCGATTAACAGTGAAAGTGCGAAAAGTCCCCACATTGCCCAGACCCCCGCGTAAGGTGGGTTGGGAACTCGGTCAAAGCAATGCAAGCGACTAAGTCCGGAAAGAAGAGCAATAGTTAAACGCAGTTGTGAAGCTTAACTAAAACGACGCACTCCGCAGGGTAGACTTAGAAGTAGGGTTACACCAAGAACCGCATCCTCTCTTTGCGACGCACGCGACGGGTACTTCCTAAGAATTATTTCCGTAGCGGAGTTGCCCATCCCCGCAAGGAACGCAGGGATGGGCTCCCGAATCACCTACTACCTTTTTTAATAAATCAACACCGTCACCGGCGCCGACGGAATCCCGTTAGCCACGACGACCAGCGTGTTGTACCCGGGTTCGGCGCCCAACGGCACATCAAAGTTGGTCGATACGACGTCGGGCGACGCGACGGCCATGCTGCTGTGATCGTGCGTGCGCGCGTAGATTACGTCGTGACTGTTCACGTTAGTTATGCGCACCAGCGGATAGTTCGTGGCCGCTTGTATGTCGTCACCGTATGCGGCGCCCTGCGACAGTCCGTTGAGCAGAGTGCCGGATAGCTGATACGTGTGGCCGCGTCCGATGAACGTTGGCGCGCTTGTGATCTTCGGCGCCCATGCTTTTTCGTAAGTTCCCGCCGGCGTGTAGATTTCCACGTCGTTGGAAAAGTCCGTTTGCAGTATCTGGCCGGTCGGAAGCACGAGCATGTTGAGAGGGTAGGAAGGTTCAAATGGCGCGTTCGGAGTTCCAGGGACTTCCGTCAAGTTAGTCCCATCCCATTCGAAGAATTTCACTCCGGGAGGCCCAAAAAATGGGCTGGCCGCCATGAGAACTTTTCCGCTGGGTTCCAGCGCCGCTGGACCATCGGCGATGTCCAAGTCGTCAGGGAAAACAGGGCCGACAGTCCAAGTGCCGGTTAGGTAGTTGTAGATCGCAGTGTTGCCCGGACCGCAGGAATTTGCCCCGGTGTAAAACACGGTGCCATCAGGACGCAACACTGCAGGCCCTACTTCGGAAGTAGAGAACTTGAACCCTCCGCAATCGCGTGCAGAATCCCAGAGTTGAACGATGGTGCTGCCGGCACTTTTCCACGAGCCTTTCGCCGGGTTGTAAATCTCCGAGTGGGTGCCATTTTTTTCGTACATGAACACATACGCATCCACGGTGAGAACTTCTCCGTTCGGAAGCAGGTTCCAACCCTCTTCGTCGTTGATGTCGAATTTGTTCTTTCCGGTCGGAGTCCATGTGAGCGTCGTGGCGTCGAGCAAAGCTTCATCCTTCGTGCAACAGTCGGCCTGCATGTACGTGCCGTTGGGAAGCACCACGCTTTGCGCGTCGCCAATCGTCTGCGGGAACGGTCCGTAGCCACCGAAAAATGTGGGAGTCGGAACAGGGGTCCACACGTCCGCGAGCGGATCGTATATTGAACCCTGAGCTGACCACGTGGGTACCAGTTGTGTTTGATCGGCGTTCAGCAAATATTCGCCGCCTTCGATGATCAGCCGGCCGTCGGGCAAGACCGCCGAAGAATGGTAGAGCGGGCTGTAGGTATTCGGCAGCGAAGCGACCTGCGTCCAAGTGCCATTCACGTAGCTGCCGGTGGAATCGGGCGTCAACCTCCACCAATCCGGAAAGCCCGTATCTTGAATCAGGACGCTTCCGTCCGTGAGCAGAATCGGATTGGACGCGCCATCAACCAGAAAAAACGGCTGGTTGTTCAGCGGAGTCCATCGCGACGGCCCAAGAGAGGCGTTGGAGGTCACATTTTGCGTTGGCGCGATATCTTTGATTGGCGCGACCGGCTGTTGTGAACGCATCGGAGGTGGTACTTTTACAGCGCGTTGCGCGTTGGCCAGATTCGGCCACGCCAGCATTGCGATCGCGGCAATTACAACTATCCCGAGAATGTAAGATTTGCTTTGACGCATAGTGCCTCCATGGCGGAAGAAAGGATTGAGGTCGCCCCAAGATCTCAACCGGGAAATCGTGGCGGAGAAAAGTAGGTTCCGAGGTACTACCGGTTGTGCAACCAGGCGTCAGGATATATCACGGACAGCTTGCGCGCCGCAATTGGAAAACGCTTCGAGGGAAATCTTTTATAGATATTTCTTGTGGGAAACTCCGGTGTTAGGGCTGTACGTACTGGGCGATGCCATTTCCGAACGACCAGGTTTCCTTCTTCACTTCGACCAGATTGATGAATACGTCTTCGCGCCGAAGTTTCAGGCGCTCGTGGAGCCCGTCCGCGACCGCTTTATAAGACGCTTGCTTTATCTCCACCGTGCGCCCTTCACTCAGCGTTATCTGAATCAACACGCAGTCTGCCGTACTTGGATACCGAAATAAGTAGGATCGTATATGACTTCGTCGGCAGGGTGCACCATGATCACTTGAAATCGATCGTTCTTCGGAACATTGAAATGCTTCACCAGCTACCTTTGGGAAGCTGTCGCGTTTGAAGATAGTTTGCGTGCTTGAGTCCTGGACTACGTAGACGTTAGCTGGCATGAAGTGACCGTAAGCGAAAAGCAAATCCCAAAATCGAGCACGCTATCTTAGCAGCGATGCTGCACCAACAACTAAGTTGCGCTTTTCGTGCAGTTTATCTCCCCGTCACGCGCGCGAAGTCCGGCAGCAAAAATGCCCTAAGACACGCGGTGGCGTCTTCATTGCGGCAATACGTCTCTATACAAGATACGGCTGAGTGGCGGAGGCCTAATGGAAGCGTTTTGGAATGACGTGAAATTCGGCGTGCGGGTGCTCATGCGGAGCCCGGGATTTACTCTCGTCACAATTTTGACCCTGGCGTTGGGCATCGGCGCTAACAGCGCGCTGTTTTCGCTCGTGAACGGAGTTTTGCTCGAGCCGCTGCGGTTTCCCGAGCCCGATCGCCTGGTCACGCTGTACCAGCACAAGCCGCAATTCGAGTACGGCTCAATCTCCTATCCGAACTTTCAGGATTGGCAACGCGATAACCAGTCTTTCCAATCTATCGCAGGTTTTCGCGACGATGATTTCAGCCTCACGGGACTCGGCGAACCTCAGCGCATTGACGGTGTAATGGTTTCCGCGAATTTCTTTCCGACGCTCGGCGTAAATCCAGTGATAGGCCGCAATTTTGATTCGCAACAGGACGTCCTGGGTGGAAAACCCGAAGTAATGATCAGCGCCGGAATGTGGAAGACAAAGTTTGGCTCCGCACCCGACGTGATCGGGCAAACTTTAACGCTCAACGGCACGCCCTACACCATCGTCGGCGTCATTTCGTCGAGCTTCCATCTCTACATGCAGAATTTTCGCGACAGCGATATCTACGTGCCCATCGGCCAGTGGAACGATGTGATATTCCATCAGCGCGACGTGGGCATGGGCATGGACGCCGTTGCGCGGCTGAAACCTGGCGTCACACTACAACAGGCGCGCGCGGACATGGAGCGGGTTACACAACATCTCGCCGCGGCTTATCCCGATGCCAACGCGAAGACCACCGCTACGGTAGTTTCTCTGAAAGAAAAAATTGTTGGCGCTTTGCGTCCGTATCTGCTGGTGCTCCTCGCCGCAGTTTTCTTTGTGCTGCTGATTGCGTGCGTGAACGTGGCCAACCTGTTGCTCGCTCGCTCGATGCGGCGTGCGCGTGAGTTTGCCATCCGCGCAGCGCTGGGCGCGGGAAAGCTGCGCGTGATCAGGCAACTCTTGACCGAAAGCGTGCTGCTTTCGCTCTGCGGCGGCGGCCTGGGACTGCTCATCGCCAGTTGGGGAACGCAAGGCTTCATTTCATCGCTGCCGGAAGGTTTGCCCCGCGCGGAGGAAATTCACCTCGATACTCGCGTGCTGATTTTCACTCTGGGGATTTCCGTGCTCTCTGGAATTTTCTTCGGACTCGCTCCAGCGCTGCGGCTGATGAAGCCGTGCTTGCAGGAAACATTGAAAGAGGGCGGACGCACCGTAAGCGGCGCGCGAAGCCGTGCGCAAAGCGTGCTCGTGATTGTCGAAATGGCTATGGCTCTGGTGCTGCTTGTTGGCGCGGGACTAATGCTTCGGAGCTTGGGACGTTTGTGGAGTGTCAATCCCGGCTTCAATCCCAGAAACGTTCTGTTTTTCCAAGTCGCTCTGCCACCGGGAACCTCCAATCAGAATCCTGACGCGATACGCGCCGAGCTCCGCCGTCTGCACGATCAGATTGCGGCGGTTCCGGGAGTCGCAGCGATCTCCATGCAGCGCGGCGGACTTCCGATGTGGGGCGACTCCGAAGATCCATTTTATGTAGTGGGCAAGCCCAAGCCTGCGCGCGAAAGCGACATGCCCTATGGGCTGTGGTATGAAGTCGAGCCGGATTATTTAAAAGTAATGGAAATTCGATTGAAGCGCGGCCGCTTTTTCACTTCGCAAGATAACGAAAACTCGCCGCGAGTCACCGTAATTGATGAAGACCTCGCGACAAAATATTTCCCGGGTGAAGATCCCATCGGTCAAAGCATCTTCGATCCCTTCGTTGACAAACCCGCCCAGATCGTCGGCATCGTGGGACACGTGAAGCACTGGGGCCTCGACGACAAAATAACTGTGCACGCGCAGTTTTACATTCCTTACACGCAGATCCCGGAAAAATATATGTCCCGTGCGGGAAATAGCACAGGCGTGCTGATTCGTTCGACGGGAGTTCCGCCACTCTCGCTCGTGCAACCGATACGCACCAAAATGGCGGAGATGAACAGCCAGGAAGTCGTGTTCGAGCCGCACGCATATGACGAAATCATCGCGCGCTCGCTGACCGAGAAACGTTTCTCCATGCTTCTGCTGGGAATATTTGGAGTGCTGGCACTGGTGCTGTCGAGCATCGGAATTTACGGAGTGCTTTCGTATTTGGTCGGCCAGCGCACGCACGAAATCGGCATTCGCATCGCCCTCGGCGCTCAGCGTAAAAATGTGCTGATGCTAATCCTCGGCGAAGGCACCAAGACCGCGCTGATTGGCGTAGGAATCGGCCTGGCCGCCGCACTCGTGTTGACGCGTTTGATGTCCAGCGTGCTGTACGGAATCAGCGCGACCGATCCCATCACGTTTCTAGCAGTCGCTGTGGTCTTGACGTTGGTGGCGCTGGCCGCGTGCTACATCCCCGCACGCCGCGCAATGCACGTAGACCCCATCATCGCCCTGCGCTATGAATAGCGCCACGCGAGATTCCTCGCGCCTGCGCAATGGGTGAGAATAACTTTTGTTTTTGTGACCCCGGGCTTTAGCCCGGGAGCGTAGCCTTGCCGGTGTCTAGCGGCCGACCGTTCCGCGCGCCACCAGCGTTTCAGTTTCAGCGTTTACAAAAACTCGGCGTGGGTGCCGCACTCTTTCTGCGCGTTCTGCAGAAAAGGTGCGGGTTTAGATCTAACAGGCGTGAGCGCGACCGACCCAATTACCTTCGCGGCCGGTGATTCTTATGGGCGTGGCGCTCGCAGCCTGCTACATTCCAGCGCGGCGCCCGACGCGCGTTGACCCCATGGTCGTCCTTCGTTACGAGTAGCGCACGCCGCCGTTTCTTCGAGCCGGAGCGCGGGAGAAATCGGACAAGAATTCTCTGATTTGGGCGTGAAGGGTGTTGTGTCGCGGCCCGTAGTCTGGGTAAAATGACGGACTCCAACCCGCGTCGCTATGCGCGAACTCAGGAGAATTTTCATGCCGCCAAAGAAACTCATAATGAAGCCGGTGAAGAAGAAAAAATTACAGGTTAAGCCTGTGGCCCGCGTTAAGACCGAGACGATCACGCAGTTTCCCACCGGCCCAGTCATAGACTGACCTCAGGCCGTGCAGCATCACAGCGCAAAACCACTCGCCTGCCGGCCATACCTTCGGGGCTTTCTTGCGTCTAAGTGAGCAGGAAAATCTCGCACTGCTGCGGAAAGCGTCCCCTGAAAACTAAATTTGCGGCCACGGCTGCTGCTTGCGTATTTGTGCTGATACCCCACCATCACCTTTGTGAGCCACAGCATCGCGCAGAAAGATGGAAAGATCATTGCGCACGGAACGCTGACGATGAAAGGCGTCGCGAAAGAAATCGATCTGCCGATTTCGCTGCTAGGCGAATTTCCGATGTTCAACTCCGACAGGAAAATAATTGGCTTTCATGCCTCGATGAAACTCCACCGGCGCGATTACGGCATCACTTGGGAACACCGGCGCTGGCCACTTTTGCGGGCGACGACGTGACGGCCGACATCGACATCACCAACCAGGTAGCTGAACCCTACGGTGACGCAATTTCGCATCGGGCCTGGCATAGATTAGTTGGCGAGGCGCCGGGTTTCCTCGACTCTCTGCTCGCATTTGTCAAAAGCGCTAGTTCGACGTGGGAGGCGTTTCCTTGGGTGTTTTGCCGTGCTCCGGTTTTGTTTCGTCGGCCTTTTGGGCCTGCGCGATTTCGTCTTGAACCCGCTGCAATGTTTTCGCCGTCATCTTCTGGATGATTCCCGAAGCTGCTTGCATGGACTCAGCAGTTATCGCGGGCATCTCCTTTAACAGCTTTTGTCCCGTCGGCGTCGAATAGAACATGATCATCGCATCCACGTCGCCCTTGGTAAGGTGCTTTTGATACACGGGAATCATCACGTCGATTAATTCGTCCACCGGAAAATTCGTAAACATGTCGTCTGTCATTTTGTCCATCTTCGTCTCGAAATCGGGCGGAAGATTCCCTTGGTTCGCCAGTTGGTCGTGAACCATTTTGTGCACTTGAACAGTCATTGTTCCCAACATGTTCTTCATCATGGTTCGGGAGTGCATGGCGTCTAGATAACGCTCGACGTCCGCTTTTGAGGCGGGAACGTCAGCGTCACTTTGTCGTGCGAAGCTGACGGACGCAAAAAGCAAAAACACGAGAAGTGCAAGTGCCGAGCGTTTCATGAGGTCCTCCAGAGTTTCGTTGATACTATCGCTAAGGCCGCAGTAACGCTAGCGGGACTTGCCGGAGAAGTTACATTGGAGAGCGATCCTTGCGGCGCCAACTTAGGGGAGCTGCGCGAACTGTGGGCAAGAATCGGATAGTGTTGCGAGCGCGATAATTCCCGTAGCACCGCGTCCAAATTGGTAGAGATGAAAATAATTTGGGCGCGAGAATCGGATGGCGCGGGCGGCGCGGGCGGCGGTAAATTTGCATCATGGGCATGCATGCGTTGGACAATCCGATTTGGACCGCATTGACGACCAGCCAGGCGCATTTTGCGGAAGGCCATGGCCTCGCGCGAAGGTTTCAGGCGGAGATTGGTCCCTTGGCGGGATTTGCGGAGCCGACTCGCGAGGCTTACCTCGCGCTGGGAAAGCTTGCGCGCACCGGGACGGGCGCGGGAATTGTTCTGGAAGCGTCCGCGAATGCCGCTGACGTCGAGTCCGCCGGCTTCCGAATCGTGGAACAAGATTCTTTGCTGCAAATGATTTACTCGTTCCGCGAATTGCCGGCGAGCGCGCTCGATTTTGTGAAGCTGACGGCGGCGGACGTCCCTGAGATGGTTGGCTTGGCGACGATGATGAAGCCGGGCCCGTTCACCACGCGCACTCATGAGTTGGGAAATTTCATCGGCGTCCGAAGGGAAGGGCAGCTTGCGGCGATGGCCGGCGAGAGAATGCGCATGCCCGGCTACACCGAGATTAGCGCGGTGTGCACGCATCCGAATCACGCGGGCCACGGTTATGCGACGGCGCTGATGGTCGAGTTGATCGGCCAGATTCTCCGCCGCAACGAAATTCCGATTTTGCACGTCCGCTCGAGTAACACCCACGCCGTCGGTCTTTACCGCCGCATCGGCTTCTCCGACCGTCGCCATTTCCATTTCACCGTGATAGGCAAGACCGCCGCGTAGGAAGCTTGACGCGATGGCGCAGCGATCGTGTCGCGTCGCAGGATTCGAAGGATCGGTTTCTTGCTCGTGCCATCGCAGGCGCAGCATGCCCGTCTCAGCAGGCGAGTTGCGCCCCTACGAAAGATCTGCCAAACCGACGATTGCAAACCGCCACGCGCGGGCTTCCTCTCAGTCTTCCAAGCTCGGCAAAGTTTTCAACACTTCGACGGCCTTAGGGCGATTGGTAATGGGATCGTCTTTTCGGATTGTTCCGTCGCGAAAAACTAAGACGCGTTTGGCGAACTGTGCGATGTCGTGTTCGTGGGTGATCAGGACAATTGTGAGGCCTTTGTCGTTCAAGTTTTGAAAGATTTCCATAATCTCGACGGAGGTGCGGCTGTCGAGATTGCCGGTGGGCTCATCGGCCAGCAGGATTGACGGACGATTCACCAACGCACGCGCCACGGCGACTCGTTGTTGCTGCCCCCCAGACATCTGGGAGGGGAAGTGATGAGCGCGGTCGGCGAGGCCGACCATGGCCAATGCTTCGGCGGCACGTTTTTCACGCTCGGCTTTATCGATTTTTGTGTACAGCGTTGGGAGCTCGGTGCTTTCGAGCGCCGTCGTGCGCGCCAACAAATTGAAGCCCTGGAAGACAAAACCGATCTTCTGGTTGCGGATCAACGCCAACGCCTTCTTGGTGTGTTCAGAAACATTGATACCTTCGAGGAGATAGCGGCCTGAGCTAGGACGGTCAAGGCACCCAAGCATATTCATGAAAGTGGATTTGCCGCTGCCGCTGGCACCCATGATAGCCACGAATTCACCGCGATGAATCTCGACGCTTACGCCGCGGAGTGCATGCACGCGCGTTTCGCCCAACTGGTAGTACTTGTGCGCGTGTTCCACGCGTATAACGACGTTTTCCGCAGAGACGGCTGGTACAGGTTCAATTTGGTTTGGGGAGGACATTGATCCGCAGGAGGCGCCGGGAAGTTGCCCCAGTTAGCGCGGTGTTCCGCCGGGAGCCGGAACATTGCCAGTAACAGAGCGAATGATCACTTCATCTCCTTCTTTCAATCCACCTTTTAGAATGGCGGTGACTTCGGTGTAGGCATGGTCCGTGATTCCCAGAGAAATTTTGACAGGTTCCATGGTGTTGTCCGCATGACGTTTCCAAACAACGGCGGTTTCTCGTTTAGGAGCGCGAGTTGTGCTTAGTGTTACAGGTCCAGTGGGAGGCGGAGGATCGTCGGCGCCCTGTTTTTCCTCTGGTCCTTCGATGCCATATTGTTTGTAAACAGCCACAATTTCCTCTGTCGTCATGGACGGCTTGTAACGCAACGCCGTGTTGGGCAATTTTATTACGTTGCGCACGGCGTCGACAGGGATGGTGACATAGGCTGTCATTCCGGGAAATAACTTCAAGTCAGGGTTCACGAATTCAATAATGGTGTCGTAGGTGACCACACTCAGTATGGTCGTGGGATTCATCCGCACCTGGCTGACCACGCCCTGAAACGTGTCCTTGGGAAAAGCATCGACCTTGAACGTGACCGGCTTGCCGATCTTGATGTTTCCCACATCGGATTCGTCGGTTTTGGCATAGACCCACATCTTGCTGAGGTCCTGAGCGATGGTAAAAATCGTGGGCGCTTGCAGCGAGGCGGCCACGGTCTGGCCCACGTCCACGTTGCGCGCTACTACTGTGCCGTCAATGGGGGAACGAATCACGGTATAGTTCAGATTGGTTTGAGCGACGGTGACAGCAGCGTCTTTCTGGCGAACCCCCGCTTCGGCTTGCGTGACGTTGGCGAGCGCTCCATCGACGGTGGCTTTGGCCGCGTCATAGTTGGCCTTGGCCAGGTCCAATTGCTGCTGACTGAAGATGTTGGATTTTGTGAGCTGAACGGCTCGGTCGTAGTCAGCTTTAGCCTGAACCGCGCTGGCTTTGACTTTTTCCACGTTAGCTTTGGCGGAGGCGAGGTTGGCCTTGGCGTTTTCGAGATCGGCAGCCGCCTGCAAGAGAGCGCCTTGAAACAATGCGGGATCGATCAGCGCTACGACTTCACCTCTGTGAACGCGGGAGTTGAAATCAACGTTGAGTTTGGCGATGGTGCCGGAAACCTGCGAACCGACTTGAACGGTGATAACCGCATTGATTGTTCCGGTGGCTTCTACCACATCGTTGATATCGCCTCGTTCAACCTTGGCCGTGAAGTGCTGAGCTGGAACTTTACGGTTCAGCGCTAGAAAGATAAATGTGCCAGCGACGGCGACAAAGACCGCGAAGATCAGCCACTTGGTTTTTGCGTTCATGCGCAGATCCGACAATTGGAACCGGTATGGTTCACTCGTAGCGTAGCGCTTCAATAGGATCTAGCAGAGAAGCTTTTCGCGCCGGGTAATAGCCGAAAAAGACTCCTACCGCGATGGAAAATAACGCGGCGGCTACGACCGCTTCCAGAGACATTTGAATCGGCCAATGCAGTGTCCGTCCCACTAAATAAGAGCCGACAATCCCGAAGAGCACGCCCATGGCGCCTCCGACGAGACTTAGCATGATGGATTCTCCCAGGAACTGAAGCTGTATGGCTTCTTCCGTGGCGCCCACGGCAACGCGGACGCCGATCTCGCGCGTTCGCTCGGTTACGGAGACGAGCATCACATTCATAATTCCGATGCCGCCGACGAGCAATGAAACGGAGGCAATGGCAATCAAGAGGATGGTGAGGGTCTTGCTGGCATCCAGCTGGGCTTGAATGATGTCTTCGGGATTTCGAATATTGAAATCGTCCTCTTCTTCGGGACGAAGGTGGTGCCGGTCGCGCAGCACGGCGGTAGCTTCCTGCCCCGCGATTTTCACGGCATCCGCCGAGACCGCCGAGCAAAGAATGTCGTCGAGCCAATTCACGCCTTTGATTTTCTTCTGACCCATGGTGTAGGGAATGATGATGGTGTCGTCCTGATCCTGCCCCGAGAGAGAAAGGCCTTTTGGGTGCAGGGTGGCCACCACTTTGCAAGGAAAGTTGTTGAAGCGTATTACCTTCCCGATAGGATTTTCGACGCCGAACAGCTGATCTTGAACAGTCCGGCCAATCACGCAAACATCCGCGGCCCGGTCCACGTCGTCCTGTGAGAACACAGCTCCCTGATCGACATACCAGCGCTTGATCTGGAAGAATTCAGGCGAAACGCCACGGTAAGAAGTGTGCCAATTCTGATTGCCGTAGACGACCTGGACGGGATCGTCCACGTTGGGAGAGACGCTCTTGATAAGCGAAACCTGGCTCTTGATAGCCTGGGCGTCGGCAACCGTCAGCGTGATCGTGTCATGCGTCCCCGTGCGGACGCCGTTGACCGCGCGCCCGCCGGCTTCGATCCACACAAAGTTGTCCCCCAGATTGTTGAGCTGTTGTTCGACGCGGGCTTGGCCCGCCTTGCCAATGGCCACCACGCAAATCACCGCCGCAATCCCGATGGTGATTCCCAGAACGGTCAGAGAGCTGCGCATTTTGTTCCTCAGCAAGGCCACTAGAGCGGATCGAAAAAGAGCCGAGTAATTCACAATTCCTCCGGGGTTATGGTAACCCGTACAGTGCGAAGTCCCTAGTTGCCCCTGGCGCGCCAAACGAGTCACGAAAATTCTGCATCGGACAAAGTGTCATAAGAACATGAAATTCTCCTGAAAAAGGGGAAAGCGGTGCAACGCCGACCAGGGCATTGCCGTCAGGTGAGTTGCCACCGAACCGAGAGATAGGGGCAGGAGGTAGACGGCTCTTTGGGGGTTTGGTTCCCAGCCCTCGAGCTGGACTAGCTTGTGTCAGGCCTCCGGCGTTCGTAACCCGCACGGCTAAAGCGGGTCCCTGCCCGCCGGCATCGACGACCGCGATTATCTGGCGCGCAACCGCATTACCGATTGCGGGGTGGAGGTCATTGGTCAGCTTCCATCGGAGTCGCCCGCCAGGCGCAGCTGGTTTTATTCGCCGCGCGGGTATTAGAGTGGCTGTTACGACCTAAGATGATCTTCTATCGAGGATTCAAAAACTTTAAGAAGTCGAATGAAAAATACCAGAAATAAACGCCTGATCGTAATGCTTGTCATTACGGGGTGGGTGACCTGGCAATTATGGATAGCTTGGAAGGATGTTGACTACTATCGTGCACACCAATTGCAGATTGAAGATACGATCAAACTCGCCATTGCTATGAACTTCATGCTCTTTTGTATCCCGGCCGTCCTGTTAGGAGGAATTTTGGCGTGGTGGTTTGGACAGGAAAATAAGAAGTAGCGCCCTGTTTTTTCGTAACAAACGGCAAGTAACGCGAGCGACCCCATGCAGATCTCGAAATCCAGAACACCGGAATCAGCGTGCCGCCAGACTCTTAGTTTCGTTTGACGGGTGCCGCCGCCGGCGCCGTACGCCACTTCTTTACCCAGCCATGCTCGCGCACGCCCTCTTCTTCCATCTGGCGAGTCCAGGCGCCCAGGATGCTCGAGCGATTCAGGTAGCCGACCATCTGCTTAGGGTCCTCGCGGCTGACGACCGGCAGCCGGCCGATATCATTCTGCAGCATGCGGAAGAGAGCATCGAACGCTGACTCGTCGGGATAAGCCACGGTGAGATTTCTGCTTCCCGCGTCGAGTACAGTCGCCGTTCCTTTGGGGTCCGCTTCCAGCGCTCGCAGTAGGTCTCCTTGGGTTACGACTCCGACGAGCTTTCCATCGGTGCCGATAATCGGGAGGCCCTGCGTCAGATTAAAACTCGGCTCTCCGCGACTCATGCGCTCGGCCAGATCGCCCACGGTCATTTCGGGAGAGATTGGCTGTACATCTTTCCGCATCACTTCGCCGACCCGCACGACCTGCAGCACGCCCGCTTCGTACTCCTCTGGGACGCGAAGACCACGCCGCGCGAGTTTTTCCGTCATGATCGAACTGGGCAAGTAGTGAATCGCGATCATATCCGCAATCACACAGGCGAGCATCAGCGGGAGAACTGCGTTGTAATCCCGCGTGATCTCAAACGCAAAGACAATGAACGCAAACGTGGCGCGGGAAGCTGCGCCGAACACGGCAGCCATAGCGACCAGCGCGTATGCTCCAGGAGAAAGATGCGCGCTGGGGAAAATCAAGTTGACGACTATGGCGAAGGACCCTCCCAGCGCCGCGCTAGACATGAACATGGGCGCGAGCAGGCCGCCGGAAGTTCCTGAGCCGAGCGAGATCATCAGTGCGAGCGCTTTGAAAATTGCAATCAAGAGCAACAGTTTCAGAGCGAGATTGTTGTTGAGGATGTCTGAAATGGTGTCGTAGCCGACGCCGAGAACGCGAGGAACGAAAAAGCCAATGATGCCCAGGCCCAGCGCACCAATCGCGGGATGCCAGAGGTCGTCGATTGGCAACCGATCGAATTGATCCTCCACCCAGTAGAGAACTTTGGTGAAGCAGATTGCGGCCACTCCGCTGAGAACTCCAAGAAGCAGATAAAACGGAAGACCGTGCAACGCGTCGTAATTTACATTTCCCATGGTGAACATGGAATGCTGGCCAAGCAGCACGGCACGTACACTCGTGGCCAGGGTACACGCGATCACTAGTGGGATGAAGGAACGCGAGCGAAATTCAAACAGTAGAAGCTCGATGGCGAGAATCACACCGGCAATGGGCGTGTTAAATGTAGCGGCCATTCCGGCTCCAGCTCCGCAAGCCAGAAGGACCTTGCGCTCCGAAGCGGTGGTGGAAATAATCTGGCCGATCAGGGAGCCCACCGCGCCGCCGGTTTGGATGATCGGGCCTTCCGCGCCAAACGGTCCGCCGGTCCCGAT
>Ga0070766_10000132_pt1 | contig 28807 bp, 21 predicted proteins | sample HubBroMetageWFT6_FD_69782 | JGI IMG/M metagenome (GOLD analysis project Ga0070766, IMG submission 69782) | Warmed and freeze-thawed soil microbial communities from the Hubbard Brook experimental Forest, New Hampshire - Hubbard Brook CCASE Soil... | ecosystem: Environmental > Terrestrial > Soil...
ACACGTCTTCTCCGACACGGAAACGCCAAACAACCCGGTCCAGGCGATGTTGGCGAACTCGACGCCTTCCGGCGCGGTGCTCGGCTTTTATACACGGGACGACCTGCCCGGCTATCATCACTTGGCCGACGAATACGTGCTGTTCGACAATTTCTTTCAGGCAATGTCGGGCGGCTCGACCGGCAACGCGCTTTATCTGGTCGCCGCGCGCTCCGCCCAGTCGTCAAAGGTGCCGCCGGCCAAGGTCGGCAGCCTCGATCCGCCGGTCTTCGACCGGCCCTACGACAAGAGCGGGATCCTGATCAACGATGTGGCGCCGGTGAACGGGCCAACCGAAACCTTTATGGGCTCGATCGATCTCTGCCCGCCGCCGGAGGAGCAAACCTACCCGAATATCGGCGACCGGCTCGATGCCGCCTCGCTCTCCTGGGCCTGGTACAACGAGGCCTGGAACCAGGTGAAGCCGTGGGCGACCAAGACGGCGTTCGGTGCCGGCGACGGCTCCGTCGTTGTCGACACGCCGGAATTCTACCTGCCGCACCACAATCCCTTCCAATACTTCCCGAGCTGGTTCCGCAATGTCGAGGCCGGCCATATGCGCGACAGCTCGGATTTCCTCGAGGATCTCAAGAGCGCCAGACTGCCGAGCGTCGCGTTCATCAAGGCGACTGGGGCGCGCGACGAGCACCCGGCTGACTCGGCGCCGCGCTGGGGCGAGGAATGGGTCCTAGACCTGCTGAGGGCGCTCGGCGACAGCCGCCTGTGGGAGAAGACGGCGGTGTTGGTCACCTACGACGAGGGCGGCGGATTCTGGGACCACGTGGCGCCGCCGCGGCCCGACGCCTATGGCTGCGGCACCCGCGTTCCGGCCTTGCTGGTCAGCCCTTGGGCCCGGAGCGGATACATCGATCACGGCGTCGCCGACACCACCTCGGTGCTCGCCTTGATCCGGGCACGGTTCGGGCTGCAGCCACTGCAGGAACGCGACGCCCGCGCATACAACCTGCTCCAAGGCTTCGATTTCACGCAAAAGCCGCGCCCGCCCGCCTTCGGCTGATCGCGCTACTCCACCGTCACGCTCTTGGCGAGGTTGCGGGGCTGATCGACATCGGTGCCTTTCAGCACCGCGACATGGTAGGCGAGGAGCTGGATGGGGATTGCGTACAGCAAGGGCGCGACGAACGGCGCGCAGTGCGGGATCGTGATGCCGAAGGCACAGCGGCCATCGAGCCGCGCGACCCCGGCCGCGTCGGAGATCATCACCACCCGGCCGCCGCGCGCAATGACCTCCTCGACATTCGACAAGGTCTTGTCGAACACGGCGTCGGGCGGCGCCACGACAACAACCGGCACGTTGTCGTCAATGAGGGCGATCGGGCCGTGCTTCATCTCGCCAGCGGCGTAGCCTTCGGCGTGGATGTAGGAGATCTCCTTCAGCTTCAAGGCGCCTTCGAGCGCTAGCGGATAGGAGGTGCCGCGGCCGAGATAGAGGACATCGCGGGCGAGCGCGACCTCGGCGGCGATCTCCTGGATGCGCTCGTCGTGATGCAAGACCTCGCTGGCCCGCGACGGCACCTCGGCGAGCTGGCCGGCGAGCCGTGCTTCCTCTGCCGCATCGATCGTGCCGCGCGCCCGCGCCAGCGCGATCGTGAACGCGGCCAACACGGCGAGTTGCGTGGTGAAGGCCTTGGTCGAGGCGACCCCGATCTCGGGCCCGGCGAGAGTCGGCAGGACCACGTCGGCCTCGCGCGCGATGGTGCTTTCCGGTTGGTTGACGACGGCGATGATCTTCTGCCCGGCTTCGCGGCAATAGCGCAATGCCGCCAGCGTGTCGGCGGTCTCGCCTGATTGCGAAACGACAATGGCGGCTCCGTCGCGCGGCATCGCCGGTGCGCGGTAGCGGAACTCGGAGGCGATGTCGGCCTCGACCGGGATCCGGGCCAGGCTTTCCAGCCAATATTTGGCGATCAGACCAGAATGATGCGCGGTGCCGCAGGCGAGCAATGTGATCTTGCCGATGTCGCCGAGCGCGAAGGGCAGTTCGGGCAAATAAATGGTCTGGCTGGCTGGGTTGATCAGCGCCTGCAACGTGTCGCCGATCACCGCCGGCTGCTCGAAGATCTCCTTCTGCATGAAATGGCGGTAATTGCCCTTGCCGATCAATGCGCCCGACAACGCCGTCTCGCGCACCTCGCGCTCGATTGGCTGATTGGCGCGGTCGAAGATCGCAACCTTCTTCGAGGTAACCACCGCCCAGTCGCCCTCTTCGAGATAGGCGATGCTGCGGGTCAGCGGTGCCAGCGCCAGCGCATCCGAGCCGACGAACATCTCGCCGTCGCCATAGCCGATCGCCAGCGGGCTGCCGCGGCGGGCGCAGATCAGCAGATCGTGCTGGCCGGCGAACAGGAAGACGAGCGCGAAAGCCCCTTCGACACGCTCCAGTGTCTTCGCGACCGCGTCGGCCGGCGCCATCCCCTGCGCGAGGTAGTGGGTCGCCAGCACCGCGACCGCCTCGGTGTCGGTGTCGGTCTGGAACGGATAACCGAGCCCGATCAGCTCGCGTTTCAGCGCTTGGAAATTCTCGATGATGCCGTTGTGGACGATAGCCACTTTGTCGGTCGCGATCGGATGCGCGTTTTTTTCGTTCGGCTGGCCGTGCGTTGCCCAGCGCGTGTGGCCGATGCCGATGTTGCCATGCACCGGCTCGCGCTCGAGCCGCGCAACCAGGTTCGACAGCTTGCCTTCGGCGCGGCGGCGCTCGATGCGGCCGTCGATCAGCGTGGCGACTCCGGCCGAATCGTAGCCGCGGTATTCAAGCCGGCGCAGACCCTCGATCAGCTCGGGCGCGACCGGCCGCTTGGCGATGATTCCGACGATGCCGCACATCAGCTGTTCTTCCTTTTTGCCTTGAGCCGAGCCCGGATCTCGGGGGCGCGGCCCGGCTTGTCGACCTGCTGGCCGCGCGCGATGGTCAGCGCGTCGGCCGGAACATCCGAGGTGACCACGCTGCCGGCGGCGACGATAACGCCGTCGCCGACCGTCACCGGGGCAACAAGAGCGGTGTTCGAGCCGATGAACGCGCGCTCACCGATCATCGTCCGGTGCTTGTTGAAGCCGTCGTAATTGCAGGTGATCGTGCCGGCGCCGATGTTCGTGCCGCCGCCGATATCGCTGTCGCCGAGATAGCTCAGATGGTTGGCCTTCGCACCAGGACCGAGGCGCGAGGCCTTGACCTCGACGAAATTGCCGACGTGCACGTCCTCTTCGAGCACTGCGCCGGGGCGCAATCGCGCGAACGGCCCGACCCTCGCGCCGCTGGCGATCGTCGCTCCGGTGAGATGGGAAAACGCCAGGATATGGACATTGTCGCCGACTACGACGCCCGGGCCGAAAACCACGTTCGGCTCGACCACGACATCGCGGCCGAGCCGCGTGTCGGCAGAGAAGAACACCGTCTCCGGCGAGATCAGCGTCGCGCCCTCCTCCATCGCGCGCCGGCGCAGCCGGGTTTGCAGCACCGCCTCGGCCGCGGCGAGTTCGGCGCGGGTATTGACCCCGGTGAGTTCTTCCGCCGGCAATTCGACGACGCGGACGGCGAGCGCCTCGGCGCGGGCGATCGCGACGATGTCGGTCAGGTAAAATTCGCGCTTGGCGTTATCGTTCCCGATTCGGTCCACCAGGTCGAACAGGCGATGCGCCTCCACCGCCATGATGCCGCCATTACAGAGGCCGATCGCCGTCTCGTCCGGCCCGGCGTCCCGGGCTTCGACGATGCGCGCGAGCCCGCCGTCGCGATCGAGCACGAGCCGGCCGTAGGGCGCGGGATCGGCCGGCCGCATGCCGGCGACGGCGATTGCCGCAGCCGGCGGGCGGCGCCGACCGGCGAGCAGCGCGCGAATCGTTTCCGGGCGCAACAGCGGTGTATCCCCGTAAAGGACGATCACATCGGCGATTTCGCCGACAGCGAGCCGTGGCGCGAGGATCTGGCGCGCGGCGCGCACCGCGTCGCCGGTGCCGCGCGGCGGCGCCTGCAAGGCGGTCGGCGCCGGAGTGACCGCCCGCGCCACCACCTCCATGCCTGCGCCGATGATGACCACGGTAGCGGCGGGACCGAGCGGCCGCAGCGCCTCGCCGACATGACGAACCATCGGCCAGCCGGCGAGCTCATGCAGCACCTTCGGCAAGGACGATTGCATACGTGTGCCCTCGCCCGCGGCGAGGATGATGGCGGCGAAATGGGCTTCGGTCATGATGCGGCACGCAGCGAACGAAACACGATCATCGCAGTAAAGATTGCACGTCGACTCCAGCCTGCCAACACACAGATTATTGCGAAGTATAACGGCGACAGCGCAAATTGCGCGATGGCCGGCTTCCTCTTGCTCTTCGATCTCGACGGCACGCTGATCGACAGCGTCCCCGATCTGACCAATGCGCTGAATGAAATCCTGGGCGAGCGCGGCTACGCGCCGCTCGTCCAGGAGGAGGTAAAGCCGATGGTCGGCGACGGTGTCCCGGCGCTCGTCGCCCGCGCCTTCGCCGCGCGCGGCGGCAGTCCCGAGGAAGCGGCCGAACTATTGCCTTGCTACATCGCGTTCTACGAAGCCAACGCGACGCGGTTCACCCGGCCTTATCCTGGGGTGCGCGAGACACTCCTGGAATTGCGCCGGCGCGGCTATCGTACCGCGATCTGCACCAACAAATTGCAGCGCGCCACGGTGCGTGTGCTGCGCGGGCTCGAACTGGACGATCTGTTCGACGGCGTCGCCGGCGGCGACCGCTATGCGGTCAGGAAACCCGATCCCGGCCACCTGCTTGAGCTGATTGCCGAGCTGGGCGGCGAGTCACGGCGCGCGGCGATGATCGGCGACAGCGAGAACGACGCCGCCGCCGGCCATGCCGCCGCGCTGCCGGTGGTGCTGATGCGCTACGGCTATGCGCGCGTCGACCCGGAGAGCCTCGCGCCCGACGCGGTGGTCGATCGTTTTGACGAGTTGCCGCAGGCGCTCGAAAAGCTCGGCCTCACGCCGTGATCGATGAGGACAGCCCGGCGACGTTGTAGACCGCGACCGCCTGCGCCAGGCCCTTCAGCGCGAGATCGCCGATTTCCTCGAGGCTGGCCATACCTTCGACCGCGCCGGCGACACGTTTGCTGATCAGGATCTGGCCATCGCTGGCCTCGTCGCAGAGGCGCGAGGCGACATTGCAGACCGTGCCGATCGCGGTGTAGTCGACCCGCTCGGCAAAGCCGATCTGGCCCAAGGTCGCGTATCCCTGGGCGATCCCGACGCCGAAGCCGATCTCGCGACCGCGTCGCCGCCAATCGGCCTGCAAGCCCATCACCGCCTCGCGCATCTCGACCGCCATCTTCACGGCGCGCTCGGCCGGGTCGGGACACGGCAGCGGGTCATTGAAGATGACCATCAGCCCATCGCCGGAGAAGTGATCGAGGGTCCCTTCCGACCGGGTGATCAACGGTCCGAGCGCGGCGTGATATTCGTTCAACAGGTCGAGCACCTCTTCCGGCTCGGCGGTTACGGCAAAGGCGGTGAAGCCGCGCAGATCGCAGAACACCACGACGATGTCGCGGCGGTGGATCTCGAGGATGCTCTCGTCGCCGCTCGATATGATCATCTCGGCAAGCTGCGGCGCGAGAAAGCGTTTCAGCGTGCCCATGCGTTCGATCTCGCCGAGCTGCGCCTGGACGCGAGCCTCAAGGTCCTTGTTCCACATCGCCAGCTCGGCAGCCTGGTCGGAGAGCTTGCCGGCCTGTTCGTGCACGGTGTCGTGCAGCGCCTTGATGCGCAGCATCGCGCGCACCCGTGCCATCAGCGCCGCCTGATCGACCGGTTTCGTCAGATAGTCGTCGCCGCCGGCTTCCAGCCCGGCGATGACATCCTTGGCGTCGGCCCGGGCGGTGACGAGAATGACCGGGATGAAGGGCAGGCTCGAATCAGCCTTGAGCTGCTTCATCGCGGCAATGCCGTCGAGCTTCGGCATCATGATGTCCATCAGCACGAGATCGGGTAGCCGCTCGCGGACGATCGCCTGCGCGGCTTCGCCGTCACCGGCGCTGGTCACCTCGTAGCCCTGGCTCTCCAGCCGCATCTGCAGGATGTCGACATTGTCGGGCACGTCGTCGACGACGAGGATCAGCGGCGGCTCGCGCATGCCCCCTCACACCTCCGAAGTGTCATTCCGGGGCCTCGCGGAGCGAGGCAGCCCGGAATCCATGAACACAAGCCTCTGGAATATGGATTCCGGGTTCGCCGCTGCGCGGCGCCCCGGAATGACCATCTGAGTTTCACGGCAAGAATTCGCGGACTTTGGCGAGGAGCTGGCGCGGGCTGAACGGCTTGGCGACGTAGCCGTCGCAGCCCGCCTCGCGCGTCTTCGCCTCGTCACCCGAGAGCGCGTAGGAGGTGACAGCGATGATCGGCACCTTGGCGATCGCGGGAATGGCGCGGATACGGCGGGTCGCCTCATAGCCGTCGATCCCGGGCAGCTGAATGTCCATCAGAATGAGGTCGGGCTTCTCGCGCTCGGCGGCGGCGACGCCCTCGATACCGTCCAGCGCCTCGATCATCTCGTAGCCGGCGCTCGACAGCAGGTCGCGGACGATCTGGCGATTGTCCTCGGTGTCCTCGATGACCAGGATGCGCTTTGTCATGCCGCCCCCATCAGCTCTTCGGCCACTTCCTCGACCCTGACCGGTACGGTGACCCGGAAGGTGGCGCCGTGGCCCAGCTCGGAATCGACCGAGATCGTGCCGCCGTGCATCTCGACCATGCGCTTCGAGATCGCGAGGCCGAGCCCGGTGCCGCCCTTCTTGCGCGTGTTGGAGCTGTCGACCTGCTGGAATTCGTCGAAGATCTTGCGCTGGTCCTCGGGGGCGATGCCTGGGCCGGTGTCGCGCACACTGAGGACGAAATGGCCGTTCTCCGCGCTGGCGCCGATCGCGACCTCACCCTCGTCGGTGAACTTGACCGCGTTGCCGACGAGGTTCAGCAACACCTGCGACAGGCGCCGCGCATCGCCGCGCCCCATCGGCAGCCCGGGCGCGATATCGGCGCTCATCTTCAGCCCCTTGGTGCTGGCGAGCGCCTCGGTCGCGCTGACCACCGACTGCACGACGTCCGGCAGGGCATAATCTTCGAGCGTGAGGGTCAGCTGTCCGGCCTCGATTTTTGAAAGATCGAGCACATCGTTGATCAGCGCCAGGAGGTGCTTGCCGTTGTTCTGCACCCGCTCCAGAACGCCGGCCGCCTTTTCCGGCAGGTTGCCGTAGATGCCGTCGACCATCAGCTCGGTGTAGCCGAGGATCGCATTCATCGGCGTGCGCAATTCGTGGCTCATATTGGCGAGGAACTGCGACTTGTGCTGGCTCGCCAGCCGCAATTCCTCGCTCTTGTCGGCGATCTCGCGGAACAGCCGCGCATTCTGGATCGCCAGCACCGACTGCGCGGCCAGCGTCTGCATCAGCCGCACGGCGGCTTCCGGGAATTCGCCCGGGCGCCGCCGCTGCAGCAGCAACGCGCCGAAAATGCGGTCGGCGCCGACGAGCGGCACGACCAACACCGAGCGATAGCCGGCGGCGACAGTGACGTCGCGCAGCACGTTGCTCGGCCGCTCGCGCAGATCCGGTATCTGCGCTGGCACGCGGTGCGTGACGGCTTCGCCCATCAGCGTGGCATTCTGCTCGATCCGCATATCGCGAACCTGCGTCACCAGCGCCGCATTCCAGCCGACCGCCTCGACAAAGCGGAAGGCGCGCCGGCCCTCGCTGTAGCGGAAAATGACGCCGGCGTCGCTGCCCGTCAGCCCGACCGAACGGTTGAGCACGGTGGCGAGCACAGCGCCGAGATCGAGGGTCGAGCTGACCTCCTGGCCGACCTCGCTCAGCGCCTTCAGCTCCTCGACCGAGCGCGCCAGCTCGCCCGTGCGGTCGCGCAGCTCGTTGAGTAGCCGCGCGTTCTCGATCGCGATCACCGCCTGGTCGGCGAAGGTGCGGACCAGCTCGATCTGCTTGTCGGTGAACGGCTCCACACGACGGCGCGCGAGCACGATGACACCGATCAGCATTTCCTCACGCAACAACGGTACCCCTAGGGCGGTGCGTTGCCCGGCGAGCGTGGTCGCCTCGGTGAGCGTGTAGTCCGGGTCGGCCGCCACGTCTGCGATTTGGATAGCCTGCCGTTGCAAAGCAACTCGGCCGGCGATTGATCCGCGGTCGGGAGCCAGCGGATGGCTTTGCAGGAAGGCATGAAATTCAGGCGCGAAACCGACTGCCGCAACCGCCCGATATTCTTCGCCCTCGCGACGGGAGATCAGCGCCATCTCCGCGTCGCAGAGCCGAGCTGCGGTTGCGACGAGGGTGTCGAGCACCGGCTTCAGGTCGAACGTCGACTGGCTGATGACCTTCAGTACGTCGCTAGTCGCGGTCTGGTATTCCAGCGATTCCTGGAGATCGCGGGTGCGCTCGCGGGTCTCGGTAATCAGGCGCGCGTTCTCTATCGCGATCACCGCCTGCGCCGCAAAGTTTTGCAGTAGCGCGATCTGTTTGTCGGTGAACGGGCGGACTTCCTGGCGGTAGATCCCGAAGAACCCTTGCGCAACACCATCTTTGCGCAGGCCGATCCAAAGCGCTGTGCGCGCCTTGCCCAACTCGATCATCGCGGCGAGCCCCGGGGTCCGACGCTCGGAGCCTAGTGCGGCGATATCCGGTATCTGAATGGTGGCTTCGCCGCGCCAGAGACGATCGGGCATACTCCCGGGCTGGATGGGGATGGGATCTCTGACAAACTCAGCAAGTCCCGGCGGAAGGCCGCGAGTTGCCGGCACTCGGTAATGATCGCCCTCAAAGATCGCGAAGGCGCCAAAGGAGCCCCCACACAAACGCATCGCTCTTTCGAGCATCGCGTCGAATACCGGCCTGAGGTCGCCGGGCGAGGAATTGATGACCCCGAGCACCTCGGCGGTCGCGGTTTGCTGCTCCAGCGCCTCACGGGTCTCGGTGATCAGCCTCGCGTTCTCGATCGCGATCACCGCCTGCACCGCGAAATTCTCGACAAGCGCGATCTGGCGATCCGAGAAGAGCCGCACCTCGCGGCGATAGAGGGTGATCGAGCCGAGAAGGGCTTCGTCCTTGCGCAGGGCGACGGTAAGGACGGTCCGCGCGCCACCGGTTTCGACGAGCGCCTTCAGATCGTCATAGCCCTGGAAATAGACCTCCTTGAGATCGGGAATGTGGACGATGCGCTCGCCGGCAATGACGCGGCCCGACGGGCTTACCGCGCTCGCCGACCGAGGCTCCAACTGCTCGACGAGCTCCGGCGCCCCACGGATCGCGACGGGCCGCAGACTCTCGCCGTCGAAGATCCGCAAATGCCCATAAGCGGCATCGCAAAGACGCATGGCGCTGTCGAGCATCGCGTCGAATACGGGCGCGAGATCGCCGGGCGAGGAGTTGATGACCCCCAGCACCTCGGCGGTCGCGGTCTGCTGCTCGAGCGCCTCGCGCGTCTCGGTAATGAGCCGCGCGTTCTCCATCGCGATGACCGCCTGCGCCGCGAAGCTCTGCACGAGCGCGACCTGCTTGTCGGAAAATGGTCGGACCTCGCGGCGATAGATCTGGATTACGCCGAGCAGTTTGTCTTCCTTGTGCAGCGGAACGGCGAGCAGGCTTCGCACCTTACCGAGTTCAATCACAGCTCGGGCGAGCGGGTTTCCGGAGCGGTAGCCCTCGTCGGCGGTTGCATCGGCGATATGAACAATCTGCTCGCCGCGGATAATGCGGCCAAGTGCGCCCCTGCCTGGACGGTGCGGACCCCGTTTCAAAAACTCCGCGAGCTCCGGCAATGCCCCGCGGATTGCCGCCGCATGCATCAACTCGCCGTCAAGGGTGTACAAGGTGCCGGAAGCTGCCTCGCACAGCCGCAGCGCCTTTTCAAGCATAGCGTCGAACACCGGGGCGAGGTCGCCGGGCGAGGCATTGATGACCCCCAAGACCTCGGCGGTGGCGGTCTGCTGGTCCAGGGCCTCGCGCGTCTCGGTGATCAGCCGCGCGTTCTCGATCGCAATGACCGCTTGGTCCGCGAAGGTCCTGACGAGTTCGATCTGCTTTGCCGTGAACGGTCTGACCTCGCGCCGGCCACAGCCAATGACGCCGATCGGCGCCCCCTCGCGCAGGATTGGGACGCCAAGGAAAGAGCGATATTGCCAAGGATCGGCCAAGGTCTGACGCGTTCTGGCGTCGTAGCCCGGCTCGGAGAGGATGTCTTCGACGTTTACCGGCCGGCATTCGACAACAGCCCGCCCCATCACGAAACTTGGCAATGGCACCCGCGGGAACAGGGAATGAAACGCCGCCGCCTCTTCCGGCGACATGTTGTTGATCGCCACGAGATCAAGCTGAGTGCCGTCGTATCGCGCCACCGCGCTGAGTTCCGCCTCGCACAGCTTGGACGCGCTGTCGACGATGGCCTCGAATACCGGCTGAACATCCGCTTGCGAGCCGGAGACCACGCGCAGGATCTCGGCGGTCGCGGTCTGCTGTTCCAAGGCCTCGCGCGTCTCGGTAATGAGCCGCGCGTTCTCCATCGCGATGACCGCCTGCGCCGCGAAGTTCTGCAGCAGGGCGATCTGCTTGTCGGTGAACGACCGCACTTCCTGCCGGTAGATGACCAAAGCGCCAAGCAGAACCGCGTCCTTACGCAGCGCCACCCAGACGGCGGTGCGCGCGCCGCCGATGTCAACCATAGCCACCCGACCGCGAAAGCCGGATCGGTAAGCGTCATCGTCGGCGATGTCCGCGATGTGAATAATCGCTTCGCCGAGAACCAGCCGCTCGAAAGAAGCTCCGGAGGTGGGGAATTGCGGTTCGCGCAGACTGTCGACGAGTTCTGACGGGAGGCCCCGATGCGCGATTGCATGGAACCACTCGCCATCGAAGGTGAGGAAGCTGCCAAAGGCTGCCTCACAAAGTTCCATCGCCTTTTCGAGTATCGACTCGAAGACTGGCGTCAGATCGCCGGGCGAGGAATTGATGACCCCAAGCACCTCGGCGGTCGCGGTCTGCTGCCGTAAGGCCTCGGAGAGTTCGGCGGTACGGTCGGCGACACGCTGCTCGAGTTCGGCGTAGGATTTCTGCAGATCCGCCGCCATGCTGTTGAACTGCTGCGCCAGCCCTTCGAGCTCGTCGCCGGTATGGATGTCGATGCGGCGGTCGAGCTCGCCGGCGCCGAGCCGCTCCGCTCCGGCCGCGATCGCATGGATCGGCCCGGTCATCCGGCGGGCGAGGAAGAGGGCGGCGAGCGTCGCGGCCGCGAGCCCGAACAGCAGCAGCAGAGCCGTGCGCCAAGCCGCGCCATAGAGCGGCGCGAAAGCCTCGGAGAGCGGCACCTCGACAAAGACCAGCCAGCCGAGCTGGGGGATCGCCGCATGCGCGGTCAGCACCGAGTGCCCGGCGATATTTTCCGCGACCGTAACCGCGGGCGCCGTGTCGTGCGGCGCTTGTGTCGGGTTCAGCGCGGCGGCGACCTGCGGCAGCTTGGCCAGATCGGTGTCGCGCAATACCAGGCTGATGTCGGGATGGGCGATCAGCTTGCCATGCCCGTCGACGACATAGGCGTAGCCGCCCTGGCCGATCCGCAAGGCGGTGATGACGTCCCAGATCAGCTTCAGATTGATCTCGGCGATGGTGACGCCGGCGTCCCTGCCCTCGCGCGCCATCGCCAGGGTCATGTACGGCTCGGATTGCTTGCGGAAATAGACCGGGCTGAACCAGATCTTGTGCGCCTTGGCCTCGGTGAAGGCGGGGCTCTGCGACAGATCGGCGCCGCTGCCGACCACGTCCATCGCCAGGCGCGAGACCTTCAGCTGCTCGCGGCCCTCGCCGTCGAGCTGCGACAATTCGGTGATCGCCGGCACCTGGCGCAACAGGCGGAAGTAATCCTGGCGGCGCTGGTCGAGCGGCCCGGCCGCCCACTGCGCATGCGTCGTCCAGCCGATCTGGCTCTTGATCTCGTCGACGAATTCCTCGATGTGCTGGGCGGCGGCCTCAGCCTTTTCCTGTTGCACCCGGACCAGCGCCGCCTTGTTCTCCTGATAGGAAAACCAGAAATCGAAGGCGCTGTTGATCAAGAGGGCGGCGCCGACCAGCCCGATGAACAGCAGCGCGTATTTGCGGAAGAGGCGCCGGCGCGGGCCGGGCGCCGCGGCAGATGTCGCACCCTTGGTCGGCGCCCACGGCACCGTTACCGATGTATCCTCGGCACCGGTCACGCAAAAACCTCGCCTGCCAAACTTATGCCCGATTGTAACCGTCCTCGCAGGCGGCGTCTGCCGGCTCGTTTCGTCGTCCGCGTTTGTCCTGCGAGGTCCGTGCCCGATGCCAAATCGTGCTAGGATCTCGGCTATGACCACGCTGATCGCCAAGCTTTGCGACACCGCGATCGCCGCGGGTTTCTCCGAAGCATCATGGCCCTTGCCGAACGGTCCAACGGATCCATGACGACCATTGGCTCTGGATCGGGGGATCCCCAGGATTGGCGAACTCGGCTGCGGCGCGAGGGTTATGCCCAGTTTCCCAACCTCTGTCCCGAGGCGCTCGTCGCTGCGGCGCGCTCGGCAATCGACCGCGACCTCGCGGGGAATTTCGACCCGGAGCGGCAGGTCGAGTACGATCATCAATCGTACTGCCCCGGGCTGCGGCGCGCCCGGCCGCTCCTGGCGCTGCTGCTGGAAAGCGGGATCGTCGCGCAGTTGGACGAGGCAATCGGGTTCAACCGACTCGGCTACGATCTTGCGCAGATTGCTTTGCGCAGGGCGAGCAACGCGCCGCGGCCGTCACCACCTGAGCCGCATATCGATGGGCTGCCGACGCCATTCAACGGCGTTCCCGCGGACGTCCTGGTACGCAACTTCACCGCTCTTGTCGGTGTCTACCTCAGTCCGGTGCGGACCGCATTTGCCGGTAACTTCACGGTATGGCCAGGCTCTCACCACGTCCTTGAGCAGCACTTCCGCGACCACGGGCTCGAAGGATTGCGGAACGGCATGCCCGACATCCCGCTCGGTGCGCCGGTGCAACTGATGACCGAGCCCGGCGATGTGGTGCTGTGCCATTACCAGCTCGCTCATTCGGCAGCCGTCAACTTGTCATCCGCGGACCGCTACGCAGTCTATTTCCGTCTCTGGTTCAAGGACATCGATGAGAAGCGCTGGGCATTGATGACCGATATTTGGAACGGATGGCGAATTTAAGTGGGCGAAACAGCGCCAAACAGTCCGCCGGAAATCCCGGTGTAGATTGAGTCGCTGGGATGAGCCCATGCCAAGCGCGCACCGATTAGGGGACTCCCCAATGGATTTCGAGTCGTCGGACAAGGTGAAGCGCCTGTCGGCGCAGGTGCAGGAATTCATGGCGCGGGAGGTCTACCCCGCCGAGAAATTGTTCGAGAGCCAACTCAACGAGCAGCCCTCGCGCTGGCAGATCCCGCCGATCATGGAAGAGCTGAAGACGAAGGCGCGCTCCGCCGGGTTGTGGAATCTGTTCCTGCCGGAAAGCGAGCTCGGCGCCGGCCTCAGCAATCTTGAATACGCGCCCCTGTGCGAGATCATGGGCCGCTCGCCGATCGCACCGGAGGCGTTCAACTGCTCGGCGCCCGACACCGGCAACATGGAAACGCTGGTGCGCTACGCGACAAAGGAACAGCAGGAGCGCTGGCTGAAGCCATTGCTCAACGGCGAGATCCGCTCGTCCTTTGCGATGACCGAGCCGGCAGTGGCCTCGTCCGACGCCACCAACATCGAGGCCTCGATCCGTCGCGAGGGCAATTCGAGCTACGTCATCAACGCGCGCAAATGGTGGACATCAGGCGCGATGGACCCGCGCTGCAAGATCTTCATCCTGATGGGCAAGACCGATCCCGACGCGCCGCGGCACCAGCAGCAATCGATGATCCTGGTGCCGCGCGACACGCCCGGCATTACAATCGTGCGTCCGCTTACCGTGTTCGGCTACGACGACGCACCGCACGGGCATGCCGAGGTCGAGTTCAAGGATGTGCGGGTGCCGATCGACAACATCCTGTTGGGCGAGGGGCGCGGCTTCGAGATCGCCCAGGGCCGGCTCGGACCCGGCCGCATCCACCATTGCATGCGCATGATCGGCCTCGCCGAGCGCTCGCTCGAAGCCATGTGCGCGAGGGTCAAGAGCCGCGTCGCCTTCGGCCGGCCATTGGCCGATCAGGGCGTCATTCGCGAATGGATCGCCGACTCGCGCATGGAAATCGAGCAGGCGCGCCTGCTGACGCTGAAGGCCGCTTACATGATGGACACGGTCGGCAACAAGGCGGCGCAGGCCGAGATTGCGATGATCAAGGTGGTGGCGCCGAAGATGGTGCTGAACGTCGTCGACCGCGCGATCCAGGCGCATGGCGGCGGCGGCGTGTCGGCCGATTTCGGCCTCGCCTATGCCTGGGCGCGCGCCCGGGTCATGCGCATCGTCGACGGCCCGGACGAAGTGCACAAGCGGGCAGTGGCGAGGATCGAACTGAGGAAGTAATGAGCGCCCTGGAAGCGGCCGAGCTGATCGACGAGCGGCCGGACGAGCGGCTCGACACGACCCGGCTCGAACCCTATCTGCGTGCAAATCTGCCGGGGGCCGAGGGACCGCTCTCGGTGCGGCAGTTCGGCGGCGGCAAGGCAAACCTCACTTATCTGCTGCGCTTTGGCGAGAGCGAATTCGTGCTGCGTCGGCCGCCATTGGGGCCGATAGCACCGGGCGCGCACGACATGCGCCGCGAGCATCGCGTCCTCTCGGGGCTGCATTGGCGCTATCCGCTCGCCCCACGCAGCCTGCTGCTGTGCGAGGACGAGGGCATCATCGGCGCCGTCTTCATCGTCGAGGAGCGCCGGCACGGCTTTGTGATCCGCGACGACATCCCCGCTGAATTCGCCGGCCGGCCCGAGCTGAATCGGCGCATTGGCTTTGCCCTGATCGATGCGCTCGCGGATTTGCATCTGGTAGCGCCGGCGGAGGTCGGTCTCGACGATCTCGGCCGGCCCGAAGGCTTTCTCGAACGCCAGCTATCGGGCTGGATCCGGCGCTGGCAGGCGGCGCAAGGCGGCGTCGAGGCCGAGCGCGCCGCCGCCGAGATGGCGCCGGTGCTGGATTGGCTCGGGCGGCGGCTGCCGGGTTCGGGCCCCGCCGCGTTGCTGCACAATGACTACCGGCTCGACAATTGCCTGCTCGACATCGCCGACCCGGCGCGCATCGTCGCGGTGCTCGATTGGGATATGTGCACCCAAGGCGACCCGCTCGCCGATCTCGGCTATCTGCTGAATTATTGGGTCGAGCCGGACGACCCCGAGGGATGGCGCGCGATCGCGGCGATGCCGACCTGGCGCGACGGCTTCCCGACTCGGTCCGAAGCCGTCGAGCGTTACGCCGCGTGCACCAGCTTCGATGTCGGCGCGGTCGGCTGGTATCAGGTTTTCGCCGCGTTCAAGCTCGCGGTCATCATCCAGCAGATCTATATCCGCTATGTGCGCGGCCAGACTCAGGATCGCCGGTTTGAATTCTACTGGCGGCGCGTGCTCGGCCTCGCGGAAAAGGCGCGCGGATTGGCCGGTCTCGTATAACGAGGAGCTTCCGATGACCGAACTGAAGGCGCTGGTGCATGATGTGTTCGGCACGGTCGTCGATTGGCGATCGGCGGTGACCGCGGACGGCCAGGCGCTGGCCGCCCGGAAGGGCATCACCGGCGTGGATTGGGAGCAATTCGCCGATGAGTGGCGGGGTGCCTACGCGCCGTCGATGAACCGGGTGCGCACCGGCGAATTGCCGTGGACCAATCTCGACGCATTGCACCGCATGGCCCTCGACTCGTTGCTGGAGAAATTCGACATTGTGGGGCTGAGCGAGGAGGACAAGGGCTGGTTCAACTTGACCTGGCATCGCCTCAAGCCGTGGTCCGATTCAGTGCCCGGCCTGACCCGCCTCAAACAGAAATACATCATAGCCACCTTGTCGAACGGCACAGTGCGGCTCTTGACCGACATGGCGAAGTATTGCGGCCTGCCGTGGGATACGGTGCTCGGCTCGGACCTGGTGCAGCATTACAAGCCTGACGCTGAGATGTATCAGTCGGCGATCCATTTTCTCGGCGACGACGACCCCGCGTCGGTGATGATGGTGGCGGCGCACAACAGCGACCTCGTGCATGCCGCTTCGCACGGCATGAAGACCGCCTTTATCGCGCGCCCTTACGAACACGGAGCGAAGCAGACGCGCGACGTCAAAGCCGAGCACGATTTCACCCACGTCGCCATGAGCTTTGAGGATCTGGCGCAGCAGCTTGGCATTTGACCCTACGCTCGTCATTGCGAGCGAAGCGAAGCAATCTCGCACAAACTGTGCGCGGTCCATCGAGATTGCTTCTTCAGCTTCCGGCGTTCTCGCAATGACAGCCCTTTAGGAACCGGGCTCCTCCGGGGTCCGTTTCGCCAGGAGTGCGAGAACCGCCATGGCGCTCGAAGAATACCAACGCAAGCGCGACTTCCGGAAAACGCCGGAGCCGGCCGGCCGGCCGGAGCCGGCGCAGAAGCCTGCCAACGCGTTGTCGTTCGTGGTCCAGAAACACGCGGCGCGGCGGCTGCACTACGATTTCCGCCTGGAGCTCAATGGGGTCCTGCTGAGCTGGGCGATCCCGAAAGGGCCCAGCCTCGACCCCGGCGAAAAGCGGCTCGCGGTTCATGTCGAGGACCATCCGATCGAGTATGGCGGCTTCGAGGGCGTCATCCCGAAAGGCCAGTACGGCGGCGGTACGGTGCTGTTGTGGGACCGCGGCACCTGGATCCCGGAGGTGCCCGACCCCGAGGCCGCCTACCGCAAGGGCGCGCTCAAATTCCGCCTCGACGGCGAAAAGCTGCACGGCCATTGGGCGCTAGTGCGGATGGGCGGCAAGGCGGCCAACGAACGTCACGAAAACTGGCTCCTGATCAAGGAGCGTGACGAGGAAGCGCAGCCCGGCAGCGATGCCGCGCTGGTCGAGCAAAATCCGCTCAGCGTCGCCACCGGGCGCTCGATGGAGCAGATCGCCGCCGAGCACGACCGGGTGTGGGACTCCGGGGTCGGCGAGATCGCCGGCGATCCGGCGCCGGCCAGGAAGGCCTCGAAAAAGCCGGCCGCCACGCTCCCGCCCGGCGCGCGCAAGCGGGCGATGCCGGCGGTGATCGCGCCGCAGCTCGCGACCCTCGCAGACAAGCCGCCGGACGGGCCGGAATGGCTGCACGAGATCAAATACGACGGCTATCGCCTGCTGGCCCGGATCGAAAACGGCAAGATCCGGCTGCTCACCCGCAATGGGCTCGATTGGACGGCCAAGTTCCCGGCGCTGGCGCGTGCGCTGGCCAAGCTGCCGGTCGAGACCGGGCTGATCGATGGTGAACTGGTCGCGCTCGCCCTGGACGGCACCACGAGCTTTGCCGAATTGCAGGACAGGATCGCGCGCGGCCGGACCGACGACCTCGTGTTCTTCGCCTTCGACCTGCTGTACCGGGATGGCTATGACCTGACCGGCGCGGCGCTTGAGGACCGCAAGGCCGCGCTCGCCGAGATCGTGCCGCACGACGGATCCGGCATGGTGCGCTACAGCGATCATCAGCAGGGCCGCGGTCCAGAATTCTACCGCAACGCCTGCAAATATGAGCTCGAAGGCATCATCTCGAAGCGCCGCGACAAGCCCTCCCGCCCCGGCCGCGGCGCCGACTGGCTCAAGGTCAAATGCCTCAACGATGACGAGTTCGTCATCGTCGGCTTTACCGATCCCGAGCGCAGCCGGCAAGGGTTCGGCGCGCTGCTGCTCGCCTATTACGATCCGGTCGGGACGCTCAGTTATGCCGGGCGGGTCGGCACCGGGTTTGATACCGCGCAGCTTGTCGAGCTGCGCCGACGCCTCGATGCGATCGTCCGTCCAGACCCTCCGGTCGCGCTGCCCAAGGGAGTGTCGAAAAAGGGCGTGCACTGGACCGAGGCGCGCCTCGTCGCGCAGGTCCGGTACGGCAACATCACCACCGACGGCATCCTGCGCCACGCCTCGTTCGAGGGGCTGCGCGAGGACAAGAGGCCCGAGGAGGTCGTGTACCCGGCAAACCTGGGGAAAGCGTCGCCCGACGCACCCCTCACCCCAACCCTCTCGCCGCAAGCGGGGAGAGGGAGCCCGAGGCGACAGCTGAGGACGGGTGAGGGGCATTCCCGTATCCGCGCGGAGGCAAAACCGCAGATCTCAGAACCGGCGCGGGACGGCAGCATCATCTTCGAGGGCGTTCGGCTGACGCATCCCGACCGCATCCTCTATCCCGATCGGGGCATCACCAAGCTGGCGCTGGCGCAGTACTATGCCGCGGTGAAGGACTGGGCCGTGCCGCAGATCGCGCACCGGCCGCTGACATTGGTGCGCTGCCCCGATGGCCAGGCCGGGCAATGCTTCTATCAGAAGCATCTCAGCTCGGGCGTGCCGGACGTCGTCGGCCGCATCGAGATCCCCGAGAAATCCGGCAGCGAAACCTATCTGGTGATCGACAACCTCGCCGGGCTCATCGCGATGGTGCAGATCGGCGTCCTGGAGATCCATCTGTGGGGCTCGACCGTCGACAAGCTCGAAACCCCGGATCGGATCATCTTCGATTTCGACCCGGACGAAGGCCTCCCGTGGGATCGGGTGACCGCGGCGGCGATCGAGATGCGCGAGGCGTTACTCGGCATCGGCCTCGAGAGCTTTGTCAAGACGACCGGCGGCAAGGGATTGCATGTCGTCGCGCCGGTCATGCCGAAGCTGGGGTGGGACGCGATCAAGGAATTCAGCAAATGGGTGGCCGAGCGCTTTGTCGCCGCCTATCCGGACCGGTTCACCTCGAATATGGCGAAGCGCGCCCGCAGCGGCCGGATCTATATCGATTATCTGCGCAACGGCCGCGGCGCGACCGCGATCGCCCCCTATTCGGCGCGCGCGCGCGCCGGTGCGCCGGTCGCGACCCCGTTGTTCTGGGAAGAGGTCGAGAAAGGGGTCAAGCCCGACGGCTTCACCGTGACGAGCCTGCCGCAGCGGCTTGCCAAGCTCAAATCCGATCCCTGGGCCGAGATGCCGAAGCTGCGCCAGTCGATCGGCGCCAAGATCCGCAAAGCGGTCGGTATTTAGCCATCGGGATCGCGCGGCAAATCGCGCACGCGATAGCGTGACGATTGCCCCGCCCCACCCCATCTATCGATGGATCGCTGGAGGAGGTTTTGATGGCCATCGTTCTCGATCACACCATCGTACCGGCGCATGACAAAGTCGCCTCGGCGTGCTTTTTCGCGCGCATCTTCGGCCTCGAATACAACGGGCCGCATTCGCATTTCGCCCCGGTCCAGATCAACGAACAGCTGACCCTCGATTTCGACGACCGCGCCGATTTCGAAAGTCACCACTACGCGTTCCGGATCGGCGAGGCCGAGTTCGATGCGATTTTCGACCGGGTCAAGGCCGAGGGCATCGCCTATGGCAGCGGCCCGCGCTCGCGCGCCGATATGCAGATCAACCGCCGCAACGGCGGCCGCGGCTTTTATTTCGAGGACCCGAACGGGCACGTTCTCGAAGTAATGACCGCCTGACCGCGCCTCACTCGGCCGGCAAGCGCCGGCCGCGCCGCACGGCCGCAGTCGCGGCGATGTTGCGCCGGAGCTCCGCATCGTGCTCCCGGTGCATCGTGCCCATCAGCCGGTCCCACAGCGTGAAATGCGTCGCGTAGTTGCACTGGAAATACCGGTGATGCTGGTCGTGATGGGTGACGCCGACCAACGGCGAGGGCGGCCAGCACCAGATCCCGCCATGCTCGAACCCGGAATGGCCGACGACCCCGGTGATCTGGTCGTAGAGTTTGTGCGCGAGCAGGACGGCCGGAGCGACCGGGATCAGGAAATGCGCGACCAGCCAGTAGGATTGCAAAAACAGATTGTCGACGAGCCGATCGCTGTTGTTCGACCAGGCGACCGGGGTCACTGTCAGATGGTGCCACTGATGCACCCGCCGGTAGAACGGGCGGGTGTGGATCAGCCGGTGAAGCCAATAGAACCAGGTGTCGAACAGCAGCATCGAGGCGATGAACGACAGCACGATGCCGGGGAGACTGGTCGGCGCGGCAAAACCCCAGCCGAATTCGGCATAGAGCCAGTGCCCGGTGCCGAACATCGCCGCGATCGCGGTGAGCGATAAGAGGCTCTGCCGCTGGTCGCGGCGAACCAGCGCCGCCGCCGTCTCGCGCGCCTGAATCTTGGCCGCCGCGACGCGCCGGTTGAGCCGGGTCACGACGACGCAGGCCGCGAGGTAGGTCGCGACCAGGATCACGTAGACCGCGACGATCGTCTCGGCCCAGGAAATCAATCTCTCGACAAGCATCGATGCCCGCTGCCGTGGCGCGCGCTCTGCATGGCGGCTAAAGTGCCATTTTGGCCCCTGCCGAGGGAAGAGACATGGAAGAGCGCGCCTTTGCCTCCGCGACGCAGCTTGCCGGCGAGATCCGCGACCGGCGGATCAGCTGCCTCGAGCTGCTTGATTTCTTCATCGCCCGCGCCGAGCGGCACAACCCGGCGCTGAATGCGATCGTCGCCTGGCAGGCGGACAAGGCGCGCGAGCGGGCCCGCGCCGCCGACGCGGCGCTCGCGCGCGGCGAACTCTGGGGGCCGCTGCACGGGGTGCCGATGACGGTCAAGGAATCGTTCAACATCGCAGGGCTGCCGAGCACCTGGGGCAACCTGCCGTGGAAGGACAATAAGGCCGCCGATAACGCGGTGCTGGTCGACCGTTTGCTTGCCGCCGGCGCCGTGATCTACGGCAAGACCAATGTCCCGTTCATGCTGCAGGATTCGCAAAGCTACAACGAGGTCTACGGCACCACGAACAACCCGTGGGACACCGCGCGCGGACCCGGCGGGTCGTCGGGCGGCGAGGGTGCAGCGCTGGCGTCCGGGCTGTCGGCGCTCGGCGCCGGCAGCGACATCGCCGGTTCCTTGCGCAATCCGGCGCATTACTGCGGCATCTACGCCCACAAGCCGACTTGGGGGCTGGTCCCTACGCGCGGCCACTCGCCGACCGGCGCGCTGACCCCGACCGATATCTCGGTGGTCGGCCCGATGGCACGGGCCCCCGAGGATCTCGATCTGGCGATGCGAATCCTCGCCGGTCCCGATCTGCTGCAACAGCCGGCATGGCAGATCGCACTGCCCGCCCCGCGCCATCGCCGGCTCGGCGATTTTCGCGTGGCGGTGTGGACGAACTCGCCGCTTTGCGAACTCGATGCCAGCGTCGTCGCGCGCTTCGAGGCTGCCATCGCCGCGTTGAAGCGCGCCGGGGCGATGGTGGACGAGGCCGCGCGGCCGATTGCCGATGATGCCGAGCATCAGCGCCTATTCATGACCTTGCTGCGGGCGGCCACCGCGTCGCGCATGAGCGACAAGGATTTCGCCGCGCAGCGAGAGATCGCCGCCACGCTCGCCGACGACGACGCCAGTTCACGGGCCGCGGTGGCGCGCGGCGCGACGCTCTACCATCGCGCCTGGGGCACCGCCAACGAGGCGCGCACCAAATTGCGCCACGGCTGGCGCGAGTTCTTCCAGCGCTATGATGTGATGCTCGCGCCGGTGGCGGCGACCGCGGCCTTCCCGCACGACCACAACCCGGACCGCGACGCCCGCCTGGTGCCGGTCAACGGCAAATCCCTGCCGTATCACCAGCAGATCTTCTGGTCCGGAGTGGCGAGCCTGTCCTACCTGCCGGCAACGGCGGCGCCGCTTGGCCTGACCGATGCGGGCCTACCGGTCGGCTGCCAGCTCATCGGCGCGGAAGGCGAGGATTTGACAACGATCGAATTCGCCCGGCTGCTCGCCGCCGAGATCGGCGGCTTTGTCCCGCCGCCGGCCTTTGCCTAGAACCCGAGCGCCAAAACGACGATGGCCGCCCGCGGCGATGCCGCGAGCGGCCAGTCGGCGATAATCCCGCCTCAGCGGTAGTAGGGCGGGGGTGGTGGAGGCGGCGGGTAGTAGCCGGGCGGCGGCGGGGTAGTCGCCACGCCGGTGATCGCGCCGAGCGCGCCGCCAGTTGCCGCACCGATCGCCGCGCCGGTGCCGCCGCTGCCGCGGCGCCGATCGCCGCGCCGGCGCCAGCGCCGATCAGCCCGCCGCCGACGGCCCGCTGGGCCGGATCGTACGGGTTGGTGCAGGCCGCCAAGCCCAGCAAGAGCGCGACGGCGCCGGGCGCAATCAACCTCTTTGTCATGTATCCCCCTCTAGAACCGTTCGGCCGGATGGCCGGAACTCCAACGTTTGAGTCAACGACCCTGTTCCCGCGCGCCGCGATTTCGGGAAGCATTCGCGCGAACTGCGCCAGCCGATGCCGATGAAGCTCCGGGCGAAATAACGCAGATAGCCCCCGGTTCGTCGATGCGCAGGACGATGCTCTCGCTGACATAGAGGTGATAGTGAACGCCGTCCTGGCTGCTGTAGCCGGCGCTCATGTCCTGGCCGAGGATCAAGACGCCGACCCGCGTGTCGACGAGAACGCCGCCCTCGATCGCGGCCTTGTAGATGCCGGCCGTGCACAGCCGGCGCAAATGTTCGAGCGCCAGCACGTCGGTGCCAGGATAGAGCCGGAACAAATTGTTGTAGAGGACCGGCGACAAGGCCAACGCGTAGGGCCCGCGATAGCCGCTGTCGTCGAGCCGGGTCGCGGCGCCCAGCACATCCTGCAAGGCGCTCTCGGGCGCCACCCAATCGGTTCCCGCCACTCGCAGCCCGCTTTCCATCGTCAGCAGCCCGACGAGACCGAAGTCCGGCTGGCCGCGATAGATGAACTCCTCTTCGCGGTCGGCGACGGCCTCGGCCGCATCCTGCGCCGGGCTGAGGTCAAGCGGCTGCCCGTTCTCGACATGCGCGGCGACCCGGCGGATGCTGAGGCGAAAACTTTTGCGCAGCATCGGCAGCGAGATCGAGCGGCCCATCACCGCGCCGGCTTCATCGGGCCCCGGCTGGCGGCAGTAATCGTCATTGCCGACCTCGATCGTCGTCAGGCCAACGCCGAACGGGCCTTCGAGATCGAGGAAGCGGCGCGCGGTCAGGCGGTCCCGCGCAGCTTGCGCGGCGGCCTCATCAATCGCCTGCCAAATCGAGGACGGAAAGGGAGCACGGTCCCGGTTGAGGGTGTCCATCACCGCATCCCCTTCAAGGAGCCGATCGTGACCGCGGGGCGAGTTCCGCCGGTGGGCTTCGAGCCGCTGTTCGCGCCGTCGGCAGCGGCGGCTTCGGCGGCTTTCTCGATGCCGATGATCGGCCCATCGGTGAACAGGTAAGTTTTGAGATGGCCGGCGAAGTCCGCGTTGTGCCGGCGAATCCATTCGAGAACCATCGACGCGTGCTCCATCTCTTCGCGCATATTGTGGAGCAGGATCTCGCGCAACGTCTCGTCCTCGGTGTCGTCGGCGCGCTGGCGGTACCAATCGACCGCTTCGAGCTCTTCCACCAGCGAGGTGACTGCGTTGTGCAAGAGGCGCGTCTCCTGCGACAGCACCTCGCGCGGCGCGTGAAGACCCTCGCTCGACATCGGCTCCCCTCAGAGTTGTGCGTCGTTTCGGGCGCGCCGACCGCGCCCCATGCAACGAACGCGCGCGAGAATGTAGCGATCCGCCTAGCCGGAAAGGAGATATTCCGCGATCAGATCGACCGGCCAGAACAGGCCGGCCGAAAAAGCCACGACGAGGTTTGCCGGGGCGCGCCAGTCTTGGCCGGCCCGAGTATCTTCGGCGAGATGCCAGGCGATGTCGGCGAGCGCGGCGGCGCCATAGAGCACCAGTGCCGCGCGCCACAGCCGCCGCGCCGTCGGGCTCAGACGACGCGGATGTTCTTGAACTGCCACGGGTCGTCGCGGTCGAGGTCTTCGGGAAACAGCCGCTCGCGGTCGGTAAGTGGGGTCCAGTCGCCATAAACGCCGACGACCTCGCCGAGATAAGGCCCAGCGATTTCGAGGATGCGGGCGAAATCCATCTCCTCGGGCTCGACGATGCCGCACGCGGGGTGCTCGATCGCCCAGATCACCCCGGCCAAGACGGCAGCTGTGACCTGCAGCGAGGTGGCGTTGTTGTGCGGCGCGACCCGCCGCGCCTCCTCGATCGACAGCCGCGAGCCGTACCAGTAGGCGCCCTTCTTGGGGCCCATCAGCAGCACGCCGAGCTCGTCGATGCCCTTGTCGATCTCGTCCATCATCAGCCGCTTCCGGGTCTGCAGACGCCAGTTCTTGCCGGCCAGCTCATGCAGGCTCAGCACCGCGTCGTCGCAGGGGTGGTAGGCGTAGTGGCAGGTCGGGCGGTAGCGCACCCGCTCGCCGTCGCGCAGGGTCAGGTAGTCGGCGATCGAAATCGACTCGCCGTGAGTGATCAGAAAGCCGAGGTAGGGGCCTTCGAGCGGGGTCCAGCTGCGCACCCGCGTGCCGGCGCCCGGCCGCAGCAGATAGATCGCCGCCTGGCCGCCGAAATCGTGCCGCCGACCGTCCTCTGGGAAATGCCGCTCATGCGTGCCCCAGCCGAGCTCGGCCGGTTGCGAGCCCTCACTGAAGAAGCCGTCGATCGACCAGGTGTTGACGAACTCGCCGGGCTCTTTCGGGATCTTGGCGACTTGGGTGTCGCGCTCGGCGATGTGGATGACCTTGACCCCGAGCCGCTCGGCCAGCCCGGCCCAGCCGGCGCGGGCGGCCGGCACCTCGGCCGATGGATCGGCGTCGCGCGCGATGTCCATCAGGGCCTGCTTGACGAAATGCGAGACAAGCCCGGGATTGGCGCCGTGGGTCAGGACCGCCGTCGGCCCGTGTGGCGCGCGCTGACGCAGCACCAGCGCGCTCTCGCGCAGCGCGTAGTTCGAGCGGGCAGCGGGCGGCAGGTTCGGGTCGGTATAGCCGCCCGGCCAAGGCTCGGTGCAGGTGTCGAGATAGAGCGCGCCCTTCTCCAGGCACAGCTCTATGAGAGCGACGCTCGACACGTCGACCGAGACATTGAGCAGGAAATCGCCGCGGCCGAGCCACGGCTCCAGCATCTCGCGGTAATCGTCGCGGGTCAGCGCGTGCTCGACAAAGCGGACGCCGTATTCGCCTGCGACCTCGTGCCCGCGCGGCTCGGCGGTGACGATGACGATCTGCTCCGGCCGCATGTCGATATGGCGCAGCAGCAAAGGCAGCACCCCCTGCCCGATGCTGCCGAAGCCGACGATGACGAGGCGGCCGGAGAAGGCGACGTGCTTCTGCTCGGGCATCAGCGGTCGATGCCGCCCATGCAGGCGCCGATCATGTCGAAATCATAGCGCAGCATACCGCTCGCTCCGTGATGGGGGCTCGGTCGCCCTTTGGTTCGCATAACCGGCCCGCGGCCGCAAGAGCGCCCGCGGCTCTGCCCACGACCGCGCATCGAGGGTGGACTGTGAAACTGTGAAAGCGTGTCACAGTTTCCGGCGCGCTCCTGGAAGCTTGATTCCGAGGCTTCCGGGCCAGCGGCGGAATTCCCTCAGAACAGGGAATTTCGCGCGATTTAGCAGGGATTCGGACCCGGCCGTCCCCAAAAATGTATGTTCGCGGTATGTTCTATCAAATCGGCGATCAAGAATTTCCAGGGCGAGCCGTAATAAAGTGCGTTGATCATACCCGCTCCGCCGCGACTCCCTCTCCGCCCTCGGGGGCGGAGAGGGATTTTATTCAGCGGTCGATGCCGCCCATGCAGAGGTATTTGATCTCGAGATAATCCTCGATGCCGTATTTGGAACCCTCGCGGCCGATGCCCGATTCCTTCATGCCGCCGAACGGGGCGATCTCGGTCGAGATGATGCCCTCGTTGATGCCGACGATGCCGTATTCCAAGGCCTCGGCGACCCGCCAGATGCGGCCGATATCGCGGCTGTAGAAATAGGCGGCGAGGCCGAACTCGGTGTCGTTGGCCATTCTTATCGCCTCGGCTTCGGTCTTGAAGCGGTAGAGCGGCGCCACCGGACCGAATGTCTCCTCGCGGGTGATGACCATGTCGGTGGTCACGCCGGTCAAGACGGTCGGCTCAAAGAAGCTTCCGCCCAGGGCGCTGCGCTTGCCGCCGATCACCACCTTGGCGCCTTTCTTGATGGCGTCGGCGATGTGCGCCTCGACCTTCTCCACCGCCTTCATGTCAATGAGCGGCCCGATCACCGCGCCCGGCTCGAACCCGTCAGCGACCTTCATCGCCCCGGCGGTCTCGGCGAGGCGCTTGGTGAAGGCGTCGTGGACGCCGTCCTGCACCAGGATGCGGTTGGCGCAGACGCAGGTCTGGCCGGCATTGCGGTATTTGGAGGCGATGGCGCCCTTAACCGCCATTTCGATATCGGCGTCGTCGAAGACGATGAACGGGGCGTTGCCGCCCAACTCCATCGAGGTTTTCTTGACCGTGGCGGCGCACTGCTCCATCAGCAATTTGCCGATCTCGGTCGAGCCGGTGAAGGTCAGCTTGCGGACGATTGGGTTCGAGGTCATCTCGCCGCCGATCTCGGAGGAGCCACCGGTAACGCAGGAGAAGACGCCTTTCGGCACGCCGGCGCGCTCGGCCAGCTCGCACAAGGCCAAGGCCGAATACGGGGTCGCGGTCGCCGGCTTCAGCACCATCGTGCAGCCGGCGGCGAGCGCCGGGCCGCATTTCCTGGTGATCATCGCCGCCGGGAAGTTCCACGGCGTGATCGCGGCGCAGACGCCGATCGGCTCCTTGGTGACGACGATCCGCTTGTCGACGCCGTGCGAGGGGATCGTGTCGCCGTAGATGCGCTTCCCCTCCTCCCCAAACCATTCGATGAAGGCCGCGGCATAGGCGATCTCGCCCTTCGACTCGGTCAAGGGCTTGCCCTGTTCGGCGGTCATCAGCGCGGCCAGATCGTCCTGGTTCGCCATCATCAAATCGTACCAGCGGCGCAGGATGTGGGCGCGCTCCTTGGCGGTCTTGCCGCGCCACGCCGGCAATGCCCGATCCGCCGCCTCGATGGCGCGGCGGGTCTCCTCGGCGCCCATCTTCGGCACCGTGCCGAGGGTTTCGCCGGTCGCCGGGTTCTTGACCGGGATCGTCTCGCGATTGATCGCATCGACCCATTCGCCGTCGATGTAGCAATGCTGACGGAACAGTTTTTCGTCCTGGAGCTTGAGCATGGCGCACTCCTCTCGATAGGCCGTCTTCAATCCCCTCGATTCATAGGTACGGGCGGCCCCGAGCTTTGGCAAGGCGGCGCCGGAGCGAGCCGCGTGCGATCGGCTAGCTCGGTGTTTTCGGCCGCGTGATGGCGCCGGCAAATACACGCGAAAGGCGCGGACGGAGATGCCGCAGGCTCAGGAGTAGCGGCCGCTCGACAGCGAGATGGATCAGAACCCCGACCGCCGTCGCGACCACGAAGGCCAAGCCGAGAAACGGCAGCCGGTCGAAATCCTCGGAAACGCGCTGCCACAACCGGCCAAACCCCGCGATAGCGATAAAGTGGAACAGGTAGATGCTGTAAGAGGCATCGCCCAGTTTTTCGAGGCCAGCCCGGATTGCGGAAGGCGCCCCGTCGGCGGCAAGCGCGGCGCAGGCTGCGATCGCCACGCAAGTGAGCCAGAACACCGCCTGCCAGGCGAGCGGCCACGGCGTGCGGCCGATAGCAGTGACGAACAGCACGCCACAGAAGATGAGCAGCGCGACCGACACCAGCCCGGCATGGCGCAGCTTCAACCCGCGCTTCACCGCCTGCTCCGCCGCGATGCCGAGCCCGGCGCCGGCGGCGAACAGCAGGATGATCGGATCGCACAAAAAGGTCAGGACCGTGGTGGGGTCGGCGGTGTCGAGTAACGGCTTGACGAGGCTGCCGGCGACGACCAAGGCGATCAGGCTTGTGATGAGGAGCAAGACGCCCAGCCGCCGCCGAAACACCAGCGCGGCTGTGAACAGGACGTAGAAGAACATCTCGTAATTGAGCGTCCAGCCGACTCCCAGCACCGGCCGCAGCGGCTGTCCCGGGTCGGTGACCTCGGGGATGAAAAACAGCGAGGAGAAGACCCGGTCGGCTCCCGGCAGGGACCCACGTCGATACGCCAGCGACATCTCAACCGCCGTCGCCAGCCAGTACATCGGCACGATCCGCGCGATCCGCCGGTAGGCGAACTTGCCCGAGCCGGACGGCATCCCGAACAGGTCGGACGAGGTGTAGATCATGATAAAGCCGCTGATCACAAAAAATATGTCGACGCCCAGCGTGCCCAGCGACCAGGCCAGGTTTTCCTGCCAAGCCGGCAGGGGGGCCTTGTCCGCCGCGTAATAGAGCGCGTGATCGGCGACAACGAGCAATGCGGCCAAGCCCCTGAGGATCTGAAGAAACCCGAGCTTTCTGCTCATCGACCACGCGTCAAAGCGGTTTCGGGCCGCGGCTCGTCGAGGCCGCGGCGAAGAAACACGCGGCCGCAACGCTGCGATCCTCCCCGCATCGAAAGGTCGCGAGCGTTCGCCGGTGTTCAGGACAGTGCGCGGAAGTCTTACGCGTTAACGCTGCCGCATCACGCAGGTTCGCCGTTGGCGCCAACGCATTCGCCACCGATAATCATAGGACGAGAATCACCGGGTACGGGCAGCCCCGAGCTTTGGCAAGATAAGGGCGGAGCCAAGGAGGATCAGATGGCGGCGACACCGCAAGGGAACGGGCCGGCGCTTGCCGAATACATCGCCGGGGCGCGCGAGCGCACGCCGCCGCCTGAGGTCA
>Ga0070766_10000133_pt1 | contig 28801 bp, 27 predicted proteins | sample HubBroMetageWFT6_FD_69782 | JGI IMG/M metagenome (GOLD analysis project Ga0070766, IMG submission 69782) | Warmed and freeze-thawed soil microbial communities from the Hubbard Brook experimental Forest, New Hampshire - Hubbard Brook CCASE Soil... | ecosystem: Environmental > Terrestrial > Soil...
TCTCGGGTCCGATCGGCATGGGTCAAGTGGCCGCGACGGTTCAGGATTGGGGCTGGGGCCCGTATCTTTCACTTGCCGCGACGATCTCGTTTGCGCTCGGTCTCTTCAACCTCTTGCCGATTCCGGCACTCGACGGCGGCCGGGCGGCGTTCATCATCGCGGAACTCGTTCGGGGACGCCCCGTCGATCCGGAGAAGGAGGCGATGGTTCACATCGCCGGCTTCGCGGCCTTGATGGCGCTCATCATGCTCGTCGCCTTCCACGACATCGTGCGCATCGTCAGCGGTCAGGGGGTTATGTAAATGCTGCGCCTGCGGCGGAAGAGCAAGCCGATCTTCTTGCAAAACAAGACGGGAAAAGCGGACGCGAAGAGCGTCTGGATCGGCGGCGATCATCCGGTCGTGGTGCAGTCGATGACGACGACCGACACCGCCGATGCCGATGCCACGCTCGAACAGATCTACGGCCTCGCGATGGAAGGCTGCGAAGTCGTTCGCGTGACCGTGAAAGATCCGCCCGACGCGGCGGGTTTGCCGGCGATCGTTCATCGCTCGCCGGTGCCGATCGTCGCCGACATTCACTTCGATCACAAGATGGCGCTCGCCGCGATTGAGGCCGGCGTCGCCAAGCTGCGCTTGAATCCCGGGAATATTCGCGATCCCAAGAAGGTTGCCGAAGTCGTCGAAGCCGCGAAGGCGCGCGCTATCCCGATTCGGGTTGGGGTGAACATGGGTTCGCTCGCGCCGGATCTCGAGAAATCGTTCGGTCACACCGCCGAGGCGATGGTCCTGTCCGCGCTGCGCCACGTCGAGCTGCTCGAAGAGCACGGACAGACCGATATCGCGATATCGCTCAAGGCGCACGACGTTGCGACGACGGTGCAAGCCTACCGGCTGGCCGACGAGCGATTGCGCGAACGTGCGACGCCGTACGCGCTCCATCTCGGCATCACCGAAGCGGGGCTGCTGCGCGACGGAACGATCAAGTCGTCGATCGGACTCGGGATTCTGCTCTGGGAGGGGATCGGCGATACGATTCGGGTCTCACTCGCGGCCGACCCGATCGAAGAGATCCCGGTCTGCTGGGGAATTCTAAAGTCGCTCGGCTTGCGTGAAAAGGGCTTCGAGATCACGGCCTGTCCGTCGTGCGGACGCGCGGAGATCTCCGTGCTGGAACTTGGGCGCGCCGTGGAAGCGATCGCGAAATCGTACAGCGCGCCGGTGAAGGTCGCGGTTATGGGCTGCGTCGTGAACGGTCCGGGAGAATCGAAGATGGCCGACGTCGGCGTTGCCGGCGGCAAGGGGAAGGGCGCGATCTATCGCGCGGGCGAGCTCGTCGGCACCTATCCGGAAGAGGATTTGCTCGGGATGCTGCGCTTGGAGATCGAGAAGGTCATCGCCGAGAAGTATCCGGCGTACCTTGCCGAGATCGGCGGATCGTCCGTATGATTCGTCGCGCAGGCGAGCTGTACGGCGCCTTGAGCGTGCGACAGCTCGCGATTGTCGCCATCTTCGCGCTCTTCGTTTCGGCGCTGCTTGCCTTTTCGCGGCCGATCGTGATGCTGGTCGACGGCGAGCGCATCGACAGCGACGTGCCGCCGATCACGACCGCGAGCGAAAAGGCCTTCGTGCCGTTACGCTCGATCGCCGACGCGCTTGGCGCCGAGACGGAGGTCGACTCCAAGAGCGGTGCGATCGACGTCGTGCTGGGCGGTCAATCGCTGCGCGTTCGCGTTGGAGATCCGCACGCGACGCTCAACGGGATGCCCTTCACGCTCAAACACGCGCCGTTCCGCGTTCGGGGGCGGGTAATGATCTCACTCGACGCGGTCGCCCGGGCGCTGCGCGTGCATGCGAAGTACGATCCTCGAAACGCGCGCATCGAAGTAATTACGCCGGGCATCGGTCAAGTCCCGGCTGGCACTGTAGAATAGGGCCGTTCAATAGGCAGAGTAGCCGTCAGGCGTACTCGCTGAGACCGGCGGGCTCTTCGACGGGCACGACGTCGGCCGGATTCGATTTGCGGAAGCCGTACGCGAAGAAGAATACTAGGCCACAGACGAGCGCGATGACGAACCACGTCCAGGTCGCACGTGAGAGACCAAAGACCGCAAGGAAGAGCGAAAAGACGATGCCCAAGATCGGGAAGAGCGGAACGAACGGTACGCGGAAGCTGCGGGGAAGCTCGGGGCGCCGTTTGCGCAGATAGAGCACGCCCGCGCAGACGACCGAAAAGGCGATGAGCGTGCCGATGTTCACGAGGTTGAGCAGATTGTTGAGCGGGACGATCAGCGCGAGGATCGCGACCACGGCGCCCGTGATCATCGTGGTGATGAACGGGGTCTTGAAGCGCGGATGGATCTTGGCAACCACCGGCGGGAGCATGCCATCGCGCGCCATCACGTAGAAGATTCGCGATTGTCCGAGTAGGGAGGCGAGCGCGACGCTCGTCGTTCCAGCCAAGACACCGACGGTGATCACCCAGTTCAGGGCGGGCATGTGCAGCGGCGCGAGCGCGTAGACGAGTGGATTCTTGATCGGCACCTGATTCCACGGCACCGCGCCGACGAGTACGATCGCGGTCGCACAATAGATGACCGTCCCGATCGCAAGCGCGCCGATCACGCCGACCGGCACGTCGAACTGCGGGCGCTTACACTCCTCGGCGGTCGTCGTCGCGGTATCGAAACCGATGTAACTGAAGAAAACGAACGCGGAGATCGGGATGATACCGTAGGGCTGCGCCGAGGACGAATAATCGGCAAGACCGCCGAACGGCCGCAACGCTCCCCAACCGACCGGGTTGAAGTCGTGGAGATTGACGGCGTGAACGAGGAAGGCGCCGGCGATGACGAAGACGATCAGCGCCGAGATCTTGAGGACGACGAAAACGTTGTTGACGGTCGCCGACTCGCGGATTCCGACCGAGAGCAAGATGCTCAAGCCGATGACGAAGAGCGCCGCGATGACGTCACATTGCGAGTGCGCGAGGTCCCAGCTGGAAGGCAACCACCACGCGCCGTGTAGGACGAGATTCGAGCCTTGCGCCCAGGCCGGCAGTGCCACGCTTCCCTTGAATACGTCTTGGATCGCGGCCGAGAACTGCTGCGCGACCGGCGCGGCGCTGATGCCGTATTCGAAGATGAGCGCAAAGCCGATGATCCAAGCGAAGAGCTTGCCCATCGTGGCGTACGCATACGTATAGGCGCTGCCGGCTACGGGGACCATCGCCCCGAGCTCGGCGTAGCAGAGCGCGGCAAAGAACGAGGTAAGGCCGGCGAGCAAATACGATACGATCACGGCAGGCCCGGCGCCCTTCACGCCCGTGCCGATGGTGGTGAAGATGCCCCCGCCGATCATCGTGCCCAGACCGATCGCGATCAAATCCTTGGCGGTCAATGCCCGCCGCAGGATCTTGCGCGTGCCGATTTCGCGGAGCTTCTCCGCGTCGGTCGTCGCGAAGAGCTCGGAGAAGAACGACATTCGGGCGAGCGTTCGGATTCAGTTTTCCGGCGGCCTGCCGGAATGATTCCACTGATGCTCGGGAACGTTGAGCGCGTCGTTGATCCAACGGGCCCAGACGAAGAGCGCGTCGGAGAGACGGTTGAGGTAGCGAAGCGCCTCGTCGGCGGACGGCTCTTCCTGGTCGATCAGTGCGACGAGAAGACGTTCGGCCCGGCGGCAAACCGTCCGCGCGAGATGGAGCTGCGCGCCGGGCATCGATCCGCCGGGATGAATGAAGTTCGCGAGAGCCGGAATATCGCGCTGTGCCTCGTCCACGGCGCGCTCGAGTGCTTGGACGTCGGCATCGCGAATCGAGGCGTGACCCTCCCGGCGGTCTTTCGGGAGCGTTGCGAGCTCGCTGCCGAGATTGAAGAGCGCGTCTTGCGTCCACGCCAGCCACGCATCGAGACGAGCCGCGCGCGCTTCCTCCGAGCGAAGCGGCCGCAGTGCGGCGCGCGCGACGCCGATCGAGCTGGAGAGCTCGTCGAGCGTGCCGTAGGTCTCGATGCGGAGCGCGCTCTTTTTGATGCGCCCGCCGCCAACCAGTCCGGTCATCCCCTTGTCGCCGGTCCGAGTGTAGATCCGCGTCTGCTTCGGCATCGTCTTTCCCTATGCTCGCTCGGGCGCGAACTTCCCCGGCGAAGGCCGTTTCGTTACCGCGCGCGAAGCGGGGCCGGTCATGTCCGACGTGCTCGCAACGGGCGTCGTCAAGGAGATTCCTCCAAAGGCGGCCGACCTCTCCGCATGGTACACCGCGGTCTGCCTAAAGGCGGAGCTGGTATCGTACTCGCCCGTGCGAGGATGCGTCGTGCTGCGTCCCCACGGCTTCGGTCTTTGGGAGAATCTGCAGAAGGAGCTCGATGCGCGCTTCAAGGCGACGGGTCACGAAAACGCTTATTTTCCGCTTTTAATTCCAGAGCATCTGCTCGTGAAGGAGGCCGAACACGTTGCGGGCTTCGCCCCCGAGGTGGCGTGGGTGACCCAAGGCGGCAGCGAAGAGCTGACCGAGCGACTTGCGATTCGTCCGACCTCCGAGGCGATGGTCGGGATAATGTACGCGCAATGGATCGAGTCGTATCGCGATCTGCCGATCCTCATCAATCAGTGGGCGAACGTGCTGCGCTGGGAGAAGGCGACGCGGCCGTTTCTGCGGACGATGGAGTTTCTCTGGCAGGAAGGCCACACGGCACACGCCCGCGCGGCGGAGGCCCGCGAAGAGACGCTCAAGATTCTCGACCTCTACCGCGATTTTGCGGAGAACGTCGCGGCCGTGCCCGTTTATTGCGGGCGCAAGAGCGCCAGCGAGCGCTTTCCGGGCGCGGTTGAAACCTTCGCCATCGAAGCACTAATGCCCGACGGCAAGGCCCTGCAATCCGGTACGTCGCACGACCTGGGGCAGAACTTTGCGAAAGCCTATGACATCAAGTTCGTCGACGCCGACGGCGCGATCAAGCACGCGTACACGACGTCTTGGGGCGTATCGTGGCGTATGCTCGGCGGATTGATTATGACGCACGGCGACGACCGCGGCCTTCGTATTCCCCCGAAGATGGCGCCGATCGAAGCGGTCCTGATTCCGATCGTCCGCTCGAACGACGCGCGAGCGATCGAGGCTTGCAACACGCTCGCAGGGCGTTTGAAGGAGGCGGGGTTTCGCGTGCGCGTCGATGCGCGCGACGAGCAACCGGGATGGAAGTACAGTGAATGGGATCTTCGCGGCGTGCCGGTGCGCATCGAGATCGGCCCGCGCGACGTCGACTCGCAAACGTGCATTCTAGCGCGGCGCGATCGCAACAAGGGAGAGCCCGGGCAGCGTGAGAGTGTGGCGCTCGATCGGGTGCCGTCGCTGCTGCGGGAACTGCTCGAAGAAATTCAGCGCTCGCTCTACGCGCAGGCGAAATCGTTTCTCCAGGATCACACCATCGCGGCCGAGAGCCGCGAGGAGTTTCTCGAACTCTGCAGGTCGCGCGCGGGGATGATCGACATTCCGTGGTGCGAGCGGCCCGAATGCGAGGCTGCGGTCAAGACGTTGACCACTGCGACGTCGAGAGTCGTGCGGCCGCTCGAAGAGCCGAACCTGCGGTGCGTCGCATGCGGCGAGCCGGCAAAAGCCAGAGCCTATTTTGCGCAGTCTTACTAAGGTCGTGTTGAGCGGCGCGCTCGCACTTCAGGTTACCGGGGCCACGGCGGCGGCGTTGACGCCCACGCTTGCGGAGGTCGACGCGATGGCGCGCGCGGCGGGGAACCGGCGTGACGTTGCCGAGCAGATCGGAGCGTCGGTCTTCGCAACGCGCTGGCCGGCCGAGGTGAGCCAAATCTCGGCAAATTCCCTCGACGGCCACCTGGTCGTCGGAATCCGCCTCTGGGGCGTCAAGTTTCACCAACCGCTGACGCGCACGCAGTTCGTATCGGAAGCCGTCGACATCGTCGAACGAGCCTTTGCGGCCGCTCGCGGGGTGGAGGAGATCGATCTCTGGGCGAGCGTGCCGATCGGCGTAACGAAAGGAGAGATCGTAAGCGGCGATCTGGCCAAGCCGACGTCGCGAACCGTCTTTAGTCTGAGCGCGCGACGCGGCGAGGCTGCGGCGTCGCTGCAGGCGCGGCTCGAGGTACCGAGCGAAGGCGTCTTCTGGGACGAGCAATGGGCCCGCGAGGCCTTCAAAGCGCCGGAGTAAATGTATAAGAAGACGACGCTCCCGAGCGGACTGCGCGTGCTGACCGAGGCGATGCCCTCGGTCCGCTCGGCAACCGTTGGAGTCTGGGCCGACGTCGGTTCGGCCGTCGAGGGCCGGGAACAGCGCGGCATCTCGCATCTCGTCGAGCACATGCTCTTTAAAGGGACGCAGCGCCGCACCGCGCGGCAGATCGCCGAGACGATGGACGGGGTCGGCGGTAATCTCAACGCCTTCACCGATAAAGAGACGACTTGCTACTATGCGAAGGTCATCGACCGGCACGTTCCGTTGGCGCTCGACGTCCTCGCCGATATGTTTCTGCACTCGCTGTTCGACGCCAAGGAACTCGCCAAAGAACAAAAGGTGGTCCTCGAAGAGATCAAGATGTACGAGGATTCGCCGGACGACCAGATTCACGACGTTTTTCTTCAGACGATGTGGCAGGGTGCGAATCTCGGCGAACCGACGATCGGCTTCGCCGACACCGTCGTCGAGGTAACGCCGCGAGATTTGCGCGCACACATGTCCGCCCACTATGCGCCGAACTCGGTCATCGTCGCGGCCGCCGGTAACGTGGAACACGAGCATTTCGTCGAACTCGTCTGCGAGCAGTTCTCCGGATTCGAGGGCTCCTGCGCTCGCGTACAGCCGGAGCGGCCGGAAACGACGCCGGCGACGAACGTGCGCCACAAGGAGAGCGAACAGGCGTACGTCGTCGTGGGAACGCGCGGCATCGACGTTCGCGACGACCGCCGGTACGCGCTCTCGTTGCTCGACACGGTGCTCGGCGGAGGAATGTCGAGCCGCCTCTTCCAGGAGATACGCGAGCAGCGCGGTCTCGTCTACAGCGTCTACTCGTTTCAAGCGGCGTACCGGGCCGCCGGGCTCTTCGGCGTTTATGCGGGGACCTCGCCGGAGAACGTACAGGCCTGCATCGACGTCATCGTCGAGCAGTTTGCGCGCGTTCGCGACGTCCCGATCGCCGAGAGCGAGTTCGCGCTGGCGAAAGAGCACATCAAGGGAAACCTCACGCTCTCCCTGGAGTCGACGTCGGGGCGAATGATGCGTCTGGGACGTAACGAGTTCGCCCTCGGAAGGCAGGTGACGCCCGAGGAGATCGAGACCCGAATCGACGCGGTGACGGCCGCGCAAGTGCAGGAGCTCGCGCGCGATCTGCTCGTTACGGAGAATCTTGGCCTCTGCATTATCGGCCCCGTTGACGAAGCCGCGATCGCATGGAACTCCAACGCCGCGTAATCATCGCGTCGGCGCCCAGCGCACCTATTGCCCGCGGGGACGCTTGCTGCGCGCATCCTGCGCTCCGCGGCGCTCGCTTCGCGCGCTGCTCTCGCCATCCGTGGCTTCGCAGCGCGCTCAGACGCCCCGCGGGCAATAGGTACGCTGGGCCGCTAGGCCGGCGATGTATGTGATGTTCGCAGTGATGGTTCCGCATTTGTGGTCGGGAAAGCTGATTGGCGCGATGGCGATTACGTTTATCGTGCAGGGTGTGACGATCGGTGCGTATGCGGCGCGGTTGGCGGGAGTTCAAACAAAGCGAATTGCGACGTCGATCTCGCTCTTCAATCTGTTCGTGACGACCGGTCGCTTAGCGAACCTCTTCATGGCGTTTTTCGTCGGGCCGCTCTCGGATGAGACCGGGAACGCGGTCGCTAGGCTGCAAGGCGATCCGGTGGCGACGGCCGCGTGGCAGCACCTCTTCGAGGTCCAGTTGCGACTCATCGTGCTCGCAGGGACGCTTGGAATGATCGTCTTCGCCCTCTTTCTGCCGATGTTCACCTACCTCTTCCGGCGCGGCGTGCACTCCTTTGAGGCGCGCGGGTCGGTGCCGCATTCGCTCTTGCGGCTCTTCTCACCGACCGTCGTTGCCGAGGTTGTGCGGTCGCAACGCTGGCCCGGCCTGGCGGCTCTGCGCGCATTCGACTGGCGCGTGTTGCCGAAGCGCCTGCTCATCTTCAACACCGTCGTCATGTGCGTCTACGCCATCGGCGTCCAAGCGTCGTTCCTGGCCTCCATCCTCGACGTCCGGGTCGCCCGCACGGCGATTAGTCTCTCAGGCGTCGTCAACGGGATCGGTACGATCGCCTTCACGCTCTTCGTGGATCCGACGTCGGCGATAATCACCGACCAGGCGATCCACGGCAAGCGGAACGTCGAGGAGGTTCGCTCGATGGTGTTCTACTTATCGTTGACGGCGATCGCGGGCTCGCTGCTCTCGCAGGCGATCCTCTATCCGGCCGCCGTGGTTATCGAGGTAGTTGCACGATTTGCCGCGCATGTTCATCTCTAGGTTCGTCGCAATCGTATGTGGCGCCGCGCTCTTGAGCGGATGCGCCGGTTCGATCGAGCGCTGGATCGTTAATACGCGGATCCACCAAGGCGAACTTGCCCTGGCGCGCGGCGACGCGCGCGACGCCGAGCTCGCCTACCGGCTGGCTCTGCGAGTCGATCCGAAGAATGCGCGGGCTCGCGCCGGATTCGTCGAGGCTGCGGCCGCGCTCGCGCGGGTTGAGTATACCAAGGGAAGCTTCGAGGATGCGCTAGCGACCGTGGACGAGGGGCTCGCCGTCGATCCCCAAAGCGTCCGCCTCGCAGCGCTCAAGGAGACGATCGATCAGGCGAAGCTTCAACGCGAGATCGTGCTCTCGAACTATCCCACCTACCGCGCAGCCGCACAGGAGATACAGCACGCATATCAGCGCCTCAACGTGACCAACGCACTCTTGCTGCACGATCTGAAGCGTTTCGGGTACACGTTCGACGGCAGCAACCTCACGAGTGCGATCAAACGCAGCTACGAGCTTCAGCTCGAACTATCCAAGAACACGAACCGTCTGATCCTCTACCGCCAGCTCGTAACGTCGGGTGCCCCGGAGGCTCCATCGGAATCGACAACCTTCGGCGCGGGCTCCCTGCTGCCGCTCCCGTGATGCAATGATCGCCTGGCTCGAATCGTTGCCGACGCTCGTGGCCGGGATCCTTGTGGTCGGCGGTTTCGTCGCTTCCACGCTCGCGCTCGGCTATCTCGTCGCCAGGTTTACCTCGCAGGAGGTTCGCGCGGCTCACACCGACCGGGCAGGCTTTATCTTAGCGGTAATCGGGGTAGTCTACGCGGTGCTCTTAGCCTTCGTGGCGATCGGCGTTTGGGAGCGCTTTCAAGAAGCGGAAGCGCGCACGTTCGAGGAGGCCGGGTCTTTGGCGAACGTCTATCGCGACTCGCAGTCGTTTCCCCACTCCGAGCGCCTGCGCGCGACGCTGCGCCTTTACGTGCGCTCGGTGATCGCGGACGAGTGGCCGAAAATGAATCGCGGCGAGGAATCGGAGATCTCCAATGCACTACTCGAGGCGGCGGATCGCGACGTTCGAGCGCTCCCCGTGACGTCGGCGCGGCTTCAAAATATCGCGGCGCAGATGCTCGTAGCAATGGATACGGCACTCGCAGACCGGCAGACGAGGCTGACGATCGACTTCATCGGGATCAATTCGATTATGTGGATCGTGCTGATCGTCGGCGCATACATCACCGTGGCCTATACGTATTTGTTCGGTTTCGATCGGACCGTGATGCAGCAGCTCATGATCGGAGGGCTCAGCCTCGTGGTCGGAATCGTGCTCTTCCTGGTCATGGCCCTCGACTATCCCTATCGCGGCAGCATCTCGGTCGAGCCGCATGCCTTCAGCTCGCTGCTCCACAGTTTGAGCGTTATCGGTCCGTAACCGGCAGCCTGCAGAGGCCCCGCGCATCTAAAAACTTGCGGCCCGCGCCGGCCCGCTCGGCCTGGCGAAACGCGCGCCAAAATGCTTGCGCCCGCAGCCCAACTTTCGTGGAGTCGGTCACGTAGACGGGCCACGCGCCGCTTTCGGCGACCACCGGAAAACGTTGGAGCCACGCGCACAGCTCGAGATTGCGGCGCAGACGGCGATCCTCGATTGAGATGAAGTAACGGGCTCCCTTGCGGATTGCGCTCTCTTCATCGAACGGCGTCCAGAGTAAGGGATCCTCCTCCCACCCGAATCGGTCGATGTAGTACTGGACGTCGGGGCCGTAGTGACCGATCACGACCAGAGCGTTGCGCGCAAGGGCATGATTGAGGGCAACGGCGTTGCGATAGGCCTCTTTGTTGTAGTGATAGTAGGCGGCAACGGGAGCACGGCTATAGATCAAGGCTACGACGGCGACGATCGGTACGAGGGCGAGCAGCGCGTACCGCGGGCCGTCCGCAAGCTCGGCGCTCTGCAGCGCGCCCGCAAAGCGCGCGGCGAGCCCGCCGATCAACAGCGCCGCCAGCGGCAAAAGCGCGAGCATGTAGTAGTCGACGCGTTCGACCGTCACGACGACGAAGAGATAGACTGCAGCCGCAGCCAGCCATGCCCAAAGGAACGAACGGCTTCGCGCAGGGATCCATGCCAAAGCGACGAGCCCGACGATCGCGATAACGAACGAGATTCCCCCGAGAAGGCGGTCGCGCAGCAATCCGAGTACGACCCGGAAGTTCACGAGCTTGTTCGCGAGCGCGCTCCCGCTGGTCAACGCGTCGCGCAGCGCGGGTAAAACGTGCAGCCGGGTGATTCCGCTCGCCCAGTGCCATTCGGCATAGGAACCGATCCGCCAATCGTAGAGCGCGAGGATCGTCAGCGGCACGAGAAGGATCGCGGCGATTGGAGCCGGCCGCAGCGCTCCGCCCGTGCGCGCTCGCTCGCCGAGCATGACCAGCACCGGCAGCAAAGCTACTACCGCAACGGGCTTGGCGAGAAAGGCCAGCGCCAACAATGCCGTAACGCCGAGCGCACCTCTGATCGTCATTGCTTTGTCATCGACGAGATACCTCGCAGCGGCGAAGAGCGCGGCCGTGAGGAAGAAGACCATAGCCGAGTCCGGCATGAAGGTGCGCCCGTAGTAGACGCTCCCGGGAAAGATCGCAAAGAAGAATGCCGCCACCAAACCGGCCAGCGCACTCCCAAAGAGCCACCGTCCAAAACACGCCAGCGTAACGACCGTCGCCAGACTAAAGCAGACGGTGATCAGCCGCCCGAAGACTTCGTGAACCCCAAAAATCTTATAGAGCGTCGCCGCCAGAAACGGCACGATCTGCAGCTCGAGCTCGACATAATTTGGCGGCGGCCCGTCGTACATCGTCTGCGGATACATGATGTCGTACTGCAGCCGCGCAAAGTTCCGAGCGATCGCCGCAGTATCGCCCTGCCGCCACCCGGGATGATCCAGCATCGGATCGTGTATCCCGTGCAATCTCAGCGCCGTCGCCACCAAAAGGATGCCCGCCAACCCAACCCACCAATAAACCCTCGATCTGCCGGTCACGCGCGGCACCCATTGCCTGCGGGGACGCTTGCTGCGCGCATCCTGCGCTCCGCCGCGCTCGCTTCGTGCGCTGCTCTCGCCATCCATGGCTTCGCAGCGCACTCAGACGCCCCGCAGGCAGTGGGTGCCACGCGCGACCGGCAGACCCTACCCTCGGCTAGTTGAGATGTTTGAACGTCCAATATTTGTTGAGGAAGAAGTTGACGAAGATCCCGGCGAGGGTCGCCACGAGCCAGACCGTCGTGAAGTGATGGAATCCGAATCGCTCAGCGATCGCAAAGACGACTCTACCGAGGATGAGCGCGATCGCCGAGACCATGAGGAACTGGAGACCTTCGACGAACGGATTGCGGCGCGAGCCAAACGTCCAGATGCGGTTGAGGACGTAGTTGGAAACGCCGCCGACCATGAAACCAACCGCGAAGTCGGCGAACCAGGAGAGCCCCGTCGTGCGTTCGAGGACGTGGGCGATGAGAAAATTGACGACCATGCCGGAAGCGCCGACGACTCCGAACTTGGCGAACTGACGAACCCCGCGCCGGCGGCTTAAGCCGCGCATAATTCCAGGAGCGGCGTGGTTACGCAACCCAGTACCAGTCGGCGAATAGCACCGTGAAGAGCCCGAGCAGCGGCAGCGAGAATGCAAGGATCACGTTGTTCGCCCAGGGGCGCTCGCCCCAGCGCGCGAGAATCGCAAACATGGGAAAGAGCACGAGCGCGAAGCGCGGCATCGACATGAGATTCGAGGTCGACATAGGCACGAGAATTGAGAGTGCCATATAGGCGATGTATGAGGGACGAAGCGCGTGCCACCCCACGACTAAAACGGCGATCATGAGCAACGTGAACCCGATCTCGAGCGATTGGTTCGCGACTACTAGTGCACCCGGACCGTGGATGAGTTTGCCAAAGGCGTTTACGAGACTGACCCACGGCGGCGCGAGATGGCGATTCCAGTGGATTTGGACGTGTGAGAAGTAGAGCGGATCGGCTCGAAGCACCCAGAGGTACGCCATGTACGCGGCTAGCCCAAGCGGAATCAGGCTGCCGGCAAGGAGGTCGGCGTACGATTTCGCGCGCAGCGGACGGTCCTGCGCCCACCACTCGATGAGGAACGGCACGATCAAGAGCACGCCTTCGACGCGCGTGAGCGCGGCGAAGAAGCCGAAGAGGCCGGCGAGCCACCACGATCGCGCGCGCATGTAGTAGAACGACGCCACCGTGAGCATGAAGAAGAGCGACTCGGTATAGACCGCCGTGAAATAAACCGACGTTGGAAAGATCGATACGTAGAAGATGGCTCGTCGCGCCACCGCGCGATCGTATTCGTGCTCGAGCAGCTTATAGAGATAGAGCAGGCCAAAGAAGAACGAAGCGTTGGAGATGAGCAGGCCCGCGACGAGATGATTTGCGGCAAGCGACCCGACGATGCGGACGAGCAGCGGATAGAGCGGAAAGAAAGCCATGTCGGTGCCGTAGTATCCGTGCGTCGCGATGTCGAGATAGTGTACGGCGTCCCAGCGTCCCCATACCGCGAGTAGCACGTGCGAAGATTCCTGGACGTGGGTTCCCGCGCGTTGACCGATGATGACCGCGGCGAGCTCCGCGATGACGATGATCGCGATGCGAGTCGCTGCGAAATCGATGAGGACCTCGCGGACCGTTTGATTGAAGCGCGCGGCGATGAGCACCTTGCCGACGCACGCCAAGATCAGCGCAAGGAGGAAGAGACCCGCGCCGTGCGTGAACTGCGGCGCCAAAACGAACGTCAGCCAGAGGAGTAAAAACGGGAGCCAGGTGAGCGCGTCGTATTGAAGCGAGCGCGCCGGTATGGTTCCGGTTCGCGCGGAAAAATACTGCGAATACGCTACCCAGAGCGCGAGCGCGACCACGACGCCTAGGATGGCTCCCGCGAGCAGGCCGAACTCGCTGACGGCGCCGTGATGGCGCGGTACGATCAGCGCATACCAACCGAAAAAACCGAGCGTAAGGCCCGCCAAGGCAACGATCGACGGCGCCGGCCAGCCTGCGCCGATGAGGTCCCCGAGCGGGACGAGCCGAGAGTGTGCGGGACGAAAGAGCCGGGTGCCTGCGAACACGTCGTGCGTTCTTAACAGGAAATACGCCGCTTCCCTTTGTAGTGGCAGAGTACCGATGGCACGTTCCATGATGCGCGCCGTGCTGGACCATCCGGTTCACTCGCTCGATTTCGTCAAGGTCACCGAGAGCGCGGCGCTCGCCGCATCGCGGTGGATGGGTCGCGGCGAGCGAGACGCCGCCGATGGCGCCGCGGTCGAAAAGATGCGCGAGTCGCTGGGAGATATGGAAATTTCCGGGCGAATCGTGATCGGCGAAGGCGAGCGCGACGAGGCCCCGATGCTCTATATCGGTGAGGAAGTCGGAATCGGCGGCCAGGAAGTCGACATTGCGGTCGATCCCGTCGAGGGAACAAACCTCGTTGCCAACGGCTTGCCCAATGCCATTGCGGTAATGGCGATTGCGGAGCGTGGTGGCCTGCTGCACGCCCCGGACACGTACATGAAGAAACTGGCGGTCGGCGCGAAGGCCGCACCGTACGTGCATATCGACGCGCCGGTGCGCGAAAATTTGGAAGCGGTAGCCAACGCCCTCGAGAAGCCGATCAACGACGTGTGCGTCATCATTCTCGATCGGCCTCGCCACGCGCAACTGATCGAGGAGGTGCGCGCGGCGGGAGCGCGCATTCGGCTCATCTCCGACGGCGACGTCGATGCGTGCATCGCCACCGCAATCGAGTCGACCGGGATACACGTGGCGATGGGAACGGGCGGCGCACCCGAGGGGGTGCTTGCCGCGGCCGCGATCAAATGCCTCGGCGGAAACTTCATGGGGCGTCTGCAGCCGCGCAACGAGGACGAGGCGCAACGCGCGAAGGCAATGGGAATCGAGGATGTGAACCGCGTTTTGGCTCTCGACGATCTGGTGCGCAGCAACGACGTGATCTTCTGCGCGACCGGGATCACCGACGGCGATCTCGTTCGTGGAGTGCGTTTCTTCGGCAATCAGGCGCGGACGCACTCGATTCTCGTTCACTCCAGCGGAACGGTGCGCTTCATCGAATCCACGCACCGGCTCGGCGCCCGCCCGCCCGGGCGGTAATGCACGAATCCCCGCGTCGTCACGATCTGATCGTCGTCGGCGCCGGTTCGGGCGGCTACGCGGCCGCGAGGACGGCGCGTGACGTCGGGTGTGACGTCGCTCTCGTCGACCAGGGGCCGCTCGGCGGTCTCTGCATCCTACGCGGCTGCATGCCGAGCAAGGCATTCTTAGCCTCGAGCGACGCGCTGCAAGACGCGCGCGACGCACGCACGCTCGGGATCGGCGTAGAGGGGCTCTCCGTCGACATGCCGTTCGTCGCGGCACGTAAGCGCGAGCTCGTCGCGAGCTTTGCGGATTACCGCGTCGAGGGGATCGAGGAGTTTCCGCTCTATCTCGGCTCGGCGCGTTTCCTTTCGCCGACGCAGCTCGCCGTGGGCGATGTGGTTCTGACGGCGGCGAAGTTTGTGGTCGCGACCGGGAGCTGCGTTGACGCGAAGATACTCCCGGGCCTCGCCGCCGTCGGATACGTGGACAGCGACGGCGTGCTGGAGTTGGAGCGGATACCGAAGTCGGTGATCGTCCTGGGCGGCGGCTATACCGCTTGCGAGCTCGGACAGTTTCTCGCCCGAATGGGCTCGCGCACGAGCGTGTTGATCCGTAGCGATCATTTGCTGACCTCGAGCGACGACGATGTCGGAGAGGCGCTCACCGGCTACTTTCGCGAGGAGAATATCGAGGTCGTGACCCATGCGACGCTGGTTGCGGTCGAGCGCCGCGGCTCGACGAAGGTGGTGCGCTTTCTGCATGACGGTTTGGAGCGCGAAGCCGCAGGCGAGGAAATCTTTTACGCGCTCGGGCGCACGCCGAACACCGCCGGTCTCGATCTCGAAAGAGCAGGCGTGGAGTGCGATCTCGACGGCGCCGTCAGGGTCGACCGCCGCATGCAGACGAGCAATCCGAACGTTTATGCAGTCGGTGACGTCACCGGAGAGTATATGCTCGTGCACGTTGCGATCTATCAAGGTGAGATCGCCGCGCGCAACGCTTGCCTGGATGCCGGCGAGGACGCCGATTATCGCCTGGTCGGCGCGCACACGGTCTTCACCGACCCGCAGTTCGCGGCGGTGGGCATGAGCGAGAAGGAGCTGCGACGCGACGGAATCGAGTACGTTTCGGGTCGCTACGACTTTGCGGAGCATGGCAAAGCCCAATGCCTCGGGAAAACGAAAGGCTTCGTCAAGATGATGGCCGATCGCGAATCGGGGCGCATTCTCGGCGCCGCCGTCCTGGGGCCGCAAGCCTCGGAGCTGATTCACGAAGTCATCGTCGCAATGCGCTTCGATTCGACGGTCGATCAATTCATGCGGATTCCGCATCTTCATCCGACGCTGGCGGAGATTTGGACCTACCCCGCCGAGGAGTGCGCGGCCGCCCTCGGTCGAATGATTCCGGGCGATCAGCAGGTCGAAATGGCGACGAGCATCTCCGGTGAGTGAAAGACCGGCGCGGCTGCGCGTCGCGCTGCTGCAGACCAAGCCCGCGAAGGGCCAATATGCGCGTAATCTTGCGGAAGCCGGCGAGGCCTTCGCGCAACTTGCCGCCGATCCGCCGGATCTGATCGTTCTACCGGAAGCCGCGCTGACGGGATACTTTCTCGAAGGTGCGGTCTACGATTTGGCACTTCCAGCGGCGCGTTTCGCGCATGATTTGGCGCGCACTTGGACCGAGGCGGGCGGAGAGCGGGTCGATATCGCCGCGGGCTTTTTCGAAAACGACGCCGGCACGTACTACAACAGCGGAATCTACGTTGAGGTCGATGGCGGCCGCGAGCGCATCGCCCACGTTCACCGCAAGATGTTCTTGCCGACGTACGGCGTCTTCGACGAGGAGCGTTTTCTCTCGCGCGGGCACAAGCTTGGAGTCTTCGAAACGCGTTTCGGCACGATGGCGATTTTGGTTTGCGAAGATAGCTGCCACGCCATCGTCCCGACCATTGCGGCGATCAAGGGCGCCCGAATCCTGATCGTCCCGAGCGCTTCCCCGGGGCGCGGCATCGAATGCGACGGCGAGCTTGAAAGCATCGTACGCTGGCGCGAGATGCTGCGTGTGGCCGCCATCGAGCACGGAGTCTATATCATCTACGCGGGACTCACCGGCTTCGAGGGCGGTAAGGGAATGACCGGGTCTTCGAGCGTCATCGATCCGTTCGGACACATTTTGGTGCAAGCGCCGGCTGCAGAAGCCTGCATCGTCCGCGCCGATCTCGATCTACGCGAGGTCGATCTCGCGCGTGCCGGCCTTCCGCTGCTTGGCGACCTGCACGGCGCGCTTGGGGACCTGCTCCTGGACGACGAGCTGCCATTGCCGCAAAAACGATATGACGCTCCCAATCGTTGAGCGCCTCGCGGCGGCGCCTGCGCCGCCGGGCATCGACCCGGCCGTTACCACCGAGTGGCTCGTCGCATTCTTACGCGACGAGCTGCTGGAACGGCGTGGCATTACGCGTGCCGTACTTGGCCTCTCGGGCGGCGTCGACTCGGCCGTCACCGCCTTTCTCTGCGCACGGGCGCTCGGCCCCGAGAACGTCTACGCGATTCGGATGCCCTACAAGACCTCGCATCCGTCGAGTCTGCGTGACGCGCAACTCGTCGTCGACGCGCTTGCTATCTCGTGCCGGACCATAGAAATCAGCGATGCGGTCGACGGATACTTACAGTTTGAGCCCGATGCCGGCGCGCGACGGCGCGGCAACGTGATGGCACGCACGCGGATGGTCGTGCTCTTCGACCAATCGGCGAAGCTCGACGCGCTTCCGATTGGGACCGGAAACAAGACGGAACGGCTGCTCGGATACTTTACTTGGCACGCCGACGACACGCCGCCGGTCAATCCGATCGGGGACCTCTTCAAGAGTCAGATCTGGGAGCTCGCACGCTATCTTGGCGTTCCGCAGCGGCTCATCGAGAAGGCGCCGACTGCGGATCTGCAGGCCGATCAGACCGATGAAGCCGATCTCGGGATCAGTTACGCCCGCGCCGACGCGATTCTGGAGCAGCTCCTGGTTGGCTACTCGGACGCTCAGCTCGTCGACAGGGGATTCGCAGCGGGTGAAATCGCGCTCGTGCGCGGCCGCGTCGATTCGACGCACTGGAAGCGTCATCTGCCGACCACGGCGATGCTCAGCAACACCGCGATCAACGAATTTTACCTGCGTCCGGTTGATTACTGATATGTGTCGTCACTATGTCTCAGTCTGACGGCGCGCGCGAAGGATCGATCGAAGGCAGAAGAGCGTTCTTCCCCGTTAGTCTGAACCTCGACGGCCGCATCTGCGTCGTTATCGGTAAGGCCGACGATCGCGAAGCGATTGAGAAGAGCGTCTCCTTGGAGGAGGCCGGCGCCGAGGTGCGGCGGATCTGCGAGTGGAGCTCGCTGCGGGACGACGAGGTCGTCGACGCGTTCTTCGTGATCTCCACGCCGCAGGACGCGGGGCTGTCGGAGCGCTTGCGCGCGCTTGCCGACCGCCATCGCTTTTTGCTCTGTTGCATCGACCAGCCGCGGTATGGCTTCGTGGCGATGGCGGCGATCGCCAAGGCCGGTCCCGTACGCGTCGCGATTTCGACTGCCGGCCTCGCTCCGCGCGTAGGGAAGGCCCTCAAGAACGCCCTCCAACGGGCGATGGACGAAAAGTTCGCACGTTTCATCGAGCGGCTGGCAGAAAAACGGGCGCGTACTCGTGAGGACCATCCCAACCCGGAAGATTCTCCGGTTCGGCGCGGTGCAATGATCGAAGCTGCTCGCGGGTTCGAGGCGGAGGTGCGCTTTGCATATCCGTCCTGGTTCGAAGAGAACGATGCCGAGCGTTGAGATCATCGCCGTAGGCACCGAACTGCTCCTCGGGCAGCTCGTCGACACCAACACGGCGTTCATCGCCGCGCGGCTCGCGGAGGAGGGCATCGACGTTCGCGCAACGCAGGCGGTCGGCGATAACCTCGAGCGAATCGCGGCCGCCGTGCGAAGCGCCCTCGCACGGTCGGAGGGCGTGATTACGACCGGCGGCCTCGGACCGACGGTCGACGACCTCACAAAGGAGGCAGTCTGCGCTGCCCTCGGCGTCGATACCGAACTCTACGAGCCGGCACTACGGCAAATGGAAGCGACCTTCGCGGCGTTCGGGCGCCCGATGCGCGAGAACAATCGCAAGCAAGCCGAGTTGCCACAAGGAAGCCGGCCGCTTGCAAATCCAAACGGCACGGCGCCGGGATTCATCGCGTTTAGCAACGGCGGAAAGTTCGTTGCCTCGATGCCCGGGGTGCCGCGCGAGATGAAGCCGATGCTCGTAGAGCAGCTGTTGCCGTTTCTGCGGGGGCGTTTGGGCACGGGCGAAGCGATTTACACGCGCGTGCTGCACACGATTGGAATCGGCGAATCGGAGATCGACCATCGCATCGGCGATCTTTTTCGAGCCTCGGAGAATCCAAAAATTGCGGTCCTCGCGCACGACTATCGCGCCGACGTGAAGCTGATGGCAAAGTCTGCATCGGCGGAGGCCGCGCAGGCAGCGATTGCGCCGCTCCAAGCCGAGATCGAGGAACGCTTGGCGGGCTTCGTCTTCGGCTACGATGCCGACTCGCCCGCAAGCGCGGTCCACGCCGCATTGCGGTCGCGGGGACTGATGCTTGCCGTCGCGGAATCGTGCACCGGAGGGCGCATCGCATCGGCGCTTACCGGCGTACCGGGATCGTCACAGAGTTTTGCCGGCGGCATCGTCGCGTATGCGAACGCCGCGAAGACTGCATTCCTCGGCGTCGATGCCGGAACGCTCGAACTCCAGGGAGCCGTAAGCGAAGAAGTGGCACGTGAGATGGCGCACGGCGCGCGCTTGCGGTTCGGAGCGGATGTTGGGCTTGCGACTACGGGAATCGCCGGACCGGCCGGCGGCACGCCCGAGAAGCCGGTTGGGCTCGTATGGGTGGGGCTCGAGGATGCCGACGGCGCTACGAGAGCGACCCGGCTTCATCTAGGCGGCGAGCGCGAGGCGGTGATGCAACGCGCCACGACCGCAGCCCTCGGCATGCTGTGGCGCCATCTGAGTACCTAGGGGTTTCTCTCCTAGAGTCTAGAGGCCGTAGCCGATCGCCGCGAGCACCTCTTGCGTTGCGAGCGCCTCTCCGAAGGTTGGCAACGCGTGGGGCTCTCCGTCGATTGCTTTCGCAAACTCGTCGTAGAGCTCCATGAGCAGCGGCACGTTCCCGTTGATGGCTGCAAAACGCCGATATTGCGACGGTCTGCACTCAAGTTCGTCCGTCTCCTCGCGATCGACGGTAAAGAGCGTGAGATCGACGATGTTCGGGCCGCTCGCTACGGCGGTCCGCCGCTCGCCGTGCACGGCACACGTATAGGATTCGACGGCGGCGGTACCGTCGGCAGTGAGCCGTGCGGCGAGACCGTCACGATACTCGACGAGCGCGAAGGCACCGTCGTCGACGTTTGAAGCGAACGCTCCCGAATCGTCGATTCGATCCGGGTTCGCGGTCCGGTGGAATCCGAGCGCCCGCAGCGGCGCGGATCCCGCGAGCCAGTTCGCGTGGTCGACGATGTGCGAGAGCACCGCGCCCGCGAGTCCGCCGCCGCGCTCGCGCTCGAACCACCAGCTGCGAGCGCGGCGCTCGTGGCGACGCAGCGTGTGGCGCAGCAGCGTGATCTCGATGTTCCGAAGGTGCGCGAGATGACCGTTGACGATCAGTTCTTTAAGGGCTTGCGCTTGCGGCACGAATCGGAACTCGTGGACCACGCCGCTCACCGTACCCGCCGCTGCGGCCGCGTCGAGCATGCGGCGCGCGTCGGCAACCGAGGTCGCAAAGGGTTTCTCGCAGAGAACGTGTTTGCGCGCCTCGAGCGCGGCGAGGACGTCGTCGCGATGCGCGAAGGGCGGCGATGCAATAGTGACCGCGTCGAGCTCGCAGCCCTGGAGCATCTCCGCGCAGGACCCAAAGGCGTGCGGAACGTTCGCGCTGCGTGCGACGCCGGCCGCAGTCGATGGCGAGGCGATCGCGACCACCTCGAAGCGTGAATGGTTTTGCAGGGCCGGCAGGTGGCTCGTCGCGCCGAATCCGGCCCCGGCTATTCCGATGCGGTAGGTTTTCATTTCGACTCCATGATGCCGGCTTCGAGTACGTCCATGGCGCGAAGAAGCCGGTCCTCCTCGATGACGAGCGGCGGCGAGATGGTGATGACGTCGCCGTCGACGCCCGACTGAAGAACCATTACGCCGTCCCGCAAGGCGTGCCGGACCACCGCCTCGGCCCGCCTCGCATGGTCGAGTTGCAGCCCGATCAGCAATCCGCGGCCGCGCACCTCTCTGACGCCGCGATGCCAGCGCAGACCTTCGAGTCGCGCGCGAACAACGGTGCCGAGGTGCTTCGCGCGGCTCGCCAGATCGAGCCGTTCGAGCTCGTCGATCGTCGCGAGCGCTGCGGCGCATCCGAGCGGGTTTCCGAGATAGGTCGAGGTGTGGAGCGCCTCCCCGGTCGAGAGCGGCCACGCATCCATAATCGTCGCGCGTCCCACCGCCGCACTGATCGGCACGCCCGACCCCATCGCCTTTCCGATACAGAGAACGTCGGGCACGATCGCGTCGGAGTCGACTGCAAACCAGCGCCCGGTGCGGCCGAATCCCGTGAAAATCTCGTCAACCACCATGAGAATGCGCCGTTCGTCGCAAATGCGGCGCAGCTCCCGAAGGTATCCCGGCGGAGGAACGATCGCTCCCGCTCTCCCCTGGATCGGTTCGACGACGATGGCGGCGAGATCGTCGCGCTCCGCAAGCGCGCGCTCCGTTTCGAGCGCGGCGTCGCGCGCCGAGATACCGCCCTCGCGCGGAAAGTCGAGCAGCAGCGGCGATTGCGCGAGCGCACCGGCAAAAGGCCGCCGAAAGCGTTGGATCCCGCCGGCGGCGAGTGCGCCAAACGAAAGCCCGTGATAACCGCCGTGATAGGCGGCGAAGCGAGATTTTCCCGTCGCGAGCATCGCCGTCTTCAGCGCGGCCTCAACCGCCTCCGATCCGGTGGTCGCGAGGAAGAATCGGTCGAGGCCCTTGGGCAGCAGCGCGGCGAGCCGCTCGAAGAGCCGAATACGGATTTCGGTTGGATGTACGTCGCCCAACCCGTGGATTAGCGTCGTTGCCTGATCGGCGACCGCGCGGGTGACGTGCCGATTGCTGTGCCCGACGTTGGCAACGCCGAAGCCGGCGGTGCAATCGATATATTCGTTGCCGTCGGCATCGATAACGGTCGCTCCGTTCGCCGCCCGCCAGAAGACGGGAAAATCGTCGGCGAGATACGTGACGTTGCGTTGCTCGTACCGCCGAAGCTGCGCGGCGAGCGCGAGACTGCGCGGCCCGGGAATGCTCACGTCTCGTCGCCGAGCCAGCGTACGAACTCTGCGATGCGCGGTCTGCCGCCGTAAAACGCGCCGAGTGGCGGGGCTTGCAGCGTTCCGAAGGGCGCGACGCGCGCGGCCTTGCACGTAGCCGCGAGCTCGAGCAGATCGATGCGCTCGCCGGCCACGGCAAGTCCTTCCAGCGTGATGCCGTGGCGCGCGAAGTAGTCGGCCGCGCGCGCTGAATCGTCGACGGCACGAACGCCGATCGTTTGCGGCAGAAAGAGCGGCGGCTCTTCAAAGGGTGGATCCAGTACTATCAGATAACCGGCACCCCGATCTGAATGAATCGCCGCGCTCGACCTGAAAAGCGCGAGGTCGCGCGCGGCTGCACGCCGTGCGGCCGTCGTCGCGTCGGCGATCGCGGGCGGGAACTGACGTGCGCTCTCGCGCAGCGCCTCGGCGAGCAGTGCGGCAAAACGTTGCACCGAGATCGCGCCGCCGTTCTCGACGAAGAGCGTGTGGAGCGATAGACACCCTTCGGCCTCATAGAGGGTGAGATCGAGGGCGGCGCCGCGAGCAATCGATCGCGCAGCTTCTTCATGGCTTAGGGATTCGCGCGTTACGTAGCCGGCACTCGCTTTGGAGCCGTAGCCAATAAACCGCGTCGAAACGCGCAGCTGCGACGCGATCTCTGCGAGCGTCGCGTCGTCGCCGAACGCAACGACGGCGTCGTATGTCGCGATCTCCGCGCCGCTCGCGGCGCCGGACCACGATCGTGCCGAGATCCGCTCTTTGAGATCGGGAAGTTCTTCGGCAAGCGTCTTGAAGAACGAGGCGACGAGCCGATCCTCGCGGTCTTTGACGAGCACGTTGCACTTCGCGCACATGGCGAAGACGGCCGCGGGAATCGCAACGCCGATGGTCGTGCGACTCGAGATGATGCAGACCCGTCCGATCGGAATCGTGCGAACGTTTGGACGGCCGTTAACCGCCGTGAAGCCGTCGAGAACGTCGAAGCAGCCGAGCTCATCGACGACGATCGCCTCGATGGCGTCGCCGCGCAGCTCGCCGAAAAGCCGGTCGAAGGCGTACTCGACGACCGCTCGCGAGTAACCGGTTCGCGCGCAGGCGGCCTCGCGGGCGCGCACTCGCGGCTCGAATTCTGCATCCATCCAGCGAGCGGAGGCTGCGTCGATCGCGCCGACGATGCTTCGTGCTGGCGTCCTAATCATCGTTTCATCTCTTCAGGAGCGCGCGGAGGGACTCCCCGAGGTTCCAAGGTGCGCTGCGGCAAAGGGGTGGAGCGATGCAGAGTGGCTGGTGTGCGCGCCTTTTTTTTGCGGTCGTCGGCGCGATAGCCCTGGCCGGTCTCGTGACGGGCACCGCCTGCACCCGATGGGGCCAACCGGGACCGATCACGCCGACGATTGCCCCGCTCTCGTCACTCTTCGTCGATGCGAACGCAGGGAGCGATAGCACCGGCAACGGCAGCGTGGCCAAGCCGTATAGGACGCTTACGAAGGCCGTCGCCGTGCTGATCGCCGCCAAAACGGTGAGTACGTCCGTCACCATCACTATGGAAACTGGCACCTACGATGCGGCGATTGGCGAGATCTTTCCGATCGTCATTCCAAAGTACGTGACGATCAAGGGTTCGGGATACGGCCGCGGGCCGAAGACCGGTACGTTCATCGATGGGGCCGGCGAGGATACGATCTTTGAAAAGCTCGTCCACGCGTCGCCGCGAACGGCCTTCACTTCCTTAGAGATCGTACCTCCAGCAGTGGTCCTACCTCAGGGAAGCGTCGGCATCAGCAACGTCTATGTCGGCGCGACAAAGATTTCGCTGCCGGGCTCGAGCTCGTTCTATTCGTCGCTCGACGCCATCGGGACGGTCAATGTATCCGATTCGACCCTTGGTTCGGGCATCTTGGCGACCCTGCGAAACCTCGACGGCGTTCTGGTTGCGGGCGGAACCTTTGCCTGCACGTCCTGCGCGATTCACGGCAACGATTTCGGAATCGGCGCGCTTACGGTTCCGCTGCCGACCGCCTCGCCGTACGCTCTCGCCCCCTCGATCACGCTGAGTCACGGCGATGCCGACAGCTCGGTCGCCGCCAAGGTTTTCGATATTATCACCGACGGAAGCGTGACCGTGAACGTTTCGGGCGAGACCTTCGCCCAAGCCCAATATGCCTTTTCCGATTCGCTCTCGCCGGTGATTGCCGTACCGGTTCGCGGAGCCGTGGATTTCGGCGGTGGCGCTTCGCAGTCAACCGGCGGAAATGGTTTCATCGGAGCGCGCCACACGGAGATCGACATCATTCGACGCGACGAAACGGTATCTGCCCTCGACGATATTTGGAATCCGAACGAGCAGCGCGCGAACCTCAACGGGCGCTACAAGCGCAGAATTACCTTCAAAGAAGGCGCTGCCGGGAAGAACGTCACCATTGCTCACGATGCCACCGGCTCAACGGTGACGGTCGGACCCGCGCCGGTTCCGACGCCATCGCCGTCGACGACTCCGTCAACCTCGCCGACTGCGACGCCGACGCCGATCTAGTTTCCCGCTTCTGTTGCACCACGTGATCGATACGCTGCAGAAGATCTATGCCGCTAAAGCCGCCGCCCTCGAGGGAGAACAGGCGCGCGAGCCGTACGAGCAGCTGCGCGCGCGCGCCCTGGAGCGCACGGGCGAGCGACGCGGCTTTCTGGCCGCGTTGGAGAACGCTTTGGGCGGGGCGATTATCGCAGAGATCAAGCGTGCATCGCCGTCGAGCGGTTTGATCGCGCGCAGCTTTGATCCGGTCACGATCGCGCGCGTCTACGACGCAGCCGGCGCGGATGCGATCAGCGTGATCACCGAGCGCGACCACTTTCTCGGCGAGCTGGCCTATCTCGACCAGGTCCGCGCGGTGACGGCGCGTCCGCTCTTGCGCAAGGACTTCATGTGGACGCGCTATCAGATCGCGCAGTCGGCTGCGTACGGCGCCGACTGCGTTCTGTTAATAGTCGCGGGTATGGACGACGCGGCGCTGCACGAGACGATGGACGAGGCCGCCGCCTACTCACTCGACGTGCTCGCGGAGGCGCACGACGAAGGGGAGCTCCGCCGCGCGGTCGCCGCCGGAGCGCGCCTCGTTGGAATCAATAACCGGAATCTTCGAACGCTCGAAACCGATCTTGCGGTCAGCGAGCATCTGCTCCCGAAAGTGCCGCCGGGCATTTTTGCGATCAGCGAGAGCGGAATGCGCGACGCTTCAGACGTTACACGCCTGCGCGCGTCCGGCGCGCGCGGCTTTCTTGTCGGTGAGGCGCTGATGCGCTCGGGCGATCCGAATTCGCTGATCGCTTTGCTTCGCCGGGGAGCGCGCGCTGCGGTCGCCGCGCCCCTATAAAAGAAAGTAGAGACTCGTTCCGACGACGGTTCCCAGCACCGCGATCAAGGCCGGTGCCGCTCGGCGACCCAACGACGATGCGGCGAGTCCGCCCAGACCGATCCCGACGATTCCGGTCCCGGGATAAATTTCGGCATGCTGGAGGTAACAGGTGAGGAGAACGCCGGCCAGCCCGAAGAGGAAGACGATCAACGGCGAGTGGCGACGCTCGAGCGCCGTAGCGATCAGCAGCAAGATCGCGATCGCGAGCAACGCGTGTAACGGAGCAAACGGCTCGCCGGCCATTCCGACGCCAAGGAAGAAGGCCGCGACGGCAAGGGCGAGGAGCTGCGTCACGCGTACGACTTCGCGACCAAAGCAAGCGGCGCCCGCTGCATCTGCGTCGTCCCAGCCCGGCGAAGGGCGGAGAGCAAAGGGCTGGTACTATAGCTGCATGACGACGACAGCGACGAAGCCCGGCCTCGACGTGCCGCCCTTTCAAAACGAACAGGTCAAAGATTTTCGCGACCCGGCGGACGCCGCGGCAATGACGGCCGCGCTTGCGGAAGTCGCGCGTGCGCTCGGCAAGCACTATCCGCTCGTCATCGGCGGACGAAGAATCGAGACCGAGAAGAAGATCCAGTCCGTCAACCCGGCCGACCCCGTCGAAGTCGTCGGTCTGACGAGCGCGGCATCGAAGGAGCAGGCGAACGAAGCGATCGAGGCGGCCGCCCGCGCGTTCGAATCCTGGCGGCATCTGACCCTGACGCAGCGCGCCGCTTACCTTTTTAAAGTCGGTGCGCTGTTGCGAGAGCGCCGGCTCAAATACGATGCACTTCTGGTCTACGAAGTCGGCAAGAGCTGGCCGGAGGCAGACGGCGACATTGCCGAGGCAATTGACTTCGTCGAGTTTTATGCACGCGAGGCGCTTCGGTACGCGCAAGCGCAGCCGGTCGTGCCGATTGCGGGGGAACGCAACGAGCTGGTGTACATTCCGCTCGGCGTGGGCGCGGTAATACCGCCGTGGAACTTCGCCGGAGCCATCATGATCGGCATGACCGCGGCAGCAATCGTGTGCGGAAATACCGTGGTTCTCAAGCCATCGAGCGATGCCGCGATCGTTGCGGCCTGGTTCGTCGACCTGCTCGAAGAGGCCGGCGTCCCGCCGGGAGTCGTGAACTTCATTCCAGGCTCGGGAAGCGAGATCGGCGACTTGATCGTGACGCATCCGGAGATTCGTTTCATTTCTTTTACGGGTTCGAAGGAAGTCGGCTTGCGCATCAACGAGCTCGCCGCGAAGCCGCAGAAGGGACAGAAGTGGATCAAGCGCGTCGTCGCGGAGATGGGCGGAAAGGACTCGATCATCGTCGCCGGCGACGCCGATATCGATTCAGCGGTCGAAGGGGTCGCGCTCTCGGCTTTCGGCTTTGCGGGGCAGAAGTGTTCGGCTTGTTCGCGCGCGATCGTCGACGAGCGCGTCTACGACGAGTTCGTCGATAAGCTGCAGCGGCGAGTCGGAACGATCACCGTGGGCGATCCGAGAGATCTCGGAAACTTCATGGGGCCGGTCGTAAACCAAGGTGCGCTCGAGTCGATCGCGCGCTACATCGAACGCGGCCAACAGGAAGGCCGGCTGGTCTCCGGGGGAAAACGCGTCGGCGAACGGGGCTACTTCTTGGAGCCGACCGTTATCGCGGACGTCGATCCGAGAGCGACGATCGCGCAAGAAGAGATCTTCGGTCCGGTCCTCGCAGTCATCAAGGCCAAGGATTTCGACGATGCGCTCGCGATTGCCAACAACACCGAATTCGGGTTGACCGGCTCGCTCTATACGAGCGACGAAAAGAAAATCGAGCGGGCCCGCCATGAGTTCTTCGTCGGTAATCTCTACTTCAACCGAAAGAGCACCGGCGCGATGGTCGGGGTTCACCCATTCGGCGGCTTCAACATGTCGGGGACGGACAGCAAGGCCGGCGGCCGCGATTACCTGCTTCTCTTCATGCAGGCCAAGACGATCTCGCGCAAAGTCTAGGCGAACGAGCGGTAACAAATCTCCAGCTTATTGCCGTCCGCATCTTCGAAGAACGTCGCGTAGTAGTGCGGAGTGTACTCTTCGCAGAGATGTGGGGCTTCGAAGGCGGTGGCTCCAGCCGCACGCGCGATCTCGGCGAGACGGTCGACCTCGTGTCGATCCGCCGCCCTCAGCGCGATCCGTGAGGCATTGGGGCGGTGCTCGGGATCTGCGTCGATGCCGAAGAAAGGTGCGGCCCGGTCATCGCCCGGGCGATAGTAGCAGATCGACTCGGAGTCCTCGACAACCCGGCTGAAGCCCAGCGAAGGAAGCAGCGCGTCATACAGACCTCGTGCCTTCGCTAGGCTGCTGACCCGCAGGTCGACGTGGTCGAAGAGCATGAAAACCTCCCTTGGCCGTCGGGCGGCCCGGCGTTTGCGAGCCGGATCGGCCCCGGAAAGGGACCGGGTGAAACCAATTGACCGGCTGGGAAGTTATAATATCAGAGACGGGCCGGACATGAGCCGTTCCAAATGAACGCCGCGTAAGTGCCGGCTTTCCTTGACACGCCATATTTGCGGCGCTATGATAGCCGTCGGCCCTGACGGAGGGGCGTCCCCGCGCGAGCGGTGGACCCGCCCCGAGGCTGTCTTGGGTTTTTTGTTCGCTCCTTGAAAACTGAACAGTGCAGCAGCGCAAAAGTCTGTGGGTCTCCGACGCTCTAGACAACGTCATTCGGCAATGTCTTTTGGGTCGCGAGATTTCGTACAAAACAATTGAGTGAAGCGCTGATTTTGTACTCAGCTCTAGGAGCCGCAGGTCGAAGTTTACTAACGTAATCGAGACCCGAGGCGACGACGAGATGAGCGAGATCGAGCTTCTATTAGAGCCTCTATCAAAGGCTCCATGATTTTATTATGGAGAGTTTGATCCTGGCTCAGGACTAACGCTGGCGGCGTGCCTAACACATGCAAGTCGAACGGGGTAGCAATACCCAGTGGCAGACGGGTGAGTAACACGTGGTCAACCTACCTTCGCGTGGGGGATAACTAGCCGAAAGGTTAGCTAATACCGCATACGATCGTTTCGGGGCATCCCGAGACGATGAAAGGAGCAATCCGCACGAAGAGGGGACTGCGTCCCATTAGTTAGTTGGTGGGGTAATGGCCTACCAAGACTCCGATGGGTAGCTGGCTTGAGAGAGCGACCAGCCACACTGGAACTGAGACACGGTCCAGACTCCTACGGGAGGCAGCAGTGAGGAATTTTCCGCAATGGGCGAAAGCCTGACGGAGCGACGCCGCGTGTGGGATGAAGGCCTTCGGGTCGTAAACCACTGTCGAAGGGGACGATATTGACGGTACCCTTGGAGGAAGCCCCGGCTAACTACGTGCCAGCAGCCGCGGTAAGACGTAGGGGGCAAGCGTTGTCCG
>Ga0070766_10000136_pt1 | contig 28678 bp, 30 predicted proteins | sample HubBroMetageWFT6_FD_69782 | JGI IMG/M metagenome (GOLD analysis project Ga0070766, IMG submission 69782) | Warmed and freeze-thawed soil microbial communities from the Hubbard Brook experimental Forest, New Hampshire - Hubbard Brook CCASE Soil... | ecosystem: Environmental > Terrestrial > Soil...
GAGAATGCCCAGCGGATCGTCTTTTATTGTCGATCCTCGATCATTCCACTTCCGCTCTACAATGTGCTTCATCGTCTATGGACCAACGACGTGAAATCTCAAGGAGAAAGTCATGAAGGACGTGGGCAAGGAATACGATCACACTCCGAAAGCGCGGGAAGTCCCGGACCCCGGCCAGACGAAGGACGTGGGGAAGGTCCCGGCGCAGGACTGGACCGAGCAGTTGTCGAAGGCGCTCGCGAAGAGCGACAAGAACCGGAAGGGCTAGAGCTTCTTCAGAAGATCGAAGAGGAGCGTCCGACTCTTCCGAAAGGCAAGCTCCGTGGGATGAAAACTCCAAGGCTCGATAGCGAGAGCGCGGCCGCTAAGGCTCACGCTGACGAGATCGTGGCGCTTGCCGAGTCGTACAAGACTGATCCCGCGAAGCTCCACCTGAGCGGGAGTCAGCGGATGTTTCTGGCGCGGATCGCCGTGCTGCGCATGCATGGGTTTGTGGCCGCTGGTACTGCGCGGCCGAAAGGCCGCAGAAAGCGGAAGAGAGGTAAATAATGGCTACTACGCAACAGCAGGTGGCTGCCCAACTCGCGCAGTTGCGGAAGGCTCCGGCCACGAAGCCCACTTGGCAGCAGCAGCGCCAGGGCCAGCAAGCGGCCGCAGGAAAGGGCTCCGTCAATCCTGGTCCGGGTAAGCCGGCCACGCCGGCTCCTGCTCCTGGCCTTACTGCGCAGCAGCAGGCGAACGTGGCGGCGCGACGAGCTGCCGGCACCACATGGCAGCAGCAGCGTGGAGCTGGGGGCGGTCAAGGCGCGCCGATTGCTCCTCCTGCGACAACCGGCAATCCAGCCATGCCAGGACCGACCACGGGAAGCAATCTCCGTCCGGGCGCTCCGATTGGTGGGGCTGGTGGAAATAACACGGTCGGCCCGGCGCTTCCTGGGCAGTCTGGTGGCGCTCAGAGCGGAAGCGCCGGAATGGGACCGGCGATGCCTCCGCCGATCTTCGGCGCGGGTGGCTCAGGTGGCGGCATGGCTCCTCGCCCAACATCGCCGATCGGCATCGGCGCTGGGGGCGGTGGTGGCGCAGCGGCCAATCCTCCGATGAGTAATCCAATGGCGGGTGGCTCGCCTGGACAAACCAGTCGCACTTTCGGGAATCCGGCAACGCAGAGCGTTGCTCCAGGCGGCATCGTCGGCCAGCGCACTCCTACCGGCCCATCGCAGATTGCCCAACCTCCGGGCTTGGGTGGTAACGGCGGTGGGCCTCCCATCGGTGGCCCCGGCAACGTTGGATTCAACGCACCGCCTCCTGGCGGCGGCGGTGGGCCGCAGATTGGCGGTCCGGGGAACGTAGGCTTCAACGCGCCCATCAATCCTCCGCACATCGGTGGCCCCATGGGGCCTCCTGCGGGCGGATTTGGATTCGGCTCTGGCTTTGGTGGCGGTCAGAACTTTGGTCCCATCAATCAGACGCCTCCGACGCAGATGAGTGGCTTCAATCCTGGTGGCTTGGCTGGTGCTCTCCAGAGCATGAGTGGCATCGCCAACACTCCTACCGCCGCAGGGATGACTCCGCCAACGGCCAATCCTGGGCAAGCTCCGCGCGGTGGACCCGGCATGGCACCCGGCATGGGGGGAAGGATCTTTTAGTGGATCTTCCCATCAAGGACCCTGAGGACTACTTGCAAGCCGCCAGAGAGCGCGATCTCGAGGAGGGCTACACCGCTTTTCAAAGGCGGGTGGGAGCCCTCCCCAACCGCATCTTCCGCTGGCGGAACAACGTCCCAGGATTCAAGAGGGCCGAAAAGCAGATTAAGGAGCGCTGGGCGCGGAAGCTCGTCACCGAGACGAAGAAAGAGCTCCGCAAGCAAGAGGCCTCGGCCGTCATTGCCGAGGCTCAGGAGTTGAAGGAGCGGCGCACGGATCTGGCGATCCTCAGGCGCCACGCCGAGCAGTTCAAGGCTCCTGAAAGCGACGGAGCAACGCTCAACGAGCATCAGGAAACCTTCCTCCGCGCCATGGAGGAGCACGATGACCGGGTAGCGGCTCTCGCGATTTCGGGAGTCACCTGGCAAGTGGTCCAGACATGGGCGCGTGAGTCGAAGGATTTCCACGCGCGCTACCTGGCCATCATGTCGAAATGGGTGGTGGGAGTTGAGGACGCGACGATGCGGAAGGCGAAGGGCGGAAATATCAGGGCCGCTCAGATGTATCTACAGGCCCATGATCCGGCGCGCTACAGCCCGCGCGTCAAGATCGAGCACTCGGGCTCCGTTGCCGTGACGGCTGAGGGAGTCGAGCATCAGCGCCAGCAATGGCTTGCGAAGTTCTCCGAGGGTGACCGAGTTTTAGAGGCAATCGAGGTGGCAAATGGCGATTAACCTGCCCGGCACTCCTACTCTTCCTGGTGCTCCGGTTGGCGCTCCTGGTGCAGCTCCGGCTGCGCCCGTCAATCCGCAGCAAATGCTGATGCAGGCGTTGGCTGCCAAGGTTGCTGCTGCGCGAGCTGGGGGCGGTGGCGGGATTGGCGCTCCTGGGATCGTCGTGCCTGGTGCGCAGCCGCCCGGAATGGGCGGAATGCCGCACATTGGCTTCACTCCTCAGATGCACATTCATTTGGGGCAGGAAAAGACGCCTGAAGGCCCGACAATGCCCAAGCTCCCGAAGAATCTCAAGGAAGCGGAGCCGGTTGAAGGCAAGATGCCGCCTCCCAAGAAGGCGGCTGGCCTCTCGGGGGCCATGACTGCTTTGGCGGCAGCCAAGAAGGCCAGATAAGTGGCGAAGTTGACGAAGGAAGCTCGCGGGAAGATCCCATCTTCCAACTTCGCTCTTCCCGGGCGTCGGTTTCCGATCGAGGACGCCAAGCACGCTCGCGCCGCCATCATGCTCTCAAACAAAGGCACGACTCCAGAGGAAGCCGCTGAGGTGCGCCGGAAGGCGAAGGCCAAGCTCGGTGGCGGATTAGCTGGCGCGATGAGCAAGATGCGCGGATAACCCCATGCCGTGGGAACTTCCGTCGTCGCCAGAGAGCAAGATCTACCTCGAACTCCTGGATGACATAGCGCACGAAACCGACGCAACCGCTCAGGTGGAGAAATTCCGGGCGATTGCCGAGGCTGATTTCTATTTCTTCGTCAAGTACGCTGCCACCTTCGGCAAGTACAAGATCGACGACAAGGGACACCGCAACTACGGGGTAGGCTACTGGATCGATGAGCCCTACTGCTTCGATATCTGCCGGAAGGTGCAGACGGATATTGACGAGAGGGTCAAGACCCCAACCTATTTCTACCCTCGCGGCCATTTCAAAACGGAGCTCATCAATAAGCTCCCGACGATCTGGCTGACGTTGCGCGATCCCTGGATGACGACGTGCATCCTGACCTACAAAGTAGATCAGATGGGCGAGATGATGTTCCGAGGGCTCCTGGAGGAGCTTGAGCGGAATCAGATTTTCATGCGTCATTGGCCCGATCGGCTGACGCCTGAGAAAAAGGACTATCCGCTTTGGACGAACTCCGCTGCCACCATTAAGCGCCCCCCTGGCCCCAAGGAGCCATCGTTCTCCATCCACTCCCTGGACAAACAGCCCACCTCGGGCCATTACCGCAGGATCGTCTTCGACGATACGACGATCAAACAGACGGTAGAAAGTCGGGTGGCAATCAAGGAGACGGTCGAAGCGATCAGGATGGCAGAGGCTCTAACGTCCGGTGACACTCTTTGCCCCCATCTCGGCACGATTTGGGACGCGGAAGATACCAACATGATCCTGGCGAAGGAGAACTATTTCTCCCGGTGGGAGCCGCAGGGCTGCTACGACAAGGCCGGTACTCCGATCCTTCTATCGAAAGAGCGCCTCGCCGAGATGGAGCGCAAGATGGGGCCTTACGTGGCCTCCTGCCAGCTTCACTTGGCTCCGATTGCCAAGGGTCAACAGAACTTCGATCAGGGGTGGATCGAGTATTACACGAAGCCTCCCAAGGAGGAGAGGAGTGGAAAAGTTGTCCACATCTTCTGTGACTTTACACTGGGAATCGGCGAGGACTTCGGAGCCTTTTCCGTCATTGGGCTTGGCGTTGACCGGCATCGCTATCACCTCGACTTGGTACGCGAGCGTATCCGGCAAATGGAGCAGTTCGATAAGCTGTTCTCTCTCGTCGCTCGCTGGAATCCTCAGTGCGTGTGGCTAGAGGACAAGTCTCTCTATCAGCTCCTCCAAGCGGAGCAGGCGCGCCGGAGTTTCCGCTTCCGGCTGGGCGTTGTGCCGGATGTATCGCGGCAGCGGCCGAAGGAAGCGCGCATTCAGGAGCTCCAGGCTTCCTTTGCGCGTCACGAGCATGTATTCCCGAAGGATGGCTTCGGCCGTGGTAGCCAAAGCGATGGGCGCGATACGATGGTGCAGTTTTTCGAGGACGAGTATCGCTTCTGGTCGCCTCTTCGGAGGTCCGTCTTGAATGACGACATGCTGGACGCCATGGCTTGGGTGGATCAGCCGGAAATGCGCCTCACTTACCCGCAGAACCTTCCCGAGCAGATGGCCGTCAAGGATCTGCTCAACTTGTGGGTGAGCGAGAAGATGACTGCCAAGCGTTCTCCTAACGTTTCGCACAGCTGGATGGTTGACTGATGGCAAAAAAGCGTTCACCCGAGAAGAAGAAGGCAGGCGTCACGAATACCGGGCAGCTTCGCTATGGGCTGCCTCTCTCGGATGATGACCTGATGCGCTATTTCCACGAGTGCTACCACAATAGTGTCTCGTGGTTTGATCCCATCAAGCTCGACACTGAAAAGCTCCTCGATATGTACGCAGGGGAGACTTTGTCGCAGCAAGATCAGCTCTACCTCGCCGAGACGTACCGGCCCCCGGTTTCCTTCAACTTTGCTCTCGCCACCTTGAATACCATCTCAGGGATGAATGAGCAGAAGGACGCTGTGTACAAAGGTCAGGACATGAGCCCAGGCGAGGATACGGTAGGCGATTGGATCACCTCGATTGTTCGGCAGGAGATGGTGCGGTGCCAGGCCCACGATCACGATGACTCCGCTCTTCAGAGCATGTTGATTACGGGCTATGGGTTCACCGAGCACTACCTCGACACCTCCCGCATTCCGATTCACGTCATTCGGAAGGGAATTCCCTTCCACGAGATCTGGCCGGACCCGGATGCGGTGGAGACGAACCTCGCCGATGCGCGATTCATCATTCATGAGCGGCAATGGCTCCTCGAGGAAGTAGAGGCCCGCTGGCCTGACCGCGCTGAGGACCTGCAAACTGGCCTTGGCGCAACGGGTGGGATCAATTTGAAGGGCGCGGACACGATGCCGATTGGCGCGGGCAGTTCGCGCACGGCGACCTCGCGCTCTTCCCCATCGTCCCGCTCGCGGATCTACATCTATCGGCTCCTCTACTACCGGCTCGTTCCGCGCGTCTACTACATTGACCCCGAAACGGGTGATGAAGTGGACGAAACCCACGACGACATGCTCGAGCGTCACAAGGAGCTTCAAGGTTTCGAGGAGGACGGCGGCATTCACCCGATAACGGGGCAGCCGATAGGGCAAGTCCAGCAGTTCCCCGAAGGCATCCCCCCATCGGCACGCCACCCCTACACCGGCAAGCGCTATTACCAGGCCTACATCGCAACTGGGTCCGCTGCGGCCAACAAGGGATCGCACAACGGCGGCCTTGTTCTCTCGCATGAGGAGCTTTCGGTCCGCATGTTCCCGATCAGGGCTCTGACGGGCTTCAAGTGGATCAAGGCAAAGGATCGGCGCGTCCAGTTCTTCGGCATCGGCCGGGCGATCTGGCAGCCACAGAACTACGTCAACCGGGTGGCCTCGGTCGAGCTCGACATTCTGACGCGCGGAGCGAAGGGCGGCGGCTACTTCGAGGCGGATGTTCCTCTTGGGAGTCCCGAGAAGTTTGTTTCTGACCAATCTACTCCTGGTCATTGGACGGCGGTATCCCCGGGGAGCTTGACGCCACAACCGAAGATCGTGCCGAAGCCCGTCGTGTCGATCCCCGAGGGGCCGCACGACTTCATGCAGTTCTGCATCGGCCTGATCGGCCAGATTTCCCTTGTGTCGAATCAGTTGGAGCTTTCCCCGGCCGGTTCCGGGGCCAATCCTCCTTCAAACGTGGCCCTATCGTCCCTTCAGGAAAAGAGCCTCCAGGGATTGGGGGCGCTCTTCCGCAACTACTCGCTGTTCCTCGAGGACGAGGGACGTGTGGCGGCTGCCCTGGCGCTCATGTACCTGCCGGCGGTTGAGATTGACCGGATGCTGGGGGACTTGCCGCAGATCCCAGGATTGACGGCCAAGCAACAGCCGGCGACGGACCCACAGACGGGGCAGCCTCAGATGGACGATCAGGGGCAGCCGCAGATGGAAACGGTCCCGATCACTGTTCCCGACGAGGACAACGAGGGGCAGGAGAGGCCGATCAAGGCGTCCGACATTTTGAAGATCAAGGACCCCTTTGATTATGACGTGACGGTTGACACTGAAACCGCCTCGCCGACGCGCAAGCTGGCGGCGTTCAATAGTTTCATCATCACGGACCTGGCTGGAACGCTCGTCAAACAGGGCTTTGGGAACCTTGTCATCCCGATGCTCATGCGGATCGCGCCTCTCCCTGAGAACATGGGCAATGAATTGGCCGATCAGATGGAGCAACAGATCCAGCAGCAGCAGGCCGGGCCGTCCCCGCAGGATATCGTCAAGTTCCTGCAATCGACGGGGCCGGATGGCGTCCAACAGCTTTTGGACAAGGCGGGCATCAAGCTGCCCACCAAGATGAAGGCGCCAGCAGAGACGGTCAATTACAAGGACGTGGCGGCAACTGATCCTGACGCAGCGCGGGCGATGCTCGTGCAGGCCGGATTGATTACTCCTGAGCAAGCGGCGGCGATGGGCTCTCCTGGGCCAGCGCTGCCAGGTAGCGCGGCTCCAATGCCTCAACAGGCTCCTCCACCCAATGGCGCGCCTCCGGGCGCCCCACAAGGCCCCCCACCGGCCTAGAAAGGCAATCCCGTGGACGACTTTGAAGTCACTAGTAGCGAAACAACCAGCGCGGAGCCTACTGCGTCCTCAGATGACCGTTCCCTGCCAGCATCAGAACAGTTCGTCCGTGATGTAGCGGAGAAGGTTGCTCCAGGCTCGACTTCTGAGCAGACGGAGGCTCCGCAGGCGGAGCGCCGGGCGTCTTCGGAGATGGCACGGGCGCGGGCCGATGAGGCTTACCGACGCCGCCGGGCGACGGAGAGCGCCTTAAATGAGTCGCGGGCTCAAATGGCGAACATGCAGCGGGAGCTTCAGCAGCTCCGCGCTGTCCAGCAGCAAGCCATCCAGCAAGCGCAGCCGCGCCAGAACCCGGACCCCGAACCTGACCGAACGGACCCGCAGCAGGCTCACGCATGGGCCTTGTGGGCCGCTCGGCAGGGCCAGAAGCCGCTCGCCGATCGTCTCCAGCAGATGGAGGCGGTCATGCAGCAGCAGCGGCAGCAACAGCTCGCCCAGCAACAGGCCTACTACGTGGCCCAGCAGCAGGAACAGGCGTTCCGTGGCGAGGTGGGCAGGATCGAGCAGCTTGAAGCGGAATACGAGGAGCATTCCCCCGGCTACCGCCAGCGGGTGGACTCCTACCTAGAACACGCGGTCAACATCCACATGCGACAGGGCTATCCGCCACTCGCCGCGCAAGCGCAGGCGATACAAGATCTTTACGCCCTTTTCCAGCGCGGTGAGCAGCTTGGGCGCCACCCGGCTGCCTGGGTTGATTCCTACCTTGGAGGGTATGGGAGCGATGCACAGGAAACGGCCGTCCAAGAGGCGGCGCCGGCTCCGCGCAGGGTACGAGAGATGCAGGCTGCGAGCTCGGCTCCTGAGGCGGGGAGTTTGTCGCAAGGCGGTTCGCGTGCTCCTGGGGAGTCCGATCCCATAGCGGCTGGTACTCGGCGCGGGAAGGGAGCCATGAGCGCCCGTGATCTCCGGCGGGCGATGGCTGGCACCAATCCCAAGAAGGCGCTTGAGAGTATCTACGGGACGGCCTGGGTGCAGTCGAATAGAGGCCAGTAGTTGACAGAATTTAGGAGCGTCCCTACACTTTGTGGCACTGTCCTTCGTTGCTCCGGCCAGAGCCCTTAGGGCAGATGGATGCGGCTTCCTCCTCCGGTAGTCCTTCCGGCTGATCCCCGGTAAGGATTCCCGGCTAGACCGCTGGCGGTTCTCTACCGAGCCATAATCGGAAGAGACGGCCCCTGAACCCGATACCAGGAGCGGGCCGGGAGACCCTAAACCACCTCCCTTAACCGAAGGCTTCTCCTTTGGGAGATGCCTTCTCGTCAAAGGAGGTGGGGCAATGCCCACCACGATTCTTCCTGGTAACCCGCTTAGCCAGCAAAACTGGCGGGCTGGCGTAACGGTTGAGGCCGAGCGTCAGTGCATGCTGATGCTGATCGAGGGCGAAGAGTCCGACAACGGCGTCGTCTGCGAGGACTTTCAGGAGAACGCCGGGCGCGGCGATATCCTGAATTTGCGGTTCTCGCAGCCCAACCAGACAGACCTCCCCGGAACCTCGACGCAGAACATCATCGGTCAGGAGTCCGGCACCACCTACCTCAGCACCACCTTGCAGCTCCGCTATCTGGAGTTAAACGGCGCGGTTGTCAACATGCCGGCCGAGCAAAACCAGGTGGCCTTCTCCCTTCAGCGCAACGAAGTGGGCCGCGTTGCCCGGCAATGGGCTGAGACTCGCGAGCACGGCGGCTTTTACCAGCTGATGGGCTACAACGGCGTCATCCCGACCGGACGGCCGGGCGCAGGCCTCTCGATCAACAGCTTGACCGATTACACCGCGTCCCTAGGAAACCCGGTCAATCCTCCCGACATCAATAAGTGGTTCCTGGTGCCGGCGGCGGGTTCTGCTCCGGGCGCGCAGTCAGCGACCGAGACGGCCATCGCCAACGCCTCCTCGGCAGTCATGTCCACCCGGACGATTGACGAGGTAGTGAAGCGGGCCACGTCCAAGGACTATTGCTCTTGGCCGATGGCTCCCATGGACACGCCTTGGGGTGAGAAGTTCGTCCTGGCAGTCGGTCCGCAGGGCTTCCAGCAGATCAAGCTGAATAGCTCGGCTTCCGACTTCTATGACCTCTCGCGGGCCGCGATTCAGGGCTCCGAGGGCTACGATGACAACCCCTTGGTGAACGGTCAGGGCTTCATCTACGGTGACACGGTGGTTTTGAAGACGGACTTCGGAACCCCCGGCATCGTGAACGCCTCCCCCAGTTCTCCCTCTGGCAGCGGCGCAGTCCAGGCCAACTGCAAGCGGGCAGTTCTGATGGGTAGGCGCGCAGGGATGTGCGGGTACGGCCTGGGCTACACCGGCGGCGACCACTTCGGCTTCACCGAGCTGTGGCTCCTCCGTCGCTGGACGTTCATCGTCGATACGATCGTCGGTTTCTCCCGCACTCAGGTCAACGGTGAGAGCTTTGGCGCTTTCATCATCTCCCACTACTCGGATATCTAAGGGGGAGCCATGGCTACTTACTACAACGGAAACCTCTTCGACTCGAACAACAACGCGATTTCCCCTCGGCCGTTCTACGGGCCGATCGACGCGGACGCTGATTGCGGCGCAATGACGCTTTCGACGACTTTCCTGGCCGATTCGGCGGGTTTCGCAGTGGTTATGCCGATTCCTCTTGGGCGCCAGATTTTGTCGCTCTCGAATACCTGGAGCCGCGCGGCTGACACCAACGGTACACCGCTTCTTTCGCTCGCTATCGTCGTGCGCTGCGTCGATTCGAGCGGCGGTGTGACGGACACGGTTCTGGTCGGCACGGGTGCTGGCGTCTACACCACCAATCTCGGTATGACGGCTGCCGGCACGACTCCAACCGGCTACATCTTCCCGCTATTGCCGAACACGACCGGCTCTGGCGTCACGGGCATTTCGTCGGCATCCTCGCCGGCTCTCCCGGTCAAGACGGGCTATGCCCTTCTCGGCCTCAAGGTTCTGGCTGTGGCGGCAACGGCTCAGAGCGTCCTTTACACGCTCAAGGCTGATTGGAAGTAAGCAAGATCCCCTCAGGGGGGCGGACGCGCCTCCCTGAGTCTCGCTTGAAGGGAGGGAAGGAGAGCAAATGGACGTCCCGACCTTCTGTACGACTCTGGCCGCCCAGCTCGACAACCAGAACGCTCGCGTAGTCCCTTTCCTGCAAGATTCTGTAGTCCGAATGCTGGCGGAGATTTCCGCTGTTCGGGAAATCCTCTGGACGGAGGGAACGGGATCGTTCACGACGACTCCCAACCAATCGGACTATCCGACCGGACAAGAGCCAGGCACAACTCCCTATGCCGGGATGCCTCCCGATGTGGCGGAGTTTGACTCGTTCTATTTGGTGACGAGTTCGAACCCATCCCTCCTGGGCGTCATGATCATGGGGCCTGTTCCCATCTCGCGCCTGCGTTCGGCCATCCAGGGCGGCTTGTGGCAGGGCCTCTGGCCGATCTATTGGGCGTTCCACCATGGGGCTGTAGTCCTGGGGCCGTTGCCGTCCCAAACGATCCAGATCGCCTTTGACTATCGGCGAGACGCAACGCGGGACTCGCTAACGGGAGTCCAGATCACGCAATCGCTGTGTGTGGCGCCAGCCGGGACCGGGATCACCAATCCGTGGTTCAACGAGATGCAGGGCTACAACATCTTTCGAGCGATGGTGCTCGCGGACTATCACAGCTCGATTTCTAAGGATGAGCAGCAGCGCCAATACCAGCAGGAATCGGCGCAGACGGGCATTGAGAACATGAAGCGCCGTTGGTACGCCATGAAGGGGCAGGGCTGGCAGGCACCCCGCAACTTCGGTGAGGCATGGGATCGTTGGGGGCTGCCATAGATGCCGGTCACCTGGCTAGACTTCACTCAGCCGGGATGGGCGCCTGATACCGGCGATCAGGGCTCAGCGCTTGCCATTTGCGACAACCTGCTGCCGCTCCACGGCTCCTACAGGTCGATTCAGCAGGCGCTTATTCAGTCCTCGGTGGCCGATGGCCCTGTGACGGGGGCCATGGTTCATATTTTCCAGCAGCAAGCAACGCAGAAATCGAACCCCAACGCAGACACGACGCCGGGCATCTGGCAGCCCTCTACCGGGACCACCATGTTCACTCTCATTGGGACTTCAACGCCCAATGACGCGACGTTTGCCTACGCTCCGGGAGCTCCGTCCTCCCAGGCTGCCACGTTTGCCCTTTCGGCGATCACCAACCCCGGCACGACGAGCGGACTGCTCTACCAGGTCCGCTATGCGATCCCGGCGACGACGGGCGCGTGGTCCTTGGTGGCGAAGCTCCTCCAGAATCCGGGGGCGACCGTCATCGCGAGCAATACCGTCTCGGGGACGGGCCCACAGCCCGGCTTTTTGCAGCAAGCCTGGAACCTGACTTCAGGACAGGCCGGAGCGATCACCAACTTTGCGGACTTGGCGCTTGAGCTGATCGCTACCGTTGCTGGCACGGGTCAGGTGGGCTATGCAATCGCTGACGTGATGGCAAATGGTTGGACAACGGACACCGGGAGCGGATCGAATCTCTACGTCCCCATCTCGACGACGCCCGCTCAATCAACGCACTATGTACAGAGCGTTCCGCTCTCGGTAGGCGCAACTTCTGGCGTCTATTCCTTCCAGGTCACGTCGCTTCTTGATCCAACGACGCGAACCGCGCACGTCCTGAAAACGGAGATGTGGGCGACCAATAGCGGCGTGACAGTGACCGTCAACATCATGCAGGGGTCGGTCATTGTCGGCACTTCGACGGTTACCAACATCTCAACGACTCCCGGCACTCCTCAGACGGTCGCGATCCCAGTTAGTCTTGCCTCCGGGATCACCGATTACACCTCGTTGACGGGGCAGATCACCGCTTCCTATCCAACTTCCGTGACTTCGACGGTGCAGCAGATCGCCCAGCCCACCGGCATGATTTCAATCGGTTCGGGGACCAACTCCTGGGCCGCGGTGGGCGCGGTTACGCAGTGGCAGGCGATCTCTCAGTCCTATCCGCCAAATGACTCAATCTACATGCAGTCAGGAGGCGGCGGCTTGCCGGCCTATGCGACGTTCTCCCTGCCGTCGCTCTTGAACCCTCAAACCAACGTCGGATTGGTTCTCAAGATGCGGTGCTGGGAGACTGGTGGCCGTTCGGGGCCGGTCAACTGCTACATCAAGCAGGGGACGGGTGGAACCTACCCGGGGGATTATCCGGGCGTTGCGCTCCTTCAGGTGGCGGCTCCCACGACGACGCCAACGCTCTACACCTACACGCTCCAGCCAGCGGATGTGGCGGCGATCACCGATTTCACCCAGCTTGCGTTAGTTGTCGAGACTGCGCGCCCCGACATTCGGGTGTCCTTCGTCGATTTCGAGGTTCCGCAGCCACGGCAGGGCATCGTCTCTTACGTTGAGCTTGACGTTCCCTCAACGGCTCAGATGGACGTGTCCTGGGCTGACTTCGAGGCCCCTGCGGCTGGCACAACCTATCAAGGCGACGTGCCGACGATCTACGCGGGCACCAAGAACAGCATCTATACGGTCGCATCGTCTGGATGGACGAATCAATCTATCTCTGGCGGCTATGCAGCGGGGAGCTCGCGGCCAAGCGGCTGGCGATTCCTCCAGGCGGGCCCCGATATCTACGCCACCAACTACGTGGATCAGATCCAGATCCGGCAGGCCTCTTCGGGGCTCTTCAAGAACCTCATCGCCGATCCTTCGCCGGCCCCGCAGGCTCGCTTCATGGCGCTCATCCGCTCGCAGTTCTTGGTGTTGGCGGATATCAACCTCTCGGGCTACGGCCCTGATTACATCTGGTGGAGCGCAGCGGGGAATCCGACTTCCTTCACCCCATCGGCCACGACGCTCGCTAACTATGGCTTCCTGCGCTCTCGGCCGGGGCAGATCATGGGGATAACGGGCGGCGATAGCGGCCTCATCTTCAAGCGGAACTCGATCCACTCGCTCACCTGGACAGGAGACTCAAACGTCTTCCGGTTAGATGAGCTGACTTCCTCGGTCGGGACGCCTTACCCCAACTCAATCGTTGAGGCCAATGGCTGCACCTACTGGTGGGGCGGTAGCTCGTTTTGGATGTACAACGGGACGCCTGCGGCGGGGAGCTTGAACGCGAATCCAGTGCCGATCGGTGGAGACATTCTCTCTTCGTATCTGACGGATGAATTCCAGCGGACGAGCGACATCATCCAGCTCTACTCGCCCCCCGATATGGAGAGCGAGGACCAGATCATGGTCGGCTGGTACGACGCCAATTCTGGCCTTTGCATTTGGAGCTACATGGGGCCATCCGACCCACCCTGGCAGCGGAGCAGGATGGTCATTTACTCGCCGGGGCTCAACCAGTGGACGCACGTCAATCTCTCGGGCGCCTCGACTCCATTGCAGCTTGCCTTCGGCTGCAAGAACATGAACTCGATTTCGAGCGATAGCCATGCTCTACGCGGCACCTTCGGATTCACCTGGGACGGCACCAACTCCAACTGGATCAAGTTCAGCAACACCTCCTGCTATGCCGCGACGATCAAGACGCAGATCCGGGCCATTTCGATGGAGAAGGCGGATTCTCCGATCGGCCCTCGCCTCCGTGGCTATAGCTACATCTCTGACCCGAAGCAGGATTACCCGATCCGACCACGGATAAGAGAGGTGGTGCCAATCTTCTCGGACATCCTGACCTTTGTTCCCGGGGTGCCTGCGTGGCCCACGCTCACGATTGAGTGCTCGGAAGATCCATTTGCGAGAACGGCTGAGGCCGGGAGCGGTGGTTCCTATCGGAACGAGAGCTTCACCCCGAGTCAGGTCTCTGAGCGCGGAGCCTATCCCTGTAACGATATCGAGTCCTTCTTCTTCTCCTTCGGCCTTTCCTGGGCCGAGTTGACGGAGCTACGGTGTCTCTATGGCATCAAGGGCCTCTATATCTCCTGGGAACCAAAGAGCAGAGACTAATGCCGACCAACGTCCGACAGGCCTATGTCCTCTCGCCGTCGCAACAGAACATCGTGAATCCGGCGATCACGAAGACTGCTGTTGATGAGGCCTACGACAACCTATTTCTTGCGCCAGCGGCGGCCTACCTGGCGGGCGCGGTGCCTCCGACGCTCACGATTGCCTCGGTCTTTCCGGCGCTTTCCTTTGGTGCTTCTGGCGTAGGAAGCGCCTATTGGGGCGCGCGATTCCGTACCAACTGGTCAAACGTCACTTTCCAAGCGCGGATTGTCTATACCTGCGCAACGGGCTCAACGAACACCTTCTCCCTGGCATTCTCGCCCTATCAGCAGAAGGTGGGCGCGGCGGTTTCTGCCTTCGTCAACGAGAACATTACCGGCACTGCGGTGGGTCCGGGGACGGCGAACTTTGTTGAGACAGTGACGCTCAAGACTTCGACGGTGAGCTTCACGGCTGCCGATGAGGTGCTGTCTTTTCGGTTGCAGCGCCTTGGCCCTGATTCCAACGCGAACGCCCTCCTCGTCATGGGCGTCTATATCTCGGCGATTCCCATGCTCGTGAGCCTCTAGGAGAAACGATGAGCGATCCACTCAGTTTAGGCGGTCTCCTGGGCGGCATCTTGGGTGGGGCCGCTGGCGCGTCGTCTGCGTCCTCGAACAACGCCAACGCCGGCCACGAGAACATGACGACGACGACGACGCAATCCCCTTATGGGGCTGCCTCGCCCTACATCAACGAGATTCTGTCGCTTGGCTTGAGTGACCTGGGCCCTGGGTCTGCGGCGTGGGGCGGCACGACTCCGCAGGGCGAAGGAACGCCCTCCTATGGTGGCCCGGGGGGCGTGAGTCTGCCGCAGACAACGCCTCTCCCTGACGATCCTGGTGGGGCCTTGAATCATCCCGTCGTCGGTGGCGGCGGCATCATGAATAACCAGAACGGCGGCATCGTCAATGGTGGGACTGGCGTCTATGCTGATAGTGCGGCGGCTCCCAACAATCCATATGCGATGAGTGCGCCGAGCGGCGGTTCTCCCGGCGGTGGAGTCTCGACAAGCGGTGTCTCGAATGGTCTTGGCCTGACGGGCGTTTCCTCGAGCGATGAGGCTGCGATTCAGGCCCTCATGAGCCAAGGACAGGGCATCACAAACAACCCTCTCTATTCGACGGACGAGGGTTACATCAATTCCTTGACGAGCGGGGGCAATCCCAACAGTGAGAACGCAGCGGCCTTTAGCGCCGCCTCGCAGCTCGAATCAACGGGCAACCCGGCTCTCGATCAGTACATCTCAGAGCTTTTCAGCGGCACAACTCCCGGCTCGTCTGGCCCCAATCCCTACATGGTGAATGCGAATGCCGTAGGGGGTGGGGGGGGTGGTGGAACGTTCGTCGAACTGACTCCACAGCAGATTGATCCAACGATTTCCAATGAAGCCTCCTTCATCGAAAAGGAGCTGGGCCAAAACGCCTACACGGCCAACCCGGCGATGAATCAGGAGATCGCGGCGGCTACGAAGTCGATCACCGACACGATGCAGCAGCAGACGATTCCCGGTATCACTTCGGCGGCCGTTGGGAGCGGCTTGATGGGCGGCTCTTCCTGGCAGAACGCCATGGCCCAGGCCGCCAACCAGGAATCGCAAAACCTGGGGAACACGATTGGCAATCTCTACGGGCAGGACTACACGACGCAAGCCGCGAACCAGATGCAAGCTGCCTCGATCGGGGCTCAGATCAACGAGAACCAGGCCTCCAATGCCTCGCAGCTCGCCGGGGAAGAAGCCGCTGCGGGAACCGCCGCAGGAGCCTCTGAGCGTGCCGCCGCCTTGAACTATCAGCTGGGCATGGCGAGCCTCTATCAGCAGGGGCAGCTGGCGAATTCGAGCGATCTTGAGAGCGCCATCGGCCTCCAGGGGAACATTCAGCAAAACGCGCTCGGTCAGATGGGCTCGCTCGCCCAGGCCTACGGTAACCAGCAGACGGCTGCGGCTGGGCTGGCTCCCGAACTCGCCATGATGCCCTCGTCGATCTACAACGAGGCGGGGACACTCTCTGAGGGCGCCTCGCGGAACGCGGTATCGGCCCAACAAGCGGCTGACCAGTTGAAGGCATCGCTGGCTTCGACAGCCGCCCAGCGGTCGGCCATCAATCTCCAGGCCCAAGAGTTTTACAACCCGATGACGCAGTTGACGGACTATTCGAACATCGTCCACAACTTGACGGGGAACCTCGGGTCTACCACGTCCAACACTCAGGGGACGAACTTCATCGGGACTCCTCAGCAGAGCGTTGCGGGACAGGGATTGGCGGGCGCATTGGGTGGCATGAACCTCGGCAACATGCTTGGTGGGGCGCTGGGTGGTGGGAACAGCAGCAGCAACGGGATCAACATCGGGCAGGACTCGAACCCGAGTGGTCAGCTCACCAATCAGCCGGGGACCGATCAGCCGATCTACGATAACAACGGGAACATCATCGGCTATACCAACGGCTCGAACGCTGGCAATAGCTCCGGGATTGACCCGAATACGGGCATCCCATACGCCGATGAGACGAACCCCTATGATCCGCAGGGTGGCGTTCCGATCTCCGATACCGGCGATCTTGGAGGCTTCTAAATGGCGATCCTTGATCCCGAAGTTGAAGAAGAGGACATTCCAGACGAGCAAGCTGCGATTGGTCCGCCAACTGGCGGGGGAATCTCGGCGGCCCTCATGGCCCTTTTGGCGCAGGGAGGAGACGGCCAGACTGCGGCGCTTCCGGGCGTCCCTACGTTTGCAGGGATGCCACAGGGCTCGCCTCCCATCGTGCCGGGTCCGGGCGATCCAGGCTTCGTGGGACCGGAGATGCCGATCGGTCCTCAGCTTCCCCAGGACAGTGCGCCCCCTCCGGCTGCTCGGCCGAGCCTGACGCCGCTTCAGCCATCTGACATTCCTGGCTATCAAGAGCCGAGCGACGACAACTCTCTCCCGCTGCCGCCCGAGTACGCGCAGTCAATCGGGGATCTCCCGCCTGAGCTTCAGGCGCAGGCTCGCCAGTCCATGCTCTCGCAGATGGGGATGGCTTTCGGGAGCGCTCGCGCAGGCACTTTAGGGAGCGCGATTGCTGCGGCGTCCGGTGTGCCGTCATTGGTCGATCAGCAAGCGGTCAAGGGCTACCAGCAGACTCAGGACTTGGAATACCGGCGAGCGCTGGCGGTGGCTGAGGCTCAGCAGAAGCAACAGCTCCAGGCGGCGGCCCAGGATCGGCAAAACCGGATGGCAACGCAGCTCGCCAATGGGGCCAATAGCGTCCTTTCAACACTGGGACCGGAGAGCCAATGGTCGAAGCTCGCCCAGCAATACGCGGAGAGCGGCGATGCGACGAAGCTCGGTGCCTTGATGGCTCAGGCCCCCAAGCTCAAGAGCTACCGGGACCAGGGCGTCGATATCGAGGACATGACGGGCGATTCGATCAAGAAATACGAGGAAAAAGCAAAGAACGACCAGGCTAATCAGGCGCTCCTTGCCAAGCGCGCCGTTACTGATCCCCTAGATGTGGCATTGGCAAAAAAGAAAAGCGATGTCGAGGAGGCGCGTCAGGCCCGCGACGACCAACTGATGAACAGCCTTATCACTAGGCGTGAGCTGCTGATAAAGAGTATCGATCAGCAGAATAAGGCTGCAGCCGGTGCAATGCCTCTGACGCAAACGGAGCTCGCCAAGGTAGGAACGCAGCAGGCCAATCAGACTTACGGCGACTGGATGAGGGACCAGGCGGCTCAGATTAAGGCTGGCAATACGGGGGAATACGGCAACCCTGATAACCCCCCGATCCTGCCGGCGGCAGAGCTACGGGACGCGGCCAGGAACATCTACTTGAAGAACCCGATCCTCCCTCCTGGCGCCTCGCCTGCGCGCATCCCTTCGGTGCCTGGCTTGGGTGGCGCTGAGGCGCGGCCTGGTGGCGCTGGGCTGCCTCCGGGCCCACCCGTCAAGAAACCGCCTCCGGTGCCGGATGCAGTCGTCAAGAAGATTTCAGCCATGCCGGATGAGCCTACGCGCCGAATCGCGCTCACGAAGGCCGGCTTTGCGCCGGATGACATTGAACGCATCTTGCGAGCGGCGAGAGACAATAGCTAATGGCGGACGATCCATTAGCGGCCTACGCCGCGCAACTGTATGGGGCTCCCCCGGCGCCGGTAGTGGCGAGCGGGGATGCCTACGCTGGCGTAGGACCGCCACCGACACAGCCGCAGCCGGATGACCCACTAGCGGCCTACGCTCAGAAGCTCTATGGGGCTCCCCTGGGAGCCGCGATTAAGGCCGCTGGCGGGGCTCCTGGCGTGGGATCGGTACCCATGCCACCCCCCGATACTGGCGGTATCAGCGGCCTCGCTGGAGCCGTTGGACAGGCCGCGCTCAGTGGCGTCAAGGCTGCTGGCGCTCCGATTGCTGGGCTCATTGGCCGCATTCCTGGGGTGAGCGATACGGACGTAGGACAGGCGCTCCAAGCTCTGCCGCAGAGCGTCAACCAGGAGGCTCAGCAAAACGCGCAGTCTTACCTCGAACAGAATCCCTCGACGACTGCCGCCGTCTCCATGGCAATCGCCAATGCGGCGGGGCAAGTGGTTCCGACGCTTGCGGGTGGGGCTGGGTTGGCGAGCGCCGGGGCCAAGGCGGCCGAGACCGCGCTGCCGTTTTTGCCAGGGGCTGTGGCCCGTACAGCGGGTGCTGTGGCCGGTGGCGCGACCGAGGGTGCGGCCTATGACGTTGGCAGTGGCGGAAGCGGTAAGACTGGCGCTCTCATCGGGGGCGTTGCTGGTGGTGGCCTCACGGCCTTGGCTGGCGCGCTTGAGGCGGGAGCATTCAAGAAGGCGCTTGCTGATTCACTGGCCGGCGAGGCTGTTCCGTCCGAGGATGCCATTCTCCGGGACACTCTCGACAAGCAATCGGGACTGCAGCAAGCGGCTGATATGCCTCCTAATGATCTAGCAGAAGCGGGCAATCTAGTGCTCAGTCACCAGCAGCCGGCCTTGGGGCTGCCAGCTACAACGCCGGAAGCGCAGCTTTACCACGACACCTACGGGATCAGGAATGATCCCTGGTATTTGACCCAGGCGTCCCGTGTGGCTGGGCAGCGGGCCATGGAAGAGATCCCGCAGAAGTTCCCGGACCAGCAACTCCGGGACGATCTCTACTTCGCTCTCCAAAAACAGAGCCCGGAAGCATTGCCTCCCGAGGGACAGGCTTACGAGAACCCCCGCAATCCGCTGATGGACGAGCCAACTGCTCCTGACACCCCGGAAGCCGTTATGGGAAGAATCATGGCGCATCCGCAGGCTGACGATGCGCTTCAGTTCCTCGAGGACACTCGGCAGGAGTTCGACAACTACCAGAAGGCCGCGCAGGATCTTGGCGCTGATCCGTCCTACCACGAGGGTTGGTTGCACCTTGGCGGCTGGGAGCCGCCAGAGAGCGCCGAGACAGTAAGGCCCCAAGGGGGCACGAGCTTTGGCCTGGGCTCGACGACGGACGTATCGAAGGAGCGCGCCTTTTATAACGCGGCTGACAAGATGGACGCAGGCTGGACGCCCCCCTCTGGCGATCTCCTCTCAACTTCTGTGGCGCAATCGAGAGTAGCGCTCGGTGAAGCGCTTGCGCGCCAGAAGATGATTGAGCAGATAGCGACCGCTCCGGCCGAGCTCGCGGACGGAACGCCCGCTATCACTCAGGCAGCGGAGACACCAGGCAAGGGCTACATTGAGCTACGGCCGGGACAGTTCCCGGTCATTGACGCTGCGATGCAGATGAGGCGCGATCTCGCTGCGGAAGCGGCCGAGAGCGCAGGGCAGCTACCGGCCGACACGACGGGTGCAGCCGGGAATTCGATCTACATTCACCCGCAGATGTGGCGGAACGTTTCTCCGATGCTCGGGTCGCGATGGGAGAACATCCCCGGTTTCGATCAGGCTCTCTCGGCAGCAAAGCTCATGGATGTGGCTTTCGGGATGTTCCACCAGTACAGCCTCTCAGAAGCCCTCGTGCGCGACCTTGGGCTCATCAACGGGACGGGCACGGCTCTCCAAGGTGGTCTTGGCTTGCCCTATTTGTCGCAGGCGCTCAAGGGCCGCATGGGGCCAGCAATCACGGATGAGATGACCGACCGCGCCCTGCGCTCGGGCGTCGGGCTGGGAGCTTCGCCGGACCTTGACCCGCAGCCCTGGCTTCAGTTCTCACAGAAAATGGAGGATTGGGCAGCGCAAAAGGGGCTCGTGGGAAAGGTGATGGCCGCTCCGCTCCAAGGGGCGACGGGTGCTCTCGACACGATGCAGAAGGCCCTGTGGGATTACCACGCGATGGGAAAAACGGTCGCGACGAACTCGCTTCTCGATCGGTGGGGAGCGTATCGGGCGACGGGGGACTTATCGAACCTGACAGTTCCAGAGCGCGCCTATCTTGCTGCCCGGCCGGGAGCTGGGACTGCAATCCGCACGATGCCTGAACTCGACTTCATGCGGACTGTGGGCGATCACGTCAATGACAATTTCGGCCACCAGGCGTGGGAGCTTTTGGATAGCAAGATGCTCTCGAACCCGGACTTTCTCCAGGTGGCGAGACGGGCGTTCTTCTCGCCGGACTGGAATATCTCGGCAATCAGGGGATCAACGGCGCCCCTCTCAACCAACCCGCTACGGGCCGCGCTCGGCGTCAATGCGCTCGCTAACACCGCCAAGATGTACGGGCTCGCCAATATCGTCAACTACCTGGGCACCGGGATCAATGGCGGCGTGTCCCACGCGATGTGGAACAACATGCCGGGCAAGACGATGACTGTCCAGTTTGGTCCCGACAACTACCAGGGCAACGGCATTGATGGCCAGCAGGCGACCAAGGCGGGGAAACAAACTCTCTTCCTGCGAGGCTTCAAGCATGAGCAGGAAGCGCCCGATGCGTTCGGGCTATCGGACTTGGCGGACATGCTGCCCAATCAGGGGGTTCTCGGGGCGATCCGCCGCGCAGGCGATCAGTTTGAATCGCCCTATGCGCCGAGTTTCACGAAGGGGCTGCCGGGAATCCTGGGGGGATCGGAAGTCTACTTCGCTCTCCGCAAGATGAACCCCATGCTCGGGGGCGCAGTGGCAGCGGCAACCGGCAAGTATCCTTCTGGCTATCCGTCCATGGTCGAGAAGCTAGAGCAGCAAGCTGCTTACAAGCATTCGGTTCCCAACCGGAATGCCGATGCGATTGCGCGCCTCATGACTCTGGCCGGCGGCTGGATGCCGTTCCTGGGCAGCTCGCTCGCCTCGACCGCTGAGGCGCCTTCTGATACGGGCGCCGTGCAGCGCGACCTCCTGCGCCTCCTGGGTGGCGGAATGGTCCAGAATGCGCCCAAGGGCAAGCCGTGGCCTGAGTTGACCTACGACCAATCCGTCGCCAAGATCCCGCTACTTCCATTCTCACCGTCGCCGTCTACCGGCAGGGAGCAAACGCAATGACCAAAGACTACGCAGCTCTTTCCACGCCCGAGCACCACTTGGAGCAGATCGCCGCAGCCAACGCCTATCGGCCCCCGGAGTTTGGGCACGAGGGCGTTGCTCAACACGTGTCCAACGCTCTTGCTGAGATCTGGCAGGAGCTTGCCGATATGTCGGCGGATGTAGAGGAGCGAATCGGGAAGCTCGAGAAGAAGATCGTCACTCCGGCTCCTCCGCCTCCAGCGGCCGTCACTCCGGTTGTGGTGCCGGTTTCCGGCAAGGTCTAACATGCCGCTTGTCCCGGTTTCACTGCCGAGCGGCACCCTACAAGGTAGGGAGTCTTTTTCCTGCCGACTTCGCAGAGGAGCTAGAGCTATGGCAGAGCAAGTACAGGGTAGCCGACCGATAGCCATCACGAGGGAGATCGTTCTCCCGCTGGGAGTGATCCTTGCTCTCATCGGGTTCGCCTTCGAGTTTGGCTCTTCCAAGGCGTCAACAGAGAGGGATGTGTCCACGGCTCTTGCTCTTGGGCAGGCGAACGCGGCTGCCGTCGTCAACTTGAAGGAAGCGCAGATCAGGAACGAAGAGAAGTTCGGGCGCTACGATGACCATTTGAGCCAGATTGACCGCGAATACCGGCTGCTCCGGGACTACACCGAGGGCAGGATCAGTCAAATGCCGTACCGGACAACGGGAGGTAATCAATAATGCCTTGCGACTGTGCACCGGAGTGCAATGGTCTGAGCGGTGAGGAGTGTCGCCGCTGCTGCATCATCTACAACGACGGAACGAAGGCGGGGACTGGTGGGCTTCTCGCGATGCGCAGAGAAGTGGCATCGTGGCCGGAGAACGAGCATACCGCTAGCGCGCTCGAGGCCCTTGACGAAGCGGTGATTTCCCTGCAGGCCATGGACGAGAAGTAAAGCGAGGCGCGAGCGCGTGAATGACCTCTTCGGAATCCTGGCGATCGCCCTGCCGCCGACCATCACGGCAGCGGCTTCCGTCGTGGTGAGCCTCAGGAACGGCAAGAAGGCCGATCAGATTCATGTGCTCGTCAACTCGCGGCTCACGGAAGTGCTCGGGGACTTGGCTGAGGCAAAAGAGAAAATCGGCAAGCTGGAAGGCGTTCTAGCAACGCGAATGGAGTAGCCAAATGGGCATTGAGCAACCGAGACTCGCGGCCCTTTGGCCGCTCCACAAAGACGATGCCTCTTTTACTCCTACCGAGGAGATTGTCGAGGCCAACGGAACTCCTAACCAGCGCTTCCTGGGCGGTGCCTGCGCTCTGGCTTGGTCGCGGCGGGGGAAAGCTCCGATCGTCACCCCGCGGGCAGCCGTTGCGCAGCTCTATGCGCTCTTTAGCGCGATGGCCGAGCAAGGGCACCAGTGCGTTTCTAAGACAGGCTTTGACTCGAATGAGCAGGGAGCCTGCGATCCCCATGCGGAGCTGTGGGGCGGCGCTATGGCGCTCATTCTGGCCGAGGCGTACCTCCAGAAGTTACCGGCGCTCCTGGCCGATGCCATTGGCTGGTGGGCGGATCATTTCGCCCTCTGCGACAACTTCTGGATTACCGGCAAGGGCGTTGTGATGCCCTGTGCGCGAGCCATCCCAACCTCCGGCCACGGAGAAGGACCGGTGCATCCGTCCTTTGTGTGGGACAGTCGCGCCTATGCCTTGGTCATCCTGGGCCAGGACGGCCAACACGCACAGAAGACGTACGGCAATATCCCACCACCAGCAGAAAACGCCTTTCAGATCTTGCGCGACTGCTCGTCGCAGTTCGGGAAGATCACTTCTCAGCACGCCACGACGAAGCTGAAGCTGGCGACTCCCATTCGGCTCTGGAAGCTAGCGGGAGGGTATGACGCGGCCTATGTGGCAGATTCGCCACAGATTGATTCGCCGTGCGGCTGGGTGACGGTTGCGCCAGATGGCTCATTCATCGGCGACAAGCTGATTTCGACGTTCAAAGTGCCTCCCGGAACGCCTGTCATCGTGGGCGGATCTCAGGAAGCGGTTAAAACGCCAGTTGCGCCCCAGCCAGCGGCCGTTACAGCCACGATCTCTGCTCCCACGGATCCGCAGTCGTCTAAACAGCGATCGGGCCTCTGGGGCCGCTTCATGGCTTGGCTGGAGAGTCTATGAATATCCTCGACATGATCCTCTCGCTGCTTCGCAGGCTGTTCGGTGGCGACAGTGCTGCCGCTGACCCACCCCCCGCTTCGCCAGCGGCATCTCCTCCAGTGGCAGTTTTGCCCGTCGCCGGGCAGCCTGGGGCGCAGCGGAGAATCAATGCAGCAGGAATCAACCTGACCAAGCGCTCCGAAACGTGCAGATTGGTGGCATTTCAGGATGGGGGTGGAACTTGGACTCTCGGATGGGGTCGTACTGCGGGTATTACGGAGGGGATGACGTGCACCCAGGCGCAGGCAGATGCATGGCTTCTTGAGGATATGGCCGAAGCCGAGCGTGCCTGTGATCGGGCGCTTCCGTTTAGTTGCAGTAGCAACCAGTTCAGCGCGCTTTGTGATTTCACTTATGACGAGGGAAGTGGGGGGCTGACGGAGCTCTTGGCTCACGGCATCGACCAAGTTCCCGCGCAGCTCCCGCGATGGATTTACGTTAAGGGTCAGGTGGAGGGTGGCCTCGTGACGCGGCGCGCGGCCGAAGTCACACTGTGGGAGACGCCATGATAGGCCACGTTCTAGGAGCGTTCGGAGTCATTGCTTCTCTCTTCAAGAAGCGCTCCGGACCGGAGATCGCCGTGAGTGATCCTGATACCGACAGTAGCCTCTTCGTCGCTGGTCCTCCGGGTTGGATACTTCCCTTTGGGCTAGGGCTCGTCCTCGTTGCCGCTGCTGCCGGGGATGCCTTTGCTGGCAGCCCGAGCTGCCATCGGTTCTTGCAGGACAACGGCAATACCTGTGTGGCCCTTCTCGGCACCATCATGGGACCATTCCTCGCCTATCGCGGCTGGCGCGGGCACTTGAAGGCGCGAAGCGCTGAAGTGCTGGTCAACGCGCAGGTCAATATGAGCGCAGGCGTAGGCACGCCAGCCGTTGGCTCGACGACGACGACAACTGTCACGAGCGCTCCGGTCGCTGCCCCGTGAGCGCTGCGACGGCGTTTGCTGCCTTCTGGTCGGCTCTCTCGCCGGCGCGGCTCATCGCCTATGTGCTCGTCGGTGGCGTCTTAGTTGCCTGCGGGTTCGCAGCGATTGCCTGGTATAGCTCAGCCTCGCTCGGTGGCCTGGGTGCGATTCTGCACCGTCCGGTGCCCAAACCTCCGCAGGTTTTAACACAGGTCAAATGGCTGACGAAGACCAAGACGGTAACGGTTGAAGGGCCGGTCAAGGTAGAGCAGTTGACGGCTCCCGAAGCTGCCAAGATCCAGAAAGAGTTTGCTGGGAACGGGGAAGCTCCGGGCCCAACGGATAGGTTCTTGGGACTCTGGCATGTAGCGAGCGCACCTGGCGATGCCATGGTGACGCTTCTGGCCGATGGCACGCCCAAGTTCACCTATGCGGAGGACCCGGAGCCTTTTTTCGGCTGGGGAGGACCGTGGCTAGTTGGCGGGGGGCCTACCTACGGTAACGGCGGAATCGGGGGAACAATCCTTGCCGGTAAGGAGATTGTCCGTACCGGCAAGATTACCTGGCAGGCTGATGTGCGCGGTTCCTACCTAGGAACGCAGGGCTGGGATGGGCGCGTCGAGCTTCTAGCCATCGTCAAGATTCAGCGCTAAAATACGAAGGCCCCAACCCCCACTCTCTTAGGAGGAGGTTGAGGCCTTTAGAGAATCCCGACATGGGTACGATACCAAAACGCTTCCCTGGGTGCAATTCCCAACCAAGCGGCAAGGCTGTAGGCCTCGGAGTCGGCCGGGGCAAGGTGGCTGTGTGGGAAAATTCCAGGCAACGGAGCGGTGATTGATCCGCTGAGAAACGCCTACGCCCTGGTCGAACGTCTCTTCCCATACTAACCCTCAGAGCCGCCCGCCCCCTAAGAGACGAGGGAAGGCGTGTCTCTAGCCAATCTTCTCCATCAGGTAGGGAATGATGATGGTTCGAAGGTTCCCGGCAACCCCGGATGGATGGGTGGCGAGAGCGAAATCTCCCGCTGCTGCGCCCAGGACGATTGCCGCTGCCGAGGCAACGCTCGTTGCCTGCTGAGACGGTGCCGGAAGTTGAGCCGGAGGAGTGGCGCTCGAGGTGGGTGCGCCAGGTGCCGGAGCTGCCACCGAGGGCAGTCTTTGGCCGGTCTTCATGTCGAAATAGGGAGAGATGTAGTTGCCAGCTACTTCGTGAGCGGTGGTCCATTGGGCAAGCGTCAAGCCGGTAGCGGTTCCACCAGCAATCCGCCAATCCACTTGCGGCAGGATCTTGGCGAGCTCGGAAGCGCTCGTCTCGCCAATCGGATGACCGACAACAGAAGCCGCCAACGGACGGCAAAATGCCAAGAGGAACATGGCCGCCTGGTCGTTCATGAGGGTGGTTGAGGGAATGCCGGAGCCGTCACCGTAGGGACTCTCATAGCTCACGTCAAGGCCGTTGGCGGTGGCCCACGTCGAGGAAATCCAAGTAATGGTTTGCTCGGCGTAAAGGCCGGCAGGCTTGAGCGGCCCACCCGCTGCCGCTGCGATGACTGCCTGGACTGGCGCTGAGGCTGTTCCCTGGCCCGTCTGGACAACGGCAAAGTCATTGCCAGCGAAGCTGCTGCACCAGTCCGCCTGTTCCACCGGACTCCCGCCGCGCGGATAAGGGCCCGGATCGGTGCCAGTGAGCTTCCCGACCGTCACCAGGTTTCCCTGTGCATCGAGGACTGCGAGCGTGTCCCAACCTTGGGCGCGGTTGGCCAGCGCTACTGCCAGAAGCGTCTTTCCGTTCATGCCGTCTCCTTTGGGTTATTGGCCCGAATGGCTTCGCTTAATTTTACTGCTTCGACGAGCTGCGCGAGGAGTGGCAGATCTTCCCCGCGTAGGATCATGTCTGTCGTGTAGCGCATGACCTGCCAGTTCTCGGATGCAGCGGCGTTGTACTTGCGGCAATCGTTCTCGAACCCATGACCGCTGCCGTGCCGTGACTTGCCCCACGTTCCTCCCTCGATTTCTATGGCTACCAGGAGGTCAGGGAAGGCGAAGTCGAATCTCCAACGCCGGGGAGGAAAGAAACGAAACTCCCGCCGCGCATGGTTAGCGAGCTTGTAGGCTTTCAGGTGTAAAGAGAATTCCTCTTCTCCTTTCGAGAGAGTCACAGCAAGCCCTCCCGGATCTCGTTGGCGATTGATTCGGTTACATCGACGCCTTGCTCGAACAGCTGTCGCAGCAGCTCGCTGGCCACGTTCCTGGGATCCCCGAAGAACGTGCGCTGGCTTGCGGCCCTTGCCTCCAGCGCCTTCGCGATCCGCTCCCGCTCTTCAGCGACAGCCGCAGCGGAGATCGTGGCGGTCAGCTCGGCGGCGAGTTTGTCCCAGGAGTCGAAGTCGTCGCCGCACCCGCGCTGGCCGCAGCAATGCATCACCCCTTCGTACTCCTCGCTGCCGAGAATCTTTTCCAGCTCAGTTCCAGTCACGGCTTGCTCTCCTCTGACGCTTTGGTGCCGTCGCCCATCTCGCGGAAGTTGTGCATCAGCCGGAGGCACTTCCCGCAGGTGACTGCTTCCTTGCGGGTCGTCCAGCGAGAGCGCAAGGGGAGTGGGCGAAGAGTCGGCGTGCAAATCGCATGGACGCGGCCGTCTTCGCGCATTTTGTCGATGAAGTGATAGGGCCGGTTGTCGCCGTACGGATCGTCTTTGGGATAATCGTGGTCAGCTCTCACGCTCCCTCCGTTTCGTCCGGGGCCGCGCTAGGGATGCCAATCAGTCTTTGAGCGGCGGCACGGGTAGGCCCGTGGTTGGGCCTGTCCCACAGCTGACGTAGCGCCGCCCTATGCTCCGCAAGCCGGGATTCGAGGGAGGCGATACGGGCCAGTTGCGCTGCGGACTCCTTCTCCAGTCGATATTGGTGGGCTTCGCAGTAGCGATGCAGCTCGTTGCGAGCCTCGTCACGGCCCTCCTCAAGCTCGACGATGCGAGCCGCTTGCTGCTCGGCGAGGTCGCAGAGGCTACCGATATCGCCTACGGTGGTGAGACGTGAAATGCCGTATGGCACTTCGGCGTAGCGCTCGCGGATCTCTTGAACTTCGGCCAGGGAGATCACTTCAGTTCCTTCAGGGTAAACTCGACCTCGAACCCACACACAGCAAGCGCACAACCAAACTGGCATAGTGTTAAGTCGTGCCGCCCCTGCAACAGCCGCGACATGGCGATGCGAGCCGCGCCCACGCTCTTGTATCGGCGCCCCCACACCTTCGTCGCGACTATCGAGCGGTCGAGCCGCGATGCGGTGAGCGCGTCTTGAATAAGCGCCTGCGCCATCGCGAGTGCGGTTTCGCCGAGAACGTCGGGGTCCCTGCTCATCCTTGCTCCTCCCGCTTGCCCGCGCGAGCCGAGAGGAAGGCGAGAGCGGCACGGAGGGCGGGGGCGTAGGGCAACTCTTCCCGGTCCTTGATGCGGACCCCGTGCTTATCGCACCTGTACGCGCGCCCACCGTTGGGCAACGGAAAGGCGTACGTCGCCGGGTAACCGCACTCTTGCGGCAACAGCCCACTCGCGAGTTGACAACGCTCGATGCGCACCAACAGCGCCGCAAACACTCCGTTGAGCACCCCGTGGAGACGGTCGCGCTCGGCTGTCAGCTCAGCTCGCAACCGACCGCGCTCATCGGCGTGTGCCTCGCTCTCAGCAACGAGGGCGGAATCGAGTTTCGCAATTCGATCCCGCGCTTCGTCGCGCTCGGCTACCAGCTTGGCTGTGTTTGCGATTGACGCTGAGCCCAACCTCTCGCGCTCGTTGAGCTGCTCTCGTGCCTCTGCCAGCTCTCCCTCGACTCGCTTGAGGGAGTCGGCGGCGGATTGAGCCTCGGTAATTAGGCCCTCGAACTCCTCCCAACGGTGCACAGCGTAGCCGAGCGACGGTTGCAGAAAATTGAGGGCCGCAGCCCAATCCTTGAACCGCTCAGCCAACGTGCCGCTGTCGCCTTCCGTCTCGATTGGCGCACTGTAGCGTTCAACCGGACCGCATTCGACCGGACACTGTCCGTCGCACTGCGAGCCGTCGCAATTGTGGTGGTGGCGTGGGTGGGAAGTCGTGGGGGTGTCGAACTCCCTGC
>Ga0070766_10000137_pt1 | contig 28542 bp, 33 predicted proteins | sample HubBroMetageWFT6_FD_69782 | JGI IMG/M metagenome (GOLD analysis project Ga0070766, IMG submission 69782) | Warmed and freeze-thawed soil microbial communities from the Hubbard Brook experimental Forest, New Hampshire - Hubbard Brook CCASE Soil... | ecosystem: Environmental > Terrestrial > Soil...
GTGATCGTGACCGTGGCCTATCGCGCCGCGGTGCAGGGCATGCTGACGGGGGTGCTTCTGGCGGTGGCGCGGATCTCGGGCGAAACCGCGCCGTTGTTGTTCACCGCGCTCAACAACCAGTTCTGGAGCGCCGATCTCAACGCGCCGATGGCCAACTTGCCAGTTGTCATCTTCCAATTCGCGATGAGCCCCTATGCCGATTGGCAGACGCTTGCCTGGGGCGGCGCCCTGCTGATCACCGCCGCGATTCTGGTTTTGAATATTACTGCCCGCGTCCTAGCTTGGAGCAGCTTCAAACAATGACTTCCCCCGCCGCTCGGCCGCTGCCCTCGGAGCCTGATTCGTCTGACCCGCTGGGTGCGGACCTCAGGCCCAGGCCGCCAACCCGCCCGATCACGGCGCCCCCCATTGCGGCCGTGCGACGGAGCCCGACGCCGGACGACACGACCCAGCCCGCAGTGGCCCCGAAAGTTAAAGTCGATATCCGCAATGTCAATTTCTTCTACGGCAAGTTCCAAGCGCTGCGGGACATCAGCCTGCCGCTCTACGATCGCCGGGTTACCGCCTTCATCGGCCCATCGGGCTGCGGTAAATCCACGCTGTTGCGGGTGCTGAACCGGATTTTCGAGCTGTACCCGGGCCAGGTCGCGACCGGCGAGGTTCTGCTCGACGGCACCGACATTCTCGCCCCCGGGCTCGATCTGAACCGGCTGCGGGCCAAGATCGGCATGGTCTTCCAGAAGCCGACGCCGTTCCCGATGTCGATCTACGACAACATTGCTTTCGGCGTTCGCCTATACGACAAGCTGCCGAGATCCGAGCTCGACGATCGCGTCGAATCCGCCCTGCGCCGAGCCGCCCTGTGGGAGGAAGTCAAGGATAAGCTCCGACAGAGCGGGCTCAGCTTGTCGGGCGGTCAGCAGCAGCGGCTGTGCATCGCCCGCGCAGTTGCCGTCGAGCCGGAAGTCTTGCTGCTCGACGAGCCGGCCTCTGCGCTGGACCCGCTCTCGACCCAGCGCATCGAGGAACTCATCGAAGAGCTGAAGGCCGATTACTGCATCGCCATCGTCACCCACAACATGCAGCAGGCGGCGCGCAGCTCCGACTACACCGCCTTTCTATATATGGGCGAGCTGATTGAATTCGATGAAACCGAGGGGATGTTCACGCATCCGAAGGTGCGGCGAACCGAGGATTACATCACCGGCCGATTTGGCTGAGGGCGAGGACCGACATGCCTGCCGAGCACATCGTCAAGAGCTACGATGAGGAGCTGCAGCGGCTCAACAAGATGGTCGTGGAAATGGGCGGGCTCGCCGAAAGCCAGCTCGCCGCCGCGATCGAAGCGGTGCAGGAGCGCGACAGCGAGCTTGCCGCGCGGGTCATCGAGGACGATGCCAAGGTCGACCAGCTTGAACGCGAGCTCGACAACCTCGCGATACGCCTCTTGGCCCTTCGCCAGCCGATGGCGCGCGACCTGCGCGAGATCTTCGTCGCGTTGAAGATCGCCAGCGATCTCGAACGCATCTGCGATTATTGCGCCAATGTAGCCAAGCGGTCGATCGCGCTGGCGCAGGCGCCGCCGATCCAGCCCGCCCACGCATTGCCTCGCATGGCGCACTTCGCGCTGCTGTTGGTGAAGGACGTTATCGACGCTTATGTCGAGCACGATGCCGACAAGGCCCTCGACGTCTGGAATCGCGACGAGGAGCTCGACGAGATGTATGCGAGCCTCTTCCGCGAGTTCCTGACCTATATGATGGAGGACCCGCGCAATATCGGCACCTGCACGCATCTCCTCTTCATGGCCAAAAACATCGAGCGGATCGGCGATCACGCCACCAACATCGCCGAGAACTTGTATTACCTTGTGCATGGCACGCCGCTGACGCAGGCGCGGCCGAAAGGCGACACTTCGAGCATGCAGATCGTCGCGCCCGATCATCCCGGCAAGCGATGAAGCCGCTGGTCCTGATCGTCGAGGACGAGGCGCCGCTCGTCACGATGCTGCGCTACAACCTCGAACGCGAAGGATTTGCGGTGGACGCGGCCAGCGACGGCGAGGAGGCGCTGTTGCGGATCTCCGAGCGCAAGCCCGATGCGGTGCTGCTCGATTGGATGCTGCCGCTTGTCTCGGGCCTGGAAGTGTGCCGGCAGATCCGTCGCTCGCCGGCCACACGTTCCCTGCCGGTAATCATGCTGACGGCGCGGGTCGAGGAAGCCGACCGCGTACGCGGTCTCGACAGCGGCGCCGATGACTACGTCGTCAAGCCGTTCAGCCCGAGCGAATTGGTGGCGCGGCTGCGGGCGGTGATCCGGCGGGCGCAGCCCAGCGCGGGCGAGGAGGTGCTGCGCTACGCCGATATCACGATGGACCTTGTCGCCCATCGCGTATCCCGCGCCGGCAGGCCGGTCCATCTCGGGCCGACGGAATTCCGTTTGCTGCGCCATTTCCTCGGGCAGCCCGGCCGGGTGTTCTCGCGCGAACAGCTGCTCGACCGGGTCTGGGGTCACGAGTCCGAGATCGAGATGCGCACTGTCGACGTGCACATCCGCCGCCTGCGCAAGGCGCTCAATCAAAACGGCGGCCGGGATTTGCTGCGCACGGTCCGCTCAGTCGGCTACGCCCTCGACCGCACCGGTTGAGGCGGCCGGTTTCCGCTCAGCTGAACAACAGCGACACCGGGATCATCACCGCCGCCGCCTTCAACGGCCAGATCCAACCCTGGGTATAGACGAGCACGGCGAGCACGACGGCACAAAGCACCAAGGCGGCCTCGCGCGGACCTATCTCGAAACGTTTGCCCATACCCGCAGAATAACACAATGGGCGACGTGGACACAGCCTTACCGGCTGCGGCATCGTCGTTCGGCCATGGGGCCCGGGGTGCTTGGGTTTCGACCAAAAGCAATGCTAAAATAAAGCGGGGCTCGGGGAAGTCGCTTTGCCGATGTTTCGTACTGTGATCTTTGCCTGCTTAGCGGCGCTGTTGCTCGCCGCGTGCTCGATCGCGCCAGAGGGCCGAGACGTCATCGCGCAGGCGAAGCCGGACGGGCAAATCGCCTTCGACGTAGTCAAGATCGACGACGCCGTGCTCGCGACCTCGCTGGCGCAGGGCCAACCTTCCTTCCCCGAGCGCTTCAAGCAATATACCCCGCCGCCGGCACTGAAGATCGGCATCGGCGACATCGTTTCCGTGGTCATCTGGGAGGCTTCGGGAGACGGTCTTTTTGGCGAGTCGCTGACCGAAGTGTCATTGCCCCCCGGAGCGGTGACGCGCCGGCTGCTGAGCCCCGCGACTCCTCCGCTCGGCAGCGCCGCGGCGGCGCTGCAGGAGCTGGCGCCCGCGCTGGATCTATCTCTGCTGCTCGGTGGCAATGCGGCGCAGAGCACCGCCCCGTCACTTGATTTGTCGGGCGCGATTTTTGGCGGAGCAACCGGTCAAGTATCGACCGGCGCCGCTGGTCAATTGCCAGCCGGCGCCGCCGCAGCGGGCGCGGCCGGACAGGCGCCGGCCGGGGCCGCGGCGCTGTTAGCCCCGCTTGTCGCCGGCGGCACGCTCGCGCAACAGGGGCTTTCCAACGGATCGCTGCCGACCAGCGCCTTATCCGCCCTCCAGCCGGCGCAACGCGCCGTGGCGGAAAGCGCGTCCAATGGGAATCTCGAAGCGCTGCTGGAGGCGGCGGTGCAGAGCGGGCGGCCGGGTACCCGCATCCCCGACCAACAGGTCGGGCTCGACGGCGCGATCAGCATCCCCTACGCGGGCCGAATCGTCGCCGCCGGCCACACACCGGAGGAGGTACAGCGCACGATCGAACAGCGCCTCGCGAGCAAGGCGATCGAGCCGCAAGCGCTGGTTGTGATTAGCCGCAATTTCGCCAATTCCGTCTCGGTCGAAGGCGAGATCGTCGGCGGGAAACGGCTGGCGCTCTCACCCGGCGGCGAACGGCTGCTTCAGCTGATCGCGGCGGCCGGTGGCGCGCGAGCGCCGGTGCACGAGACCTTTGTCCGGCTTTCGCGCGGCGGCGTCACGGCGACAGTGCCGCTCGCTACCCTCGTCGCCGATCCGGCGCAGGATATTTTTGCCGAACCGGGCGATGTCTTGACGCTGGTGCGTCGACCGCAGACCTTCAGCGTCTTCGGCGCCACCGGCAAGAACACCGCGATCACCTTCAACAGCGAGAAGCTGTCGCTCAGCGAGGCTCTGGGGAAGGCAGGCGGGTTGCTCGACGACCGCGCCGACCCGAGCGCGGTTTTCCTGTTCCGCTACGAGCCGGTCGATGTCGTCCGGGCTCTCGGCCAGCCGGTCGCGACCGGCGCGCCGCCGGGGTTATCGCCGATCGCGTACCGCCTCGACCTGCGCGAGGCAAAATCTTATCTGCTCGCCCGCCAATTCCCGGTGCATGACAAGGACATCATCTTTGTCGCCGACGCCGAGAGTCAGGCGGTTTACAAATTCTTCCTGGTGTTGTCGCAGATCGTCGGTCCGGTGGAGACCGGCCTGCTCACCTGCGTCAACGCAAACGTAAAGTGCTGAGCCGGGCCCGCGGTTGCTATCGCACGAGCGCCGCCGTCACATCGGCGTGAAACGCGGCGAGGTCCTCCGGGCCGAAATAGTTGATGTCGCCCGGCGTCGCCAACCCGACCGCGGCAGCATAAGCGGCGAGCCGGATCGCGAGATCGAGATCACCGTCCAGCAAGCCGTGGATCAGCCCGGCAACAAAGGAATCGCCGGCGCCGATGCGGTCGACGATTTCCACCGGGTAGCGCGGCGCGTAGCGCACCGTGCCGCGGGACAGCAGCAAATCGCCCGGCTCCGAGCCGGGCGGCCGCGTGAGGCCGACGAGCGGCATGCCGTAACGGGCCGCGATCGCCTCGGCGAGGCGATCGGCCTCCTCGACGAAGCCGAGCACGGCACGCGCGTCACGTTCGGCGACCACAAAGAGCTCGAGATGCGGCGCCACCGCGGCGAGCATCGCCTGCGCCTCGTCGGCTGTCATCAAGGTCGCGCGATAGTTCAAATCGTACGATACCGGTTTCCCGGCCGTGGCGGCGAGCGCGGCGACATGCGGGACAAGCGCTCGGCAGCTCGGGCCCAGCGCCGGCGTAATTCCTGAGAGGTGCACGCGGGCGCTTGCCGCGATCAGCGCCTCCCACGGTGCATCCTCGAAGGCGAGCTCGGAGGCGGCAGAATGCTTCCGGTCATAGATGACACGTGCATTGCGCGGCGCCGGCCCGGCCTCGAAAAACATCAGGCCGAGCCTCGCATCGGGGATCCAGCGAACAAACCGCGTGTCGACACCGTGGCGGCGCGCCTCGCCGGCGACGATGCGGCCGAGCGGCCCCTCAGGAAGCCGCGACACCCAGGCGGTACGGCGGCCGAGGCGAGCGAGAAGGCAGGCGACATTGAGTTCGCTGCCGCCGATCCCAACCTCGAACAGGCGCGCCTGATCGAACCGCTGCATTCCCGGCGGCGACAGCCGCAGCAAGGTCTCGCCGAGGGTCAGAAAGTCGTAGGTCGGGATGGCGGTGGTTTCGCTGCTCATCGCGGCGCGGTCACCCGCGCGGGCCACCGGCCACGTAGATTACCTGGCCGGAGATGAACGACGCCTCGTCGCTGCACAGAAAGGCGATCAGATTGGCGATGTCGCGCGGCACCCCGGCGCGGCGCACCGGGATCTCGCGGGCGCGTTCCTCCTTCCATTCCTCGGGGTCGCGGCCGAGCCGGATCGCCGTCGCCCGTGTCATCTCGGTATCGATGAAGCCCGGCGCGACGGCATTGGCTGTGACGCCGTAGCGGCCGAGCTCGATCGCCAGCGTGCGCGCCATGCCCTGCAACCCAGCCTTTACTGTCGAATAGTTGGTCTGCCCGCGATTGCCGAGCGCCGAAACCGAGGACAGGTTAACGATGCGGCCCCAGCCGCGCTTGACCATCTCACGTTGTGCCGCGCGCGAGGATAGGAACGCGCCCTTCAGATGCACCGCCGCGACCGAATCCCAATCCTCATCGGTCATCTTATGGATCAGGTTGTCGCGGGTGTTCCCGGCATTGTTGACCAGGATATCGAGCGAGCCGAGACGCTCGGCGATCTCACGGACCGTCTGCTCGACCTCCGCGGCAACCGCCACGTTGACCTTGAGGCCGATCGCCCTGACGCCATGCCGCGCCGCGATCCGCGACGCCGCCGCATCGGCCCCGGCGCCGTCGAGATCGCCGATCGCGATCGCCGCGCCGTCCTCCGCCAGACGTTCGGCCGTCGCCTCGCCGATCCCGCGAGCGCCGCCGGTCACCAGCGCGACGCGTCCTTCCGAGCGTTTCGCCATGTGCTTCCCTTCCCGTGAATGCGCCCGCCAGCCTGTCGCAGGACGGCGATCGGCGCAACCGGCTCGGTGGCAAACTCATAACGCGCAAGCTTGCGCACAAAACGCACGTTACCGTGGGGGCTGCCAGTAACTTGGTTGGCCATAGAAGCCGGGTGGGGCTGCTGGGACCTGCGGATAGTACGGGTTTGGCAGGGGCGTTGCCGGATATTGCGGCACCGGGGCCGAACCCGGACCAGGCAGGATCAAAAGATGGCGCTGATTATCGAATGTCACAGAGGAGAACCTCCCCAAAAAACTCTGTCCGAGCAGCGGTTGGCTTAGCGCCGGCGCAACCGCTGCAATCACATCGCGGACTACCTGATCACCGACCCTCAGCTCACGCAGCCTCAGCCGGATCGCCCGATAAAGCGACCTGTCCGCAAGCTCGGCGATACCTGTTCCTACGACGTCGTCTTGCGTCAGGGTTCCATTGAGAACGAGGCTGTTCAGCACAGATCGCGGTATGACGACCACCGCCGATCCGGGGTCTACCAAGAATTGCAATGTTACCGATCGATTGATCTGTACCGGCACTGTGTAGATCCCGCCACTTTCTCCGAGTTGTATTTCAGCAGCCCACGCCGGGGTCGGTAACAACGACCCAACAACCAAGAAGGCGGCTAGCGTTGTCGGCTTGTAGCGCATGAAGGCTCCAGCTTTGGTCGAGACCGCACGCCCGTCGGCGTTATGACTTCACGTACTACACCGCCATCCAGCCGCCATCGACATTGTAGGCGGCGCCGGTGACATAGCTGGCGCGCTCGGACATGAGCCATACCACCATCTCGGCAATCTCCTCGGGCTTGCCGAGGCGATGAACCGGGATCCCGGCAAGGATCTGCTCGCCGCGGCGTTGCATGGTGGTTTCGGTCATTTGGGTTTGAATGAAGCCCGGGCACACCGCGTTGATTCTGATCTGCGCGTCGGCATATTCGAGCGCCGCGGTCTTGGTCAGACCAATGACGCCATGCTTGGCCGCGACATAGGCCGACGAGGTCACAAGGCCGATCAGGCCGGCGATCGAGGCGGTGTTGACTATCGCGCCGCCGCCGTGCGCCTGCATGTAGCGGATTTCCTCCTTCATGCAGAGCCACACGCCCTTCAGATTGACCGCGATCATGCGATCAAAGGATTGCTCGGACCAGTCCGCGGTCTTCTGGCCGACGGCATCGACCTGATACGGCGCTATACCGGCGTTGTTGAAGGCGCAATCGAGCCGGCCAAAGGCGCTGAGCGTGTCCTCGATCATGGCGCGCACGTCCTTGCCGCGCGTCACGTCGCCGGTTAGCGTGATCGCCTGACCGCCGGCAGCGTTGATCAGCGCCACGGTGTCCCGCGCGGTGTCGGCGGCGAAATCGGCGACGGCGACGCGCGCGCCCTCGCGAACCAGCACGAGCGCGGTGGCGCGACCGATGCCGCCGCCGCCACCGGTCACCAGCGCCACCTTCTCTTCGACGATTCCGGGCATGCTCGCCTCCGCGGGACAAGATCACGGTCGAGCATACACGGCCCGCCCAGGCGTTGTCCTCGGCGGGCCACCGGCGTCATAGTGCAGTCGGCACACCGACAGTCGAGAGGCCTGAAATGACGATCACCTTGTACGATCTCGCCGGGGCCGAGGCCGACCGCCGCTTCAGCCCGTTCTGCTGGCGCACAAAAATGGCGCTCGCGCATAAAGGGCTCGATGTCGAGGCCGTTCCCTGGCGTTTTACCGAGAAGGACAAACTGCCATCACCCAACCAGGGGCGGGTGCCGGTGATCTGCGACCGCGACCGGATCATCCACGATTCGACGGCGATCGCCGATTACCTCGACGAAACCTATCCGGATCGGCCGGCGCTGTTTGGCGGCGAGGCGGCGCGTGGCCTTACGCGGTTCGTCCAGAACTGGACCGAGACCGTCCTGCATATCGGACTTATCCGGCTCGTTCTCTTGGACATTTACCGGCATCTCGGCCCGGGGGACCAAGCCTATTTCCGGCAGGACCGCGAAAAGCGCTTCGGCATGACGCTCGAAGATTTTGTCGGCGACCGAGCCGCCCGCCTGTCCAGCTTTCGCGCCAGTCTCGACCCGCTGCGGCGGACCGTGGAGCGGCAGGACTTCATATCCGGCAAGTCCCCGGCGTATGCCGATTACGTTGCCTTCGGCGCTTTTCAGTGGGCGCGCGCGATCAGCGATTTCGAGGTGCTGGCGGCGGACGACCCGGTCGCCGCCTGGCGCGGCCGCATGCTCGACCTGTTCGACGGCTTCGCCCGCCGCGCCCCGGCTTATGGCGCCTGACCGTGAGCGGCACGGCGGCGACCGCCACGGTCGCGCTGATCCTGCACGCGCTGTCGGCGGTGGTCTGGGTCGGCGGCATGTTTTTCGCGCTGGTCATGCTGCGCGCCGCCACACTGCAGCTCGAGCCGGCGCACCGGCTGGAGCTGTGGTCACGCGTGCTGGGCCGGTTTTTTGCCTGGGTGATCGCCGCGATCGTGCTGTTGCTGGCGAGCGGCTATGGCATGGTGTTCGGCGTCTATGCCGGGTTCCGCGGCATCGGCCTGCACGTACACATCATGCAGGGCCTCGGCATTATCATGATGCTATTGTTTTTCCATCTTTATTTCGCCCCGTGGCGCCGCTTCCGGGCGGCGCTCGCCGGGCAGGATCATGCGGCGGCGGGGCGCCAGCTCGGTCAGATCCGGATGATCGTAACGATCAATCTACTGCTCGGACTGGTCACCGTCGCTGTGGGTAGCAGCGGTCGTTACTGGGGCTGACGTATCTTCCGGGGCCGACGCATCCTCTGGGGCTGATGCATTCTCCGGCGCTGACGCATTCTCTGGGGCCGACGCATTCGCCGCATGCCGTATCAGGCTGTGCGGGTCGATCGGCTTCAAATGCGCCGTCATCGAGGTCTTGCCGTCGGTCGAGATCCAGGTCACGGCGAGGCCGCCATCCTGACGCGGTCGCAATCGGATGGTGCTCTTGCCCGGCTCCTCGAAGGTGAAGGTGTCATCATCGATATGGCCCTTGCGGAGGGTCCAGGCTGCCGGGTGCTCGTTATCGATGCTCGGCCCGATCGCGTAGACGGCGGTCAGGTCATCGCCATGCACGGTCTCGACGCCGAACAGCACTTCTCGGCCGTTCGGATAAAAGCCGTACCAGGTGTCGCGAAAACCCTGCGGCGGCTTACTGGTGTCGCCACCGACCCCTGAGCCGTTCTGGGTCGCCGGCGCCGCCGCGGTGGCGCGCACGGTATGCGGGTCGGTCATTTCCGGCGGCAGCTTCAATTCGGCGCTCGGCGTCGAGCCCCAGCGCGGTGCGCAGGCCAGTTCGCCCGACAATTTCGGGTTGTCGGCGAAATCCCGGATGCAGCTGCCGAAGCGACGCAGGAACAACCCGCTCGACGAGGCCCAGTGTCCGGTTAGGAAAGCGGGCTGATCGACGACCGAATATCCGACCCCGCGCGACGACAGAATCGACCGCGACCGCTCGCCGCGTCCGCCCGGATCGAAATCGTCGCCGTGAAAATAAAACACCATCACGCGAGCCCGCTTGACCCCCTCCAGGAGTGGATAGAGCTTGGTCGCGTTGAGCCGCCAGCTGTCGTAGAAATCGTCGAAGCTGCCGTAGGCCGCGGGCGCGGTGGCAACCACCGCGTCGACCTCAGGCGAGGCGTCGGCTGCCATCAGCGACAGGAAGGCCCCAAAGGACTGGCCGGCAAGCACAACCTGCTTGTAGCCGCTGTGCTTCAGCTTGGCGCTGTACTCGACGAGCTTCTTGGTGCTTTCGGTCAGCGTATCGCCGCGGCTCAGCCGGTCGAAGCGCATCACGTCCCAGCCATCCTCGCGCAGCACGCTGAGATAGGCCGGGGTCGGCGATTGCGAATCCTCAGCGTTGATCGAGCGGCCGTGGCTCCAGATCACGACGCCCTTTGCCTTGCCGGGACCGAGTGCCGGCCCGGGAAAAGCCGAATCGAGCCCGAGAGCGAAGGCCGGGACAGCCGCCAAAAGCCCGACCGCGAAAGCCAAACCGAAGAGGTTCTTTGCCAGCAGCACCTTCATCCGCACGCAACCCCCCTTGCTTTCGGCATTGGGTACCGCGCGGAGCTTAACAAAAGATGTCGGTTTGTGTCACTTCGTAACGTTGATCGAGATCAACGTTTTGACCGCCGCAAGATGGCTCAAACTCTAGAGTTTGCGGAGTCTTGGGATGTGCGACCAACTGGCGCAGATCGTTTACGCGATTTTCTTGCCGATTATTCGCGTTGTAGGCTCATCACCACGATCGCGGCAAGCAATACGCCGACCGCCTCCATTCCCATCGTGACCTGGCCGAGAGAAAGGCTGAGCAACATCGATACAACAGTCGCGGATCCGATCAGGAGGGGCATGGGGGCGATCCGAATTGACAGCGGCGGAGAAGCGGGGTTGTAACGGCTGACCCCGGCGCTCTATTCCGCGCGCCGGCGAATCATCAGCAGGGAGGTGCCAATGGCGGTCCTATATGTCGCGCGCAGCACCCAACTCTGCCGCTGGGCTTCGGATGTCGGCCTCGGCAAGCATATCTACAAAGTCGGCCTCAGCGACGGCGATACGAAGGCGCTCGCCGAGGCGGGCTGGGCCGGCGAAACCGATTGGAAGATCGTCGGCCGAGAAGAGGTTGAGGGACTGAGCGAGGCAGACGCGATTGAGCGGCTTGGCCGCAAGGAAAAGATGATCGACCCGAACATCTACCCGAAGCTCAAGGGAGCCGCGGGGGTGTTTCGGCTGCCGGCGACGTCGGTTGAAAACCACATCCTCGTGTCGCGAGCCCTCGCCGGCGATAGCGACAGGATCGACCTGAAGCTGAAGCCGGCCGATTTCGCCGCCTATCTGATGCACAACGCCCGACGGTAACGGGCCCGTTACGCAGCGCTCGGCTTTACCCTGGCGCGCAACTCGGCCAGCGCGTCGGGCGTGTCGATATCGACCAGCACATTGTCGCTGTCCATCTCGACCTCGGCCACCAGCTCGGCATGCTCGCCGATCAGGTGTTTGGCGCCGACATCGCCGGCGAGCTCGGTCATTTCCGGGAAGAAACGCCTCGCCCACAGCACCGGGTTGCCACGCTTGCCACGCCGGGTCGGCACGATGATCGCGCGACCCTCGAGCGGGTTGAACGCGGCGATCAGGCGGTCGAGGTCGCGGCCGGCGACGAGCGGCATGTCGCCGAGGCAGACGATGACGCCATCGATGTCAGGCGGCAATGCCGCGAGGCCGCGCTTCAGCGAAGTAGACAGGCCCTCGGCGTAGGCCGGGTTGCCCACGCGCTCGACCGGGAGCCTGCCGAGCGCGGCATCGACCGCCTCGGCCTGGTTGCCGAGCACGGCGACGATCGGGCGAGCGCGCGAGGACAGAAGCCGCTGCGCCGTGCGGACGACCATTGGCCGGCCGTCGATGTCTTCCAGCAGCTTGTTCGACCCCATCCGCCGCGACTGGCCGGCCGCAAGCAGCAGCGCGCCGATGCGCGGGCCGGGCGCGGGCCGCTTTTCCGCCACTTTCGTGTCCGGCGCCGGGCTTGCTTCGGCCCGCGGCAACGGCCGCGACGGGATCTCGGCCAGCAGGCCGCCCGCGCCCATGCGCATGATGTCGCGCGGGCCGACCGGCACGCCGGCGACAAGCCGCTCCAACACCCAATCGAAGCCGTTGACCTTGGGCGAACGGGCGCAGCCGGGAAGGCCAAGCACCGGCTTTCCGGCCACCCGGCCGAGCAGCAGCAGATTGCCGGGATCGACCGGCATGCCGAAATGCTCGATCTCGCCGCCGGCGGCGACGATCGCCGCCGGGATCACGTCACGGCGGTCGACAATCGCCGAGGCGCCGTGCACCAGCACCATGTCGGCCCCCTCGCCCACCGCGGCGGCGATACGTGGCGCCAGATCGGCGGCTGCATGATCGCTACGCTCCTCGGAGGCGAGGCGGCAGCCGAGCGCGCCCAATCGCTGCTCGGTGACCTGGCGGGTCTTGTCGAGAATGCTTTCCTTGAGGCCCGGCAGCCGCGTCTGGATCAGCGACACGGCGAGCGAGCGGAACGCCGCGACCCGAAGCAGCGGCCCGCCCTCGCCGGCGATGGCAGCGCTCGCCGCAGCGGCCGACTCGGGCACCGCGAATGGGATGATCTTGACCGTCGCGACCATCTGGCGCGGCTCGACCACGGCGTAAGGCGGCAAGGTGCCGAGCGTCACCGATTCGTCGACCAGATTGAGCCGGTCGAGCCGGTCGCGGTCGAAGACGAGGAGCCCGCGGGTCTCGGCGAACAGATTGGCGCGGCCGGTGAAGGCGGTTGCGGTCGCGATGTTCTCGCCCGCGGCAGCGGCGGCGATGCGGTGCGCCGCGGCGTCCTCGCGGATATCGCCGGGGTCGAGTTGAGCCACGACGATGTGCGACAGCCCGGCGGCATCGATCACCTCGAGATCGGCCGGCGACAGCACACGGCCTTTTTTCAGCGCCGTCGCACCGCGCCTCAGGCTGTGCGCGAGGATCGCGCCCGCCGCCTCCCGAACCGGAACTTCGCCGAACTTCATGCCGCCTCGGCGGTTCGCCGTTTGGCTTCGGGCTGGCGCAGCACCTCGGTCATCTGGGCGAGGATAGAGATCGCGACCTCGGCCTGCGACACTGCGCCAACCGCCAGCCCGACCGGCGCGTGGATGCGCGACAGCGCGGCGTCGCTGAAGCCGCGCTCCTTCAATCGGCCGAGCCGGCCGGCATGGGTGCGCCGCGAGCCCAGCGCGCCGATGTAGAAAGCGTCTGATTTCAGCGCCACTTCGAGCGCCGGATCGTCGATCTTCGGGTCGTGCGTCAGGGTCACCACCGCCGAGCGATGGTCCGGCTTGAGACGCTGCAAGGCTTCATCGGGCCATTCCGTCGACAGCTCGATCCCGGGGAACCGCGCCTCGGTGCAGAAGCTTTCGCGCGGATCGATCACGATCGGCTTGTAATCGATTAGCGGCAGCATCTGCGTCAGCGGCTGGGCGATATGAACGGCGCCAATCACAAAGCACCGTCCCGGCGGGCTGAACACCTGGACGAAGACGCTGCCGTCATCTGTTTCCAGCGTCACGTTGCGGTCGGCGCGCAGAGCGTCCCGCATTGCCGCGCGATTTGGATCGGAAAGGTCGAGATCGCCCTCTAACCGGTCGCGATCGAGCAAAACCTGGCGGCCGCTTTTCAATTCGGTCGCGAGCGCGACCGAGCGGCGCTCGGCGTTGGCGGCTAGGATCGCGCCGAGATATTTGCCCTTCATTCGACGCGCTCGACAAAGATCGCGACCTTGCCGCCACAGGCAAGGCCGACTTCCCAGGCCTGGTCGTCGCTGATGCCGAAATCGAGAAGGCGGGGCTTGCCGTCGCGAATCACCTCCTGCGCCTCGCCGACGACGGCACCCTCGACGCAGCCGCCGGACACCGAACCGACGAAGGCGCCGTTGTCCGCCACGGCCAATTTGGCGCCAGGCTGGCGCGGCGAGGAACCCCAGGTCTTGACCACGGTCGCCAGCGCCACGCCGTGCCCGTCGGCGCGCCAGCGCGCCGCGTGTTCAAGGATCTCCGCGGTATCGCTCATGCCTCTTCCCTCATTCCATATCGCTCGCCCGCCATCGCCACCGCGCTGTGCCGGTGCGCCGCGCCGCTGATCACCTCGATCAGCGCTTCGAGGCTCTCCAGATTGTGCACCGGCCGGAACTCGTCGACATAGGGGAGCATCGCCTTCATCCCCAGAGATCTTGGTTCGAAGCCCTCGTAGCGCAACAGAGGGTTGAGCCAAATCAGCTGGCGGCAGGAACGGTGCAGCCGGTCCATCTCATGCGCGAGACCGGTGCCGGCGTCGCGGTCGAGCCCGTCGGTAATCAGCAGTACAACCGCTCCCTGACCCAGCACCCGGCGCGACCAGAACCGGTTGAACTCCCGCAGGCACTGGCCGATGCGAGTACCGCCCGACCAGTCGGCGACCGCCTCGGCGACCCGGTCGAGCGCCACATCGACATCGCGGAAGCGCAGATAGCGGGTGATGTTGGTCAGCCGGGTGCCAAACACGAAAGTATAGACGCGGTCGCGGTCGTTGGTGATCGAATGCATGAAATGCAGAAAGACGCGGCTATACCGGCTCATCGACCCGGAAATGTCGCACAGTACGACGAGCGGCGGCGGACGCAGACGCCGGCTCTTGCGCTTCAGCTCGATAAGCCCGCCCGACCGCAGCGCCGCGCGCAGGGTCGCGCGCATATCGGTGCGGGCGCCCCGCGGGTCTCGGGCATAGCGCCGGGTCGGGAGATCGTGGATCGGCAGGCGCAGCCGCGCGATCGCCGCCTTGGCCCGGGCCAGCTCGTCCAGTGACATCTTCTCGAAATCCATCTGCCGCAGCTGCTCGCGGTCGGAGAAGGTCATCGCCGCGTCGAATTCGAGCTCGGTCTCCTCGCTGTCGCGCGCCTCCTGGTGCGGGTGCAGCGCCTCGGCCAAGCGGCGCAGCATCTCGGCGCCTTCCTCCGGCGGCGCATCCACATTCATCTGCGGCAGGACGAGGCTCATCATCTTCTTCAGGAGCTCGGGATTGCGCCAGAAGACGTGGAAGGCCTGGTCGAACAGCACCCGCTGATCCGGCCGGTTGACGAACACCGAATGCAGCGCCCAATAGAAATCGCGCCGGTCGGTGATGCCGACCGCCTCGACCGCGGCGACGGCGTCCAGCACCTTGCCGGGACCAAGCGGCAGGCCGGCGGTGCGCAAGGTGCGCGCGAAATGCATCAGATTGGCCACCAGCCGCCCGTCGGGTGCAGGTGATGTCGAGGCTGTGACTGCCAACTCTCAGCCCCGACTGGATTGCTTCGTCGCCACGCTCCTCGCAATGACACCCATTGCTGTCATTGCGAGCGAAGCGAAGCAATCTCGCGCCAATTATGCCTCTCTAGGGGCGGAGGCGATCTCGGCCTTGACCTGGTCGAGCAGCCGGGCGGCCTCGCTGCCCTGAATGCGGGCGATGTCGTCCTGGTATTTGAGCAGCACGCCCAAGGTGTCGTTGATCGCCTGTGGCGCCAGTTCCAATACGTCGAGCTGCATCAAGGCCTCGGTCCAGTCGATCGTCTCGGCGATGCCGGGCAATTTGAACAGATCCATCTTGCGCAGCTTCTGCACGAACTCGACGACCTGGCGTGACAACGCCTCGCTGGCATGCGGCGCCTTGCGCCGGAGGATCTCCATTTCGCGCTCGGCATTCGGGTAATCGATCCAGTAGTAGAAGCAGCGGCGCTTCAGCGCGTCATGGATCTCGCGGGTGCGGTTCGAGGTGATGACCACGATCGGCGGCTGCTGCGCGCGGATCGTGCCGATCTCGGGGATCGTCACCTGGAAATCGGACAGCAGCTCCAAGAGATAGGCCTCGAACGGCTCGTCGGTGCGGTCGAGCTCATCGATCAGCAATACCGGCGCACCGCCGATTTCGGGCTCCAACGCCTGGAGCAACGGCCGCTTGATCAGGAAGCGGTCGGAAAAGATCGTGCTCTCGATCTCGCCGCGGTCTTCCTCGGCCGCCTCGGCAAGGCGAATCTCGATCATTTGCCGGGCGTAGTCCCATTCGTACACCGCCGAGGAGACGTCGAGGCCCTCATAGCATTGCAACCGGATCAGCCGGCGCTTCAGCGCGCTCGCCAGAACCTTGGCGATCTCGGTCTTGCCGACCCCGGCCTCGCCTTCGAGAAACAGGGGCCGCTTCAGATGCAGCGACAGGTGAACCGCCGTCGCCAGAGAGCGGTCGGCGACGTAATCGGCGCTGGCGAGCAAAGCCAGCGTGTCGTCGACATTGGCCGGAACCGAGCCGGAATTGCCACGAGCCATCAACAATGATCCCGGTCGCAACAAAATCCCTCTCCCGACGGGAGAGGGCTAACGAGCCGCCGACCCTCGCATGAGTTGGGACATGCGCCTCGCTTCCGATATCTAATGTCTTGGCGGCGGCAGCGCCACCCCGGCCTTGGCCGCTGAAGCTCGCTGACTTATATGCTATCGTCTGATAGCAAAACGGAGAGCCCGATGCCGCAGCTATTGGTCCGTGACGTTCCACAGGAGGTGGTCGAGGCACTGAAGCGACGAGCCGCCGAACACGGCCGAAGCGCCGAGGCCGAGCACCGCGTCATCTTGGAGGAAACTTTGCGCGCAGGGCGCGCCGCCTTTCGCGAACGCGCCGCCGCATTGCGTGAGGAGACTCGCGGTCGAATCTCGATCCCGTCGGAGGTGCTTATCCGGCAGGACCGGGACGAGCGGTGACGATTGTCATAGACGCTTCCGTCGCGGTGAAATGGGTCGTTCGCGAGCCGGATAGCGACGCCGCGGATGCACTCCTTGATGATATCGAATTGATCGCGCCTGTGTTGTGGCTTGCCGAAGCGGCAAACGTGCTTTGGCGCAGAGCATGCATCGGCGAAATCACAGCGGGTCAAGCGACTGTACGTTTAGACGAACTGCGGAACGCTCCCGTTGCTTCGCTTGCAATTGAGCCGCATCTCGATCATGCGCTAAAGCTTGCGATGGAGATCGGGCACCCGGTCTATGACTGCCTTTACCTCGCGCTCGCGCTGCAACAGGGCACGCATGTTGTCACGGCCGATCGACGTTTTGCCGCCGTCGCAACCCGGCCGGAACTGGCCGGCCGCGTCCGCCTTCTTTCTGGCTGAGGCGTCGGCTTACGCGCAGGCGGCGACCGCGCGGCGGGCCATCACATTGACGGGCGCTCGCCCGTTGCCGACTGCTACTCGATCACTTCGTCGGCGCGGGAGAGCAGCAATGGCGAAATGGTGATGCCGAGCGCCTTCGCGGTTTTGAGATTGATGACCAGTTGTAGTCGCGCCGGGAACTCAACCGGCAAATCTCCTGGCGCAGCACCTTTCAGGATCTTGTCGACGTATGCGGCGGTGCTGCGGCTGCACCAGCGCGTATCAACGCCGTAACTGATCAGACCACCCTCGACCACATGTTCCCGGTATCCGTAGACAGTCGGCAATCGACTCGCTGCTGCCGCCACCGCAATTTGGTGACGTTCGCTGAGAAGCATCGTGGTCTGCAACACGATGACCACATCAACCCGTTCCTTTGCCAGAGTTTGCATCGCACCCTCGATGTCGTCAGGGGCGCGAATCTCCGGCGCGACCACGCTGACTCCCAGCGACTGAGCAGCGTCGTCGAGCTCGCGTCGCTGGGGAGGCCCCTTCGGGTCATTCAAGTTGCCGAGAATGCCCACTCTGATGGCGCCTGGTACGACTTCCCGCGCAAGCTCCATTTGTTTGGCGGGCAGGCCCTCCATATAGGGCGCCACCCCAGTGACATTGCCTCCTGGATGAGGGTAGCTTTCTATAAGCCCGAGATTCACTGCATCGGCGAGAAAGCCCGAGACGATCGGGATTGTCGACGCCAGCTTCTTGACCGCGACGGCAATGTTCGTCCCAACCGCGACGATCACCGCCGGCTTCAGCCCAACCAGTTCCTCAGCAAGGGCGGGTATTCGGTCCTCGCGCCCGTCACCGAAGCGATAGACGACCCCGATATTCACCCCTTCGTTATAACCCAGTTCCCGCAATCCGTCCTTGAAGGCGCCAACTACGGGGGCGGCGCTCTCTTGCGAGAGCCCCGAGCACCAGGTTATCAACGGTCGGGGCCGCGAAACGTCGGCGCGTACCGAGAACGGCCATAAGACCGCCGTACCGCCGACGGACATAATCAGTTCGCGCCGTTTCACGAGACGGCGCGGCAGCATCGCACGCTATCCGCAGGCGGCGACCGCGCGGCGGGCCATCACGTTGACCAGATGGGCGCGGTATTCGGCGCTGGCGTGGATGTCGGAGTTAAGTCCGTCATCCTTGATCGCGATGTCCTTGATCGCATCCGGCGTGAAGGATTTCGCGAGCGCCGCTTCCATCTCCGGCACGCGGAAGACGCAAGGACCGGCGCCGGTCACCGCGACCCGCACGCCCGATCCGGCGCGGGCGACGAACACGCCGACAATCGCGTAGCGCGAGGCCGGGTTGCGGAATTTCTGGTAGTTCGCCGCGTCGACCTTCGGAAAGCGCACCGCGGTCAGGATTTCGTCGGGCGCGAGCGCCGTCTCGAACATGCCGGTGAAGAAATTGTCGGCGGCGATCTCGCGCTTGTTGGTGCGCACCGTGGCGTTGAGCGCGACGACCGCCGCCGGGTAATCGGCGGCCGGGTCGTTATTGGCGACCGAGCCACCGATCGTGCCGCGGTTGCGCACCGCCGGATCGCCGATCATGCCAGCCATCGCCGCCAGCGCCGGGATCACCTTCTGCACGACTGGCGAGCGGTTGACCTCGGCGTGGCGGGTCATCGCGCCGATCACGACGGCGTTGCCGTCCTCGCTGATCCCCTTAAGGGACGAGATCGCGGCGAGGTCGATCAACTCCGAGGGCTTGGCGAGACGCAGCTTCAAGGTCGGGATCAGCGTCATCCCGCCGGCGACGAGCTTCGCCTCCTCGCTGCCGAGCCGCTTCGCGGCGTCGTCGAGGCTCGCGGCTCTGACATAATCGAATTCGTACATCGGGCCTCTCCCTTCCTATCCCCTCACCACGTCATGCCCGGACTTGTTCCGGGCATCCACGACACGCAGTCCACGAGCCGCAGGCGTGGATGGCCGGGTTAAGCCCGGCCATGACGAAAAAAATACTACTCCGCGGCCGCCCGCGGCTGGTGCTGCTGGATCGTGCGCCATAGCCGCTCCGGCGTCAGCGGCATCTCGACATGGCGGATGCCGAGCGGCTTCAGCGCATCGACGACGGCATTGGCGATCGCCGCCGGCGCGCCGATCGCACCAGCCTCGCCGCAGCCTTTGACCCCGAGCGGGTTGTGCGTGCACAGCGTCACATGCGTCGACAGATGGAACTCCGGCAGGTCGTCGGCGCGCGGCATCGCGTAATCGTTGTAGGAGCCGGTCAACAGCTGCCCGGTCTCCTTGTCGAAAACGCAGCCTTCGAGCACCGCTTGGCCGATCCCCTGCGCCAGCCCACCATGCACCTGGCCGGCGACGATCATCGGGTTGATGATGCGGCCGAAATCATCCGAGGCGGTGAAGTTGACGATCTCCAGCCTGCCGGTGTCGGGATCGATTTCGACCTCGGCGATATGCGCGCCCGACGGGAAGGTGAAGTTCTTCGGGTCGTAGAACGCGGTCTCGTCGAGCCCCGGCTCCAGCTCGTCATGCGGGAAGTTGTGCGGCACATAGGCGGTCAGCGCGACCTCGGCCAAGGTCTTCGCGCGGTCGGTGCCGGCGACGCTGAACGTGCCGTCCTTGAATTCGATGTCGGCCTCGGAGGCTTCCAGCAGATGGGCGGCGATCTTCTTGCCCTTGGCGACGATCTTGTCCATCGCCTTGACGATCGCGCTGCCGCCGACCGCCAAGGAGCGCGAGCCGTAGGTGCCCATGCCGTAGGGGATCTTGGCGGTGTCGCCGTGGACGATCTGGATCTGCTCGATCGGGATGCCAAGCCGGTCCGAGACGAGCTGGGCAAACGTCGTCTCGTGTCCCTGACCGTGCGAATGCGAGCCGGTCAGCACGGTGACGCTGCCGGTCGGATGCATGCGCACCGCCGCCGCCTCGAACAACCCGGCGCGCGCGCCCAATGAGCCGACGACCGCAGATGGCGCGATGCCGCAGGCCTCGATATAGGTGGCCAGACCGATGCCGCGCAGCTTGCCGCGCCGGGCGGCCTCCTGGCGGCGCGCCTCGAAGCCCTCGTAGCCGGCGGCTTTTGTCGCCAGTTCGAGCGTCGTCTGGTAATCGCCACTGTCGTATTGCAGCGCCACCGGCGTCTGGTACGGAAAGGCGTTCGCCGGGATGAAGTTGCGCCGGCGCAATTCGGCCGGGTCCATGCCGAGTTCGTCGGCCGCGAGATCGACGATCCGCTCCAACAGATAGGTCGCCTCCGGCCGCCCCGCGCCGCGATAGGCATCGACCGGCACGGTGTGGGTGAACACCGCCTTGGTCTCGACGTAGATCGCGGGGGTCGTGTAGGTGCCGGCGAGCAACGTTCCGTAGAGATAGGTCGGGATGCAGGTGGCGAAGGTCGACAGATAGGCGCCCATATTGGCGATCGTCGAGACCTTGAGGGCGGTGAACTTCGCGTCCTTGTCGAGGCCGAGCTCGACATGGGTGACATGATCGCGGCCATGCGCATCGGACATGAAGCTTTCCGAGCGGTCGGCCGTCCACTTGACCGGCCGCTTCAGCTTGCCGGCCGCCCAGGTAACGATTGCCTCCTCGGCGTAGTGGTAGATCTTGGAGCCGAACCCGCCGCCGACATCGGGGGCGACGACCCGCAATCTCGACTCCGGAAGGTGCAGCACGAAGGCGCCCATCAACAGCCGGATCACATGCGGGTTTTGGCTGGTCGTGTAGAGGGTATGCTCGCCGGTGGCGCGGTCGAACTCGCCGATCGCCGCGCGCGGCTCCATCGCATTAGGGACGAGGCGGTTGTTGGTGAGGTCGAGCTTGACGATCCTGGCCGCCTTGCCCATCGCGGCATCGACCGCGGCGGCGTCGCCCAGATGCCAGTCGTAGCAGACATTGCCGGGCGCTTCCGGCCAAACCTGCGGCGCGCCGGGTTTCAATGCCGCGGCGGGATCGACCACCGCCGGCTCGACCACGTAGTCGACGACGATGTTCTCGGCCGCGTCGCGCGCCTGCCCGAGGCTATCGGCGATCACCACCGCGACCGGGTCGCCGACATGGCGGACACGTTCAACCGCCAGCACCGGGTGCGGCGGCTCTTTCATCGGCGAGCCGTCCTTGGAATTGATCAGCCAGCCGCAGGGCAGGCCGCCGATCTCGTCGGCCGCCATGTCCTTGCCGGTGAATACCGCGACGACGCCCGGCGCCTTTGCGGCGGCGCCGGTGTCGAGCCGATTGATCCGGGCGTTGGCGTGCGGACTCCTGAGAATATAGGCGTAGAGCTGGCCCGGGCGGTTGATGTCGTCGGTGTAGGTTCCCTGTCCGGTCAGGAACCGGTAGTCCTCGCGCCGCCGGATCGGCGTTCCGATCGTAGTCATCGCCGCTACTCCGCGGCCACTCCGTGAGCTGGCGCCGGCGTCTCGCCGCGCATTACGGCCGCCCCCTCCGCGATCGCGAGCACGATGTTGTGATAGCCGGTGCAGCGGCAGAGATTGCCTTCGAGATATTCGCGGATCTCGCGTTCGGTCGGCTTCGGGTTGTTCTTCACCAGGTCGAGCGCGCTCATCACCATGCCCGGGGTGCAGAACCCGCACTGCAAGGCGTGATTGTTGCGGAAAGCCTCCTGCATTGGGTGTAGCTCGTCGCCATTGGCGACGCCCTCGATCGTCAGCACGTTGGCGCCCTCGGCCTGGACCGCGAGCAAGGTGCACGACTTGATCGCCTCGCCGTTGACGTGCACGACGCAGGCGCCGCATTGGCTGGTGTCGCAGCCGACATGCGTGCCGGTAAGGCCCAGATGCTCGCGCAGCAGCTGCACCAGCAGGGTGCGGCCCTCGACCGTCGCCGTCGCCGGCTTGCCATTGACGGTCAGGCTCACCGTTTTCTGCATTGCAACCTCCCTCGTCGCGCAAACCCTTGGCTGCGGCGGAGCCGCGGCTTTGCCGGAGTTTCGTGCGCCGCCCGCGCCGGGTCAAGGCGCCAAAAAAGAGAGTGGGTCGGAGGTCGGGCGGATCAGCCTTGAGCCGCCTGGCTGGGACTCACCGCCTCGACAAAGCGGGTGAAGAAGTCGTCGGCCATCTTGCGCGCGGTGGCGTCGATCAAGCGGGAGCCGATCTGCGCCAGCTTGCCGCCGACCTGGGCCTGTACGCCGTAGCGCAGCACTGTCTCGCCATCGGTAGTCTCGAGGTCGACCCTGGCGCTGCCCTTGGCGAAGCCGGCAACTCCGCCCTGCCCCTCGCCGGAGATCGTGTAGCCGTTCGGCGGATCGAGATCGGTGAGCGTGACCTTGCCGGTGAAGGTCGCGCGGACCGGCCCGACCTTGGCGACGACCTTGGCGGTGAACTCGGTATCCGAGGTCTTTTCGATCTCCTGACAGCCGGGAATGGAATTCTTCAGGGTCTCGGCGTCGTTGAGCCGCGCCCACACCTCGTCGCGCGGGGCGGGGATGCGACGTTCGCCATGCATTTCCATTCGGCTGGTCCTCGGGCTCGTGGTCGCGCAAACAGTTGGGCCGCCGCCGCGGCGATTGCAACCGCGACAGCTGCTGGGCGGCATCGACCGGTTCAGCGATGGATAGCCAACCGCTTGGGAATGCGCTAGCTTAATTGATGCCGACCGTCTTGCGATCTGGCGGATTGCGGGTCGTGGTCTATCCAAATGACCATCGCCCCGCGCACGTACACGTAATCGGCCGCGACCAGGAGGGGGTGTTTCGGCTTAACTGCCCTGGCGGGCCGGTGGAGCTGCGCGAGAACTACGGCTTCCCGCGCCGCGAAATCGCCAGGATCGCGGCGGTGTTGGATGACGAGCTAGTGACGTTGTGCAGTGAATGGGAGCGCATTCATGGTTACACCCGATGAATTCGCGCGTGCGGTAAGGCGCGGCGAGAAACGTCGCGATACTGGGCCAACCGCGTCAGACGCGCACTATGACCGGCGCAGCAAACGGATCGTCATTCGCCTTAGTTCGGGCCTGGACATAGGTTTCTCGGCGCATGACGCTCAGGGTTTGGAGAATGCTACGCCGGATCAATTGGACCAGATCGAGATCAGCCCTTCCGGCCTCGGTATCCATTTTCCCAAGCTGGATGCGGACCTCTACTTACCGGCGCTTCTGGAAGGGCTTCTCGGCTCGCGCGCCTGGATGGCCGCCCGCCTGGGTGCCCGCGGCGGAAGCGCAACGAGTCCGGCCAAAGCGGCGGCCGCCCGGGCCAATGGGCGGCTCGGCGGCCGGCCACGAAAAGCGAGGGCATCGTAACGCTCAGTCCGGGATCACGGCGATGGCGCTGATCTCAATCAGGTAGTCCGGGTGGGTCATCTTGACCACCTCGACCATGGTCGAGGCCGGCAGCGGCTCTCGGAAGTATTCGCGGCGTACTTTGTGGATCGCCTCGAACTGCTCCATGTTGCGGATATAGACATCGACCCGACAGATGTCGTCCATGCCGCCGCCGGCCGCCTCGACCGCGGCCTTGATGTTCTCGCAGACCTGTCGCGTCTGGGCCTCGATGTCGCCCACCCCGGCGAGCGAGCCGTCGGCTCGGCGCGCGGTCATGCCGGAGATGAAGACAAGCCGCCCCTTCGCCTCGATCGCGGTGGCGTGCGAAAACACGCCGCTCGGCTGGCGCAGCTTGTCGGAACGGATCTGCTGCTTCGGCATCCCTATCCTCCCCAATCCGCGGCTGTTATACGACGGGCGCGATGATGGTGCCGTTTCAAACGCGATTTGTGGAGCTTGCGGCGGAGCGGTCGCCACTCTGCGTCGGTATCGATCCGTCGGCTAAAAGCCTGCAGGGCTGGGGGCTGCCGGACGATTTGCCGGGGCTCAGCGCATTCTGCGAGCGCATGGTGGATAGCTGCGCCCCGCTCGTTGCGACGATCAAGCCGCAGGCCGCATTTTTCGAGCGGCACGGACCAGCCGGAATGGAGGTGCTGCGCCGCACTGTCGAGCAGGCGAAGAGCCACGGCGCTCTCGTCATCATCGATGTGAAGCGCGGCGACATTTCCTCCACCGCGGCGGCCTACGGCGAAGCTTTTCTTGGACCGTGCAGCCCGTATGGCGGCGACGCGATCACCGCGAGCGCCTATCTCGGCTTCGGGTCACTCGCGCCGGTCCTCGAGATCGCCCGCCGCGAGGCCGCTGGCGTCTTCGTCGTGGTCAGATCGTCCAATCCGGAAGGAAGCGAGCTGCAGCAGGCGAAAATCCCGGATGGCCGGTCGGTGGCCGAGCACATCGCCGACCAGATCGCGGCCCGGAACGCCGCCGACGAGCCGAGCGGGCTCGGTTTTATCGGTGCGGTCGTCGGCGCGACAAAGGGCCAGGAAGTCGCGCGACTTGCCGATCGCTTGCCGAACGCGCTGTTGCTGGTGCCGGGCATCGGCGCCCAGGGCGCGACGATAGCCGATGTGCGGACCCATTTCAGGCGGCACTATTCCCGCGTCATTCCATCGATCTCCCGAGGCATCGCGGGGGCCGGCCCGGCAGGGCAAGATCTGCGGCGCGCGGTCGAGCGCCATACCGCCGAAATTCGCCGCCCGGGATAGGGGCGGCCCGCCATTTGCAACGGACGCCGCGTTGCTGGCTGCCGCCCGCCTATGCTAGCGTTCGGGTAATCATGGCGAGGCCGCGGTTCGGTTACCGCCTGCGGCGAACAGGGGGCTTAGGGAATGATCGGAATATCCACGCGCGCAGGGGGGCTGCTGGCCCTGGCGCTCGGGCTCTCGATGGGGCTCGGCTTTCCGGTCCCGGCGACGGCCGGGCCGACGCTCGACAAGATAAAGCAGGCGGGTAGCCTCAGTTGCGGCGTGCCGACCGGCATTCCCGGGTTCGCCCAACCCGACAGTCAGGGCAAGTACGCCGGCTTCGATGTCGATTTCTGCCGCGCGATCTCTGCGGCGATTTTCGGCGAGCCAGACAAGGTCAAATACGTGCCGCTGACCGCGCAGCAGCGCTTTACCGCGCTGCAATCGGGCGAGGTCGACATTCTGTCGAACAACACGACCTGGACCTTGCAGCGCGACACCCAGCTCGGCCTCAATTTCGGTCCGGTGGTGTTCTATGACGGCCAGGGCTTCATGGTGCCGAAGAAGCTCGGCGTCAAAACTGGCAAGGACCTCAACGGCGCCACGATCTGCGTCCAACCCGGCACCACCACCGAGCTGAACCTCGCCGACTATTTCCGCGCCAACAAGATGGAGTTCAAGCCGGTCGTCATCGAGAAGATCGACGAAATCTACGCGGCGTTCTTCTCCGGCCGCTGCGACGTGATGACCGGCGACGCCACGGCGCTCGGGGCACAGCGGGTGGGGCGAGCAAGCAACCCCGATGATTACGTCGTCCTGGCCGAGCGGATCTCGAAGGAGCCGTTGGCGCCGGTCGTTCGGCACGGCGACGACGAATGGCACGACATCGTCGACTGGGTCGTCTATGCGACGATGGAGGCCGAGGAGAAGGGCATCACCCAGCAGAATGTCGACGAGATGGCGAAGAGCGACTCGCCCGACATCAAGCGGATGCTCGGCGTCACTCCCGGCATGGGCAAGGCGCTGGGGCTCGACGAGAAATGGGCCTACAACACGATCAAGGCGGTCGGCAATTACGGCGAGATCTTCGATCGGCACCTTGGGCTCAACACGCCGCTCAAGATCGAACGCGGCTACAACAATTTGTGGACCAAGGGCGGGTTGATTTACGCGATGCCGATCCGCTGAGCGGGAGCGCAGCGATGGCGAGCGAGACCGCAGCGATAGTTGTCCGGGCACATCGACCGGCGCCGTGGCGCGACACGCGCCTGCGGGGGATTGCGCTGCAGATCATCTTCGTGGCGGTAATCGCCGCGATCATCGGCTTTCTCGCCTACAACACCACCGTCAATCTCCGCCGGCAAAACATCGCCACCGGGTTCGGCTTTCTCGAGCGCGAGGCGGCGTTCGGCATCGGCGAGAGCCTGATCCCCTATTCGCCGGCGGACACCTATGCCCGCGCCTTCCTGGTCGGCCTCACCAACACGCTCTACGTGTCGGCAATCGGTATCGTGCTAGCGACGATTCTCGGCACCCTGATGGGGTTGGCGCGGCTGTCGCGGAACTGGCTCGTCGCCAAGCTTGCCGGCGTCTACGTCGAGACCTTCCGTAATATTCCACTGGCGCTGCAATTGCTGTTCTGGTGGGCATTGTTGCGCCAGGTCGCGCCGGGGCCGCGCGAAGCCTGGGAGCCTTTGCCCGGCGTTTTCGTCAGCAATCGCGGCATTCTGTTTCCGGTGCCGCTCGGCCAGCCGGCCCACCTATGGATGGCGGTCGCCTTCGTAATCGGACTTGCCCTGGCATATGTCGTGCACCGCTGGGCCCGACAGCGGCAGGCGGAAACCGGCTGGCAGTTTCCGGCCGGCTGGGCCGGGCTTGGCCTCGCATTGGGGCTGCCGCTCGCGGTTTTTCTCGCATATGGCGCGCCGCTTGAGCTGGATTGGCCAGTGCTGCGCGGCTTCAACTTTGCCGGCGGCACTGCTTTCTCGCCAGAATTCGGCGCCCTGCTGATCGGCCTTGTCGTCTACACCGGCACGTTTATCGCCGAGATCGTGCGCGCCGGCATTCTGGCCGTCAGCTGGGGGCAGAGCGAGGCGGCGATGGCGCTGGGGCTGCGGCCGGGACAGCGGATGCGCCTTGTCGTCCTGCCACAGGCGCTCCGGGTCATAATACCGCCGATGACCAGCGAATATCTGAGCCTCACCAAGAACAGCTCCCTCGCCGTGATCATCGGTTATCCGGACCTGGTCTCGATCGCGAACACGACGATGAACCAGACCGGCCAGGCGGTCGAGGGCATCGCCATGATCATGGCGGTCTATCTGGCGATCAGCCTCTTAATTTCGCTGTGCATGAACCTCTACAACCGCGCGGTCGCGCTAGTGGAGCGATAGCTGTGGCCGACATCGACATCGCCCAAGAAATCCCGATAGCCGCCCAGCGGCCGCCGGCTGCTTCGAGCGGCATCATCGGCTGGCTCAAGGCCAATCTGTTCAACAGCGTCTTCAACACGATCCTGACCATCCTCGCGGCCTATTTTCTAGCTGTCACCGTCCCGCCGCTGATCCGCTGGGCCTTTATCGACGCCGTCTGGAGTGCACCCAACGGCCAGGCTTGCCGGGGTGCTGGCGCGTGCTGGGCATTCATCGGCGAGAAGCTTCGTTTCATCCTGTTCGGCCGGTTTCCGTACGCGGAGCAATGGCGGCCGCTGCTCGTCGTGATGATCATTATTGGGCTGATCCTGGCGAGCTGCGACCGCCGTTTGTGGGGCAAGCGGTTGATGCTGTTGTGGCCGACAGGCGTGGTGCTCGTCGGCATCCTGATGTGGGGCGGCGTATTCGGCCTCACCTATGTCGACACCGAGTTGTGGAGCGGCTTGCCGCTGACCTTGATCCTCGCCGTCATCGGGATGGTTTTCGCCTTTCCGCTCGCGATCCTGTTGGCGCTCGGGCGGCGTTCGCGATTGCCGGCGGTGCGGGTCGTCTCTGTGGCTTATATCGAACTCGTCCGCGGCGTGCCGCTGATCACCGTATTGTTCATGGCGTCGGTGATGCTGCCGCTGTTCCTGCCGAGCGGCTTCACGATCGACAAATTATTGCGCGCGCAGGTCGCCTTCATCCTGTTCGCGGCCGCCTATCTCGCCGAGGTGATCCGCGGCGGCCTGCAGTCGATCCCGAAGGGCCAGATCGAAGCGGCCGACGCGCTGGGCCTTGGCTATTGGCGGCGCATCCGGCTGATCGTGCTGCCGCAGGCGCTGGCGATGGTGATCCCGCCTCTCGTCAACAATTTCATCGGCGCGTTCAAGAACACCTCGCTCGTGCTGATTATCGGGCTGTTCGACCTGCTCAACACCGCCAATACCGCGCTGACCGACTCGAACTGGCAGGGTTTCGCGACAGAAACCTATGTCTTCATCGCGGCGATCTATTTCTGCTTCTGCTTTTTCATGTCGCGCTACAGCCAGATGCTGGAGCGCGAGTTCAACCGTGGCCACCGGCGCTGAACGGCGCCGCCGCGATGGCCGACAGCGAGGCGCGAATGCCGGCGGATGCGATGATCGCGATGCACCAGGTGCACAAATGGTATGGCGATTTCCATGTGCTGACCGACATCAACCTCGAAGTGAAGAAAGGCGAGAAGGTCGTCGTCTGCGGCCCCTCGGGCTCAGGCAAATCGACGATGATCCGCTGCATCAACCGGCTGGAAGAACACCAGCAGGGCCGGATCATCGTCGCCGGCATCGAGCTGACCTCGGACCTGAAGAACATCGAGGCGATCCGCCGCGAGGTCGGCATGGTGTTCCAGCAGTTCAACCTGTTCCCGCATTTGACGGTGCTGGACAATTTGACCCTGGCGCCGATCTGGGTCCGTAAGCTGCCTAAAAAGGAGGCGGAGGAGACCGCGCACTATTATCTCGAGCGGGTCCGCATCCCGGAGCAGGCCGATAAATATCCGGGCCAGCTCTCGGGCGGCC
>Ga0070766_10000142_pt1 | contig 27983 bp, 19 predicted proteins | sample HubBroMetageWFT6_FD_69782 | JGI IMG/M metagenome (GOLD analysis project Ga0070766, IMG submission 69782) | Warmed and freeze-thawed soil microbial communities from the Hubbard Brook experimental Forest, New Hampshire - Hubbard Brook CCASE Soil... | ecosystem: Environmental > Terrestrial > Soil...
TCGAAGCCGAGGGCGCCGGCTACGACCTCGCGAGCCATGTCGCATCGCCGCCCGGTATCCGGATCTGGATCGGGGCGACCGTGGAACGCTCGGATGTGGAGGCGCTGCTGCCGTGGCTCGACTGGGCCTGGGAACAGCAGCGAGACGCCGCCAAGGCGGCTTGAGTCATGCCGAAAGTTTTGATCGCCGATGCTTTGAGCCCGCGCGCGCTGGAGGTTTTCGCGGCGCGCGGCATCGAAGCCGATGTCGCAACCGCGCTTTCCGCCGACGAATTCAATCGCCGCATCGCCGGTTATGAGGGGCTGGCAGTGCGCTCGGCGACAAAGGTCACGGCCGAGCTGATCGCCGCCGCCGATGCGCTGAAGGTGATCGGGCGCGCCGGCATCGGGGTCGATAATATCGACGTCGCGGCGGCGACAGAGCGCGGCATCGTCGTCATGAACACGCCCTCGGGCAATTCGATTACCGCGGCGGAGCACGCGATCGCGATGATGTTCGCGCTCGCGCGCCAGATCCCGGCAGCCGACCGCTCGACACAGGCCGGAGAGTGGGCGAAATCCCGCTTTCTCGGCGTCGAGCTGAGCGGCAAGACGCTCGGCATCATCGGCTGCGGCAATATCGGCGCGATCGTCGCCGATCGCGCTATCGGCTTGCGCATGAAAGTCATTGCCTATGACCCGTTCCTGTCGACCGAGCGGGCGCTTGAGCTTGGGGTCGAGCGCGTCACTTTCGACGAAATGCTCGCGCGCGCGGATTTTGTCACCCTGCACACGCCGCTGACCGATGCGACGCGCGACATCATCGACGCCACCTCGATCGCCAAGATGAAGCGCGGCGTGCGCATTGTTAATTGCGCCCGGGGCGGCCTCGTCGTCGAGCCCGCGCTCGCCGCCGCACTCGACAGCGGGCATGTCGCCGGCGCCGCGATCGACGTGTTTGCCGAGGAGCCGGCCACGAAAAGCCTGCTATTCGGGCGCGACAATGTGGTCGTCACGCCGCATCTCGGTGCCGCGACCGCCGAGGCGCAGGAAAATGTCGCGGTTCAGATCGCCCAGCAGATCGCCGATTTCCTGCTGACCGGTGCGGTCGCCAACTCGGTCAACATGCCGTCGCTGACCGCGGAAGAGGCGGCACGGCTCCGGCCCTACATGATCCTTGCCGAACAAATCGGCAGTCTGGCAGGCCAACTGGTCGAGAGCGGGATCAAGGCAATCGCGGTCGAATATCAGGGGGCGATCGCCGAGCTCAACATCAAGCCGCTGACCGCGACCCTGCTGACCGGTGTGCTGGCGCCGCAGCTCGCCGCCGTCAACATGGTCAACGCGCCACTGATCTGCCGGCAGCGCGATATTCGCGTCACCGAGACGCTGGGGCCCGAGCCCGGCGATTATCACACCTTGATGGCCGTGACGGTCCGAACCGAAGACCGTGAGCACTCGGTTGCCGGTACGCTTTTCGCCGGAAACAAGCCGCGTCTGGTCGAGGTCGATGGCATTCCGCTCGAAGCCGAGCTCGGACGGCACGTGCTGTTCGTGCGCAATTACGACAAGCCCGGCTTCATCGGCGCTCTCGGCAATGCGTTGGCTGCTGCCGAGGTCAACATTGCGACCTTTCACCTCGGCCGTAATGCCCCCGGCGAGGACGCGATTGCCCTGATCGAGGTCGACCAGCCCTTGACGCCGTCTCTGTTAGACACGGTTCGCCGCTTGCCAAACATGATCCAGGCCAAGGCAATGCGGTTCTAAAAGTGCCGCAAATGCGAAACCCCGGCCGGGGGGTGGCCGGGGTTTCGAGGTTCGCCAACGAGGACGGAACCTAGCTTGCACCGCCGAGGTGGGGGAAGTGACGGCGCAGTCTTTATAGTGCGAGTATTCGCCGGAAAGTTCAATCTATTTACCGAAACTTAACTTGCTGGATTGGGCTCGCTGTCCGCCGGGCCGGCCCGCTCCTAGGCTCGGCGCACCCCGTAAAATTGGGGCCAGCCGTCGCGCACGTCCTGCAAATAGCTGTGGAAGGCCATCGGCTGGTCATACATGCCGAGCGGCACATAGCTGGGGTTCTGCCAGAAGCGGACCTGCATGTCGCTGCAGATCTTCTGTTGCGCGCCGAGGTCCGGAGCCTCGAACCAGGCGTCGCGCAGCGCTTCCATTTCCTCATCGGTCGGCCAGCCGAACCAGGCCTTGGTGCCGGTGCCGCGGATGGCGATGTTGGGCCCGGGCGAGATGTTCCCGAAGCCGCCGAGATAGGTATAGAAAATATTCCACCCGCCGTGGTCGGGCGGTTCCTTGACGGCGCGCCGCGACACGACGGCGCCCCATTCGAGCGCCTGCAGATCAATGTTCATGCCGATCTGCTTCAACACGTCGGTGGCAACCGAGGCTTCGGCCCAGATCGAAGGGATCGTGGTCGCGGCGAGCACGACGATTTTTTCGCCGTTGTAGCCGGCCGCGGCGAGATCCTGCTTGATCTTGCCGTAGTCTTTGGTGCCGCGGGTGATCTCGACGCCGACATCGCTGGCGAGCGGTGTGCCGGGCACGAACAGTCCGACATCGGTTTTCATGATGCTCGGCTCGGCGCCGCAGAAGGCGGTGATAACGTCCTTCTGGTTGATAGCCGCCAATACGGCCCGGCGCACCGCCGGCTTGTCGAACGGCGGGAACAGGTGATTGAAGCGCAAGCAGCCGATTTCGCCGGTGCGGTCCTTGACGGTTACGACGAGGTTCTTGTCGGCCTTGAGCTGGGGCACGAGGTCGATCGGCGGGTTCTCCCACCAGTCCACCTCGCCCTGCTGGAGCGCCGCCGCCGCAGTGCCCGGATCGGGTACAAAATTCCACACCACGCGGTCCACGTAGACGATCTTGGGTCCGGCGTTGAAGCTCGGCTTGCCATCTTTGCGCGGCACGTAATCCCCGTTCTTCTCGAAGACGACGCGCTGCCCGGGCACGCGCTCCGAGGCGACGAATTTGAACGGCCCGCTGCCGACCGCCTCCTTGACCTGCTCGTTGGCATCGGTCTGCGCCAGCCGCTCCGGCATGATCGCGCAATAGACATCGGCCAAGGCATAGGTCAGCATCGGAAACGACCTTTTCAGGCGGATGCGGACCATCTTGTCGGAGGCGGCGCTTATCTCGTCGGCGCGCGCCAGCAGCGCGTTACCCATCGGGTAACGCTGGCCCCAACGCTTGATCGTCGCCACGCAGTCGCGCGCCAGGACCGGCGTGCCGTCATGGAATTTGAGTCCGTCGCGCAAGGTCAGGTTCCATTCCTTGCCGTCGTCGGAGGCGGTCTCGCCGGCAACCATCTGCGGCTGCACGTTGAACTCGGCATCGAAACCGTAGAGCGTGTCGTAGACGGCGAGCGAGAAGTTGCGGGTGATATCGGCAGTGGTCCAAACCGGATCGAGCGAGGCGAGATCGGCATGCGGGACGAAGGTGATCGTGCTTTGCCCCTCGGCGCGGGCGATCCGCGGCGATGCCAACGCGGCCGCGCCGGCGAGGGCCGATTTGAGAACATCGCGTCGCTTCATGGCTGTCCCTCTCGCTCGGTGCGGCATGGCTGGTACTATCGATCGAAACTGATTGTTATCCGGCAATGGTGCATCTGTTATCGGATTTTCGCCACGAGGCTTCCACCTATTCGGGAATTGGTCGTCGGGGAGAATGCGCTGCTTATGAGGTTTGTACTTTGCCATGAATGACGCTCCGCATCCGGCGCTGCTGCCCACCGGTCTCTACGATCTGCTACCGCCAGAGGCGGAGACCGAGGCCGATGTCGGCGCGCGGCTCATGGGGGTGCTCGCCTCGCATGGCTACGAGCGGGTCAAGCCGCCGCTCGTCGAGTTTGAGGAGACGCTGCTCGCGGGCGCGGGCGCGGCGATGGCGAGCGATACCTTCCGCACGATGGATCCGCTGTCGCACCGCATGATCGGGGTGCGCGCCGATATGACGCCGCAGGTCGCCCGCATCGCAGCGAGCCGGCTGGCACATCGACCGCGGCCGTTGCGATTGAGCTATGCCGGGCAGGTGCTGCGGGTCAAAGGCTTCGAGATGTGGCCGGAGCGGCAAATCGGCCAGGCCGGCGCCGAATTGATCGGGGCCGAGGGCGTCGCCGCCGATGTCGAAGCGATCGCGGTGGCCGGGGAAGCGCTGGCTGCGGTCGGCGTACCGCATCTCTCGGTCGATCTGACTCTCCCCACCTTGGTGCCGGCGATTGTCGAGGCGTATGGCATTGAAGGCGAGCGCGCAGCCTCGTTGCGCGCGGCACTGGACCATAAGGATGTCGCCGCCGTTATCGGGCTGGCAGGCGAGGCGGGATCCTTGTTGGCGCGCCTGATCGCCGCAGCAGGCGCCGGGAAAGCGGCGCGCGCTGCGCTCGACCTCCTCGATTTGCCGGAGCGGGCGCAGGCCGAGCGCGATCGATTGGCCGCCGTGCTCGACGGCCTTGCGGCGGCAATGCCGGGGCTCAAGGTCACCGTCGACCCGGTCGAGAACCGTGGCTTCGAATACCACACCGGCATCAGCTTTATGTTTTTCGCCCGTCTGGATCCCGAGCACGGGGCGCTCGGCGAATTGGGCCGGGGCGGGCGCTATCAGGCCGGTGCGCCCTCGGCGCCGGAGCCGGCGACCGGGTTTACGCTGTACACCGATACGATCCTGCGTACCTTGCCGGAGCCCCCGCAGCGCCGTCGCGTCTTGGTGCCCTTCGGCGTCGATTGGGCCCGCGCCCGCGCGCTGCGCGCCGAAGGTTGGACCACTGTCGCGGCGCTTGCTCCGGTGGCGGATTGGGCGGCGGAAGCACGCCGGCTCGGCTGCGTCCATGTTTTCGAGGACGACGAGCCGCGGCCGGTTCCGGCCCCCGGCGGTCGACGGTAGCGGCAAGGAGAGAGGCATGGGCAATGTCGCCGTTATCGGCGCGCAATGGGGCGACGAGGGCAAGGGCAAGATTGTCGACTGGCTGTCCGAACGGGCCGATGTCGTCGTTCGCTTTCAAGGCGGGCATAACGCCGGTCACACATTGGTCATTGGCAATGTCGAGTACAAGCTGAGCCTCCTGCCGTCTGGGGTTGTGCGGCCGGGCAAGCTGTCGATCATCGGCAACGGGGTTGTGGTCGATCCCTGGGCGCTGCTCGCCGAGATCGATACAATGCGCGGCAAGGGACTGACGATTTCGCCCGACTCGCTGCGGGTTGCCGACAACGCGGCGCTGATCCTGCCCTCGCACGGCGCGCTCGATCGCGCCCGCGAGGAGCGGCGCGGCGACAAGAAGATCGGCACCACCGGCCGCGGCATCGGCCCTGCCTATGAGGACAAGGTCGGCCGCCGCGCGGTGCGGGTCTGCGATCTTGCCGATCCGCGGACTCTCGAAGACCGGGTCGACGACCTTCTGCTGCATCACAACGCGCTATTGCGTGGGCTTGGCGCGCCGGAGGTAGACCGCGCCGAACTGCTCGGCCAGTTGAACGAGGTGGCGCCGAAGCTGTTGCCGTACGCCGCGCCGGTGTGGCGGCTGCTCGACGAGGCGCGCCGCGCCGGCCGACGCATACTGTTCGAGGGAGCGCAGGGGGCTATGCTCGATGTCGATCACGGCACCTACCCCTATGTGACCTCCTCGAACACCGTCGCCGGGCAAACGGCGGCCGGGTCGGGCATATCGCCCGCAGCAATCGGCTTCGTACTCGGCATCACCAAGGCCTATACGACCCGGGTCGGCAGCGGTCCGTTCCCGACCGAGCTGACCGACAATATCGGTCGCACCCTCGGCGATCGCGGGCGCGAATTCGGCGTCGTCACCGGTCGGCGGCGGCGCTGCGGCTGGTTCGACGCGGTGGCGGTGCGGCAGGCGATCAAGACCGCCGGCATTGACGGTATCGCCCTGACCAAGCTCGACGTGTTGGATGGGTTCGAGGAGATCAAGATTTGCACCGCCTATCGCCGGAATGGCGAGATTTACGATTACTTTCCGGCCGGGACTTCTGCCCAGGCCGAGGTCGAGCCGATCTATGAGAGCGCCGAGGGCTGGTCCGAGAGCACCCGCGGCGCCCGCTCATGGGCCGACCTGCCGGCGATTGCGATCAAATACATCCGTCGGATCGAGGAGCTGATCGGGGCGCCGGTGGCAATGCTATCGACCAGCCCCGAGCGCGACGACACGGTGCTGGTGCGCGACCCGTTCGCGGATTAGAAGCCCGGCAAGGCTCTTGGGAGCGGCTGTCGAGGCGTTTATGCGGCTTGGCGTGCCTCTCGCGAGCAAGGATGCCGATCTGTGCAACGCTGCTGAGCGCCTTGGGGTTAGCGTGCTTAGGGCGGATTGAATGTCTTTGGCAGAGCGCCGTCGGTACTTATACTCAGCTGAGTCATTACCCACATCACGATGAGATCGAACACCGCGCGGACGCCTGACACGATGTCCGAGTTTTTCTCGCCCTATCGCCATCAATTCGTCCGATTAGGGGCCTGCGTTCCGCAGGTCGCGCTGGCGGAGCCGTCGAAGAACGGCGACCAGGTGCTCGATCTCGTCACGACGGGCGACAAGGCCGGCATCGCGCTGATGGTTTTCCCCGAACTATGCCTCTCGGCCTATTCGATCGACGATCTGCTGTTCCAGGACGCGGTCCTGGACGCGGTCGCCGGGCAGATCGATCGTCTCATTTCCGCCAGCCGCAAACTGCTGCCGGTCCTTGTCGTCGGTGCCCCGTTGCGCTGGCAAGGGCGGCTCTACAATTGCGGTCTCGTGATCCATCGCGGGAGGCTGCTCGGCGTCGTGCCGAAGGTGTTTCTGCCGAACTACCGAGAGTTCTATGAGCGACGCCATTTCACCTCGGGCGAGGGGCTGCGCGGCGGCGCGATCATGGTTGCCGGCCACGAGGCGCCGTTCGGCATCGACTTGTTGTTCAGCGCCAACGGACCGGCGCGCTTCACTTTTCATGTCGAGATCTGCGAAGACCTCTGGGTGCCGCAGCCGCCGAGCGCCCTTGGTGCGGCGGCGGGCGCGGAAATCCTGGTCAACCTGTCGGCCAGCAACATCGTCATCGGCAAGGCGCAGATGCGACGACTGCTCTGCGCCTCACAATCGGCTCGATGCATCGCGGCTTACGCCTATTCGGCGGCGGGGCTCGGCGAGTCCACGACGGACCTCGCCTGGGACGGCCAGGCGGGGATCTTTGAACTCGGCGATGCGCTCGCCGAGACCGAACGGTTCAGCGCCGGCCCGGAGATCGCGACCGCCGATATCGATCTCGGCCGCATCCGGCAGGAGCGGATGCGCACCAATACCTTCGGCGATTGCGCCCGGCTCGCGACCGAGGGACAGCCGCCGTTCCGGATTGTCGATTTCGAGTTTGCCGTGCCCGCCGGAAGACTGGAGCTGTGCCGCCAGGTCGAGCGCTTCCCGTTTGTCCCGGCCGATCCGGCGATGTTGCGCGACAATTGCTACGAGGCCTACAACATCCAGGTCCAGGGGCTTGCCCAACGGCTGCGTGCGACCGGCCTCGAAAAACTGGTGATCGGCGTTTCGGGTGGCCTCGACTCGACGCAGGCGCTGATCGTTTCGGCTCGGGTCATGGACCGGCTCGCCCTGCCGCGCACCAATGTCCTCGCCTACACGCTCCCGGGCTTCGCGACCGGCACGACGACAAAGGCCAACGCCTGGCGGCTGATGCGCGCGCTCGGCGTCGCCGGTGCGGAGATCGACATCCGCCCCGCGGCAAACCAGATGTTTGCCGATATCGGCCACGCTTCGGCCCGCGGCGAGCCCCTCTATGACGTCACCTTCGAGAATGTCCAGGCGGGACTTCGCACCGATTATCTGTTCCGGCTTGCCAACAATAACGGTGCGCTGGTGGTCGGCACCGGCGATTTGTCCGAGCTGGCGCTCGGCTGGTGCACTTACGGGGTCGGCGATCACATGTCGCATTACAACCCGAACGCGTCGGTGCCAAAGACGCTGATCCAACATCTGATCCGTTTTGTCGCGACGAGCGGCGACGTAAGCGAGGAGACTGCCGCGGTGCTCGCCGACATTCTTGCCACCGAAATCTCACCCGAGCTGGTGCCGGCCGGTGCGGACGGCGCGATCCAGTCGACCGAGAGCTTCGTCGGACCCTATGCGCTGCAGGATTTCAACCTGTTCTACACGACACGCTACGGCTTTGCGCCGTCGAAGGTTGCCTATCTCGCCTGGAATGCCTGGCACGATGCCGAACGCGGGATGTGGCCGGCCAACACCCCGGAGTCAGCAAGGCGCGCCTTCGACCTCGCCACCATCAAACACTGGCTCGGCGTGTTTCTGCGCCGCTTTTTCGAGCAGAGCCAGTTCAAGCGCTCGGCCTTGCCGAACGGGCCGAAGATTTCGTCTGGGGGTTCTCTGTCGCCGCGCGGTGACTGGCGCGCGCCGTCGGACGCGCACGCCGCGGTCTGGCTCGACGAGCTGGAACGAGACATTCCCGACAGCGAGTAATCGGCACGCGGCGTAAGTATGCCTTCAGTTGAAGAGGCGTTGTTCTGGCTGCCGACGGTTGCGGCAGCAATCATGGCCATCCTGGCCGTTATCGCGGCTGCGGCTCGGCCCGGGCGGATGGCAAAGGCGATCTGGATCGGCGCGACCTTGCTTGTCGGCGCTGGCGCGGTTGCTGCGACGGCTTGGTATCAGGTGCAGAGCCGAGCCGAGCTGCCCGCGCAAGCCGCGCAGCTGCGCGATTTGGGTACGCGTATCGACGAGGTCGGTCGCCCGCTGCCGGCCGGAGAAGCACCGGCTGCCGCCGAAAATTTCGAGACCTTTCCCGCCGCGATCGACGCCCTGAACGCCAAGCTCGCCGAGCTCGGAAGCCGTATCCAGGCGCTGCGCGAGAAAACGAAAAACCGGGAGATCGACCCGGAGACCGCCGCGAAGATGACCGACTATCTGCGTCAGGCCGGCGGCAATCGGGTCGTCGTGTCCTGCGTCCCGGACGATGTCGAAGCCTATGGCTACGCCAACCAGATCGCGAACTTGCTGCGCGCGGCCGGCTGGGACGCGCACGGACCTGAGGAAACGGCGATCTTCGGCAACGCGCCGGGAATGGGCGTCACGGTTTTTGTCCATGCCGGTGGTCAGCCGCCGCCCGCCGCGAAGATCCTGCTCGACGCCTTCGCCCGCTTCAACATCCCCTACAAGAGCGGCATCGCGTCAAGCGAGGCCAATCCCGACCCGGCGACGGTCGAACTGTTCGTCGGGCACAAGGCCTGATCGCCCCGGTAATTTCTTGACGCTATCGCCGGCCCGCCGCTTTCAGCCCTTTTTCGAGCGCGGCAAAAGACTGGCTCGGCGCCGGCATCAGCCAGCGGAAGCCCTTCTCGATCAGCTTTTCGACATTGTTGCTGTCGACATGCGGATGGCCGCAAGGGACGCCCGCCTCCTTACAGATCGCCAGGATGTCATCGATCGCGGCGGCGACCTCGGGATGGTCGTACTGGCGCGGATAGCCCATGTCCTGCGACAGGTCGCCTTCACCGATCAGCACGACGCCGATGCCGGGCACTTCCTTCAGCGTTTTCGGCAGGTTGCGGATCGCGCGCTTTTCCTCGCACATGATCACGACCAGCACCTCGCCCTCGGGGTTGAGCGGCCAGGTGTCGGCCCGCTTGTAGTAGCTCTGCTGGTCGATGCCCCAATAGCGCGCGGCGGTGCGCGGCGCGTCGCCGCGCTGCCCGGCCGGCTCGTAATACGCCGCCTCGCGCGGCCGCGGATAGCGGCAGGCCTGGACCGCGTTGCGTGCCTCCTCGACCGTGCCGACATGCGGCCAGACGATGCCGTAGACGCCGATATCGAGCACCTGCTTGGCGATGAACTGGTTCATCTCGCCGCCATTGGGCGGGATGCGCACCATCGGCGCCACGGCCGGCGGGAGGCTGGCTGATTTCACGATCTGCGCGCGGTCCAGCATGTATTGCATGCAGTCGCGCAATTGCCGAACGTCATAAGGGTTATGCTCCATCTCGAACACGACCGCATCGTAGGTTGTAGCGCCGATCGCCTGCGCAGCGCTGATCTCGGCCGGCGAGAAGGTGACGAACGCCGGCTGGCCGGCTTCAAGGGCGCGGATCGCCGGGTTGAGGCGGGGGATTTCAGTCATGGCTGGCGTTTCCTGGTTGTGGCGAGCCGATCCGGCCCACTTCCGCTCCGCATTTGAAGCGCGCTGGGTGAAGATGCCCGTCGGGAGGGCACAGCCTGTTCGGGATTTAGCTTTTGAGTAAGGAAATCGGCACATGCTCTCGTACGCACCCGGCGCCGGTCGCCGGTACGATAAGGACGTAGAGAGGGACGACGTGCAGAACATAGCAGAGGTTCTTGAGCGAGACGGAGAGCGCCTGGTGTCGCCTCGGGCTGAGATGAGGCGCGCCAGCCCAGTGGAGCCCGTTGTCTCCGTCAGGATGGTGGATGGGAACACCGTGCTCACTCTCGCTGACCGGAGCAGGCTTGTCCTGGTCGGGGCCAGCCAGTTCGACCAGCTCAGCCTCTTTGCCAAGGCCGGCCGGCAAATCAGTCGCATCGTTTAGTCCAAGCCCGGGAAGCGTGGAGACTTATCTCTCGAGCCAGATGTCTTCCATGCGCCAGCCATTGTAGATACTGTTGACCATCACGGTCAGGTTCTTCACCTCGGGCCGCGAGCAGGTGGCGCCCTTGTTGAAATAGACGAGCGGCTTCGCGCCGTCTTCTGTAAGCCGACGCTCGATCTCCCAGACCAGCTGCCGGCGCTTGTCCTGGTTCGGCTCCATCGACTGCCGATCGATCAGCTTGTCCATCTCTGGGTTGCAGTAGCCGTTGTAGTTGCCGACCCCGCCGCACACGTAATTCTCGTAGAGCAGCGCGTCCGGGTCGTCGACTTGCGTGCCGGTCAGGTTGAGCGCTACGGTATAGTCCTTGCGCATCATCCGCGGATACCATTGCGTCGTATCAATGGGTTCGAGCTCGCCGTCGACATAAATCTCCTTGAGCTGATCCAGCAGGATCACTGCCGGGTCCCGATAGGGTGGGACATCGCGCGTGGAAACCCTGACCTTCAGGGGGCGATCGGGCCCGTAGCCGAGCTTCTGCATGATTTCACGCGCTTCGGCACGGTTCTTCGCCACGTCCGGGTTATACCCGGGCAGCGTCTCCAGCATTTCTTTTGGCATGCCCCACTGGCCGCCCGGGGGCGGCTGCATCGCCGCTGCCATTTGGCCGGTGCCTTCGGTCAGGATGTCGATAAAGGCCTTGCGGTCGATCGCAAGCGACATTGCTCGCCGCAATTCGGGATTGTCGAAAGGCGGGGCGGTGCGGTTGACAATCAGATTGGTGCTGACGCTGCCCGGCGGCAATTCGCAGATAGCCGAGGGCATCTGCGTCTGGATGTCCCGCATCAGCGGCACTGTCACACTGCCGGCGAAGGTCAAGTCGTATTTGCCAGCAATAAACGCCAATATCACCGTCGAACGGTTCTTGGCAATCGTGTATTCGATCCCGTCGAGTAAGGGCAGACCCGATTTCCAGTAATCCGGATTGCGCGTCAGCCGGATCGATTCGTTCGGCTTGAACTCGACGAATTTGAATGGGCCAGTGCCGATAGGGTGCTGGCGCATCTGCGCCGGCGAGACATGACACGGGTAGACCGGCGACATGCCCGAGGCGAGTAGCGCGATAAAGGCCGGTTGCGGCCGCTTCAGGTGGAACGTGACCTCATAACCGCCGTTGGTCGTGATTTGGTCGAGGTTGGCGTACCAGATCTTGCGCGGGTTGATGCGCAGTTTCTCGGCGGATTTGCCGGTCAACAGATCCCAGGTGCACTTGACGTCGGCGGCGGTGAAGGGTTTGCCGTCGTGCCATTTGACGCCCTCGCGCAGAGCGAATGTCAATTCCGTGCCGTCCTCACTCCACGACCAACTCTTTGCAAGCTCCGGCAAGATTGAGTCGAAGCTGTTCTGCTTTACGTGCTGGTCGAAGATGACGAGGTTGTTGAAGACGGCCATGACGGGCCGCTCGGCGACGACCGTCGCTTCCTCGTGGATCGACATGCTCGCGGGGCTGTCCAGCAGCCAGACCCTGAGAATGCCGCCTGGTTTTTCCGCGACAGCCGGGGAGGAAACGCTAACTGCCAGCAGCAGATTGCCCGCCGCTGCGAACCGCTGCGCCCATCGCGCCATTTTCGTCTCCTAGGCCGAGCAGCGGGTTCACTCCCGTCTGTTCGGTCTCCCCGTTGCGGGCAGGTCGCGGCTTGCTGCCGTCTTGCCTCGCGCCGCAAGACTAGCACGGCGTAGGAGGAGCGGGGAGATCGATTGCCGATTTCCATTACGCTTATGACGGGAGATTTTACGGACCGCGCCGCCGGATGCCTTCGTAAGGCGTGCCGTCGCGGTGCGTATAGGCGACGGGCTTGCCGCCTGCCGGTGCGACCATGTCGATCTCCGCGTAGTACGCAACCGACCCGGTCATGCGGGTGCCGATCTCGAGCACCTGCGCGTCGGCATCGGAACGGTTCTGCAGGCAATGTCCGTTGCGGTCGTTGGCCGGGAAGCCGGCGGCATCTCCGGCACGCAGCACTTCTTCGCCTTCATCGGTGATGAGAACGACCTCTCCCGACAAAACATAGACGAACTCGTCCTCGCCGGTATGCCAATGCCGCTGGCTGGACCAAGTGCTCGGTGGCAGGCGCAGCAAATTGACGCCGAACTGCGTGAGGCTGGCCGCATCGCCGAGCCTCTTGCGCTCGCGGGCACGGCACGGTTCGTCGAACGGCGAGGGGTACAGCGTGCCGATGGTGGGTGTGAGCGCGGCGGGGTCGATGCGCTTCGTCATGGACGGCTCCTCTCCGATAGAAGCTGAAGCTTGATGCTCCGTTAAGAGGTGTGTCAATCTTGATTCATGTTATCAAGTAGCGAGCAGCCGCTGTTGACCGCGCGCGAGACCGCCGACCGCCTCGGCGTGAAGCTGGACACGCTTTACGCCTATGTCAGCCGTGGGTTGTTGTCCTCGGTGACGGTGGGCGGCCGCGAGCGCCGGTATCGTATCGAGGACGTCGAGCGCTTCCGCGCCAGCCGGGGCCACCGCCGGGATAGCAGTGGTCCGCCCGAAGCCCTGGTCCCGGTCCTTGGCTCGTCGATCAGTCTGATCGAAGACGGCCGCCTCTATTACCGTGGCAAGGATGCGATGTGCCTCGCCGAAACCGCAACGCTCGAAGAAATTGCCGATCTACTTTGGCAGATGCAGGAAACGGCTCCTTGCCCCGCGACGCTTTCGGTATCTACTGGTGGGCGGACGCCCGGTGCCACTCTCGCCTTGATCGAGCGCTGTCAGTCCCGGCTCGCCGAACTCGCGGCTGAGGATCTCGCCGCGCTCGATCTTAGCCGCGCCGGCGTCATTCGCACCGGCCGAGCGATCCTGTCGGCTCTCGTAACGGCGGTGGGCGACAGCTACCAGCCGCGGGAGCCCGCGCACCGCCGACTCGCCGCGTCCTGGCGGCTTGACGGGGTCGGCGCCGATCTGCTGCGCCGCTGTCTGGTGCTGCTCGCCGACCACGAGCTCAACGCATCCACCTTCGTCGCTCGCTGCGTTGCCTCGACCGCCGCCACACCGTACGCCGTGGTCTCCGCCGCGCTGTCCGCCTTGTCCGGCCGCCGCCATGGCGGCGCCTCGGCGCGCGCCGAGGTGCTGCTGCACGAGATCGGCGTGACCGGCCAGCCAATGACGGTAATGGCGGCACGACTCGCGCGCGGCGAGCCGCTCCCTGGGGTGGGCCAACCGCTCTATCCCGAGGGCGACCCGCGGGCCCGCGCGCTTTTTGCTGCGGCAACAGCAGCGCTACCTTCAGTGCGGCCATGGATCGAGAGCGCCAGCGCCGCCGCGCTCAGGCTCAGCGGCCAGCATCCGAATGTCGATTTCGCCTTGGCGACGGTAACGACGGCCCTCGGCCTGCCGATGGGCGCGGCGCTCGGCCTGTTCGTCGTCGGCCGCAGCGTCGGCTGGATCGCGCATGCGATCGAGCAGTACGAGAGCGGCACGCTGATCCGTCCGCGCGCCCGCTACACCGGACCACGCCCGACCGAACGCTGATTGCGCAGGCATTGACAACACGGAGGTATACTCCTCGGATCGCCTAGCCACGAGGGGAGGGAAACCGGCATGGATAGCGGGCTGGCCGGGCTGATCGCGGCCGAAACGGTGCTGAGCCATAGTGACGGCGCGCGCGGCATCCTTTGGGTTCGCGGCCACACGCTGCCCGAATTGGTCGCCGATTTTGGTTATGAGGGTGCGGTCGGGCTGCTATGGGACGGCTTTGCTGGGACCGGACTCAGCCGGGAGGAGATGCAAGCCCGCCTCGGAGCCGATCGCGTTGCGGCCTTCGCCCGGCTGGGCGGTTGGCTGGCTCAGGCGAAGCCCCGGCCGCTGATGGAAGGCGTGAGGGTGGCGCTGGCGGCGCTACCCGAAGCGAGCACGCCCGCCGAGATTCTTGCAACACTACCAGTGGCGATTGCGGCACTGCTACGGGAGCGCAAGGGTGAGGCGCCGCCGCTTGCCCCCGATCCAGCGCGCGGCACTGCCGACGATCTGCTTCGCATGGTGCATGGCGCACCGATGCCGCCGGTCATGGCAGAAGCGCTCGACGCCTATTTCACTGCGGTGATCGACAACGGCCTCAACACCTCGGCCTTTACCGCCCGGGTCATCGTCTCGAGCCGTGCCTCGCTGGTGTCGGCCGCGCTCGGCGCCTATTGCGCCTTCACGGGGCCGCTGCACGGCGGCGCGCCGGGCCCCACCCTCGATATGCTCGACGAAGCGGCGGCGAGCGGTGATGTCGCGGCCTGGGCCGAGAACAAGCTGGCTGCCGGAGTGCGGCTGATGGGGTTCGGACATCGTGTGTTCCGGCTTGGCGACCCGCGGGCCGCAGTGATAGGACGGGCGCTGGAACGCCTTGGCGAGACGCTGGGGCCCGGCGCCGGTCGGCTCGCCTTAGCCGCCGAGGTGGAGCGCGAAGTCGCGGCTGCCTTCGCCCGGCTGAAGCCGGACCGGCCGCCGCTGCAGCCCAATATCGAGATCAACGCCGCCTTGCTGCTCGATGCGGTTGGCCTGCCGCGCGAGGCGTTCACACCGGTTTTCGCGGTCGCGCGCTGCGCTGGCTGGCTGGCGCACGCGATGGAGCAGCAACAGGTGGGGCGACTGATCCGCCCCTCATCCGCTTATATCGGCCCGGTCCCGGCTGGGGCTTCGGGATCCGACCTGACGCCGTGAAGCCGGCAGGTCAATTCGCAGTCTGCCGTTCCTGCTGCTCTACTGGCGGCAGGCCGACGATCGGCGCGAACAGTTGGCGCAGGATACCAGGTGCCAGCGCGCTCAGCGGATTGACCATGACGTCCGGGTCGGAACTCAGCCCGCTGACCCGGTAATTGGCGGCGAACAGGCCCTGCGAACCGCCGCCCAGCAGCTGACCGATGATCGGCACATTACCGATGATGCCATTGAGGGCATAGGCGGGCGCCACAGTGCCTTGCAGGTCGAGCCTGTCCTGATCGACATCGATCCAGCCATTTGCTGTCACACCGAGGGCTTCCCCATAGGCGAGCAGGCGAGCGAGGGTTATTCGACCGCCGCCATACGTGAAATCGCCACGCAATGTCATGAACGGGAGACCGGACCCCGACAACATGCTGGCAACGCCGGTCAATGACGGCAGCGCCAGCATGCGCGCCGCAACGGGGGCGCGCGCCAGACTGTAGTTTTCGGCTTCGATGTGGCCGCGCAAAGCCCGCTTGCCCCCAGCTTCGGAAATCTGTCCGGTCACCGTCACGCGACCACCTTGAACGTTGTCGGCGATGTCGAGGAGCTTTGTCGTTGCCCCGAGATCATCGGACTGGAACACCAGCTGCCGGCTGCCTCCCTCGCCGAGTCGGAATGATAGTTGATGACCGTTCGCAAAACGGCCGTCGATCCGAGCGGACTGCCATGAGCTGCCATCGCGCGACAGTTCCGCCGAAACCTGTTGAAGCTCGCGCCCCGGCCCGAAGGCAAGGCGGTCTATACGAGCGTTGATTGCCAGTGGCACCGGTGATCCGGGCTTGGTATCGCCGAGTGCCTCCTTGATGATCTGATGGCCGTCCAGCCGCGCGGCACGAATATCGGCGCGCCAACCTCCATCGGCCCGGCGGGTAACGCTCCCCGTGAGGTCGTCGTTTGCAATCAGCAGCCGTTGGATGTCGACCCGGTCGATGTGCTGGCTGTCGCCGCTCAGACCGATCGCAAAACGGCCGTCGAGCCCCGGCGCCTTCAACTCGAGCTGAGTGATCCGAGTCACGCGGTCGTTATCCAGCTCCAACGCAACCTTGGCCGTCCCGGGCTGATCGGGTCCCTTCTTCCATGCCGCTTCGGGGATCGTCAAAGACGTCTCGCGCAGGTCGAGCGAGGCCGTCACCTCGGCTCGCCCGCGATCGAAGCCGGTGTAGGTCAAATCCACCCCGACGGGCCCACTTAGCCGCTCGAAGGGCAAGTCGAGATTAAGCCGCCGCCGCGCCTCGTCGTCGAGGCTCAATCCGACACGGTAGCGGGTGTGCGGGCCCGCTCTTGGATGGAAGAAGAGCTCAGCGTCGAGCTTCGTCGGCACGCCTTCGAAGCGGGCGCTACCCTCCAAATGCGCTCCTGCATGATCAAGTTCGAGCCCGAAATTCCCCTCCGTGATGTCGCGGTCCCGCACGATTTTGGGAATAGAGCCACCCGAGATCGTCGCCTTGGCGCTGTAATCGACGGCATCGAGCTTGAGATCGGCGAGCAGCGGCAGCTTGAAATGCAGCTGCGTATCGACCCGGCCCCCAACCTGGGCCGGATCGATGCCGAACGCGTGGATGTAGCGCAGCGGTTTCTCGTCGAGGACTTCAAGGGCATCCTGGAGCGGTCCCGCGAGCGCGAGATCGATCGTCAGCCACTCGACCGGCGAACCGAGTTCGGTCAGGCGGAGCGATCCGCCGGTGACTTTCAATCCCTTGAGGGCGCCCGAGGTCGGTGTGAATTCCAGGCGGTCGCCGGCGAAGCTGGCCGTTCCATTCACCTTGCGGACCGGCGGCAATCCCTCGAAATAGCTGACGGTCAGATCGTGGTAGTGCAGGTTTCCAGTCGCGCTCAGTACGTCGGCGGTGTGGCCAACAGGATCGATGTCGAGCGCGAGCTTGGCGGAGGCTTCGTCGATAATGCCGTCATGAATGTTGGCCAGCGCCCAGCGGCGACCGCCTGCACTGAAGCCGCGCGGCCAGATCCCGTCCAGCCGGTCGGCGAGCACATGCGTTAATCTGGCATTCAGATTGCCCGTGACATGGCCCGGCGGCCGTGCGTCGCGCGGTGCCGCGATCAGCTCGGGGCTAACATTGCCGATGCTGCCGTCGACGGCGAGACCTGTCCCGCCGCCAAGATCAAGTGCCACCTTTTCGAAGCGGATCTCGGCGGTTTCCGGGGCATAAGTCGCGTGCAGTTCACCTTTTTCGATGCCGATACTGCCGGCTGGCAGCCACTCGCTATCGAGCCGGCCCTTGCCCAAAGCGAGATCGAGCCGAGAACCCTGGGTCCTCCCTTCCTCCAGATTGATGCGAGTGCGAAAGCTGCCGGAAATTGGCGCTTGCAGGTGCCGGAGCTGCTCCAGCTCTGGGACCAGGGGCGGGATCGCCGCGGGTTCCACGCCCTCGACGGCCAGCTCGAGGTCAAGCACATCGCGGTCCGCGAAGTAGCGATAGCTGGCGTGCAGTTCGGGCATTGAGGTGCCGATCGCAACGGCGAGCGAGAGGTCACCCCGGGCGCCCTTATCACTCCGGTCTACCGAGGCGTCGACCCGGTCCACCTCCCAGCGATGGCCGGCGCGATGATCGTCGACGATCACGGTCGCGTCGCGGATACTCAGCCGCTGCAATAACCCGAGCGGTGTATCGCGCTGCGGCGGACCTGCCAGCCGCGCGATCATCGCAGAACTGAGATCAGGCGCGGCCTGGTCTGGTGCGCCAATCTGGGCGCTGATAGCGCCGCTCTCGTCGCGCACCAAATGCACGACGGCGTGCTCGAGGGTCAGCTGAGTCGGCTCGATCCGGCCGCGCAACAAGGCGCCCAGGCTGAAGCTCGTCGCCATCTCCGGAAAACTCGCGAGCGGTTCACCACTCGGCAGCGAGAGCCTTACATTCTCGACCCACAGGCCGAGCTGGTGGGTTCCCGGATTGATGCCGAGCCGCACGCCGGACATCGATACCTTCAGTCCCAACCCAGCGCGCTCGAAGGCGGCTTCGGCATAGGGTGCGAGCCGGTCCAGCTCGATCGGCCCCTGAATCAGTCGCCAAATGACAAAGGCCGATAGCAGGATCAGCACCGCGGCGACCGATCCGGACCAGACGAGCAGGCGATGCGCGTGGCGGCCGACATGCCGCGCTGCGTGCCGGGCAGCATGCCGCCCCCAGTTCGCGCGCAGCAGCGCGGCGACTGGCTGATCCCTCGAGCCTTGACGCGGCACGCCCAGCGGGCGAGTGTCGACCGCCTCGCCGGGCTCGTGCGATGGAACTGCTATCCCCTCTCTCCCCGCGCCAAGATGGCGCCGCCTTGCCGCAGCCCTCCGATGCGCGCCTGCTTGCGCTCGGCTCTGCCGCCTGGGACGCGGCGCTTGCCGATGCCCGAGACGACCCCGACGCGGAGCGCGCCCGCTTCTGGAGCGCCGACCCCGGCGGCAAGTGCCTGCTCGGCGCGATATTCGGCAACAGCCCGTTTCTGAGCCGCATCGCGGCGGCGGAATGGGCGTGCCTGATCCGGCTTGCCGAAGAAGGACCCGATCCTCTGTTCGACGCGCTGCGTGCGACAACAAGACACGCCGATGGCGGCGAAAATACGGCCGAGCTGATGCGTCGCCTCCGCGTCGCCAGGCGCCGGGTCGCGCTTGTCGCCGGGGTCGCCGAGCTTGCCGGCTGGTGGTCGCTGGAGCGCCAGATGGAGGCGCTGAGCGGTTTTGCCGCCGATGCGATCGCCGCAGCCGTACGCCATCTGCTGCGGGCGGCGGCGGCAAATGGTTTGATGACGCCCGCCGATCCCGACGAACCGGAAGCCGATAGCGGCCTCATCGTCCTGGGCCTCGGCAAGCTGGGCGGCGGAGAACTCAACTATTCGAGCGATATCGACCTGATCCTTCTCTATGACCCATCCCGGCCAGCCATGCCCGCCGGCGACGCTCTCCAGCCATTCTTTACCCGGCTCGCCCGCGATCTCGTCCGCATTCTCGATGAGCGCACCGGCGATGGCTACGTTTTTCGGACCGATCTGCGGTTGCGCCCCGATCCGCGCTCGACCCCGCTCGCAATGTCCGTACCCGCGGCGCTGACCTATTATGAGACCGTCGGGCAGAATTGGGAGCGCGCCGCGCTGATCAAGGCGCGTCAGGTCGCTGGCGATAGCGTCGCCGGCCAACGGTTTGTCGCGGAGTTGCAACCCTTCATCTGGCGTCGGCACCTCGATTTCGCGGCGATTCAGGACATTCACTCGATCAAGCGCCAGATCCAGGCGCACAAGGGCGGCGGCCGAATCGCGGTCGAAGGGCACGACATCAAGATCGGCCGCGGCGGCATCCGCGAAATCGAATTTTTTGCACAAACCCAGCAGCTTATCTGGGGCGGCAGGCTGCGCGCGTTGCGGGTGGCGCCAACCTGCACCGCCCTGCGGCGTCTTGCTGCGATGCGGCGGATCGACTCGCAGACGGCCGAGACCCTAATCGCGGATTACCGATTTCTGCGCCGGGTCGAGCACCGGCTGCAGATGCGCGACGACCAACAGACTCACCGCCTGCCCACGGATCGCGCAGGAATCGCCGCCCTGGCGACATTTCTTGGTTATGTCGACACCGATCGCTTCGTCGCTGATCTCTGCAGCCATCTTGCTTCAGTCGAAAAGCACTACGCCGAGCTGTTCGAGGAGGCGCCGAGCCTCGCCGAACCCGGCAATCTGGTCTTTACCGGCGCTGAGGACGACACCGACACGCTGGCGACCCTGGCGCGGCTCGGTTTTGCCGACCCGGCCGCGATTGCCGCCACGGTGCGCGATTGGCACCACGGCCGCATGCGCGCGACCCGGAGCCAGCGGGCGCGCGAGATCCTGACCGAGCTGGTCCCGGAGCTGTTGCGGCTTTTCGGCGGGACCGCGCATCCCGATTTAGCCTTGCTGCGCTTCGACCGGTTTCTCTCGCAACTCCCGGCTGGTGTGCAGCTGTTTTCGCTGTTTCACGCCAATCCCGGACTGTTGTCGCTGGTTGCCGACATCATGGCGGAGGCGCCGCTGTTGGCCGAAAGCCTGGCGCAGCGGCCAGCTCTGCTCGACGCGGTCCTGACTGCCGATTTCTCTGCGCCGGTGGCGGATTGGGCGGGGCTGGCGAGCGATCTCGCCGCCATTCTTGCTGGGGCGCCGGGTTTCGAGGAGACGCTCGACCTGCTGCGCCGCTGGGCAAACGAGCGGCGGTTTCAGGTCGGCGTGCAGCTGCTGTGCCAGGACATCAATGGCGGCCGCGCGGGCGAGATCCTTGCCGATATTGCCGAGATCGCGATCGCGGCGCTGCTTCCGGCGGTCATGGCCGATTTCTCCCGGGTGCATGGCGAGGTGCCGGGCGGCGCGTTCGCCGTGTTCGCAATGGGGCGGCTCGGCAGCCGCGAGATGAGCCTCGCTTCTGACCTAGACCTGATCTTGATCTATGATGCACCGGACGACAGCGTCGGCTCTAACGGTCCGCGCCCGCTTCCAGGGTCGACGTATTACGCGCGCCTCAGCCAGCGCCTGATCACGGCGATCACCGCGCCGACAGCCGAGGGCCGTCTCTACCAAGCCGACATGCGGCTGCGGCCTTCGGGCGAATCCGGGCCGATCGCGACGAGCCTCGCCGCGTTTGCGCATTATCAGCGGGAGGAAGCCTGGACCTGGGAGCATATGGCGCTGACGCGGGCGCGGCCCATTGCCGGCGATCCGACGCTGTGCGAGCGCGCCGCCGCTGCGATTACCGCGGTGCTCCGCCAGCCGCGCGACCCGCGCCGCCTTGTCGTCGATGTCGCCGATATGAGACGCCGCATTGCCGAGAGCCGACCGCGCCCCTCGCCCTGGGATCTGCGCAACCGCCGAGGCGGTCTGGTTGACCTCGAATTCGTCGTGCAATACCTGATGCTGCGCGAGGCAGCGCGAACGCCCGAGGTATTGCGGCGCGACAGCGGCGCCGTGCTCGCCGCGCTCGGCGAAGCCGATGCGCTGCCGCCGCAAGCGATACATGAGCTGACCGAGGCGCTCGCGTTGCTGCGGCATTTGCGGGCGCTGCTGGCGCTGTTGTCCGACGGCGTGCCGGGGGCGGAGGCGCTCGCCGGGCCGGCCGGCGCGACCCTGGCGCGCTGCGCCGGCGCGGTTGACTTCGACCGGCTCGATGCGGATATGAGTGGCGCCTGTGCTCGCGTTCGCGCCTGGTACGACCGGCTGATCGCTCGCCCAGCCCGATTGGCGGCGCGGCGCGCGGCGCAGTTGCCCGAAAACACCAAAGGGGAGACGGCGCAATGAGCGTCCAGATCGGCGACAAGGCCCCCGATTTCACCTTGCCCACCGACGGCAACGGTAGCGTCACGCTGTCGAAGCTGCGCGGCAAGCCGGTGGTGCTTTATTTCTACCCGAAGGACGATACCTCGGGGTGTACCGCCGAGGCCTGCGGCTTCCGCGACTCGTTTCCCGATTATGGCAAGACCGGCGCGACCGTGATCGGCTTGTCGCGCGATTCGGTCGCCTCGCACGACAAATTCAAGAAGAAGCACGCTCTGCCGTTCACCCTAGCCTCCGATGAGGACGGCAAGGTGTGCGAGAAATACGGCGTCTGGGTCGAGAAGAGCATGTACGGCCGCAAATACATGGGCATCGACCGCAGCACGTACCTGATCGACAAGGACGGCGTGGTGCGCGGCGCCTGGCGCAAGGTCAAGGTACCCGGTCATGTCGGCGAGGTGCTGAAGGCGGTGCAGGCGCTCTGATCGGAACCAGGAGCCTCGCGGCTGGCGCGGCCGAGATCCTCGGTGCCGAGAATCCGGCTGAGAAAGTCGCACTGAGCCGCGCGCTGGCCGCGGCGTGGGTTGAGGGCGTCTTGGCAATGGGTGTGGCGGCGGCGCCGCCGCGCCCGGCGCGGCCGGATCGCCCGGTCTTGTTGCCGCCGCGCGACATGCCGAAGCGGCGCAATTTCGGTTCACCGGCGGGCCGGATCGCACTGCTGCACGCGCTGGCGCATATCGAACTCAACGCGATCGATCTCGCCTGGGACATCGTCGCGCGGTTTTCCGGCGCCGGCTTGCCGCACGCCTTTTACGCCGATTGGGCCGGGGTCGCGGCCGAGGAGGCGGAGCATTTCGCCTTGCTTGCCGCGCGCCTCGCCGCGCTCGGCGCGGCGTATGGCGATTTGCCGGCGCATGACGGGCTGTGGGAGGCGGCGGCAATAACAGCGGATGATCTGCTGGCCCGGCTGGCGGTGGTGCCGTTGGTACTGGAGGCTCGCGGCCTCGATGTCACCCCCGAGATGATCCGGCGGCTCGAACGCGTCGGCGATCCCGATAGCGCCGCCATCCTCGACCGGATCTATCGGGACGAGGTCCGCCATGTCGCGGTCGGGGTGCGCTGGTTCAAGCGGCTCTGCGGCGCGCGCGGGCTCGACCCGGAAGCCGCCTTCCACGACCGCGTCCGGCGTCATTTCACCGGCGCGTTGAAGCCGCCGTTCAATCGCGGCGCCCGCGACGCCGCCGGCTTCCCGGCCAACTGGTACGAGCGGTTGGCCAACGACGCCACTTAACTCCCATCGGGATTGCTTCGGTGCGCACCGCGCCTCGCAATGACAGCCGTTTCTTGTCATTGCGAGCGCAGCGAAGCAATCTCGCGCCAACGGATGAAGACATCTCCAGAGAAAGATGAGTCGATGGCCGATTGGAAGAAGCTGAGCGCCGATTTGGAGCGCCTGTTGAAGCTGCGCTCGCACGTGTTCGCCATGAAACTGTTCGAGCGCGGCGAGGACATGGAGGCGATCCCGCGCATCCGACGCCCGCAATCGATCCACACCCTCGATCAGGTGGTGGGGCAGGCATCGCGGCTGGGCTGGACCGTCGGCATTACCGCCGAGAACTTGGTCGGCGCGCAATGCCGCGCGGTTGTTGGTCTCGGCGACGCCAAGGACGCGGCCTGGCGCTCCGGCAAGCACATGGTCGGCGTCTGGTATTCGAGCGAGGAAGACGCAAGTGCGCACCAGGCAGCGATGGAATGCGTGCCGGACGGCCGCTTCGAGGCGCTGGCGGTGGGACCATTGGCGAGCGGCCGGCTCGACCCGCCCGACATCGCGCTGTTCTACGCCACCCCCGGCGCGATGATCTACTTCATCAACGGGCTGCAATGGGCCGGCTACAAGCGCTTCGACTGGAGCGTCGTCGGCGAGTCGGCCTGCGCCGATTCCTGGGGCCGGGCACTGAAGACCCGCACTCCGAGCCTGTCGATCCCGTGCTTTGCCGAGCGCCGCTATGGCGGGGTGCTCGACGACGAGATGCTGATGGCCTTGCCGCCCGACTACCTGCCGAAGGCGATTGAAGGGATGGAGGCGTTGTCGAAGAACGGGTTGCGCTACCCGTTCCCGCAATACGGCATCCAGCAGGATGTGCGCGCCGGGATGGCGGTCAGCTATCCCGGCAGGGGCGCCTGACGGGCCGATTCAGCGCATTAGCGATCCCGGAGCCGCACGGCGTCCTCGCGGTGATCAGCGAGGACGGTGCGGTGCTGAAGGTGCGCCGGCACGGCAATCCGTGCGGAGCGCGCCTCTTCGTCAGCCACGGCAACGGCTTCGGCATCGACGGCTATTTCCATTTCTGGCGCCGGTTTCTCGTCGATTTCGATGTGGTCGCGTTTGACATGCGCGGCCACGGCAAGAACCCGTCGATTCGGGCAGTTGTCCTGATGGGTCCTCACCCTAGCTGCGCTAGCGCTGTAGGGCGGGTGAAGCGAAGCGTAACCCGCCGCAATTTCGGTACCTTGCTCCCGGTTTGGCGGGTTTCGCTGCGCTTCACCCGCCCTACGGCGCCCAGAGCGGTCACCGAGGGGCGGCGGCGATGTTGCCGCCATCGACCGTCGCGATCGAGGCCGAGGTGTTGCGCGCCAATGCCAGCTGCAGAAAGGTTTGCGCCACGTCCTCGGCGGTGACCTCGCGGCCGAGCAGGTTGCCGCCCATATAGGCCGCCTCGCTGACGCCGCGCGCCGTTGAACGCGCGGCGATCATCTCCGGTGTGAGCAGCCCGCCGCGGATGCGGTCGGCGTTGACCGCGTTGGCGCGGATGCCCTCGCTGCCGTAATCGAGCGCGTATTGCCGCATCAGCGCCAAGGTCGCCGCTTTCGGCAACCCGTAGGGGCCGAACGCGGCGCCCGGGTTCAGCGCCTGCTTCGACACGTTGAACAGCAGGCAGCCGCCCGTCCGCTGCGCCAGCATGATCCTGACCGCGTTCTGCGCTACCCATTGATGTGCGAAGAAATTCAGTTCGAAACTGTCGCGGAGGGTTTTCTCGTCGACCTCGCCGATGCGGCCCTGCCAGGCGGCGCCGGCATTCGAGACGACGATGTCGACCCCGCCGAATCTCTCGGTAATATGGTCGAAGGCGGCGCGCACCGCGGCCGGGTCGGTGACGTCGGCGGGGAGGGCGAGGGCGCCGAGCTTCTTCGCCGCGTCCTCGACACCGGCGCTTTTGCGGTCGATGAGCGCGATCTCCGCACCGGCGCCTTTCAGCGCTCGCGCGGTCGCCGAGCCGATCGTGCCGGCGCCGCCGGTCACCACCGCAACCTGGCCGGCGAGCGGCTTTTCGACAGCGCTGCCAAGCTTTGCCTGTTCCAGGGACCAGTATTCCATCTCGAACAGCTCGGCCTCGGTCAGCGACTCGAAGCTGCCGATCGCTTCGGCATCGGTCACCGTCGCGACCCAGGATTCGGCGAGGTCGGCCGCGACCGTGGCGTCCTTGGCGCTGCGCCCGAGCCCGAATAGCCCGAGCCCCGGCACCAGGATAACCCGCGGCGCCGGGTCCAGTTCGCGTTTCGGTATCGCCGAGAGCGCGTTGTTGCGGGCAAAGTAGTCATGGTACTCGCCGACAAAATCGTCGATCGCCTCACGCGCCGCGGCGGCGAACCCGTCGAGCCGACCCTGCTCCGGCGCGGGCACGATCAGCGGGTAATTTTTGGTGCGGATGGTGTGGTCCGGGGTGGCGACCCCCTCCAGCGCGTAACGGTGCAGATCCTCGCCGTTAACGAAATTCAGCACCGCCGGCCCGGTGCGGAAGTCGAGTAAGAAGCGCTTGTAGTCGCCGGCTTTGTCGCCAGAAAGGGCACAGGCGCGCCGCAGGATCGGCGCAACCTCGGCGAGGCTCGCGATGGGCGAGGGCAGCGCAGCGGGCGCGAACACGCTTTTGCGGCCGCGGGCGAGGCGCTCTTCGGCCAGAGTCACGATCGCGATCATGCGCTCGTAGGCCTCGCGCGCGCTGTCGGCGAAGCTGAAAACGCCGTGCTTCAGCAAGACGAGGCCTTCGACGGCGGGGTCGGCCTCGAACACCTCGGCCGCTTTCTTCGCGAGCAGGAAGCCCGGCATGATGTAGGGCACGATGCCGATCCGCGGGCCGTACACATCGGTGCAGCGCTCGGCCGCGTCCGGCTGGTCGGCGAGGCTCAACACCGCCGTCGCATGGGTGTGGTCGATGAATTTGTGCGGCAGAAAGGCGTGCAGCAGTGTCTCGACCGACGGGTTGGGCGCGCCCGGGTCGAGCAGGTTGGCGCGCTGGATGCGGACCATGTCTTCGTCCGAGAGCGCGTCGCGGGCGCGCAATTTGCGCAATGGCGCGAGGCGGACGGCCGGGAGTCCCGGCGGTTCGATCGCGGCCATATCCCAGCCGCTGCCCTTGACGCACAATACCTCGACCGGTTCGTCGAGCAGGTCGGGCATCACCGTCTTGACCGAGGTGTTGCCGCCGCCATGCAGCACCAGGCGCGGATCGCCGCCGAGCAGGCGCGAGGTATAGACTCGCAATGCCAGATCGCGTCCGGCCTCGGTGTACCGGGCGACGGCCGCTGCCGCATCGGCATCCGACCACAGACTCTTCAATGCGCTAATCCTTCTCGCCGCAGGGACCCGCTCCTATAGCACCGTCGCGACGGCGTGGTCCGAGGTGGTGGTCCTGTTCAGCCTGCTTTTGCAGGGAAATATCAGGCGGGCCCCACCCGCAAAGTCTTACACTGCGATCACCGTATCATGCGAATGTGGCAATTTCAGTGTCGCTATGGCCGCATTCGGCCGTGGTCACGTGTCTCGGCGCCGCTTACTCCGCCCGCGCGGGGGCGGGACGGGTCGATTTCAGGTTCTGTGGGTCGCCGACCACGGCGAAGCTGAGCTTAGCCGGGTCGAACAGCTTCCGCGCCAGCGCGCGCGCCTGGTCCAGCGTCACTGCACCGATCAACTCGGCGCGGCGGTCGAGATAGTCGATGCCGAGCTTGTCCTCCTGCATCTGCACCAGCACCGCGGCGATGTGCTGGGTTGAATCGAGGCTGAGCGGGAACGAGCCGGAGAGGTAGGTCTTGGCGTCGTCGAGTTCGGCTTGGGTCGGCCCCTCGTCGTGCATGCGCTGCCATTCGCTGCGGATCAGCGCGACCGACTCCGCAACCTTGTCGTTGGCGCTGGCGACGCTGCCGAGGATCAGGCCGGCATGGCGGAACGGCATCAGCCCGGTCGAGACGCCATAGGCGAGACCGCGCTTCTCGCGGATCTCCTTCATCAGCCGGCCGCGAAACCCGCCGCCGCCGAGGATGTCGTTGAGGACGAGGGCGGCGTACCATTCCGGGTCGTCGCGCTTCGGCCCGGCCTGACCGAAGGTGACGACGCTCTGCGGCACCGAGGCGCGGCTGACGACGAGGGCGCCATCAGCGACGAGCGCGGCATCAGGAAGCTGCGCCGCGGCGTCGCCGGCCGGGAGCTTGCCGAACACCCGGTCGATTAGGTCGCGCAGCTCGTCCGCGGTCAAATCGCCGACCGCGCTGATGACCAACCCGTTGCGACGCATCGAGGCGGCGACAAATCCGGCGAGATCGGCGCGAGTGATCGCGGCAACGCTCGCCGCAGTGCCCTCGGAACTGGCGCCGTAGGGATGATCCTCGAAGGCATCGCGCATCCACAGCCGGCTCGACAGCGAGCGCGGGTTGTGCGCCTGGCGGCTGAGCGCGGCGAGCGTGTCGGCGCGGATGCGCTCGACCGCGTCGGCGTCGAAATGCGGCTCGGTCAGCGCCAGGCGCAGCAGCTCGGTGGTTTCCTTCAGGTTGCGCTTCAGCATCCTGAGCCCGCCGCCGAACGAATCGTGCCCGGCAGAAAGGCTCAGCTCGCCGGCGAGATCATCGAGCAGCTGGTGATAGATCACCGTGTCGTAAGGGCCGGCGCCCTCGTCGAGCAGGGCCGCCGCCATCGCCGCGGTGCCGCCCTTGCCCGGCGGATCAAGTGCGGCGCCGCCGGGAAAGGCGAAGCGCAAGGTGACCACCGGCAGCGAATGGTCCTCGACGAGCCAGGCCTTGACCCCACTCGCTCCGACGACCTCCTGGATCGGCATCGCCGCCGCTGCCGGCCAAGCCCCCACGGCCGACAGGAGCACGCCGAGGAGGAGTACGAAAGTCCGAGCCAGGCGGATCATGACGTATGCTCAGGCAGCAGAATGCCGGTCGCCGAATTGCGTTCGACCAGCACGGCGCGGGCCGCGGCCTCGACTTCGGCCGGGGTGACAGCGCCAATGCGGTCGGGCCAAGCGGCGACGTCGTCGAGACTGCGTCCAATCGCCAGCGTGGTGCCGATGATATTGGCCGGCCCCGCGGCGCTGTCGCCGGCATAGATCGCCGCCGCCTGCATACGCTGTTCGGCGCGTTTTACCTCGTCCGGCTCAACCCCCTGATCGAGCAGCCGATGCAATTCGGCGTCGATC
>Ga0070766_10000143_pt1 | contig 27797 bp, 20 predicted proteins | sample HubBroMetageWFT6_FD_69782 | JGI IMG/M metagenome (GOLD analysis project Ga0070766, IMG submission 69782) | Warmed and freeze-thawed soil microbial communities from the Hubbard Brook experimental Forest, New Hampshire - Hubbard Brook CCASE Soil... | ecosystem: Environmental > Terrestrial > Soil...
AAAATAAGAACGGCGGTTACTGCCGCCATAATGTTGTTGATGTTTTTGGCGTTCTCGAGCACTCAATCTGCGTGGGCGGGCGACGACAAAGCAGCAGGTAAAACTGCCGACACAGCAAACAAAGAGAGCGACACTCCCAAGAAAGATGGCGACAAAACGCCCTCCTCAACGGAAGTTTCGAAGGCAACACTCGCACCTGCTTCAGCGGTGGAAGGCGAAATTCAACAACTGAGGGAAGCGCTCAGCGAGCAGCAGGCGCTTCTTCAAACGCAACAAGCTAGAATTGCGCAGCTCGAGAGCCAATTGCACGTCGGCCAAGGGCAGCCAGTAGCGTTGGCAACCAGTTCTGGATCCCGCGCCATCTCGGTTGTCGGATCAGCCACCGGAACCCTCGCTGATGCATCCCCGAGCTCGGCGCAACCTATCTCTGCCGCAATGGCCTCGCCAAATCCGCCTCAGTCGGGGGGTACGCAGAAACCTGGCGAGCAGGCACCTTCTCCGTTGTCCTGGAGAATAGGCGCCGCTGAATTTACCCCCGGGGGCTGGGCCGACATTACCGGCATTTTCCGAAGCAGCGATATCGGCAGCGGAACCGGAACCACCTTCGGGTCTATTCCATTTAACAACCAGGAACCGCAAGCCGGCTTAACTGAATTCCGCGCTACGGCACAAACATCTCGCCTAAACATGAAAGTTGAAGCAAACGTCAACGACTCCACACGCGTGCTGGGCTACGTAGAATCCGATTTCAACGGCTTCCAACCCCCTAACGCTTATACCAGCACAAACAGCGGTACCTTCCGTTTGCGTTTGGCCTTTGCCGATATTAAGCATGGCAACTGGGAAGTGATCGGGGGTCAAACATGGTCGCTATTGACGCCAAACCGCGTTGGACTTTCGTCTATGCCATCGGATGTTTTCACCGGATACCGCTTAGATACGAACTACGTTGCCGGCCTCGTGTACTCACGTCAGGCGGCTTTCCGCGTCATCTATCATCCGACGGATTGGTGGTCCTTCGCCGTGGCTCTTGAAAATCCGCAACAATACGCACCGACCTCTGTCGTTTTTCCGAGCTCGTTCTTCTCAGGGCAATTCGACAACGGCAGTGGCGCGTCCAACGGAACAGGCGCAGCGTCCAATCCCGCGATTCCCAACGTGCACCCCGACATTATCGTGAAGAGTGCATTCGACTGGAAGCTCCACGATCACGCGTTGCATTTAGAAGCCGCCGGGCTGATTCGTAGCTTCAAGGTGTTCAACAACCTTGCAACACCTTCTGATACGAACTCCATAACGGAAGGGTCTGGTTCGCTGAATGCCAGTTTTGAGGCGTTTCACAATTTTCGTTTGATTGCCAACACCTTTTACGGCGCCGGCAACGGCCGTTACATCGGAGCTCTCGGCCCGGATGCCATCGTCAAAGCCGACGGCGAACTTTCACCAATTCATTCCGGGTCGGGAGTCGCTGGATTCGAATATCAGATGACACCCCGCTTCGAGTTTGACGCTTACTACAGCGGTGCGTACTTCCAGCGTAATTTCGGCGGCGCTGTCGCAACCACCGCGACACCGGCTCCTTCTTGCCTCGGCGTGTCCGGCTTTTTCTGCACTGGTTTTGGATTCCCGGGCTCGGCCAACACCAACAACAAATCGTTTCAGGAAGCCACCTTTGGGATTACCAAGACGATCTGGGGAACTCCAAACCACGGGAAGCTGCAATTCATCACGCAGTCTTCCTGGGTGGAGCGTACCCCGTGGTCCGTGTCGGGTTCGGCTCCCAGAAACGCTCACGCATTTCTCCAATATATAGATCTTCGCTACGTCCTTCCCTAAGCGCACGCAGGGAACGTGAATCGAAGACGCGGGACGCCTATTGCAACGGGCGTCCCGTATTTTTTTGTGCTGTTGCTTTCAATTCCGGGCCCGGACATAATTGGGGAGTAGGCATCTTAAGCAGTGTGTGTTTGAAGGCAGGGTTGCTCAGCTGATGAGAAGTAAGTTAGTCAAACTCAGCCTTTTAAATGCATCAGTCTTGATACTGCTGTTTGCGGTAGCAGCGTTATCGACGCTTGCCAAAAATAGCCAGTATTTTCCCAAATCAAATCCAACGCACTATGTGAATATCGCCACTAAGATGAAAGCAGCTCCATCTCGTGTCGTTGTTCAGCGAGAACGCTTATCGCCGGTTGCAAAGGTATTCCCGCCAAAAGCTGAAATTCTTAACCGGCACGCTACAAAAGAAGAAGCGGACCTACCCTTTCCCTCGGTGGGGATCACGGTTTCTGTCCAGCATCGCTCCCCTCCATCCCCATTCTGTTAGAAGAAGTACTTCGTTTCTAAACCCAAACTAAATTGTTAAGTTACCTCGGGTGCCTTTAGGCCAAGTTCATCGTGGGCTATTTCTGCGAGAGGAGTTGCTATGAATCCGGAATCTCTTTCTCCCGAACTGCTGGGTGAGTTCCGCAAGCTGAGCACGTGTGTGGTTGCAAGCGCGATTGAGACATTCGATGTCCGTTTGCGAAACACGGGCTTTGCGAGCTCCAGCATTCGTTCTATATTTCCAGAGTTTCCGCCGTTAGTTGGGTACGCGGCTACGGCAAGAATTCGGACGGCCGATCCGCCGATGGAAGGGCACAGTTATTACGCCCGGCCTGACTGGTGGCAATATATCAGCATGATTCCAGAACCTCGGGTCGTAGTCATCCAGGATACGGATTCCCAGCCGGGCTTGGGCGCCTTCGTAGGCGAGGTTCACGCGAACATCCTGCTCGCCCTGGGATGTACTGGTCTCGTAACGAACGGCGCCGTACGCGATCTTCCTGCTGTGCATGCCTCTGGATTTCAAATGTTTGGAGGCAATGTATCGATGTCACATGGTTACGCACACGTTTTTGATTTCGGAGGTAGTGTCGAGCTGGGCGGACTAAAGATCAACCCGGGTGACTTGATTCAAGGAGACATGCACGGGGTTCAAACCATTCCACGCGGTATAGCCGCACGCGTCGCTTCAGTCGCGCACGACATCTTACGGAAGAGGAAGGCCCTTGTCGAACTATGCCACTCCAAGGATTTCACAGTTGCAAAACTGAATGAAACGCTCCAGAGCATGGAGTCTAATTCAACGAAATTACCAAACAAATGAAACTTCAAATATCTTCGAGTGAAGAAATGAAAAAAAGTGAAAGACGTTTTCGCGCAGCGCTACTGGTTGCGGCAGGACTTTTCGGGATTCTCGTATCCGGTTGCGGCGGAGACCGTAAAGCGGAAGCCGAGGATGCCGCGCACGCTCCTACCGCTCCGGTGGTGAAAGTCGTTCGTCGCGATCTGAATAACGAGCTTGAGATCGCTTCCGAGTTCCAGCCCCTGCAGGAAATTGAAGTCTACGCAAAAGTTTCCGGGTATATCAAAAAGCTCTATGTGGATTGGGGCACCCACGTCAAGGAAGGCCAAATCCTCGCTGAGCTCGAAATCCCTGAATTACAACAACAGCTGCAGCAGGATGAGGCCAGCGCCCGGCGAAGTGATCAGGATCTTTCACGCTCTCGCGAAGAACTCAATCGAGCGCAATCCGCTTACAACGTCGCCCACATTACTTACACACGGCTTGCCGATGTGCAGAAGTCGCGTCCCGAGCTTGTGGCTCAGGAAGAGATTGACACCGCGCAGGGTAAAGACTTGGAAGCCAACGCGGGCGTTTCTTCCGCAAAAGACGCGGTCTCCGCTGCCGAACAGGGACTGCTGGCGGCCAAAGCCGCGCTTGGAAAAGATCAGGCGATGTTTGCGTACTCCCGCATAACCGCGCCGTTCGACGGTGTCGTCACTCAGATTTACGCTTACACCGGCGCTCTGCTTCCGGCCGGCACTTCTTCCAATAAGGGCGATCTCGCTCTGTGCCAGCTGTCGCAGAACAATATTTTGCGTCTCGTAATTCCGCTGCCGGAAAGGGCAGTCACTGATGTTCATATGGGAGATAGCGTTGACATCAATGTGTCCGGCGCCAAAGATACTTTCACGGGAAAAATTGTGCGACTGTCCGGGCAGATTGAGACCCAAACTCGCACCATGCATACCGAAGTTCAGGTTCCCAATCCCGATTACCGCCTGGTTCCCGGAATGTACGCATCCGTCAAAATTCCACTTCGGTCAGCCTCCCAAGCTCTCAGCGTCCCCGTCCAAGCCGTTCAATCTTCGGGCAACGGCCAAGGCACCGTGCTCATAGTAAATTCTTCAAATCGTGTCGAAAAACGCGAAGTCAAACTAGGCATTGAGACCGCCACGCAGGCGGAGGTTTTGTCTGGTCTTAATGAAAACGAAATGGTCATTTTTGGAGAACAAAGCCAATACAAGGTGAGCCAACTCGTGACACCCCAAATTGTCACTGCTCCCGCAGGGACGGACTAAGGGATATCCATGCCAACTTTTTCTCTTCGCCACCCATATTTCATTATTGTCCTTTGCCTCTTTGTTTGTGTGCTCGGTCTTACTTCTTTGGTTCAAATGCCCGTGGATATGTTTCCCCCTATCGAGATTCCGGTGGTGCTGGTGGCTACGTTTTACAACGGCATGCCTCCCCAGCAAATTGAGGCCGACATTACCGACACGTTCGAGCGTTTTTTTACCCTCGGTAGCGGTATCGACCACATGGAATCACGGTCCATGGCGGGGGTCAGCCTGATCAAGATTTATTTTCAGCCCGGCACAGATGCCAACGCAGATGTAACTGAAATCTCAAATCTGGCCATGGCCGATCTGCGTCGCTTGCCCCAGGGCACTCTTCCGCCGGTAGTGATGAAGGTCGATGCTTCGAGTCTTCCGGTGTGCTTATTGACCGCGGAAGGTCAAGGGTTGAGCGAAACGCAGCTCCACGATTATATGCAGTTCTCCATTCGCAATCAGATCGCAAATGTTCCTGGTGCTACCGTTCCTCAACCTTACGGCGGACGTTATCGGCAAATCATGGTCAACGTGGATCCGCTGAAACTGCAGGCTCACGAACTCAGTCCCATGGACGTCGTCCGCGCCATCGATCAATCGAATCTAATTCTCCCCGCCGGTGACGTGCGCATCGGTCCTCTCGACTACAACATTTACACCAACGCACAGGTACCCGATGCTAGCGCGATCAATGGCATCCCCTTGAAAACCGAAGGCGAGAAGTCGGTGTTTGTATCCGATATCGGAAAAGCCACCGATAGTGCCTTTCTGCAATACAACATCGTACGCGTCAACGGTCAGAAATCCGTCTATGTCCCGATCCTAAAACAGGGCGGTGATACCAACACGATCGCCGTGGTGGACGGTATAAAAAAGGCTATCAAGACTCTTCGCGATATTCCCCCTCAACTCAAGACTCACGTCGTCTTCGACCAATCTCTTTTCGTCAAGGGCGCGATATCGACGGTGCTCCGCGAAGGTGGCATTGGCATCTTCCTTACAGCGATAATGATTTGGGTGTTTCTCGGAAGCTTTCGCGCCACGGCAGCCGTCTTTCTTTCTATTCCCTTGTCCGTGATGATCACTTTTTTCATTCTCCATACCGCAGATAAGAGCATTAACAGCATGGTGCTGAGCGGTCTCGCTTTAGCTTTCTCGCGTTTGATTGACGATTCGGTCGTGGTTCTCGAAAATGTTTACCGTCACATTGAATTGGGAGAAGATCCAAAAACTGCCGCTGTGAACGGGGCCAATGAAGTCGCGCTCCCGGTTTTGGCCATCATGCTGGTTGCCGTCGTGGTTTTTTTTCCGGTTACTCTGCTGTTCGGCGTAAGTAAGTATCTGTTTTCGGCCTTGGCCCTCGCCGTCGTCCTCGCCCTGTTTGCGTCTTACTTCGATGCGGTAACCGTCGTCCCTCTTTTCTGCGCTTATTTTCTAAAGGCCGTTCATGGGCATGGGGAAGGCGCGGAAGCCGAAAAGCAATCCTGGAGTGATCGATTCCACAAAAAATTCAATGCCCGGTTCGAGCAAATGCTCAACTTTTACGAGCGTTGGGTTCGCCGCGCTCTGGACCGTCCGCGGCTCGTAGTCTGGGGTTTCGTCGGATTTTTTTTGCTCTGCTTTCTCTTGGTTCCTCTTATCGGAGTTGCGTTTTTCCCGCGTTCAGATGCTGGCCAATTCGTGATCAACGTAAAGGCGCCCACCGGGACTCGCATTGAAGTGACGGAAGGCTACGTCAAACAAGTTGAAGACATCGTCCACCAAGTCGTAAAGCCCGGAGATTTGAGCACGATCGTCTCGAACATCGGCGTGTTTCCCGATCTTTCCGCTTTATTCACTCCCAATTCCGGCATGCACACTGCCACTGTTCAAGTCGGTCTGACAGAAGATCATTCGGTAAACAGTCTCGTTTATATGGACGACGTTCGTGAGCGGATCGCAAAGCAGCTTCCTCAATTGCGTACTTACTTCCAGTCCGGCGGCCTCGTGGACGCAGTTCTAAACCAAGGCATGCCTGCACCGATAGACGTCCAGGTAAGCGGCATGGATTTAACCGTCGCTAACAACATCGCTCAAAACTTAGCGCGCGAAATTAAAGCGGTGCCCGGGGTTTCAGATGTTTACATCCCGCAAGACATGGACTATCCCGGGTTGCAATTGAATGTCAATCGCGAGCGCGCCAGCGAGCTCGGCCTTAGCCCCCAGGAGATCGTGGATAATGTGATTACCGCGCTCACTTCCGACGTCATGATCGCTCCCAGCTATTGGATTGATCCCAAAACCGGCAACAACTATTTCGTCAGCGTGCAGTATCCAGAAAACCAGGTCAAGTCGATTGAAGATCTTAAAGCCATGCCCTTGCGCGCTGCGAATCTGAAAATGCCGACCTACCTGAATCAGGTCGCCGACGTAACGCAGATCCAAACTCCCACCGAAGTCGACCACTATCAATTGCAGAGAACATTCGACGTGTACGTTGCACCTACCGGTGAGGATCTCGGCAGTCCGGCGAATGCGATTTCGAAAATTATCGCCAATACGAAATTGCCAGCCAACATACGCGTTAACGTCAGAGGTCTCGTGGTCACCATGGAATCTTCCTTCAAGAGTTTTGGCATAGGGCTTCTGCTAGCCGTGCTGCTGGTTTATCTGATACTTGTCGCCCAGTTTGCTTCTTTCATTGATCCATTTCTGATTGTCCTAGCGGTTCCCACCGGACTCGTCGGCGTGATTTTTACACTTGCATTTACCGGGACCACCCTCAACATTCAATCGCTCATGGGAATCGTCATGTTACAAGGCATGGTTGTGTCCAACAGCATTCTCATAGTTGATTTCGCAAACGTTCTTCGCTCACAGGGGCACTCGCTCGTTGAAGCTGTGGCGCATTCCTGTCGCATTCGCCTTCGTCCAATTCTGATGACTTCGCTGGCCACGGTCGTCGGTCTTCTGCCTATGGCCTTCAAACTCGAAACTGGGAGCGAAGCCTACGCTCCACTCGCGCGCGTAATCATTGGCGGATTGATTACTTCTATTATTCTCACCATCTTCGTCGTTCCCGCAGCGTACCTGCTGATTTATCAGAGACGCGCTGTCCCAAGTATGGCCGTTATGCCGGAGGAGGCTCACTAATGACCTCGCGTTTCTTATATTCCTTTTTTTTTCTTTTGGCCCTGTGTTCGATTCCGTGTCTCGCGCAAACGCCCACAAGTCTCACGCTGGCAGACGCCGAAAAAATTGCCATCCAGAATCATCCACAAATTCAAGCCGCGCAATACTCGGCGGATGCCGCTAAGGCGCAAGTCACCCAAGCTCGCTCGGCATACTATCCGCAGGCATTCGGAAGCCTAACCGGAGTTAAATCCGAGACAGACAGCCGGGTCGCTGCCGGTTCTTTGAGCAATTCGATCATTTACGACAGGTATTCGAACGGCATCACTGTAGGCCAGCTGGTCACCGACTTTGGACGCACGCACGAGTTCGTGAAGAGTGCCAGCCTACACGCGCAAGCGCAGGAAGAAAACGTCGTCACGTCGCGTGCAGACGTCTTGCTGGCAGTGGATCAAGCCTATTACGCGGTTCTGAAAGCGCAAGCTGTCTTGAAAGTGGCGCAGGAGACGGTCAAGGATCGCCAGCTCGTCTCCGATCAAATAACTGAGCTGGAGAAAAATAAATTAAAATCCGGGCTGGACGTAAGCTTCGCAAATGTGGATTTGGCCCAGGCGCAACTACTTCTCATCCAGGCACAAAATAATTTACAGGCTTCTTACGCGGACTTATCCGTTGCCCTGGGCTATTCCGATCAAAAAGACTTCATCCTCTCGGACGAGTCCGTGCCCGCCGCTCCGCCCGCGGACATCACGCAGCTAACTTCACAAGCCTTGCAAAACCGCCCGGAATTAATTGGTGGGCGATTGGGCGTCAGCTCGGCGCAAACTTATGCAACCGCGGAACGCGATCTTTGGTTTCCCACAATTTCAGCAGTCGGTGTGGCCGGACTGACGCCGGTGCGTGAGGAGCCTTTGGGAAGCCGTTATGCCGCGGCTGGCTTCAACGTCAATATTCCTATCTTCAATGGTCGCCAGTTTAATGCTTTGCACGCCGAAGCTAGCGCAGAAGCGCACGCACAAGAGCAATATCTTCGCGACTTGCAGAATCGCGTCACGCGTGACGTTCGCCGGGCCTGGCTCGACGCCAATTCAGCCTTTGAGCGTTTGTCCGTAACGCAGCAGCTCCTAAACCAGGCTACCCAAGCTCTCGATCTCGCCCGGCAGCGTTATAAACTCGGTCTCAGTTCCATCATCGAGTTAAGCCAGGCGCAATTGAATATGACGCAGGCGGAAATCACGCAAACCAGCGCCAAGTATGATTACGCGGCCGCGATTTCAGCCCTGAGGTTTCAAATCGGAGACATTCACTGACGGGAAGGTCCGATGTTTAAAGATGTAGCGTTTCTCGCCGGAACTATCGAAAAGGAAGGATCGATCTATCCTGCAACTTGACGTTCAGCGCCCGCTGAGATCATCGATGGTCGTATGCGTCTGAAAAATCGCACGCTGAAAAATCTTTCGCGGCAAGGATCGCAACGGTAGGCCGGAAATCGTAGTCTTCGCTTCAAGCTAAGCAAAGTTCCATCCTCCACACGCTCCCGGGAGATGTGCTCTAAGTCGAAATTCCCGCACTTCGGACAGTGCACAAATCGCTCAAAAGCTACCGCCACACGCCAGGCATAAAAGCGGTTATCGCAAGTGTGGCAGCGCCACGGCCGCAGACTAAATATGCTTAATGCGTAATCGAGGGCGCCGTCGCGGTGAGATCGAAAAACATTGGTGCTACGGCACTGCGGACAAATCATCGGGCCAGTTTGCTCCTGTTTTCGCTCGCAGGATACATAAAAGCTTCACGCGGAGCAAGGTTCTGGAAGTGGAGCTGTTCAGAAATTCCGTTCCGCGCCGCTGCCCGTGTAGAATGTTCTCTGAAAGGATCTTTGATGCCCGATTACACTGCCGCTCATGCGCGTGCCGGGATTGCTGCCAAGCTTCCCAAGCTGGAAACCTGGCCCAATCATTTTCCGCGTTACGAAATCACTATTCGATTCCCCGAGTACACTTCTGTTTGCCCGAAGACCGGCTTGCCCGACTACGGCACGATTACCATCCAATACGAGCCCAAAAAGCTCTGCCTGGAACTGAAGTCGATTAAAATGTATTTGCTCGCCTACCGTGATCTTGGAATTTTTTACGAAAATGCAGTGAACCGCATGTTGCGGGATTTCGTGGCTGCCGTGCATCCAGCGTGGTTTCGCGTGACCGGGGAATTCACGCCCCGCGGCGGTTTAACGACTACGGTGCAAGCTGACTGGCCTGCACCAGAAAGAAACAAGCGACCGCGCCGGGCATAGACTTCCGGCACAGCGTCAGCCATAATTCCGTGCCATGTGGAGCGGCCGGGGCCGCTCTGATGGAAGGAGGCTCGATGAGTTCGAATCCGAATACGCCCGTTGAAGTAACCCAAGTGAGCGAAGCGGGACTGCCGCGCTGGGTCACGCTGCTGTTCGTCGTCGCTTTCGCGCTGGTTGGTTACTTGCTCTACGCGGGATACGCGGCGCGTCAGAATTTCCACAAAGGTTTGGACGACGCCGACCGCAAGACCCAAGCGCTGGCCGCCCAAATCGATAAGACGAATTCGCGCGTGGCCGACTTGAAGGGCCAGCTCGATGTAACTTCGCAAAAACTCGGATTGACTCAAGATGAACTCGCGCGCGCTCGCAGTCTCGCGCAATCAATCAAGAAGGATCAGCAGAAGAGCGACGCAGAACTTCATCAGCAAATCGGTGCGGTGCAAGCTGACACTTCCACAAAATTTGGGCAGGTAGCTACCGAACTGAGTGGAACCAAGACCGAGGTGGATGCAACCAAGGCAGACCTGGAAAGCACCAAAAGCAAGCTGCAGAGCACCATTGGCGATTTAGGCGTGCAAAGCGGTTTGATCGCGCGTAATCATGACGAAGTGGAAGAGCTCAAGCGCCTCGGTGAGCGCGATATCTTTGAATTCAGCCTCAATAAAAATTCCAAGGGACCCGAGCACGTTGGGCCCATCCAGGTACTCCTCCGCAAGGTTGATACCAAGCGTTTCAAGTACACGCTTAATGTCGTGGCTGACGACAAGAGCATCGAGAAGAAAGACAAGACCGTTGGTGAACCTATTCAGTTTTACGTTCGCGGCGCTCGCGCCCCTTACGAAATCGTTGTGTTCGATCTATCTAAGGATCAAGCCAAGGGATATTTGAGCACTCCCAAGTCAGCGCGATCTGCTCCACCGGCCGCCACGCCAGCAGGCTCGTCTTCCAGTGCGCCGCCGGGGAAATAAGATCGACAATCGATAAGTTGTCGCCGTGCTTCGCCGTAATCTACGCAAAATGGGGGATATTCGCGTGAATGCGAAACGATTCAGTTTTATTGGAAGGTGGCGTGCCCCTCTAGCGCGTCTCTGTGACTATTCGATTGGCCGTGCATTCGCTGGCGTGTTTCTTCTTTGCTTTTTTGCCGTAAGTCCGCTATTCGCGCAAACTCCTGCCCTTTCCGAGTGGTTGCCCCAGAGCACTCTGTTTTATATGCAATGGCGCGGCAAATCATTTCTCGGAGACGCCGATAAGAAAAATCATGTTCTTCAGCTCCTCGAAGATCCCGATTTCGAACCAGTTCGTCAGGCGCTAGCAAAAAACTTTCTTCAGTGGGAGCAAAAGAACAGTTCCACCGCGCCCGCTTTGAAACTGGCCGACCTCATTTCGTTACTGGATAACCCTGCGGCGTTCGGCTTCATAGCAAGTCCGCAAGCTTCGGGTGTAGGCCCCGGTAACCCATCGCACCTGGCCAGCCTGTTTTTCGTGTACGACGCCACTGGAAAATCCGATCTAGTCCTGAAGCTGAAAGTTTTGGCGCAAGCAAGCAGCAAAACCAAGCCGGCAATTTCCACATATGTTTTCGGCGGCAGCACCATCGAAGTCAGAACCGAAAATCCGAACGACGCTTCGAACCCAAACACCACCTACAGCACGCGCGCTGGAAATTATTTTCTGGCCACGACCCAGAAAGATGCCATCGAGGATCTGGTGACTCGCTTCGGTTCCTCCGCGAAACCAAACTCATCGGTCATGGACCTGCCGGAATATCAGGCCATCCGTCCTTACATCGGAAAAGATGCAGCCGTGGAATATTTTGTCCACCTGCCCGATCCGGATAAATGGATCCCAGCGGACCAGAAAGATCAGCCGATGGCGAAGTTCATCCGCAGCGTGCACCTGGAGAAAATTCATGTGGCTGGCGGAGGCATCAGCTTCGCCGGGGACGCAACGCGCGCTCACGGCGCGATCCTCGGAGACACTTCCGCCGGAAGCTTCTTCGATATCGCCGGAGCAAGCACCACGACATTCCAGACCCAACCAATTGTCGGGGCCGGCCCGTATTTCAGTATTTCCAAATTTGACTTTGGTGCGCTATATCAAACGATTCGCACAGGTGCGGTTGCAGCTATGACTCCGCAGCAATCGGCGGGACTGCTCGGCGCCGAAGCCATGGCCCAAGGATTCCTTGGGATGTCCATTTCCGATGCGCTGCAGCTTTTTACCGGAGAGTTTGGCGATCGCATTTCGTTCGCGGAAGATGGCGAATCGCAACAACTCTATTCGTTCACCATTCAGAAGCCGCAGGATGTGCTACGGCTCCTGCGGGCCGCTTTTGCGAAAATGATCGCGGCAGAGGACACTTCGGGGGACACCACTTATTTGGATTTTTCCTATCCCTTTAAGGATCCCGAAACTGGTCAACAGCGCCGTAGTCTTTATTATGTCGCGGTAACTCCGCAATTCATCATCATGGGGCCGCGGAAAGCAATGGTTCGTGACGCGGTGGCGCGAATTAGCGGCAAAACGTCTGGCGGGACATCTTCAGCAAATTCTGTTGTTACCGATCCCGAATTCGTCCGCTTGCGATCGCTGCTTCCGGAAAAGCTCTCCGGTATCGGGGGCTCCGACCTAACGAGGATTCCGTGGGATAAAATTATTGCTCGTTTTATCGAGCAGATGGAATCGGCCAAACAATCGAACCAGAACAATCCTCCCAGCGCGGAATTGCTGCGCCTCATAAAACCCGGATTAGTCAATCGCCATCTGAAAGCAAGTGCGAATGGATGGTGGAAAGATTCGGGCGGAATTTACTTTGATTATTATCTTCAGTAGCCGGTCTTCCGGGCCGCAGAACACTCAACGACGGGGAAATTGAATGCGCCGCCACGCATTTCTGATCGTTTTCATCTTCGCCGCCTTTATCTTCGCTCTGCAGGCCTCGTCGCCGGGCCAATCGCCCGCACCGGCTGTACAAGAAAATACCGCTCCAGCTCGGTTCGCCTATGGCGGCAATGCCGCGCAGAACCCCGCCGCATTTATTGGCAATCTTATTTTTCTGCCCGTTAGAATTGATCAGGGCAAACCCTTGCTTTTCGAATTGGATTCTAGCGCTACCACGACATCGGTTGACCCAAGCTCCGCGCCCAATGCATCAGCTTCTGCGAACGCCGGAGCCGCCGTACCAAATTGTGTCCTCGCTCTTCCGGGTGTGGAGCTGCCCATGCGCGTGCTTTCTGTAGTCGGCAAAAAAGATTTCGGCTTGCAGATGGGCATACCGTATTACGGAACTCTCGGGGCAGATTTTTTCAACCGTCTGGTAGTGGTGGTCAATTATCTTCGGCAGACCGTTCAGCTATACGATCCCGCAACTTTCACGTATTCCGGTCCGGGCAAAACTTTCCCGCTAACGTTTGCCGGCGCCACACCGCTGATTCGGGCAAAGTTCGAACTTTCTGGCCATAAATCGTTGGAAGCCAATTTTGAAGTGAATACCGCGCTCGATGCCGCTATCGTGTTTTCCAGTGCCTACACCGAAGCTCACCGTTTTTCGTCAGTACATTTCAAAACTGTTGTCCACTCGTATCCGGATCTCGATGGCGGCGCAAAAATCTTTCTGGGCCGCTTGAAGATATTTCAGCTCGGCCCCTACGTGGTGGAGGAACCGGTAGCGGCCTTTTCTCAAGCGAGCCCAGCCAAGGGTAGTGACCCAGATCTTGCGGGTACCATTGGCGCTGGGTTCCTTCGACGGTTTACGGTGGTTTTTGATCTTCCACATCAACGCATGATTCTCGATCCAAATTTGGACTTCAATAAATTTGCAGAAGAAGACATGAGCGGTTTGTCCATTGTCGCAAAAGGCACAAACCTCAGGACCTTCGAAATCGTGCGCGTTCAGCTTGGCAGTCCTGGCGCTGCGGCGGGAATCCACGAGGGTGACATCATCGCTGGAATCGATGGAGAGCCGGCCGCCGACATCACGCTGAGTGCTGTGCGCGATCTGTTTCGCCAAGTTGGCCATAAATACAAACTTGCTATCGAGCGAAACGGGGAAACTCAGGAAGTGGTAATTGAAATGAAGCGCTTGGTCTAACCTGCAGAATTCAAATTCTTAATTTTTAATCGTCTCGTGGGTTTGTCGTTAGTGGAATTTCCGCATGGCATGGGCTATCGCGTGTAACCGGGAATCTACCTTGCCAAATACGCTTCCGGGTCCAAATTTTCCGCCAGATTTCCGCTTGCCCGCATCCACGCCTGTAAGTATTTCGATGCCTTGCTCGACAGTTCCCACCGGATAGATATGAAACTGTCCCTTGGACACAGCTTCGATTACCTCGTCACGCAACATTAAATCGTCCACATTCTCCGCCGGAATGAGCACTCCTTGTTTTCCAGTCAAACCTTTCAATTTGCAGACATCGTAAAATCCTTCGATTTTTTGATTCACGCCTCCGATTGGTTGAATGTCGCCATGTTGATTTACCGAGCCGGTCACGGCCAGCTCCTGTCTAATCGGAAGTTCCGCCAGCGCAGACAGCAAAGCATAAACCTCAGCCGAACTCGCGCTGTCCCCATCTACACCTGAATAAGATTGCTCGAAGCAAAGGCTCGCAGAAAGCGACAGCGGTTTATCCTGCGCGAACGTGCGCCGCAGATAGCCGGAGATAATCTGCACGCCCTTATCGTGGAAGCGACCGCTCAAGTTCGACTCGCGCTCGATGTTGACAATCCCCGCTTTACCGAGCGATGCCGTGGCAGTAATGCGTACAGGTTTGCCAAACGGATAACCGCCGATTTCGATCACGCTCAATCCATTCACCTGTCCCACGCGAGTTCCTGTTGTATCGATAAACAGCAAATTCTGGTCGATCATTTCGCGAATTTTCGTTTCGGTCAGATTATGCCGCTCCACTTTGGCGTCCAACGCTTTGCGCACATGTTCCGCGGTAACCACCGACTGCTTTTCATTTCGCGCCACATAACAAGCCTCGCGAGCTAAGTCCGCGAGGTCGAAAAAGCGCGCGGTGATTTTTCCTCTGCGGCCCGCCAGCCGAACGCCGTGCTCCAGAATCGACGCAAAGGCGGTGCGGTCGAACGGGTAAAGGCCTTCATCATTGCAAATCTTGCGCAGCCGCCCGGCATACTCGCGAATGATTTCATCGCTCCAGGCCATTTCTTCGTCGAATTCCACGCGCACTTTGAAAATCTTGCGGAAGTCTTCTTCGAAATCGTAAAGCAGCTCGTACATATCGCGGTCGCCGATCAAAATGATCTTCACATGTATGTCGATCGGCTCCGGCTTCAGCGCGGCCGTGCTGAAGGGAAAAAATACGTCCACTGGCTGGATCTCAAGTTTTCCATGATTGAGCGTTCGCTTCAGAGTGCGCCAGACGCCCGTCTCCGTGAGCGCATCCAACGCGTACATCACTAGATAACCGCCGTCCGCTCGCAGCAACGAACCGCCCCGCAAGTCCATGAAGTCCGAACTCCATCCGCCACGAGTATCGTAGCTACGATGAATGGTTCCAAACAGATTTGCGTAAGTCGGGATGGTCTCGAAAACTACCGGACATTTCTCGCTTTCGCCGTGCGCCAGAATCACATTTACGCCATACACGCGAAATGGGTCGCGGTCCGTGCGTTCCACGCGTGCCCCACCGCCGCCCTCCGAGGGAGGTTGCTCTTCCTCACCTTCGCGCTCCTTGAAGGGTTCGAGATTATCCAGAATGTGATGGCGCACCTCCTCCAGATACTCGGAAATCTGGGTACTCGGATATTTCTCCTTCAGCTCCTCGATCACGCCATCAACCAGGACTGACGCGGCTTCTTGTTCCAGATAACTCATTTCGCTTGCCAGTTCGCGCGAAAGCGAAAGCGTTTTGCGATAGACCACCGTGAACTCTTGGCGGAACTGGTCGTACTTGCGCTCCAGTTCTTCGGCGGCCGGGCTCTCGAGCTTTCCATCCTGCACTAGCTTGGGGATTTCCTCGATGGGCACCATGGCGCCTTCGATCACTGGAAAAATCTCTGGCAGCGCAACAGCGCCGACCTGCATGCGTCCCAGAGCAAACTGCTCCCGCGCGATACGGCGAGTGAAATCGTCCATCAACTCTTTTTCACGCAAAGTAAAACGCTCCACAATGCGCGTTTTCTGACGCTGGAACGGTTCGCCCTCGAACACCTGTGGAATGCGGCGCCGCAAAAAATCGATGCCGGTTTCCACTTCCTTCTTGAATGCGTTTGCTTGTCCCCGAGTTAAGGTCAGCAGGCGTGGACGATCGTTGTTTTTGAAATTGTTTACGTAGCAGCGGTCCGGAGCGATCTCGCTTTTGGGATGCATGTCCTCAATTAAGCGCACAATCATTCCGCCGCGGCTAGTGCCGGAAAGCCCACAGACAAAAAGATTGTAACCCGGCGCGGTGAGCTCCACGCCCATACGCAGGGCGCGCAACGCGCGGTTCTGCCCGGTATCCCCGCTGGAGGGCTCTACTTCCACCGTGGTCTCAAACGGAATTCGCGCGGGATCGCAATGCCATCGCAATTTTTCCGGCGGCAAACTCGCGTGTTTTGGATTGGAATTTTTCTTCATCCCGTTTCCGAAGGCCGCTACTCTAACACGCCGTCTAATTTGTTCCCACCCGGTTTGGGCTTCGTGTTTCTAACAACAGCGCCCGGCGCGTAGAGGTCCAGCATACTAGCCCCCGCCGCAACCACAATCGGCCCGAGCACCACTCCGAGCATTCCAAAGACGCTGATCCCGCCCAGAACGCTGATAAACACCACCAAGCCGCCCATCTGCGCGCGGCCGCTGATCATCCATGGACGAATAATGTTGTCGACCAGTCCTACGATCACGCCGCAAAAAATCATCAGAACGATTCCCATTCCAATATGTCCGTTGGCCATCAAGCTGATCGCCGCTGGCACCCATATCAGAGCCGAGCCGACCACCGGGACCAGGGAGAAAAACCCCATCATCACGCCCCAGAAAATCGGAGCGTGAATTCCGGTTAATCCAAAGGCCAGTCCACCCAATACGCCGTGCGCGACCGCCGCAACCAAGCTGGAGGTAACGCTCGCAAAAATTAATTCTCGCGCGTCGTCAATCATCCGATCGCGATGGGCTTTCTCGAATGGAAGTACCTGGCGCAAACGCGCCACGATCGCGTCGCCGTCGCGAAAGAAATAGAACATCGATAGAATGATGACGGTCAGATCGAATAAAAACACCGCCGTGTTGCGCAAAACCGTTCCCACGCGCGTAGCAAGATACGCAGCGCCCGCATCCGCATAACGATGGATTACCGTGGTCAGATCGCTTGGGTTCGCGTCTGGAAACTTCTCTTGAATGCGGAGCCACAAATCGTTCACCCAGGCAAAATGTCCACTCTGAATTTGCTGTTGCACTACTTGAATGGCTTCCACGCCTTGCCGTATAAACGCGCCGGTAACAAGTATCGTGGGTACGATGATAATTAATGTCACGCCTAACGTGCTCACCGTAGCGGCCATCATGCGCCCCCACTTCCGAGCCAGGCGTGCATAAACCGGATACGCCACCACTGCCATCACCATGGCCCAGGCGAGGGGAGCTAGAAACGGCTGAAAGACCAGATACACCAGGTAGGCGAGTATGATCAGAATTCCGTAAAACAGTGCCGTTCCCAGTCGCTTCTGAGTTGTGCTCAGTTCCACTGTCACTTGCGCCTCGCTACACGCAATTGCAAACAGACTGATAGTGTCAAACGGCTTATTTGTCAACTCTAGCACCGCCTGCGCTCGAGCCTTTGTCTGTTATGACGCTTTTTCTCAGTGTGCATACCTTAATTGTCCTTAAGACTTGCGTCCCGCTCCCCAATTTTATTGCCCAGGATGTATAATCCAGTTAGCTTTTCTCGGTATTGTGATGCCAGATCCCGCTTGCCAGCACAAACGCACCCAGCTCATCGCTAAAGATGACGACACGCAGTATGTCGAGTGCCTCGATTGCGGAGAAATCTTCGAAGTTGGCGAACTGAATGACGGCTTGGGCTCCGGCGAATCTCTCTCCGACGCCTGATTTCCACATCGCTTTCCTCGCACACCGCAAAAAACATCGCCTTTCTTGTTGGCGGTTTCAGGGAGTAGAATGCCGGCAATACATCCTTTTGCAGAAGTTGTAGGAGGCTCCCATGGGAAAAACTTTGCGTGTTTTGTCGATGTTGCTCTTAGCAGTCGTGTCTGCCTCCGCGCAAGAGTCGAAACCCGCTGCTCCCGCCGCTGAATACAAAATTCCGCCGGAAGCGGCAAAAATGGCCAATCCTGTAAAACCCACCGCTGCCTCAATCGCCCAAGGTAAAAAGATGTATGAGATCGATTGTGAGATGTGCCATGGAAAAGACGGCGATGGTAAGGGCGACCTCGCTGCAGATATGAAGGCTAAGCTTGCCGATTACCACGACCCCGCGGCGCTGAAAGATCACACGGATGGCGAGCTTTTCTACATCATCAAGAACGGCAAAGGCGAAATGCCTTCAGAAGGTGATCGCGCGAAGCCTGACGCAATCTGGAATCTGGTGAATTACATTCGCTCGCTCGCCAAAAAAGAACCGTCCACCAAATAAAGGTATTGCCCATCGCAATTCTCGTTATCAGCGGATATTAAGCTTCTCAATGATATGAGTTACTTCGTTGGCGGGAACGTCGTAAAGAGCGTGTTCGTCTTCCTGCTCCAGCCTTCCTCGCAGATATTCAGCCGCAATGTAACTCGCTTCACGGTCGGAAAGGTTTCTTCCCACGCGCGCCCGGAATTCCACGAAACCCGGATGCGCCAGTCCCAGCACCACGCCACGGCCATCCACTAAAAATTTACAATCCATCGTGTCTGCATGCCGCGTCGCGATTCCGTTCCAGCAGTGTGAAAACCGGCACTTATAGACGTAGTCCGTCACTTTCGAAGGCACCTCAAACGCGCCGATGAAGTCGCTCATCGCGCCAGCATTTGGGATAGTGGGATCGGAAGTTTTCGCCATGTCGAATTTTCTGAGCGCTTACTTTCGCGCCCCAACGGCTACTTGTTGCCCGGACGCTTGGTAGCTCCGGATGGCGGTTGCCACACCTGCTCCGGCCGGCAGGCGGCGTCCTTGATCTAGCAGCACTTTTTCCAACGCCGCTAGAAATAGCAGCACATTCGTATTCTGCGAAGAATAACCCATCAGCCCGATACGCCAGATTTGTCCCTTGGTCTTGCCGATGCCACCGGCAATCTCTATGTTGAATTCATCCAGAAGTTGCTGCCGCACCTTTCTATCTTCCAGCTCAGCAGGAATTTTCACTGCCGTGACGGTAACCAGCCGGTCAGCAGGATCGGAGACGAACAGTTCAAGTCCCATCGCTTCGATACCGGCAACCAGCGCCTGCTGATTCCGCTGATGGCGATCCCACCGGGCTTCCAACCCTTCCTCCAGAACGATGCGCAAGGCTTCTCGCAGGCCGTAGATTAACGACACCGGTGGCGTGTGATGATAATTACGCTCCGTGCCCCACATGGTCATAATTGGAGTGATATCGAAATACCAGCTTTCCACTTTTTTCTTGCGCGCGCGTATAACGTCTTCCACCCGGCTGTTAATAGTGATGGGGGCCATGCCCGGAGGCGCGCTGATGGCCTTTTGCGTGCCACTGAAACAAATGTCAATCCGTTCGCGATCCACGTTCAGCGGGATGCCCGCTAGCGACGCTACCGTATCCACGATCAGCAAGGCGCCGAGCTCATCGGCAACCTTGCGATAATTTTCCAGCCGTTGGACCACTCCGGTTGAAGTTTCACCGTGCGCCAAACCGACAAACTTGATCTTTTTCCCTTTGCCCGCACGCCGAATATCCTCAGGATCAACAGTGCGGCCCAACGGCGCTTCCACACGAATAACTTTCGCCGGACTACGTTCCGCGATCACCGCCATGCGCTCGGAAAACATTCCATTCGCACAAACGATGCACTCATCGCCCTCTTCCAGAGGATTCAGCACAGCGGCTTCAATCCCCCCCGAGCCCGATGCGGAGACAGGATACGTAATCCGGTTCTCGGTTTGGAACACGCGCCGAAGCAAAACCTGCACGTCGTTCATCATTTCCAAAAACCACGGATCCAGATGCCCAACCAGAGGCGCGGACATCGCCCGGTAAACTCGCGGGTCCATGCAAGAAGGCCCCGGAGTCATCATCACTCGCGTCGGTGGGATTAGTTCGCCAATAATTTCTTTCATATTTTTCTTCCTCGCAGCCTTGAGATAGTTCGCCTGCTTTAAAAATCACGCAGGATCGTGGCAGATATCCAGCGGAAAACGCCCTGTCTGAGGCAGATAGTCTCCCTAAAATGGCAGCCTGTGGTCAACCTCCAATATGGCGCCAGATTGGAACAAATCGCGCTCCCAAACTTGGCGGAAAAGAGTACTCCCTAGTCGCCATGCCGGATGGCCAGTTAACTGATTGGAACAAGTAGGGGTTAGCAGTTTCGCAACTCTTTTCTCGTCGAGTTGAATGGCCTATACCCGTGTGCTAAATTTCCAAGTTAGCCCTTATAAACATGATAGACCAAAAAACAGTCGTGTCGGATAAGCCTAAAATCTCGCGGGTAGAGGTTTATTGGCACACCGTCACTTACAAAACCATGGCGATGTACGCCTTGCTGATTATTGGCGCGATCTTCGCCGGAGCCTATTTTGCTTTCCCCGACCTTTCGGGCAAACTTGTAAAGCGTCTTGGCGCGGCTGTATCCGCGCATGATGCCGGCGTAGCCACCATCACTGCGAGGCAAGCGCGCTTCGTAAACCTGGATGGAAAAGTACAGGTGAAAAAAGTGAATTCCGTAGAGTGGCAGAGCGCGGACTACCAGATTACCCTCGACAAAGGCGACTTGATCCAGACCGGCCCAGAAGGCGTCGCTCGCATGGCCTTTGCCGACGGCACCACATACACCGTGAAGGGCGATACTCTCGTTACCGTGGAAGAAAACATCGTGGAGCAAGATCACGCCTCGCAAGTAGGCGTGCACATCAGTTCTGGACAAGTGGACCTCGCTACCGGCGCATGGGAAGTTCCCGGTTCGAAAGCTGAAGTTTCTTTCGAAAACGCTGTGGCCTCGCTGCGCGCGAATAGCCGCGCTGCTGTCAGTAGCGACCCCACTACGAAGCAGCAGCAAATCACTATCACCTCAGGAACTGCGGAATTGAATCGTGGCGGCGAGCACCTCGATATCGGCCAGTTTCAACGTGTGACGTTCCCAACCGGCGGAGCCATCACGAAAACCGATGTACTTGCCCCTCCCGAATTGAACACGCCGCTGAACCTGCAAGCCATCACCGTATCGAATCCGAAACATGATCCGGTCCATTTCTCCTGGAAGCCGGTGACGACAGCAAAATCCTATGAATTTCAGGCCAGCACCACCGCAATGTTCAGCAAGATTATTATGGCCAAGAAAACAACCTCGGAAGGTGTGGACATCGTCGGAATGGATCCCGGCGATTATTATTGGCGAGTTCGCGCGATCGACGCGAAAAATGCCACCAGCGATCAAAGCGAGCCCTACAAATTCACGCTGGTGATACAAGGTAAAGAGCAGGAAATGCTGCTCGAGGTGGATAATACGGTATTGCAAGGAAACGTCGTCGAGATCATCGGACGCACCGAGCCGGGAGCAGCTCTGATTATCAACGGTGAGCCGGTCGCCAGCATTCAAGCGGATGGGCAATTCCGCCACTTTCTGCCGCCCATGCCGAAAGGTTCTTACGAAGTTATCATCACCGGCCAAAATCGCCGGGGTGGTACAGCAACCAAGCGCGTGCAAGTTGTGATCCCGTAACTTAAAAGTGCGCTAGCAAGTTTAGAAGTCCGCCAAGCACTCGCCGCCGCGGCGCGCAGGCCGAACTCAGGGGGAACGCAAGACGTGACGAAAAACGGCTACAACATGCGGTCGGTCTTCAGTCTTTTTTCATCCGACCTGGCCATTGATCTCGGAACCGCCAACACACTCGTTTTTGCGCGCGGAAAGGGAATTGTCGTAAATGAGCCTTCCATCGTGGCCATCAACAAAAATAGTGGGGAAGTTGTCGCCGTCGGCCGCGAAGCCAAGGAAATGCTGGGAAGAACCCCCGGAAACGTCGTCGCCATCAAGCCCATGAAAGACGGTGTGATCGCTGACTTCAAAGTTACCGAAAAAATGCTGACGTATTTTATTCAGAAGGCTCACAACCGCCGCGTCCTAGTGCATCCCAGAATCGTTATCGGCGTTCCCAGCGAAATCACTCCGGTGGAAAAACGAGCAGTGCAAGACTCCGCCTATCGCGCGCGCGCCAGCGAAGTGTATCTAGTCGAACAAGCCATGGCCGCCGCCATCGGTGCGGGCCTGCCGATTGAAGAGCCTTCCGGAAACATGGTGGTCGATATCGGCGGCGGCACCACCGACATCGCCGTCATCTCCATGAGCGGCATCGTCTATTCGCGCTCCGTTCGCGTTGCTGGAAATGAAATGGACGAAGCGGTCATGCATTATTTGAAGCGCAAATACAACCTGCTTGTCGGCGAACGCACCGCGGAACAAATCAAAATTGAAATCGGCTCTGCCTATCCGTTGGAAAAGCCACTGACTCTGGAAGTAAAGGGCCGCAACTTGATCGAAGGCGTGCCGCGCACCGTCACCATAGACGACAGCGAAATTCGCGAAGCCCTTTCCGAATGTATCTCCACGATTTTGAACGCTATTCGTGTGGCTCTGGAACGTACGCCGCCCGAGCTTTCCGCCGACATCAGTGACCGCGGCATCGTGCTCACCGGCGGCGGCGCGCTGATTAAAAATCTCGACAAGCGCATCCGCGAAGAAACTGGCCTGCCAGTTTCCATCGCCGACGACCCGCTAGCGTCCGTCGTGCTCGGAACCGGAAAAATGCTCAGCGATTTCCGTCTGTTGCGCCTGGTCTCGATTGACTGACGAATTTGCGATCTAAGATCAAAAAGTCATGAATTTGGACTAGCAGGCCCAGGAATTAGAAAAGTTGTCATCCCGATCGAGGGATCTGCTCTTTGTATCCGCGCCGAACACTCAGGATGCGCGGCTTAAACTAAGGCCATCTAGCGAATTTCTTAACTGGTTCTAAAGTTATGATCGACACTTTTTCTCGTCATCGTCCGCTGGCCCTCCTCGCAACTGTCGTTCTTGCGCAAGTGCTCCTTCTCGCTTTCCAAATCAAACGCGAGAACAACGTGCGCCTTATCCGCTATTGGGCCGTTGAATTGATGACGCCCCTGGAGCGCGCAGGCACCTGGACTTTTTCTCATGTTGGCGGAATCTGGAGCGGCTACGTCGGCCTGCGCAACACGCGCGCTGACAATGAACGCCTGCGCAACGATGTGAACACTTTGCGCCTCAGAAATCGCGAGCTGGAAAGCGAGTCCGCGGAAGCCCATCGCCTTGCGACTCTCCTGAATTTTAAAGACGCGCACACGGAAGCGCCCATGCTTGCCGCACAAGTGATTGGCGCAAGCGCCGACCCCACCTCACATACGCTTTTCATCAACCGGGGCGAACGGGATCATGTGCGTAGAAATATGGGTGTCATCACTCCCGACGGTGTCGTTGGAAAAATCGTGGAGGTTTTTCCCTCCACCGCCCAGGTTCTCTTGATCAACGACAAAGACAGCGGCGTCGGTGCTCTCTTCGCCGCATCGCGCACGCACGGCGTGGTGAAAGGCAGTGGAGATCCGCAGCCGCACATGGAATACGTGATCAACGAAGAGAAACTCCAGTCCGGAGACGCTATCGTCACCTCCGGCGAAGATCGTATCTTCCCCAAGGATTTGCTGATTGGCGCCGTGGACGCGACTAAACCCGGCAACCCATTCCAAGTAATTTCCGTGCGGCCCGCCGCGCGTCTAGACCGTCTTGAAGACGTCATCGTGCTGCTCTCGCAGCAGGAACTCCTGCCCAAGAAGACTGAAGAAGCATCCGAAACCAGCAACGTGACGACCGCGCAATCTAGCGCGCAACCGGGCACTCCGGCAACGGCGTCAAAAACCTCGGGAGTTGTAACCGATCCAAACAAATTTAAACCTGCTGCCGCCGCTCCCATTCAGGCTGCCGCGCCCCTGAACAAAACTCCGGCGTCGAAACCGCCCGTCCCTCAACGATAATGTCCTACATGCTCAATGTCGGAGCGCACTCGGAACCAAATGTTGAGGTTCACAAATTTTACAGCGGCACCATCATCGGCACGGTCTTGCTCGCTCTGGTGTTTCAGGCCTTCCTGCATAAATACGGACGCTGGTCCGAGCTGATCGATCTTCCCCTACTCGTCACCATTTATTTTGGAGTGAGCCGACGCAATCCTGTATCAGGGTTATTTCTGGGAGGGGCCATCGGGATTCTGCAGGACGCTCTGAGCCACGACAATCCTATCGGCATGTATGGGATTGCAAAAACAATTGTGGGCTATCTTGCTTCATCGGTGGGCGCCAGGATCGATACCGAAAATCCGATAGGCCGTTTTGGCCTGATCTTCTTATTCTTCCACTTTCATCAAGCGATTCTAGCGGTGACTCAGCGCGTTCTGTTAAACCACTCCGCGCCGTTCTTTACCTTGCACCTCTTCATCGATTCTCTGGTCACCGCAGCGTTCGGCGTTGTTCTTTTCGCTCTCCTCGACCGGCTACGCCGCAACTCCTAGCTTAGAAACTTTCTTCGATCACTTCATTCCGATCGCAAAGCTTCCATCACGTCGATGCGCGCAGCTCGGGCGGCCGGAAGAAACGATGCCCTGCGGATAGAAGAACCGCCGCTGACACAATCACAGGGGCAATACCGGGCATCCGCACATTCACAATATAGCTGCTTGCGAGCCGAGCGACTGTTTGTTGGTCAGAACCGATTAGACTTGATGGAGATTGATAAGGTTTGCAGAAAAGTCTGTCTTCAACGGCTGATGCTTGCTGCACTGCCTACCCAGGGACAGATACAGATCGCTCAGCCGACTCTAGCTCGTCCTGCCGTTCGGTCGTGTAGCAGATTCTCATCGCGGGAATAATAGGAAGTTAGAAACTCCAATACAAGGGTGCGAGGGGGTGGACGTCTATCCCGGGACACAGTGGACTGTGGCGTTGATAGTCGGCAATCCTGCCGCGATACCCAAAAGGCACAAACCGGATAAACTACGGCTGAATCTGTCGATTTTCGAGCGCCGGACGTTGCTCTTTAAGCGTGAAGCCACTGGTGCTCGCTTTCATCATCCGCGCTACCAGATTCAGAATGCAGGTCGCAGCTTCCTGCGGATCCAAGCCTCGTGCGTGGATGTTTGAAATTAGGTTTCGGTTAGCGTCTGTGTGGGAAGCGCTGGGACGGTAGGCCATATAGGCTGACAAACTTTCCGCTGTGCTCAGGCCTGGACGTTCGCCGATGAGCAGCACGACGACACGCGGTTTCAGCAAGTCTCCAATCTCGTTGAGAATCCCTACTCTGCAGCGATGGATTACAAGTGTTTCCCCGATTTTCCAGTGGCGCTCTTGGCCTCCCTCGCACAGCAATGGAAGTAACAGAGGAACTTGTGCCGCGACTGCGGGAACTGACAATCCGTCGCCAATGGCGATTTGCACATCGCTGTTAGCGTCGCAGCGACTTTGTATTTTGACTCGGGATTCAGCGTCGAAATGCCGGCCTAAATCCGGGCGCAACAAATATTCGTCTTTTGAACGCGCTTTTGTGCGGGCTTCTAACAGCCCCCAACGCTGCACAAACGCGTCATTGAAGATTTCTTCCAGACGCAGTTCGGCTCGTACAGCGTCTCGTGCAGCAGCATGAGCTTCTCGCAAATCCATCTGGGTACTCGTACGATAAGCGGCTCCCGCGCGGCCAACCAGCAAGCGCGCCGGTGTGCGCGCTCGAATCTTTCGCACGATTTCCGGCAGGTCAGAATTGTTCAATGCCAGATCCCGTTCGTTCGCCATCAATTGATCCCGTCTAAAGACGATTCCAGCCCTTGCATCAGTTGGCGGCGTGCTGAGGCGTCTAGTAAAACTGGATCGTCATCTCGATAGATTCCCGTGGCGTGAAGCCAAGCTAGGAATTCCGGAGCAGGTTTCAGGTTAAACAGCCTTCTGACCGCAAGTGCATCGTGATAACTGGTGGATTGATAATTCAGCATGACATCGTCGCCGCACGGAACGCCCATAAAATAATTGCAACCCGCCGCGCCCAGCAACAGTAAAAGGTTGTCGGCCGAATTCTGATCCGCCGCCGCGTGATTTGTGTAGCAGACGTCGCACCCCATGGGGAGGCCCAGGAGTTTGCCCATGAAGTGATCTTCAAGACCGGCACGAATGATCTGGCGTTCATCGTAAAGATATTCGGGACCGATAAATCCGACCACGCTGTTAACCAGAAACGGTTCAAACACGCGGGCGACACCGTATGCCCGAGCTTCCAGCGTCACTTGGTCTAGCCCGTGGTGAGCTTCGGCCGACAAAGCACTGCCTTGGCCCGTTTCGAAATACATCGCGTTTGAACCCTTCCAATCGACCTCACGGCTACGATGGTGCTCCAAAACTTGCTCGCGGCCCTCTCGCAACGTGGCCAGCGAAATGCCGAAGCTGCGATTGGCCGCGTCGGTTCCGGCAATCGATTGGAATAGCAGGTCCACTGGCGCTCCGCGTTCCATAGCCGCGAGTTGCGCGCTGATATGCGCAAGACAGCACGTTTGTGTAGGCGCTTTATGAGTTTGCACCAGACGCTCGAGCGCGTGGAGAATAGCGCCCACTTTTTCCACCGAATCTGATGCGGGATTCACTCCAATCACTGCGTCGCCGCATCCGTAAAGCAGCCCTTCGAATGCGGCCAGCAGAATTCCGCCGATATCATCGACGGGATGGTTTGGCTGCACGCGAATTCCAAGAACTCCGCGTTCGCCCATGGTATTTCGGCAACGCGTAACATTGCGGATTTTCGCTGCGGCTAGAACCAGGTCTTTGTTGCTCATGATCTTGGCCAGAGCCGCGGCAATTTCCGGGATGATCGCTCGTTGCAGTTCCTTCAGCGCAGTCTCGCTTGTGGCATCGTCAAGGATGAACTCGCGAAATTCACCAACGGTGAGGCTTTGAATCGAGTGAAAAGCTTTTTGGTCAAAGGTATCGAGGATTAAGCGACTTACTTCGTCCGTATCAGGATCGATCAGCGGCTGTTGCACAATCTCCGCGAGCGTTAGATCGGCGAGCTTGCGTTTGGCAGCGACCCGCTCACGCTCCGACCGCGCCGCTATGCCCGCCAATTGGTCGCCGGACTTCTCTTCATTGGCTTTGGCAAACAACTCGCGCAGATCGGAGAAAGTAAATCGCTCGGGCATAGATTGCCGGTGTATTGAATCACCGCGAATCGAAATTAGCATCAATTCCAGGCTAAGAGAAGTCGCGTCTCTCATGCGCAGTCTAACGCGAGCTAATCTTTCTTGCGAAAGATGGAGGTGATCGATTTGGTTTTCTTCACAACGCCGCCGACACTGGCAGTGATGTAAGGTTCATCAGTAGTGCCGGTGACATGTACTGGCACGCCGGATCCGCTGAATCCTGTGATAACACCGATGCCAACCTTGCTCATAGCATTCGCCGACGCAACTTTTACCAAAAGGTTAAAGTCGAGTTGATCGGTGGGCGAGACAGCTCCGCTACCAGTTAGTTCGCCCAGCCCTTCAATTACTGCTTCGATCTGGTCGGCTACCACGCCAGCGTCAGTCATCCGCACGTTCACCCGCAGCTTGTCGAAATGCGTCGTCAATCCAGTTTTCAAGCCGCTGAGCGCCGCAATCCCGTGAATTTTTGAGCTGATGTCGAAGCCCACCAAAGATGTGTTATCGAGCGCGATGGGGCCAGTAATGACGAGTGATTTTGTCGGTCCCGTGACAGCCAGGTTCATCGAGAGCGTGCCGCCCTTCAGCGTGGAACC
>Ga0070766_10000146_pt1 | contig 27594 bp, 28 predicted proteins | sample HubBroMetageWFT6_FD_69782 | JGI IMG/M metagenome (GOLD analysis project Ga0070766, IMG submission 69782) | Warmed and freeze-thawed soil microbial communities from the Hubbard Brook experimental Forest, New Hampshire - Hubbard Brook CCASE Soil... | ecosystem: Environmental > Terrestrial > Soil...
CCTACAGGATCGCGAGATGGCGTTTTGCACCGGCCGCTGTATGTGCCATCCGCAGCTGCGTCGCTCGTTCGAGGAAGGCGACGTGAGCGCGATGATCCGCCGGTTGTTTGAGGGCCGAGTGCGCTTCCACGACGGCGCCGGTGAGATCGCGCCGGGGGTCACCGTACATCACGTCGGCGGCCACACCGCCGGCCTGCAAGTCGTGCGGGTGAAGACCGCGCGCGGCTGGGTCGTGCTCGCGGCGGACGCCTCGCATTTTTATGCCAATTTCGAACAGATGCGGGCCTATCCGACGGTCTACAATGTCGGCGATATGCTGAAGGGCTTCGCGACGGTGAAGCGGCTGGCAAATTCGCCGCAGCACGTGATCCCCGGACACGACCCGCTGGTCTTGCAGCGCTACCCGGCGCCGCAGCCGGGCCTCGAAGGTATCGCGGTCAGGCTCGACGTCGCGCCGCGCGACTAGGTCAGCCGACCAATACGCCCGCGGCCTCCGCCAGCCGCACCAGTTCGTCCCGGCCCCGGAGCATCTCGTCGAGCGAGCCGAACGCGTTCATGTAATGGCCGCGAAAGCCTTTCCGCTCGATGCGGCGGAACATTTCGCCGAAATCGAGATCGCCCTTGCCAGGTGGCAGGTGCACCTCGTTGCCGTTGCGGAAGCAGTCGGCGAGCCGCACTTCCTCGACTCTACTCATATCGAGCGCATCGGCAAAACCGCTGATCCCCTCGGGCACGAGATGGGCGTGGTTAGCGGTGAAGGAGAGCCGGAAGGCGGGCGATTGGATGGCGTCGAAATAGTACCGCCATTCCTCGACCGTATGAGCGAGGTAATGCACCTCGGCCTCGACCGGCTCCTTGTTCAAGTTTTCCAATAGGATCAGCGCGCCCTTGCGCTCGGCATAGGCAACGACGCGCTTGAGCCGCTCGCGTCCTGCGGCCATCCGCTGATCGCGGTCCGAGGTGAAGTGAAACCCGGCATGCATGACGATCCACTCGGCGCCCAGGCGCCGCGCGGCATCGACATAGGCTTCGAGATAGCGCTCGACCGCGTCGCCAACATAGGGCGCGTACTCAGCGACGTTGACTGCGGACGACGTGTGCAACCCCAGATGGATGCCATGCCCCTCGCGGGCGGCGCGCAGGGCAGCGGCACGGGCATCGTCGATTGCGGTCAACGCGTTGTCACCGGTATCGAGCTGCATGTCGATGAACCGCACCCGGTTCGCCGCAGCCCAGGTGATCGCGTCTTCCAGCACCAGCTTGCGGCCGATATCGACGCCGATCCGATCGAAGAGGCTCATTGCCGACCAGCCCTCGCCTCTGCAGAGCTCACCCGTAGTGCTCGATATAGCTGCGGATGTACGTCTCCCAGGGGACCTCGCGGCCTCGGCTGAAGTATTTGGTCTTCTCGTCGGCCCAGACGACGCCGAGATCCTCGGCCACTTTCGGATGCACCGGGACCTGCGGATTGCGTAACAGCACATCGTAGCTTTCGGTCAGCGACACGGGCTCGGTCACTCCGACGCATTTCGCGACATATTGCATCAGCAGATTGAAGGCCTGCCAGTTCGGCCGCACCGTCGTGTGGAACACGCGCCGCTTCTGGAAATTGTCGAGAATGAATGCACCGATCGCGACGCCGAACTGCTTGTCGAGATTAGCGAGGCGCCGCACTTCGGTCTGGTGCAGCCGGCGGTAATTGACGATGCCCGGCCATTCGAGCGAGCGATAGGCGCGAAACCGCTCCGCCTTGCCAGGGATTTCTTTCCGCAACCGGCCGAGCAGGCCATCGAGATAGGGAAAGGTCAGGTTAGGCGCCTCGCGATCATGCGCCTCGCGGTCGCCCGGACCATTCCAGCTGTCAAACGGCCATAAAGAGGCGAAGCGCAGCGCCGGAAACCGGATTGTCTCGGCACCAGGTCGTACAGCCTCGCGTAGCGGAAACTCGTCCCACAGCCGGATGTCCTGCACGAGCAGGATGTCGCAGCGTTCAAGATCGCGTATGGCGAATTCGTGCAGGTTTTTTGGCAGCTGGACGAAATGATACTTGGCCTCGAAGCGCCGGTTAAGCGCCTCGATCCGGGCAAATCCCTGGCGCAGGGTTTCGGATTGGCAGTTGCCGATGATGACGATGCGGCGGCGGCCTGAGGGGTGCAAATGCGGCGCGGGCAGTTCCGGTGACGCCAGCTCGCCGTCGCCGATCTTGACGAGATCGACCGCGTCGATGCGGAGAGCCGCGTTGCCGAAGTGGTGGATTCTGATATCGAACGGCGCATCGGCGCCGGCTTCGATACCGTATTCGGTTGGGATCGAGAAATCGAGCGAAACAGCGTCGTTCTCGATCTCTTCGGCCGTGAAATCCCGGGTAGCCCGCGAAATGCCATTCGTTTCCGGTTGGCGCGCAAGCAGTCGCCAGCGATTGCCGCTTTGCCAGCGGCTATCTCCGAACACTTCGATGCCGATTACCGGTCGTCCCGGGACCCGCGGCGGACCCGAACAATAACGGAGCGTCAGCCGGTACTCGCCGCGCGGCAGACGCAGATATGGCCAGCCCCCATAGAGAAAGCACCCGGTCGGCGCGCGGCGGGACACGGTGACCCCACCATTGGCGCGTCTTCTGCCGAGCCAACTCTTGCTGAGCCGGCCTAGCAGCCGCCATCGCCGGGGCTCGGCAGGCGACAGCGTCTCTTCCGGCAGGCGTTCGAGCTCGACGGCTGTTATGTCGAGATCGGCGTTGCCGAGATGAAAAAAGCGAAACTCGAAGCGTCCCTCATTGTCTCCTTCGAGACTGTGTTCTGGCGACACCTCGAAGAGGAGAGTCCCGGTTCCGCCGGTGAGTTCAGCGACGGTGAAGTCGGCCCAGCCCTGCTGGAACCGGCTCAGCACGATGGCCTCGACCCCGAGCACCGGCTGCGCGGGCATGCGCGGCACGCCGGCGCGGCAACGGAAGCTCAGCCGGTACCACCCGGCCGGCAGATGCAGGTAAGGGCCGTAAAGGACGCATCCGCCCGGCTCGCGGCGGCGCACCCGAGTCGAGCCGTCCGAGAGTCGCTCACCGATGGCGGTGTTTTCGAGCCGGTCAAGCAGCGACCAATGCCTTGCCGTGCACTCGGCGGGTTCGGCGGCGGGCTCCGGCCGTGCGCCCGCCTCGCCGGCGAGATCCGCAGTCAACGACACCATCCCGGAAATCTCGTCGGCTCCATCAGCGGCGCGGAAACGGGCATGATCGCGGCAGATGGACGGAAACCGCCTCGCCGAATCAGCAACTTGACCCCTCTGGGGCGCGACTGTAGCGTCCGATCCACCACGATGGCAATAGGGCCGGTAGCTGTGCAGACGAGATACAACAAGCTGTAGTATTGCCGAGCCGCAGAGGCGTCCCGATAGCGATTGCCGAGGAGAATTGGTTTGGCGTCTGCCAATGTGACCGAATCCGATATTCAAGAGTGGTGCATCGCCTATCTGACCCGGACAGCGGACAATCCCGGCATCGCGATCGGCCCGGAAGCGCGGTTTACCGAACTGGGTCTTGATTCGGCGACATCGGCGTATTTCATCGTCGAGCTGGAGGAATGGCTCGGCACCGAGCTGGCGCCCGAGCTCGTCTTCGAATATCCCACGATCGCCGAACTCGCACGGCACGTCGCCAGCGGCCAAGGCGGAGCGGCCGATGCCGGCGGCGGCTGATCGCGACACCGCGAGCCTGGCCGACCTTCCTTCCCTAGCCGCTGTCCTGCGCCACCGCGCCGCTGAACAGCCAAACGACCGGGCCTACCTCGCGCTATCGGATCGCGGACGCGAAGACGCTGCGGTCACCTTCGCCGAGCTCGACCGACGCGCCTTCGCGTTGGCCCGCCGGCTGTCTGTGTGCGCCCGCCCAGGAGAACGCGCGCTGCTGCTGTTCCCGATGGGGATCGATTGTCTCGTCGCGTTCTTCGGCTGTCTCTATGCCGGAATCATTGCCGTTCCTATGATGGTGCCGCGGCGGCAGAGCGCGCGCGACGCCAGCAGCAGCATTCTGGCCGATTGCACGCCGCGCCTGGCGTTGACAACCGCGGAACTGGCCGAAGGCGCGCGCGGCGACCTTCTCGGCCGGTTTCGCGAAGGCGGCCTCGAACTTCTCGCCGTCGATGCTCCGGGAGGAGAGATGCCAGTCGGGCCTGACCTTCCCGAGCCGCGCCGCGACGATTTCGCTTTCCTGCAATACACCTCCGGCTCGACCTCGGCGCCAAAGGGCGTGATGGTCAACCACGGCAATTTGCTGGCCAATCTGGAGATGATCCGCGTCGCCTGCGGCAACACGCGGGCCTCGACCTATGTGAGCTGGGTTCCGCTCTATCACGACATGGGTCTGATCCTGAATGCACTCCAGGCACTCTACCTCGGCGCCCTGTGCGTTCTGCTGCCGCCGATGGCGTTCCTGCGGCGGCCTTACCTATGGCTGCGGGCGATCAGCGATTACCGGGCCGAGGTGGCCGGGGGGCCTAATTTCGGCTTCGATCTCTGCGTCGAGCGCCATCGTCCCGAGCAGCTCGACGGGCTCGACCTGTCGTGCTGGAAGCTTGCCTTTGTCGGCGCCGAGCCGGTGCGCGCCGCGACGATCGAGCGCTTTGCCGCGACCTTTCGCCCCTACAACTTCGACCCGCAGGCGATGTGGCCCGGCTACGGCATGGCCGAGGCGACCCTGCTGATCTCTGGCGGCCGGCGCCGCGCGGGCGCGGTCGTCCGTGACTTCAGCCGGGCCGGGCTGCTGACGAACGAGGCGCTGCCGCCGCGCGACCCGGCCGACGCTCAGGCGATCGTCGGTTGCGGCCGGGCGCTGGTCGGCGAAGAGGTCGCGATCGTCGATCCCGAGACAGGGGTGCGACTCGGCCACGGCCGAGTCGGCGAGATCTGGGTTGCCGGCGCCAACATCGCACAGGGCTATTGGCAGAATCCATCGGCCACCGAGGCGACGTTCGGCGCCCAGATTGCCGGCGAGGCGGATAGATGCTGGCTGCGCACCGGCGATCTGGGATTTCTCGACGCAACCGGCGAGCTGTTCATCACCGGCCGGATCAAGGATGTCATCATCATTCGCGGCGCCAATCATTATCCGCAGGACATCGAAGATACGGTGCAGAGCAGCGATGCGGTGCTGCGTCGGCACGCTGGTGCCGCTTTTGCCGTCGCCGACGGCGATCAAAGCGAGCGGCTAGTCATCGTGCAGGAGGTCGAGCGCACCGAACGCAACCGGATCGCGCCCGCGGAGGTAGTCGGCCGGATTCGCGAGGCGGTTGTGATCGAGCACGATATCGTGCCGCACGAGATCGCGCTTCTGCGGCCGGGCTCCCTGCCGAAGACGACGAGCGGCAAGATCCAGCGCGGGCTGGCGCGCCAGCTATGGCTCGACGGCAGCCTCGAACGCCTGTGAGGCGCGCGCCGGGTTTGCCCGGCCGAGCGGGATCGTGATACTTCGCGCATCCTTCATGGGGGCGGAGACCCGCCGTGAGCACATTACCGCCTTTCCGATCCTGGTCCCTCGCCGGACGCCTCGTCCTGCTGACCCTTGTCGCGATGCTGCCAGCCGCCTGCGTCACGCCCCCGCCGCCACCGCAAAACCCGTTTTTGGGCGCCTGGAGCACCGCCGAACGCAGCCAGATCGCGTTCCGTGACGACACTGTCGTGATCAACCCGCCGGATGCGCCGCCGACCGCGATGAGCCTGCAATCCTGTCCGCAGGCCTTCCAGTTCCAGTACGGCCGCAAGAGCCGCGACGCTCTGCTCGCGCTCGCCATCCAGCAGCCCGATGTCACCCGTAAGCTCGGGGCGCTCCTCACGCAGGCGGAATATCCGGTCGCCGAACTGCGCTGCGACCAGGGCGACAACACCTACGTCCTGCTCGACGACCGCGATCTCGTCGCGATCTATCGGGATAACGATATCGCCGGCCTCGAGCAGCTGTCGCGGCCGGGCGCGCAATCTTAATGCCTGGCTCATAACCCCGGGATGGAAGCGCGCCTGAAAAGTGGCATCCGTGTCAAGGCACTGATCCGCCGCTGCGATATCGCCGCGATCGGGGCGGCGGTGCTCGCGCGCGGCGACCCCGACGCCGGCGCGATCGTGTTGAAGCTCAACGCGCGTGAGACCGGCTGCACCGTGCTGGCAGAAGCCCGCCGGCCGGACGGCACGGCGGTGTGGATGCGCGCGACAGGGGCCGCGCCGGTACCGGAAGCCGACGCCGACGCCTATATCGCCCGTCAGCGCAACCGCGACCCGGATCTGTGGGTTCTCGAGATCGAAACCGTCGCCGTCGAGGCGCTGCTCGACAGCCCGATCCTCGCCTAGCGAACCGCGGAGCACCGCATGCCTGTGAAGCCGCACGATTTGCCGCCGGCGCCGGCGCACCCGGATTTACAGATCGTCGAGGAAAAGATCGGCTTTGCCCGCCATTTGCGGGTCGATGTCGTGCGCTTTCGCCATCGCCTGTTCAATGGCGGCTGGAGCGGCGAGCGCGTCTTCGATGTCGTCCGGCGCGGCGGCGCCGTCGCGATTGTGCTCTACGACCCCGACCGCGACAGCGTTGTGATGGTCGAGCAGTTCCGTCTGGCGGCGGTTTACGCCGGCCGCTCGCCCTGGCAGCTTGAATGCGTCGCCGGGCTGATCGAACCCGACGAGAGCGCCGAAGCGGTCGCCGTTCGGGAGACCCGGGAGGAAGCCAATCTGGAGCTTATCGGCCCGCTATTGCCGATCCAGCGCTTTATGCCGGCGACCGGCAGCTTCGACGAGACGGTCGATCTGTTTTGCGGCCGCTGCGACTCAGCGAGGGCGACCGGGATCCACGGCGCTGCGGAGGAGCAGGAGGACATCCGCGTCGTGGTCAAAACGCTGGCCGAGGTCGAAACCATGCTCGACCGCGGCGCGATCGACAGCAGTCATACGGTGATCTGCCTCTACTGGCTCTTACGCCACCGCGAAAAGCTGCACCGGGAGTGGCTGGGCGCCTAGTCGGCTACATCACGCCGAAATGCGCGGCGACCTCGACCATGCGGTTCGAGAAGCCCCACTCATTGTCGTACCAGGACAGGACGCGGACAAAGGTCTTGTCGAGCACCTGGGTCTGGGTCACATCGAAAGTCGAGCTGTGCGAGTCATGGTTGAAATCGACCGAGACGGCCGGCGCCTTGTTGATGCCGATGATGCCGCGGAAGCGGTTCGACTTGGCCGCCTCCTCCATCAGGCTGTTGACCTCGTCGGCCGTCGTCTCGCGCGCCGCGTCGAACTTGAAGTCGATCAATGACACGTTCGGGGTCGGCACCCGGATCGCGGTGCCGTCGAGCTTGCCTTTCAGCGCCGGCAATACCAGCCCGACCGCGCGCGCCGCGCCGGTCGAGGTCGGGATCAAGGACAACGCGGCGGCGCGGGCGCGGCGTAAATCGCTGTGCAGCGTGTCCTGCAGGCTCTGGTCGCCGGTATAGGCGTGGATCGTCGTCATATAGCCGCGCTCGATGCCGATCCCCTTGTGCAGGACGTAGGCGACCGGCGCTAGGCAGTTGGTCGTGCACGAGGCGTTCGAGATGACCGTGTGCTCGGGCTTCAACTCGTCATGGTTGACGCCCTTGACGACGGTCATGTCGACCCCGTCCGCCGGGGCCGAGATGATGACCTTCTTGGCGCCGGCTTCGAGGTGCTTCGCCGCCGCCTCGCGCTTCGTGAAGATGCCGGTGCATTCGAGCGCGACATCGACCCCGAGCTCGCGCCAGGGCAGTTTCGCCGGGTCGCGTTCGGCGGTGACGCGCATCTTGCCGCGGCCGGCATCGATCCAGTTCTCGCCGGTCGTAACCTCGCCGGCAAAGCGGCCGTGGACGCTATCGTAACGCAGCAGATGCGCATTGGTCTCGACCGGGCCGAGATCGTTGATGCCGACGATCTCGATCTCCCTGCTGGCGTGCTCCAACGCCGCGCGCGTGATCAGGCGGCCGATGCGGCCGAACCCGTTGATCGCAACCCGTACCGCCATTGTCGTTCCTCCTCGCCGCCGCGCGGCGCCGCGCTCAACGCTTGGGCAACCAGCTATAAAAGCGAGCGAGCCGCTTCCGCAACTTTTTCCGCCGTGATGGCGAAATGCGGGAACAGCGCTTCGGCCGGCGCCGAGGCACCGAAATCGCGCATGCCGATGAAGACCGAACGGGCGCCGAGCCAGCGGTCCCAGCCAAAGCGAATCGCCGCCTCGACCCCGACCCGGGGCGCGCTGCCGAGCACGGCCGTTTTGTAATCGTCCGGCTGCTCCTCAAACAACTCCCAGCACGGCATCGACACAACCGCCGCGGCGACGCCGTCCTTTTCCAGCGCCTCGCGTGCGGCCATCGCGAGCGATACTTCCGAGCCAGTCGCCAGGAGCGTCACGTTTCTCGGCCCGCTGGCCTCGGCCAGCACGTAGGCGCCGCGGGCGCTGCGGTTCTCGCCATCCGCCTGGATGCGCAACAGCGGCAACGATTGGCGGGTTAGCGCCAGGATCGACGGCGCATGGCGGCCTCTCAGCGCCAATACCCAGCACTCGGCGGTCTCGACCGCGTCGGCCGGGCGGAACACCTTGAGCCGCGGTATCGCGCGCAGGGCGGCGAGATGCTCGATCGGCTGATGCGTCGGGCCGTCCTCGCCGAGCCCGATCGAATCGTGCGTCATGACATAGACGACGCCGACGTCCATCAGGCAGGACAGCCGGATCGCCGGCCGGGCGTAATCGGTGAAGGTCAGGAACGTCCCGCCATAGGGAATGAGCCCGCCATGCGCGGCGATGCCGTTCATCGCCGCGGCCATGCCCATCTCTCGGACGCCGTAATGGATGTAGCGGCCCGAAAAATTCCCGGGCTTCACCTCCTCCTCGCCCTTGGCCTTGGTGTTGTTGGATGGGGTCAGGTCGGCCGAGCCGCCAAGCAATTCCGGCAGGACCGGAACCAGCGCGTCGAGCACGGCACCAGATGCCTGCCGGGTGGCGAGCTTGGCATTCTTGCCGCGAAACTCGTCGCAAACTCCGGCGATCACCTTGTCGAGATCGGACGGCAACTGGCCTTTCTGGCGGCGCAGAAATTCGCCGCGGCGCTCCGCCGGCAACCCGTTGAGCCGCTGTTCCCAATCACGCCGGGCGGCAGCGCCGCGCCCCCCCGCCTCGCGCCACTCCTGGCGGACGTCATCGGGTATGACAAAGGGCGGATATTCCCAGCCAAGCCGCTCGCGCGCACCCTTAATCTCCTCGGCGCCGAGCGGGCTGCCATGCGCGGCGGCGGTGCCGGCCTTGGTTGGCGCGCCAAAGGCGATGATGGTGCGGCAGGCGATCAGGTTCGGCCGGTCGCTGGCCTGGGCGCGGCGGATGGCGGCGGCAATCGCGTTGTGATCCAAGCCGTCGATGCGTTCGGCATTCCAGCCATGGGCGCGGAACCGCTCAATCTGGTCATCGGAAACCGCCAGGCTGGTCGGCCCGTCTATCGTGATCGAATTATCGTCCCAGAAGACGATCAGCTTGTTGAGCCGCAGATGCCCGGCCAAGGACAGCGCCTCGTGGCTGATGCCTTCCATCAGGCAGCCGTCGCCGCAGAAGACGTAGGTGTGGTGATCGACGATGTCGTCGCTGAATTGTGCCGCGAGCAGCCGTTCGGCGAGCGCCATGCCGACCGAATTGCCGAGGCCCTGGCCAAGCGGGCCGGTGGTAACCTCGATGCCGGTCGCCAGCCCGCGCTCGGGATGACCGGCGGTGCGGCTGCCGAGCTGACGGAAGCGACGGATCTCGTCCATCGTCATGTCGGGATAGCCGGTCAGGTGCAGCAGCCCGTAGAGCAGCATCGAGCCGTGCCCGTTCGACAGGATGAAGCGGTCGCGGTCGGGCCAGTCCGGCGCCTGCGGGTCAAAGCGCAGGAACTGCGTGAACAGCACGGTCGCAATATCCGCCATGCCCATCGGCATGCCGGGATGGCCGGACTTGGCCTGTTCAACGGCGTCCATTGCGAGCGCGCGCAAGGCATTGGCCATGCGCCGCAACTTGGGGTTGGCGGGCGGCGGAAGAGGCGGAGCGGCTGCGTTCATGAGGGGCAATCTATCCTGGCTTGCTCTGAGCGCAAACGCCCCGATTACCGCTCTGTCGCCTCGCCGCGAACCAATCTCCCATGTCTGGTAGAACTACTATGCACTCGACGGCGCCGGGCCCGAGACGTCGGAGCGGGTCGCCGCGACGATCGAAAGCGCGCTGTGCTTCGTCCCGGCGGAGCGGCTCTATCCCTGCACCAATTGCGGCATGGCGCCGCCCCACCGCACCCCCGCGCGACAGAAGCTCGCCGCGCTAGCGGTCGACGCCACGCTCGGCGCAGCCGCGCCGAACGTGGATGCTAGATTGCGAAAGCCCCGGCAATCGGCCGGGGCTTCGCATAGCGCTGATCGCGACTAGTACCCGTAACCATAGGGATAATACGGAGCATATCCGCCGCCGTAATACGGGTTGGAATAGCCGTAATACGGGTAGCCGTAGTAGGAGTTGGCGATCGCTGCGCCGGCGAGCGCGCCGCCCAGAACACCGAGGCCGATTCCGCCACCGCCCCAGCCGCCGCCTCGATGGCCGCCGGCCCAGTGGCCGCCACCACCACCGTGCCAACCGCCTCCATGCCCGCCGCCTCCATGCCCGCCGCCGCCATGCCCACCGCCCCCATGCCCATGCGCGGCATAAGCCGTACCGGGCGCAGTGGTAAGCGACACCGCCGCGACGATTGCGGTCGTAACCGCCAACGCGCGGCCGGTTTTTTTGGCAACTTCCACAATGGTCATGTCGTTCTCCGAACCTCAGCCTGCGCCAATCCCTTTTGAGCGGCGCCACAATTGGAAAACAGGCCGGTGTGCTTACCATTCCCCGCCGAAAGCGGAATGGATTGGGCTTGCAGAGCTTAACGGTTGGGCTTCAGCCGAGAAATGCACGACCATCCAGGCAGATACCAACACATTTTCGTCGGTTTACACCGTCGCGGCGGTGCCGAGGATGACCGTGCTCTGCGACGACAGGACGCCGCCATTGCCGTGGGCGACCGCGGTCTCGGCACCTTGCACCTGCCGCTCGCCGCATTCGCCGCGCAATTGCCGCACAGCCTCGATCAGCAGGAAGAGGCCGTACATGCCCGGGTGGCAGTAGCTGAGGCCGCCACCATTGGTGTTGACCGGCAATTCACCGCCCGGCGCGATCCGTCCACCCTCGACAAAGCGGCCGCCCTCGCCCTTCGGGCAGAAGCCGAGGTCCTCCAGAAACAGGATCGTGTTGATCGTGAACGCGTCGTAGAGCTCGACGACATCGATGTCTTTTGCCGCAAGACCCGCCATCGTGTAGGCCTGCCGGCCGCTTTCGAGCGCCCCGGTCACGGTTAAATCGGGCATGCTGGAGATGTTGGCGTGGGTGATCGCCTGGCCCTGCCCCAGCACATAGACCGGCGGCTTCTTCAGCGATTTGGCGCGCTCGGGCGAGACCAGCACAATCGCGCCGCCGCCATCGGTGACCAGACAGATGTCGCGCACCGTGAACGGGTAGCTGACCATCCGCGCCGACAGCACCTCCTCCATCGTCAACGGCTTCTTTTCCCAGGCTACCGGGTTTAAGAGCGCCCATTGCCGTGCCGCCACCGCGACCGCAGCCATCTGCCCGCGGGTCGTCCCGTATTGGTGCATGTGGCGCGAGGCGGCGAGCGCATAGGCGGTCGAGGGCAGAAACGGTCGGTACGGCGTCTCGTACGGGTTGATCTCGCGCACCGAGGCGTTTTGCCGGCCGATGCTGCGCTGGGTCGAGCCGTAGGCGATCACCGCGACATTGCACAGCCCCAGTTGGATCGCCGCCAGCGCATGCCCGACATGAAACATGAACGACGAGCCGCCGAGGATCGTCGTATCGATGAAGGCCGGCGAAATCCCGAGATACTCGCTGAGGTTGAGGCCTGAAGTGCGACTCTGCGTCGTCGCGCAGAGCAGGCCATCGACATCCTTCAGAGTAAGCCCACAATCGTCGAGCGCGCGGGTGATGCCCTGCGCCATCAGGTCGATCACGTTGAATCCCGGACCGACCTGGCCGAGATCACTTTCGGCGGCGCCGACGATGGCCGCGCCGCCGCGACGGAGGCCTGTCATGGCGCGCTCCCTTCGGCGGGAACAAAGACCGGGTAGGCGGGCTGGTCGCCCTCGGCCGGATGCACGCGAAACTTGACCCGCATCCCGATCTTGACCGCCATCGGGTCGATCTCCTCGACCCGGCTCATCATCCGGAAACCCTCGTCGCAATCGACGAGGACGATGTTATGACCCGGTCCCTGGAACGGGTAGGTCACCGTCGTCGCGTAGACCGTGCCGAGGCCGCTCGCCACCCGCCACTCGAGTTCGGTGCTGCCCGAATAGGGGCACACGACGCGCGGATAGAACACCGCCCGCCCCGCCTCGGGGCTCCACTGGTAGGCCAGTTCGCCCTTGTCGATATAGGCCTGATAGATCGCGAGCGGCGATTGTTCCATCGGCGCGGCTCCTCCGTTGCGGAGGCATACTGTCGGCTCGCGCGGGAAGCGGCAAGCGAGCCCCCCGGTTACCGATCAGCCACCGCCGGTAGCACTGCCCAGATCGTACAGCTCCGCTCCGACCGCCTCCGCGCCGCTCCCGCGCCTGCGTCGACCGCCGCCACCAACGACCTCCTGTACGCCGTCGACCGATCGCCACAAGGATGGATCGACCGGCCGGCCGTTTTGCCGGATCCAGTCGATCAGCGGCTTCTGTGTCTCCTCGCCGAAGATGCGCCGCAACCCTGGACTGCCGTCGCCGATCAGCGCGAAGCGAAGCCGCTTTTCCGCGACGAGCCGCGCGAACTCCTCGACGCTGAGGATCGGATCACCGCCGCTGAATCCGCCCAGCGCGATGACCGGCGCCCCCGTTGCGATAATAATCGGCGCCGCCTGCCGCGCGTTGACCGCGGCCAGCAGATAGTCTTCGGCACCATGGTTCTCGCGCAAATAAGTGATCAGTTTCGGGTCGCCGTCGAGCGAGCCCGCAACCGAGGCCCAGCGCCGTCGCTGGGTTTCCGCGGCGTCGGTCAGGAATGGCGGCCGGGCTCCCGGAAAGCCGGAAATCCCCGCAGCCGTCGCGGTGCCAATCGACCACGCCGCCGGCAAGGCAAGCGATAGGACGAGGCCGAGGGTGGCGACGCGTGCGGCACCGCGCTCGCTAAGCCGGGTCAGCAAAAGACCGGCGGCGGCAATGCCGGCGGTGGCGGGCAGAACCCACTCGATCCAGCTCTGCCCGATCGCCAGATGCCCGGCGAGGTATTCGTCGAGGATATTGGCCTGCCACAGCCCGCTCGCGACAATCGCCGCGGGCAGCAACAACGCGGCGGCACCGCCGGCTCGGTACAGCGACCACAGCGTGGCGGCGCCGATACCGGCCAGCGCGGCCAAGGCCGGTGCCAACACCGCCAGGTAATAGGCATGAAACAGGCCGCCCGCGGCGCTGAAGACGACACCATAGGCGAGCGCCCAGCCGCCCCACAGGACGAGGCCGAGGCGCTCGGGCGCGAGCCGCCGGCCGAGCCGCGACAAGAACCAGGCGGCGGTGCCGCCGATCAGGGTGAGCGGCAGCAGCCAGCCCATTTGCGACGCCAACCGCGGCGCCGCGAGGCGAAGCGGTCCGGCCGGCACGAAGTCGCGGCCCCCTGGGACGGCGGCTTGCGGGGTACCTGTTTGAGCCGCGGCAGTGATGTCCGGGGCAGGTACGCGCCGTGCGGCTCGGGCCGGACGCACGAAGCGCTGCACAAAATTGTGGCCGACCACCAGTTCGAGCATCGAATTGTCGCGGCTGCTGTCGACGAATGGCCGGCTCTGCGGCGGGGTCAGCTCATAGACGAGGCTCCAAGACAGCGCCACCGCGACCAGCACCGCCCCGGCGCCGGCGAGGTACGCGAAACTCCGTCGACGCTCGACGGGCGCGCCGATGGCGTAGACCAGCAGAAAGGCCGGAACGACTCCAAAGGCGACGAGCATCTTGACGTTGAACCCGATACCGACGAGCGCTGCTGAGATCAGCAGAAAACGGGCGCGGCCGGTGTCGATCGCGCGCATCAGCGCCCAGGCCGCAAGCAACAGGACGAGGGTCAGGCAGCTCTCGGTGTTGTTCGAGCGGTCGACGGCGACGTTGATCGGCGTCAGCGCCAGGAACAGCGCGGCAAGAAGTCCCGCCGGCATGCCGGCCCAGCGCCGAACCAGAAGATAGAGGAGAGCGATCGCGGCCAGACCTTCGAGCGCCTGCGGCAGCAGCACGGAGAACGGGCTGAAGCCGAAGAGCTCGGCGCTCGCGGTCTGGATCCAGAAGGCGACCGGCGGCTTGTCGAGCGAGACGAAGCCGGCCGGATCGAACGAGTTGAACAGGAAATTGTGCCAGCCGGCCATCATGCTGCGCACGCCGGCGAGGTAATAGGGCGTGATGAAGCCGGTCTCGCCAAGCCGCCAAAAGCGCAGCGCCGCGGCCACGGCCAGAATTGCCGCCAGGCAGATACGTGGCCACATTCTGCTCAGGCCGTCCCTCAACGCAGCCGATCGGCCGCCGCTGTTGGTACGGTAGGCGCGGGCCAGCTATCCCCGGCGCTCAGGCGGCTTTTGCGGGCACGGTGGCGCCGGCCCGGCTGGCGGCGCGGATCAGGTCGGACGCCTTCTCGGCGATCATGATCGTCGCCGCGTTGGTGTTGCCGGAGATGACGGTCGGCATCACCGAGGCGTCGACGACACGCAGGCCCTCCATCCCATGCACCCGAAGTTCGTTGTCGACGACCGACATCGGCCCCGAGCCCATCATGCACGTGCTGGTCTGGTGGAAGGTCGTGTAGCCGGTGTTCTTGACGTGCTCGAGCCAGTCTTCGTCGCTCTGCGTCGTGGGACCGGGCCAGAACTCCTCGGTGGTGATGCGCTGCATCGTCGGCGTCTGGAACACCGCGCGTGCAACGCGCAAGCCCGCGACCAGCGTGTCGCGGTCGTTTTGGGTCGCGAGGTAATTCGGCTGCATCGCCGGCAGCACCGTCGGGTCGGGCGATTTGATGCACAGCCACCCGCGGCTTTCCGGACGGCAGGGGATACAAGTCAGCTGGCAGGCGGGGAACGGGTGCATCGGCGCGCCGGGCGCGTCGAGGCTGCCGGCGAGGAACTGGTATTGGCAATCGGGTGAGGCCGAATTCGGCCTCGTGCGCGCGAACAGACCGATCGGCGCGGCGCCCATCATCAGGGTTCCCTTACCGGCAAGGATGTATTCGAACCCGGCCCGGCCCTGGCGCCACCACGAGCGCGAGATCTCGTTGATCGTGTTCGCCTTTCTGACCTTGTAGATGACCTTGGCGCCGATGTGATCCTGCAGGTTCTCGCCGACCCCCGGCAGTTCGTGGACCACCGCGATGCCGAACTGGTTGAGCAGGCCCGCCGGGCCGACGCCGGAGAGCTGCAAGAGCTGGGGCGATTGCAGCGAGCCGCCGGCGAGCAGCACCTCGCGCCGCGCCCGGGCGCGGCGGATGACGCCGTTCTGCCGGTATTCGAGGCCGATCGCGCGCTTGCCGTCGAAGATCACGCGCTGCGCCAGCGCGTGGATCTCGACCTTGAGATTGGGCCGTTTCATCGCCGGGCGCAGATAGGTGACCGCCGTGCTGGCGCGGCGCCGGTTGCGGATCGTCACCTGGTAGGTGCCACAGCCTTCCTGCTCGGCACCATTGAAATCGGGGTTGTACTTGTGCCCGGCCTCCTGGCAGGCGGCAATAAACGCGTCATGCAGCTCGTGCGCGGCCTTGAGATCGCTGACGGCCAGCGGCCCGCCGGTGCCGTGCAGATCGTCGGCGCCGCGCTCCTGGTGCTCGGCGCGGCGGAAATACGGCAACACATCGTCGTAAGACCAGCCGGCATTGCCGAGCTGGCGCCAATGGTCGAAATCCTGCTTCTGACCGCGGATATAGATGAGGCCGTTGATCGACGACGAGCCGCCCAAGACCTTGCCGCGCGGCCATTGCATGCGCCGACCGCCCAGAGCCTCCAGCGGCTCGGTCTCATAGACCCAGGTGATCGCCGGGTTGAAGATGTTGCGATAGAACCCGGCCGGGATGTGGATCCAATGATTGCTGTCCTTGCCGCCGGCTTCGAGCAGCAGCACCTTGGTCGCGGGATCGGCGCTGAGCCGGTTGGCCAGCACGCAGCCGGCCGAGCCGGCGCCGACAATGACGAAATCGTATTCCGCGTCGAAGTTCATTGTTCTTCCCTATCGCTCATTGCGCCGGGTGCAGCGTCGCGCCGGTGCGCTCCTGCAATTCGTCGACGCCGAGGCCCGGCACCATGTCGGTGACGACAAAGCCTTTCGGCGTCACAACGATGACCGCGAGGTCGGTATAGACGCGCACCACGCAAGCCTTCGCGGTCAAGGGATAGGTGCAGCGGCGCAGGAGCCGCTTCTCGCCGGATCGGGTGATGTGTTCCATGACCACCCAGATGCGCCGTGCGCCGGCGGCGAGATCCATCGCCCCGCCGATCGCCGGCGCGTTGTCGTCGTCCGAGCGTGCCCAGTTGGCGAGGTCGCCGTTCTCCGCCACCTGAAAGCCGCCGAGCACGCAGAGATCGAGATGGCCGCCGCGCACCAGGGCGAAGCTGTCGGCGTGGTTCAGATAGCTGGCGCCGGTGCGCAAGCTGACGTGCTGGCGGCTGGCGTTGACCAGCCACGGGTTGATCTCGTTCTCGGGCGGCGCCGGCCCCATCCCGAGAATGCCGTTCTCGGAATGGAAGATGACCTCGCGCTCTTGCGGCACGAAATTGCCGACGAGGGTCGGGATGCCGATGCCAAGATTGACCGACCAGCCCTCGGGGATATCGCGCGCGAGGCGCTCGGCCAATTGCTCGCGCCCGAGCGGCTTCCAAGCAGGATTGTCTGCCATCGCTTTTGTCCTATTCGATCTTGATCGGCGGGTCGCCGGCGGCGACATGCACCACCCGGTCGACGTAGATGCCGGGCGTGACGATGTTTTCCGGTTCCAGCTCGCCCAATTCGGCCACGTGCTGCGTCTGTACGATGGTCAGTTGCGCCGCCGCCGCCATCACCGGATTGAAGTTCCGGCCGGCATCGCGATAGACAAGATTGCCCCAGCGATCGGCGCGCCACGCCTCCACCAGGGCGACGTCGCCCGGAAGCCAGTGTTCGAGGATGTATTCGCGCCCGTCGAACACGCGCGCCTCCTTGCCCTCGGCGAGCTTGGTGCCGGCGGCGGTCGCCGTGTAGAAGGCCGGGATGCCGGCGGCAGCGGCGCGCATCCGCTCGGCCATCGTGCCCTGCGGCAGGATTTCGAGCTCGATCCCGCCGCGGGCAAAGACCTCCTCGAAAATGACCGAGCCGCGGCTGCGCGCGAAGCTGCACACGATTTTCCGCACCCGCCCCTCGCCGATCAGCCGCGCCACCCCTTCCCGGCCGCGCCCGGCGGTGTTGTGGACGACGGTCAGGTCCTTGGCGCCCTGCTCGATCAGGCCGTCGATCAGGGCGCGCGGCTCGCCGACCTGGGCAAACCCGGCAATCAGCACGGTCGAGCCGTCCTTAATGCCCGCCATGGCCTCGGCCACCGAGCGGACTGTCTTGTCGATCATGCGCGCCCCGCGGATTCGTCTTTCACAAGGTCCGATTTAATCGGAAGCTGGCGCCAAGAGGAATAGACACAAAAGCAAAAAGCCCGGTCACCCGCCCTTGGGAGGCACGATGTCGCCGGATCATGTTCGCCCCGCCAGCCGGCGGCGGTTCCTGCAATTTCTCGCCGCCAGCCCGCTGCTGGCGCAGGCCGGCGCCGCCGCGTTGGCCGAGGGCTTGCCAGCGCGGCCAGCGGATCCGCTCTCCTGGGCGCCACGCGACCTCGATACCCTGATCGCCGACCCCAGCAGGCGCTCGACGTGTTCGATTTCGAGCCGGTCGCGCGCAAGAACCTGCCGCCGGCGCATTTCGGTTACATGGCTACCGGCGCGGACGACGAGGTGACATTGCGCGCCAACCGCGAGGGCTTTCTCAAATTCCAGCTGCGCCCGCGCCGCCTCGTCGATGTCGATAGCATCGACATGAAGGCCGAAATCCTCGGCGACACCTATGACAGCCCGATCGTCATCGCGCCAACCGGGAGCAATCGGGCGTTTCACCCGGACGGTGAGCTCGCCGTCGCGAGAGCGGCGAAAATCGGCAATCACCTGCAGATCCTCTCGACCGTCGCCACCACCTCGATCGAGGATGCGATCGTGGCGCGCGCCGCGCCGGTCTGGTTTCAACTCTATCCGACGGACCGGTGGGAGGTCACCGCAGCGCTGGTCCGGCGCGCTGAATCGGCGGGGTCCCCGGCCATTGTCTTGACCGTGGACGCGGTCGTTGCGGCGAATTGGGAAACCCTGGCCCGCCTGCGCCGCGGCGATACCAGGCAGTGCGGCGATTGCCACGGTGGGACGTTCCAGGATTTCCTCGCACACCGGCCGAATTTCACCGGCCTCGACGTGACGGGGGTCACGCGTCTCGCCCCCACCGGGATGAACTGGCTGTTCGTCAAACGGCTGCGCGACACGGTCAAGGGAAAGCTCGTGCTCAAGGGCATCCTCGCGCATGAGGATGCCGCCCTCGCCGCCGAGGCCGGCGTCGACGCCATCATCGTCTCGAACCATGGCGGGCGCTTCGACGACAACGGCCGCGCGACAATCGACACGCTGCCGGAGATCGTCGAGGCGGTCGGCGGACGCATGCCGGTGCTCGTAGACAGCGGATTCCGCCGCGGCACCGACATCGTCAAGGCGCTGGCGCTCGGCGCCCGCGCGATCTGCATCGGACGCCCTTACCTGTGGGGGCTCGGCGCCTTCGGCCAAGCCGGGGTGGAGCGCGTATTGGAAATCCTGCGCAAGGAGACGCACGCGGCCATGCAGCAGCTCGGCGCCCCATCGCTGCGCGAAATCACGCCGACGATGGTGCGCCGCGCCTGATAAAGATCAGACCTGAGCTCGCACGGGGTTCAGGAACTCGACCACATCCCGGAAATGTCGTTCGTTCGCGGTGACGACGATACAATCATGCGCGACGGCGGTGGCTGCGATTATCATGTCTAGGCCACTCCGCGGCCGGCCGGAGGCGGTGCCTTCGGCCATAAGCCTCGCCCACACAAGCGCAGCCGGAACGTCAAAGGGCAAGACACGCCCGCGGAACAAGCCTTCCGGTCCGGTGGGACCCGTGAACCACGAGTGCAGCTCCTGCCGGCGTCGGCCGGGAGCTCTCTCCAAGACGCCACGCCACAGCTCCGCGACGGTGAAGGTCGAAATAAAAAGATCCTCGCTCGCTTGGCTATCGAGCCATGAAGCAACCGCAGAGCTCGGTTGTGGCTTAAGAGTGTCACTGACGATATTCGTGTCCAGCAGGTAGCGGGTCACGGATCGACATCGCGCCCGGTCGTGAACTCGCGCTCGATATCCAGGTCGAGCCCGATCAACGGCGAGCGGCGCAGAGCCTCCCAAATGTCCTTGCCGGTCTGCGGTCCTTTGGAGGCTCTCTGCGTAACCGCTTCGCGCAATCGCTCCGCCTCGGCGTCGTTGGCGGCAAGACGCTTCGCGAACTGGCGAACCAGGTCCTTGTCCTTTTCCAAGCCGCGAACCTCGTAGCGGGCCAAGCCGCGCTCATTCAGGCGACGGCGGTGGTTTTCGACCGCGCGCTTCTGCGATGCACTCATATTCTTCATCCTCTATTATGACCGGCAATATGGCCGGTCATAGAGGCCGCATCAATCGCTCAACGGCGATTAAGCGGTCGGCGGCGCCACCTCGTCGAGCGACAGACCGCGCGCCTCGGGGCCGATCTGAGTCACCGCGACGGCGGCGATCGCCACCAGAACGGCAAGCGCGCCAAACACCACGTTGAGGCCCCAGCCGGTGTAGATCCACAGGATCGCGGGGATCGCCACCGCGGCGCCGATGCGGCCGGCCGCCTGGCACAGCCCAAAGCCGGAGGCGCGTGCATTGGTCGGGAACACCTCGGAGATGAAGATCTGCGACGAGTTGCCAGCCAATTGCGTGAAGAAGATCATCCCGAACCCGACGGCCAGGACCATCGCCTCGCTCGACGCATTCGCCCATAGCAGCCCGAATACGCCGGTCAGAATGAAGGCGATGACGGCGGTGGGTTTTCGGCCGAAGCGCTCCAGCGAATACATCATGAAGGCGCTGGCGCAGGGAAAGGCCAAGGTCATCCAGAAGATCGAGTTCAGCGATTTGGCGATCGTGAAGCCGCGCTCGGCAAGGATGTTGGGCAGCCAGGCGCCGAGCCCGAGCGCGATGCTGAAAAACGCGAAGAAGCAGATCATGCCGGCGATGACCCGCCGCGGATAATTGCGGAATACAATGCCGATCGGATCGCTCTTCGTGTCGCTTGCGGCATCCGTTGCCAGCGTCGCAAGCGGCACGGTGCGCAATCCCATGCGCTGCAGCAAATCGAGGGCGCGTTGTCCCTGGCCATGCGTCGCCAGCCAGCGCGGCGATTCCGGCAGCGAGAAGCGCAGCACGAAGATGATCAGCGCGCCGATGCCGATGATGATCCAGATACCTCGCCAGCCGATCGTGTCGCGGAGCGTAAGTGTCAGCAGCACGCCGACCGGCCATGGCCAGGCGCCGCCGAAGAACTGCATCAGCGCGATGACGCGGCCGCGGATCCGCTTCGGCGCATACTCGGCGGTATAGGAAAAACACAGCGGCTGCTCGGCGCCGAGCCCAACACCGGCCAAGAAACGGAAGGACAGGAGCCAGCCGAGGCCTGGCTCGAAGCCGATGCTGGGCATCGGCGGCAACGCGGCGATGATCGTCGCCAGCCCGAACAGCAGCAGATTGAACTGATAGACCGTCTTGCGGCCGAAGCGGTCGGTAAACTCGCCCTGGCCCAATGTGCCGACAAACAGGCCGAGCAGCGTGATGCTGCCGATCCAGGGGACCTGCTGCTGGGTCACAAAGCCGGTGCGAATCAGGTCCGGGACGAGCGCCCCAAAGATCGTGAAATCCATTACGTCGAAGAAGTAGCCGGAAGCGACCAGTGCCAGCACCCGCCAGTGAAGCGGCCCCATCCGGGCCTCGTCCATCGTCTCGCCGACATAGGATTCGATTGTCTGCGCGGTCCGCTGTTGCGGCGCCGATTGAGCCATAGGCCGTCTCCCCCTTAGCGGCCGCGGCGTACGCTTGCGCCCGAGCCACGATTACTTATTGCGGCAGACTAACATGAGCTCCATACGTAAGGTCCAGCGTTGCCGCTCGCCTTGTGTGGCCGGCGAATGCCTGCTGTGATGAATCTTCGCATCGCTGCGGCGCCGGCTGCGCTACGATCGCGCCAGCCCCTCCCGGGCGAGCCCGCCCCCAAAGTTGGGACAAGGACGGGCAGATGTCATCAGGAGGAAACCGCTGATGAGCCGCGCCTACAACGTCATCGACGCCGATGGCCATATCCTGGAGCCGCTCGATCTCTGGGACAAATACATGGACCCGAAGTATCGCGACCGCGCGCCGCGGCTGGTCATCGATAACAAGACCGGCAAGGAAAAGCTGCAGGTCGAGGACCAGCTGCTCGGCAGCCAGCAGGGCATGGGCGGCATCGGCGGTGTCGGCGCGCGCCAGGGCGCGGTCAAGGCCGCGGAGATGAAGTACGAGGAGGGCCGGCCCGGCGGGTTCGATCCGCACAAGCGCATCCCGGACATGGAACTCGACGGCATCGACGCCGCCTTCCTCTACCCGAGCATGGGCCTCTTTGCCGGGGCGGTGCACGACCCGGCGCTGGCGAGCGCGCTATGTCGCGCCTACAACCGCTGGCTCGCCGATTACTGCAAGCCGTATCCGGACCGGCTGTTCGGGGTCGCCATGCTGCCGATGCAGTCGGTGGGACACGCGATCGAGGAGATGCGCTTCGCCCGCAAGGAATTGGGCTTCAAGGCCTGCTTCCTGCGGCCGAACCCCTACAACAACAAGATGATCAACGACCCGATGTACGAGCCGTTCTGGGCCGCCGCCGAGGATCTCGACATCGCGATCGGCTTCCACGAGGGCGGTTCGAGCGGCATGCCGACAGTCGGCATCGACCGCTTCGAGGGCCGCGCCGCGCAGCACATCATCAGCCATACGATGGAGATGATGCTGGCCTGCCTCGCGGTGATCTGGGGCGGGGTGTGCGAAAAGCACCCGAAGATCCGTATCGGCTTTTTGGAGTCGGGCGGCGGCTGGATCGCGCCCTGGCTCGACCGCATGGACCGCCATTTCGACGACCAGGGCTTCAACGATTCCGGTCTGAAAACTCGGCCGAGCGATTTGTTCCGTCGCAATTGCTGGATTTCGTTCGAGCCGGTCGAGGGCAGCCTCAAGGTGCTCGCCGACTATATCGGCCCCAACAAGATCATGTGGGCGACCGACTACCCGCACCGCGACGGCTTCTTCCCGGGCGCGCCCGACATGGTGCGCGAGCGCTTGAAGGGCACCTCGCCCGAGACCCACCGCGGCGTCCTCGCCGGCGGCGCAATGGGCTTTTACGGCCTCAACTGACACCGTGGTTCCCTCTCCGCCCTTGGGGCGGAGAGGGTTGTAAGGTTGCCCTAGCGTGGAAGAGCTGAGCGGCATCTGATGGACGCGCCTCAATATCTGGATTGTCTAGCATGCTTTCTCATATCACAATGTATCCGGATTGTCAAGAATAAAATGCTAAATTAACAATTCACCTAGGCCGACGCTGGTCAAAGGAGCTGGCCTTGGATTTGGGTGCGCTCGCGGGCGGCAGCCCGGAAGGTCGCGGCGGTGTCGATGCGGGGCGGGGGCGCTAAAGCGCACCGCCGTGCGAGTTTGACGAAGACGGCCGGCGTGCCTAGATTCCTATACAGAGGGCTCACCGGAACCCGAGAGGTCAACCGATGCCGCAAAGCGAAGTCATCAAGACTACGGCCGCCAATGCCTCTGCTGAGTTGGTGCGACGGGGGATCGGTCCCGACGAGCCGGTGACAATCACGATCGATCTTGAAGCGGAACTGATCCCCGGACGACGCGAGTCCCGCGCGCGGATTGTGGCCGCCGGGCTCACCGACGACGACATTGACCGCATGATCGACGAAGCGCGAAATGAGGTGCAGCCGCTCCTTAAATGAGGGTTGTGGTCGACACCAACATCTTCATCAGCGCAGCCCTGAAGGAAAGCTCAGCGCCCGGCGTCGCACTCCATCGAGTGGCGCAGGACGGTACCTTGCTGAAATCGACCGCGACCGGACGGGAGCTCCTGGAAACGCTAGCCCGCCAGCGCTTCGCGCCATTGATTTCGAAGCACTTCCAGGAATGGGCGGCGGAGCTTTTGGCGGTGGCCGAACTGGTGACGATTTCCGAACGGATCGTCGCCTGCCGTGATCCAAAAGACGACAAGTTTCTCGAGCTGGCTGTCTGCGGCCGCGCGGATGTGATCGTCTCCGGCGACCATGATCTATTGGCGCTCTATCCATTCCGTTACATTCCGATCGTAACACCGGCAGCCTTCATAAGGGACGATGTACGCTAGGCTTAGCGGCGTTGCCCTCCTACCCCAGCACTTCCTTGTTGATGACGTTTTCGCGGTTGGGCTTGCCGTCCAATACCGAGAGGATGTTCTCCACCGCGACGATCGCCATGCGGTCGACCGCCTCCTTCGTGACCCCGGCGACGTGCGGCGCGGCGATGAAATTATCAAGGGTCAAGAGCGGGTTGTCCTGCGGTGTCGGCTCCTCGACAAAGACGTCGAGCGCGGCGCCGGCGATGCGCTTGTTCTTCAGGGCGTCGTAGAGCGCCACTTCGTCGACGATGCCACCGCGCGCTGTGTTCACCAGGAAGGCGGTGCGCTTCATCTTGCCAATGCGCGCGGCGTTGAACATGCCGGTGGTCTCGGGCGTCTTTGGGCAGTGGATCGTGATGAAATCGGCACGCGCGACCGCCGCGTCGAGGTCCAGCACCGGCTCGTAGCCGTTGCCGCGGATCGTCTCGGAATACATGTACGGGTCGAAGACCAGCACGTTCATCTCCATCGCCGCGAAGCGGCGCGCCGAGCGCGTGCCAATCTTGCCAAAGCCGACGATCAGCACGGTCTTAGCGTAGAGATCGACCGGCATGTCCTTGTAGCGGTCGTGCCAGCGGCCTTCCTTGACCATCGTGTCCATGGCGGCGCCCTTTCGGGCGAGCGACATAGTCAGAAACACCCCGGCCTCGGCGACGCTGACCGAGTTCGAGGTGCCCCCGATCATCAGGGGTATCTTGCGGCGGGTCAGCGCCGGGACATCGACCGCGTCGTAGCCGACGCCGATGCGCGAGACCACTTCGAGCAGCGGCGCCGCGTCGAGTTCGGGATCGCTGAACGGCTGCACCCCAAGGCAGATACCGCTCGCCTCTTCGAGCACCTTGTGAAATTCGGGCTTCGGGATCGTCGGCACGAACTCGACGCCCTCGACGTCGTCGCGCGCCTGGATGATCGCCCGGCCGGATTTCGACATCGTCGTCGGCACCATGATCTTCTTGCGATTGGTTTGAGCAGTCCAGGCCATCAGCTTTCCCCTCAGAGCGAAGACAATTTTTCGATCGCCGCGACATAGCCGCGGTTCCAGGTCGGGCTCAGCATGACCTCGTTCATCACCAGCCGCTTTGGCAACAGCGCGATGTGGAGGATCAGGTCGGCACAATCCTGCGGCTGCACCATGCGGGCGCGCTCCTCGGGGCTGACCGGGTTCGGCCGCTTGTCGAGGATCGCGGTGGCGACCTCGCCGGGCAGGAAGACGCAGGAGCGGATGCCGTTCTTGCATTCCTGCATGTTGATCGAATGGCTCATCGCCACGACGCCGTGTTTCGCCGCGGTGTAGAGCGGCCCCGGAAAACCGCCGATAAAGCGGCCGGCCATCGACGCGGTGTGGATAATCAGGCCATCCTGCTGCGGTCGCATGATCGGCAGCGCGACGGTCACGCATTGCGCCGGCGCGGCGAGATTGCCCGATATCATCAGCAGGGCGCTTTCCGGGGTCAGCTTGTCCCAATGCCGGTCGTTGATGTTGAGGCCGGCATTGTTGAGGAGGATATCGAGCCGGCCGATCTCGGATTTGATGAACTCGCCGATGCGGCGGACCGCGGCCGGGTCGGTCAGATCGCCCGGCTGCACATGCGCGGTGCCGCCGCCATCGCGAATGCGCCCGGCGACCTCGGCGAGCGGCGCCTCGCGGCGGCCGGTCAGCACCACTTGGGCGCCTTCGCCCGCCAGGGTCAGCGCCGCCGCCTCGCCGATGCCGCTGCCGCCGCCGGTCACCCAGACGACCTTGCCGTTAAGTCGACCCACGCCTCTCTCCCTTGCCGACGAGCCAAGCAAATCATTGTCATTGCGAGCACAGCGAAGCAATCTCGCTCAGCGTCTCGTCCGCACGAGATTGCTTTGTCGCTTGTGGCTCCTCGCAACGATGAATCCGGGAGATGCGCCGTGCCCGTGACCCTGTTGATGCTGCCGCCGCAGAGCGACAAGACCCGCGAATGGGGCCGGCAGATCGCCGCCGCCAATCCCGAGCTCGAAGTGATCGTTGCCGAGACCAAGGAGGGGGCCGAACAGGCGATGCCGTTGGCCGAAGCGGCCTACGGCACAATCCCCCCGGAATTGCTGCCGAAGGCGCAGAAATTGTGCTGGCTGCAGGCGCCGCAGGCGGCCCCGCCCGCCGGTTTCTACTACCCCGAGCTGATCGAGCACCCGGTCATCATCACCAACTTCCGCGAGATCTATAACGACCACATCGGCGCGCACGTGATGGCGTTTGTGCTCGCCTTCGCGCGGGGATTGCAGATCTACCTGCCGCAGCAGCAGCGCCGCGAATGGAAGAAATTGCCGAACGACACAGGGGTCGCGCACCTGCCGGAGGCGATCGCGCTCGTCGTCGGGGTCGGCGGCATCGGCGCCGAGGTGGCGCGGCTCGCCAGCGCCTTCGGCATGCGGGTCATCGGGGTCGACGAGCGTCGCCCCAAGCCGCCGCCGGGAGTCGCCGAGCTGCACCGCGCCGCCGCGCTCGACGAATTACTGCCGCGCGCCGATTTCGTGATCCTGACCGTGCCGCACACGCCGGAGACCGAGGGCTTTATGAACCGCGGCCGGTTTCGGCGCATGAAGCGCACCGCGTTCTTCATCAATATCGGCCGCGGCATGACGACGAGGCTCGGCGATCTGGTCGCCGCGCTGAAGGCCGGCGAGATCGCAGGCGCCGGGCTCGACGTCTTCGAAGAGGAGCCGCTGCCAGCCGACCACCCGCTCTGGACCCTGCCCGGGGTACTGATTACGCCGCACACGGCCGGCTATGGCCCCTATCTCGACGAGCGCCGCTTCGAGGTGCTGAGGGACAATTGCCGGCGCTTCCTGACCGGGCAGCCGCTGCGCAACGTTGTAGATAAATCGCGCTGGTTCTGAAACGGCCGAATTGAACCGGCGCCTTGCGTTCCCGTTTACCAGTCAATGCGTTTTACGGGAGAACTCCAATGAAGAAGGTACTCTTCGGCGCCGCGACGGCCGTCGGGCTCGGCGCCGTGGCGTTTACATCGGGCGCCCAGGCACAATGCGTGTGGGACGGCTTCAATTGGTCCTGCCCGCCCGCGCCCCCGGCGGCCTACTCCTACTACAACCCGTATGCCGTGGCGGTGCCCTGGCAGACCTACCCGACGACCGACACCTACTATGGTTACAAGCCGCAGTGGTTGCCCTCTTCCCCCGGTCCGCGGGCAGCCAGTGGCGCCGGCCGTTAGAGCCGAACTAGAGATCACCATCGGATCAGATTGAATCGCCTTTCCTATTCGTCATGGCCGGGCTTGACCCGGCCATCTACGTGGATCCCCGGGACAAGCCCGGGGATGACGATTGAAGGGTGATCGAAGCTAAATGGATTCCGCTCTAAAACGCGTACTTTTCGGGCGCCGGCTGCTCCGTTGGCGCCCTTTTCATGCCTGATTTCCGCCATTGAGCGCTTCTCATTAGCCAGCCGGACACGCGTACGGGCGGCGGCGTAACCTGCCGCCGCCCGCACCGCATCTCCGCGGACCGATCAGTCCCAACGGCCCTCTTCCCAGACCCAGCCGTTATTCCGCTCGATCCAGCGGCCCGGTGCCCAAGCCGCACGCGGGCGTGGCGGCTCGGCATAGTGGCCATGGACCCAGACGAAGTTCGCCGCGCCCGGTTCCCAGCGCCAATGCCCGGGGATCCACGCTTCGGCGGGACGCGGCGCCGGGGGCGGCGTCTCGACCTGCGGCGCCGGCGGCGCCTTGGGCGCGATAACGACGGTCGACACCGTGCTGCCTTCGCCCGGCTCTTCCCGGGTGATTGTCTTCTTTTCGACGGTGGTCCCGGTGTCCGGGTTTTCCCTGGTGATCGTCTGCTTCTCGATCTTCACGTCGTCGGCGAACGCCGGAGCGCTCAAAACCAGCACTGCGGCCGTGGCGAGAAGTGCACGCCTCATCCTGTTTTCCTCCATGATGCTCGCGCCCCGTCATTCGCGGGCGCGCCTATCATGTCAACAGGATAGCGCCGCCGATCATTCCCCAGCGGAGCGCCGGG
>Ga0070766_10000148_pt1 | contig 27481 bp, 17 predicted proteins | sample HubBroMetageWFT6_FD_69782 | JGI IMG/M metagenome (GOLD analysis project Ga0070766, IMG submission 69782) | Warmed and freeze-thawed soil microbial communities from the Hubbard Brook experimental Forest, New Hampshire - Hubbard Brook CCASE Soil... | ecosystem: Environmental > Terrestrial > Soil...
CGAAGCGAAGTGGAATACAATTCGCACTCATTCTCAGTCACTACTTAGGATTTGCAAGCCCGTGACTCAAGTCTTCGATTCGGCTGTACATCAGATTGCCCCGTCAGCCACGCAAGGCAAACCCGCGCTCGCACATTACATCCAACACCGGGTATATCCTGTATGTCAGATGGGAAGGCAAAATGGAAATCCTTGATCCTGCGCCCAATCCAAACAATGATCATCGAAGTTTTTGCTCGAGTCGGAGGTTCGCTTGTCTCGGCGCGCTCTTCTCCCTCTTTCTGATTGCCTCGATTCCCCTGATTGCGCAAAGTGGATCGTCCGCGCAGCTGCCCGCAACACAATCGCGAGGGCAGGGCGCACCTCCTTGCTCTAACGCTCCTCCCATCTTGAAACGAGGCTCGCAGCCGGATCTGCCTCCCTGTCCCGAACCGCCGCAGGACGCTTCGCCCCCTGCGGACTCCGTACGCTTGCGTGCGCCGAGTCCCGACGCACCCTTGATCGAAAGGGCGAGATACGCGGCGCTTCAGTTTTCACAGAAGCTTCCCAATTTTATTTGCGAAGAGTACATGGCGCGGTATGGTCAACGCGGCCAAGACAAAAGGCTTCTGGACATAGTTTCGGCTGAAGTCACGTATAACAACGGACAGGAAAGTTATCGCAACGTGAAGATCGATCAGCACCCCACGGACAAAGGCATCCAGGAACTGAATGGCTCTTGGTCCGTCGGAGAATTTGCGTCCACACTGCTCGATCTTTTTTCTCCCTATACGGACGCGCAGTTCCAGTCCCGCGGTGCGTCTCCCATTTCGGGTCTCGATGCCCAGGTTTACGACTTTCGAGTGCAGAGTGAGAATTCGCACTGGAGGGTGCAAGCCGAATCTCAGACTCTGCGTCCGGCTTACAAAGGCTCCGTATGGGTGGATCCGGCAACCGCGCTCGTCTTGCGCATTGAGATGCAGGCCACTAACATGCCGTCGGATTTCCCGATGGATACGATCGAATCCTCGGTGGATTATTCCTACGTAACGATTGCTGGGAACTCCGTTCTGCTTCCGGTCCACGCCGAGAGCTTGGGCTGTGAGCGGGGCAGCCCAGCGTGCAGTCACAACATCATTGATTTCCGCAATTATCACGAATTCAAAGTCAACACCAAGATTCTTGGCGCTAAGTAAATCTCGCAACGCTATCGTGGACAGTAAACTGCGGACCGTAACTCTCGACAAATCCCCATAGCGCTTTTTGACCCTTGAGTCGGGCCGATTCTCGGTGAGCGTAACCGCCTGTTGGCAACATCTGTCGCTGTCGCCTAGCCCGAATGTTCCGGATTAGCCGAAAATAACCGGCAACAGCGGTAGATTTCGTTCTGGGGAATGCTCAACTTGCGAGATCAAAGTCCGTCCGGAAGAATGTGCAAATGCGCCTCCACTTCATTGCATCGCTGTTTCTGGCTCTGCCGCTGCTGATCGGCAACCGAGGAGCTTCGGCCCAGACCGGCCTCTTTCCTGCGGGCAGTCGGCATCTCTACGTTCATTGCGAAGGGAAGAGACATGGCCCGGCGGTCATTCTCGACGCTGGATTGTTCCGCGACTCTCATCGGCGGCCAACTTGTTTGTGACGCCAACTGTCGCGCGTTCACGACTCAAGCGGCGCTCTTTCCCGCTATTGCTTGGTAGAGCGAATCACCTTCACTGGACCGAGCAAGCCTGACGCCACGAGTTTCGAGTCTGCCTTGTAGAACTTCGGCGACGTGAACGTATAGGTCTTCGTAACATTCGGTTGACGATCGGCGATGATTCGATTGACCCAGGCATTCGTGACTCTGATCTCGATAGTGTTCTTGCCAGGCTTCAGAGCATGCGTGACATCGACGCGATACGGTGTTTTCCAGAGAATCCCAAGTGGCTTGCCGTTGACCGAGACTTCAGCGAGATTCTTGACTTCGCCGAGGTCGATCGACACACTTTCGCCTGACGCAAACCATTCCGATGGAGCTTCGATCGTCTTTGTGTAAGTACCTTTGCCTGAGAAGTATTTGACTCCTTCGTCGGTACTGTCGCTCCACGAGGCCAATTTGTCGACGGTGATCATCGACGGGGCTCCGAGATTCGACTCAAAGCTGAGATCCCACGGACCATCAACCGTTGTTAGAGTGGAATCCACGGTCTTCGGCAGACTGCGCGATGGAGCCTTCGCAGGTTTTCGGAATATGACGAAGACTGTGCCCCAAGACTCAAGGTGCAGAGGTACCGTAGTGCGCCCATTGGCGATTTGGAAGGACGCGGGTTCCGTCGTGCCCGTATCCGCGTGCCACAACTCAGCTTCCTTCCCAGTTACTCGAAAACTGGCATTCAAAGTTTCTTCACGATCATTGCGATTATCGACGAAGTACAGATCGCCGTCAGCCAGCTTGCGATGAACAAACAGCACATTGGTATCAGATTCAGGTTTGGTGTAGTCGAAATCGGAAGCGACGCCGATCGTAGTGAGGACTTCTCCTAGATTTTTGTCGCCATACACTCGGCCTTTCCCCAGTGAATTGCCGCTTCCGGATCCCCATAGCTGGTCTGCCAGGTTTTGGAACTCTTTGAGATCGTCGCTCAGGCTGGGAGTATCCGTTGGCTTTGGACCGGCAACGATCGCTCCGGCCTGTACCAGGTCGCGAATCTTGCGTAGTACTGACAACGACATGTGCTGGCTATGAGGATCGAGCGCCAGCACGCGGTATCGCATGCCGCTGGGCGTAGCGAGTTGCCCATCCGCAAATGTGAGCACATGAACCAGAGCGTCAGCATTCACGTAATCGAAGCTGTAGCCCGCCGGAACGTCAGGGCCCTTCTTGCCGAATAGAGCAGTAATGTTCGAGTCTTCTCCGTAGAAGTAAGCGATGTCGGCGTCGAACCGTCCTTGCTGCAGCAAATAAGAACTGCGCGCCAGATATGACACCCACGGCTTCGCCTGTTCGGCCCAAGTCTCGTTGCGATTGAACCATTGCCCGAAGGGTCCAAGGGCAAGACCGGGTTTCTTGTCCAGCAGTGGCTGGTGAACCGAAGTGTGAATCACGAAACGGTTCAAACCCATGGCCAGTTCCTTGTCGGCAGTTGGCTTCAGGGTGGCGGGTGACCATGCCCATGCACCGGAGGACGCCGTGAGCGATTCCGCAGCTACGAGGTTTTGTCCGTAGATGTGCGCGACCGAAGCGGATTCGCGGATATCAGCATTGTAGCCATACTGCTCGTTGTTGACGCCCGGTTTTTGCGTCCACATCGCAGACATTGGCACATCGTTGTGGCGCTTCACTTCCATGCCGTCGCCGATGAAGGCACGTCCCTCTTCATGCGATTCGCCGTAGTGGCCCATTCCACGCTCGTGGAGGATGTCGTTGATCTGATCGTAGTGGTATTCCGCAAGCAAGTCGCCGAGCGTCTTGCGGAAATCCCAGAGAAAGCGATCGCTGTTTTCGGAGCTTTCGATCACACGGCCAGCCAGAACAGGCATCCATGGACGCGGGTCGTACCCACAGCGCTTCGTGAATTCGGCGACCATGTTGTCGGTCCAGTTCGCCGTGCCCGCTTCCCAGCTGTCATTGATCACGTACCTTAGTCCGCGCTTGCCCATCAGATCTCCGACGGCGCTTTTGTAGTTGTCAAGGTACGTATTCATGTACTCCTTCACATCCTCGCGGCTAAGCTTGTCGACCTCAAGGCCAGTGCCCTCCGGAGATGCTGGGTGATTGGTAACTCCGGTAAGCGAGTAGCCGAAACGCAGCACGACCCAGTTGCCGGATGGCGGCGTCCACTCGAGAGTCCCGTCCGGCCGCATCTTTGAAGTGAGATCGAGGATGTCGTTTTTTCGAATGGCATCACGGGCCACAACAGGCGGAGTGGGAAAAGAATCAAGTCCGATGAGGTTGGCGAAGCCAGCTTTCTCCTCAAAACGGCTGACACGCGCGCCGGGGTGGAGGACAAGTTCCGCAATCTCAAAATTAGGATCGGGCTTCATGCCACTGAAGTCGCCAAAGGGATTCTCGACGTCGAACGTCATCTCGCCAAATCCGGCGGGTGGCTTATCAGTGAATGCCACGCGGAAGAAACGCGCCGAAGCGGCAGGAAACGCGATCGTGTGCTCCTGGCCGCCGTCGTTTGGAATGTCGACGAGCTTCCGGAAGGTCTGGCCATCGTCGCTGGCCTCCACGTCCGCAATGGATTCGGCCGCCCCGAACATGTTGGCGGCCGCGGCGCCGGGATCGTTCAATACCAGTGTGACGGCGTGCATCGTTTGCGGCGATGCGAATTCATACTGGACCCACGCCTGCTGTCCAGCGGGGGTTTTAGGCAACTGAGTCGTCTTGATCAACTCGCCATCTGCGAGCAGAGCCAGGTTAAGGCTGCCACCGCTGGAAGTGATTTTGGGTTGCAGGGCCGACACCGGTACATCACTCTCGGGCGCACGGTAAGCGATGACAACGGTGTCAGCATAGAAGGATGGTCCCGCCGTTGGAGCCTGCCCACTGATCATGGCTAGGAAATCGAAGAGCGGAATGTCCTGGAAAGGACCGCTGACGGTAGGAGGATGAGGCAGTACACTGCTGAATGGCTTTCCGCCTTCCAATCTGGTTTCGCTCCAAACGACTTTCTTCATCCCTTGATTGGGCTTTACCCACGGGCCTCCCGATTCACTCCAGCCCGGGGATCCGGCAATCGCTTCTTCGAGTCCGAGTTGATCCGCCAATTTCGTGGTGTAAAGGAATGCGTCCTTCCACTCCGGCGTCATGTAGGTCAAGCGCTTATCCACCAGCTTGGGAGTTCCGAGCGACGCGTCGAAATTCTGGAATCCTCCGATACCGACACGGTTCATCCACTCCAGGTCCAGCTTGATGCCTTCCTGGGTGATGTTGCCGTTCATCCAATGCCACCAAACACGCGGCTTGGCGGAGGTCGGCGGATTCTTGAAGCCATCATCGAGAGAAGCCGTCGCATTCTGTGCGAAGGACGTAGGCGCTAGAGTTGTGGAAAACACTAAAAGTGAAATTTCAAGAATGCTCGCAATGCGAGAGTGGCTCATCGAGTGCTCCTGCTGTTTCTGTATACGTTGCGAATCAATCGCAAGGAATTCGCTTTGGCGATCTTTCCCAACACGAGGGCGCTAGGTTTCACAAACAAGCCATCCCTAAATACAAACCTTGAGTAGCCGGTGAAATCGCGAATGGCGGATGGTTTCACCGGGCCGGGACGAGTGTCAACCGGTGGGGTTCTAAATCTAGGCGTTTCGCGATGTGAAAGAGAAGGGGGTAGGCGGGAAGGCGGAAGAAGATGCGCTGTTGCTTTGATGCATGCCCACCGGTGGAAAAGCGGCCTTTCATTGTCCGCAAAGCACACTGAGGGTTGTTTCGCATTGCAGAACGATGACCGCTGTCTCAGTAGGTCGCGTCAACACACCTGAACGTAACCCATTCCGAGCAAGGCGCTCAGCTTTTTCAGCTTGCCCGAGATGTGGCCGACCCCTACCGCACAATGATGCGCCGGCCCTTGGACATTCCACTGCTCGAGGAAGCATCTTGCACCGAGAGGGAACCTATAACGGCTGTTGGTATTGCCGATCTCGAGAATAGGTCCCGCCACTGATTCTCCCTCTGCAGTGAGCGGCTTGAGTTTGCCGTCCACCGTCTGTACGACGGAAAGCAGAGTCACCGGACCGCGCTTGACAGACATTTCTACCGAGAGTCCTCGTCCCACCTTGCCGTGATAGACCTCGAGAGGGCGAACCTTGGTCTTTCCCTCGGCGATGGCAATATGCCCCGGTCCGTCGTGTCCATGAGCACGATGTCATCGTTGTAATCAACAGCGTAGTACTCCGTGAAAAGAGCCTCCCGCACCGAACGAATCCATGATCTTCATCGCCTGAACGTTCTTGATTTCGTATTCTCCGGCCACAGGTACACCGCGCCCGGTCAACAGACTCGTCCCCAGGATGATTGAACTGATGGTGTCCTCGTTGTCGGTGCTGCCAATGCCCTTGTGGTAGTACGCCAGAGACCCTAGTTGGTGAAGTTTGACCAGGCGATCAAGGGCGATGGAAGTGCGCGCCGCGCGCCGAAGTTCCTCTTCGGGGCAATCAGCCTGCACATCGAAGGAAGTCCGAAACTCCGCAACTCTGAGATTCACATCTGAGTCGTTCACCTCTCGCCGCATTGCTGCCAGTTCTTCCACCTCGATCATTTCGATGTGTCCCCCGAAGTAGGCACACTGCTGGGTGAGGTCAGAGTAGATGTCGAGCATACCGCCGTAGTAATTGCCCATGACGCCAAGACGGTTGTGCTCCATCGCATGGGCTACGCGAGCAGCTTCGATCCATTCACCAATTTGGACCCAGGCGATTGGGTCATTTTCCAGCATGCCCGTGATCTGGAAGAAGGGGATACGACAGCGATTGAAAACGTTCGCAATCTCCGGCACTGGGCAAGCTTGGCAGTAAGCGAGCCACTCACCCGTCATTTCTGTGCGGTCGCCAAGACGATTGAATCGTTCGTAGTCGATAGCAGGCGCGGGCGAAAGGTTCAAGATGATGACAGGCACCTTGGCTCGCCGCACTGCCGGCAACACGGTTGATGACGGGCGTCGGTTGTGACGTATAGAAAAAGCAGGTCAACATCTGCTTTGCGAAATTCGTGCCCGGCCCAAAGAGCTTTTTCCGGAGTATCGATGAGTCCCAGATTCGTCACCTTGGCGCGCAAACTCTCCAGCTTTCGCGCAACCTGCACGTTGAACCCAACGAGTCTGTCCCTAAGTCCGGGGAACTGCTGCCAGTACGTGTCCAAACCAATGCCGAAGAGTCCCACTTTGAGATGATCGTCTGAAGCGGTCGTATGCATGTTCGGCCTGGTACTCCGGACCAGAACGGTCTTAGAAATCTGCGCAAGGATAGCCCTAGAGTCCGTGGCAGCTACAAGCATGCAGGTTTGAGACCTCCGTTGTTTCGCGATGCGAAACAAACCGGAGTTGTTGATCTTGTCCAATAGCGGCTGGCCCCAGAGCCGCTCATGTGTTCGTTTCTTATCTCGAAACGCCTCAATTGCAACATTCGGCGATTGACGTCTACCTCGGCGAATGCCAGCATTGCAACTCGCAGGACGCGGACTGTCGGCTCAGTACAGCAGCAATCAAACCGGCGGATTGCATGAACATCGGCTTGTGGCGCAGGATGCCAATGGTTCTAGCTTTGATGCCCAGCCAGCCCTACGTCTACACGCTCGCCTCCGTCTCGCATGACGGCAAGCGACGTGTGTTGCTGATCAACAAGCGAAATCGAACTTTCGGAGTGTCGGTCGCAGGCTCAGCTGGCGGACAAGTCTCCTACGTAGATCAGACAACGGCGTTCCAGCCGCCGGCGAATGCGAAACTGAACAGCGACACGTTCAATCTGGGAGGGTTCTCGGTAACCGCCGTCACGCTGCCTTAGAGGCTTTTAGCCGGTTACTGGGAGGGCGTGGCATCTACTTCCTGCTTGGTGACTTCCAGAGGGGAGAAAACGGGTGCCACTTCCTTCTGCTGGTTTGCTATATCGTGCAGGCGGCGATACTCAGCCAACGCTTTCTGCTGTTCCACTACATTGCCCAAGCTTCTCTGGATCTTGGCTAGACGGTACCAGCACACTTCGTTCTCGGGATCGACTGCGACGGCGCGCTGGGCATGAGGCAACGCCTGTGCGGGCTGGTTCTTTTCGAGAAGCACAGCAACCAAACCGAGTTGTGCTTCAGCGAAATCCGGATAGTGCTGTAAGGCTTGTTCGAAGTATCGCTGGGCCTTCTCAACTTGCTTGTTCTTTCGACACATTTCTCCGAGCTCGTAAGCGGCATTTGCGTTGTCGGGATGCAACCGCAACTCTTCCTCGAATTCTTTTTCTGCTGCGGCGACGTCATCCTGCGATTGATGTTGCCAAAATCGCCCCATCAAGCTTCTGCCGATGCGATAGTGAATCGCGGGCCGGTCCGGCTCCAAGCGAAGCACTTCGTGATACTCCTGAATCGCTTGGCCGTAGGAACCTTGGCTCTCGTGAGCCTCAGCCGCCGCCAGATGCCGCCATACCGACGTGGGAGCAACTCGCGCCAGCTTCTCCATGGTAAGGTATGCGAAGTTCCCGTAAACCTTTCCGGCCTGATACAGAATCTCTGGATCGTCCGGATAGAGGCGGTCCAACTCCATCGCCACTTCCACTGCCTTGCTGTCTTTCTTCAGGCCGGCGTAAGCCCGCTCCAATTCCAGCCCGCACATGCGCTTGATTTCAGTCTCTGCGCTTCGATGAAGACATTTCTCCAACCCGGCGACAGCCTCGCTGTAGCGGCCGATCTCCGACAACGACATGGCTAGCAGGCTCTCGCTTCTTGTCAAGCCGGGCTTGAGCTTCAGCGCCTGATGCAGCGCAGGTACGGCTTGATCGAATTTCCTCTCTTCAAAATAGATCAACCCCAAGTTCGCATGCACTTCCGCCATACCTGGATCCAGTTTGCTCAGGCGCTCATAGAGCCGTTCAGCCTCCGAGTAGCGTCCTTGTGTCAGTGCTTGCTGTGCCTGTCTGTAGAGCCTATCCAATGAATCGGACTCTTGCCCCATCGCTCCTACAGCTACGAGACAGAGTGCGGCCAGTGCCATCCAGATCACTCCCTGCCAATGCAATTCCTGCCCACGTTTCACGTTGCGAGTGTACCTCAAAAAAAAACCGCCAGCCGGACTGGGGCTGGCGGGTGTTCGGCTTACATCGCGAGCTACTAAAACAAGATTTTGCCGCCGAACTGAACAATGCGGCCAGGACGAGCGCTTGTAACTTTCCCAAAGTTAACAGTGCCAAGAGTTCCGTCCACGGCACTTTGGCCTGGCCCCCCGGAAGCCTGGGTGGTTGGGTCGACCCCGTATTGCGTGTGGTTAAACGTGTTGAAGGTCTCGACACGGAACTGGAAACCGACCCGTTCTGTGAACTGGAATGTTTTGCCCAGTCCTACATCCCAGTTATTGATTCCTGGTTGGGTAAGTATGTTGCGTCTGGAGTTCCCGTATACACCAAAGGCAGCCTGGGTAAATGCTGAGGTGTTGAACCACTGACTAATGCTTTTCCCGCCTCTCGGGCTCGGATTGCCCACTTCGTTCGCCCGCATGCTGAAACTCTCATAGGCTCCAGGATCTGACGCGTTGATCGAGAACGGGAATCCGGTCTGGAATGTAGTGATAGTGCTCAGTTGCCATCCGCCGACAGCCAGATTGGCGACCCGATTGGCATTACCTAGCAAACGCTTGCCGCGTCCCACGGGCAGGGCGTAAACCACGCTATTCACAAAACGATGCTTCACGCTGAAATCCGACGGCCCGTAGTCCAGCCGCGGATTTAGGTCGTCCTCGTGACCTGCGAAACCGCCGCCAGCCGATCCTACACCGGCGGCTGCGGATTTGTCGTCCATACTTTTCGCGAAAGTATACACGGTCAGCAGCGCGAAGCCCCCTCCACGATGTTCCAGCTTTACGTTCGCGGCATTGTAGTTGGAATAACCCGTCCACGAGCTATTCAGCGGTCCGGGGATGGCGAAGTTCGGAAGCGGCCGGTCCAACGCGTAGGGGCAGTTGTTCGAATTATAGGTGGCCAGAGTTCCTGGCAGTCCCGCAAACGCCGCTTGGCAGGTAGCCAGTCGGCTCCCTGTCAACAGAGCAGGCGTGTTGAGATTGATGCGATCCAACAAGTGCAGACCTCGATTGCCTACATAATTGACTTCCAGAGTCGTATTGCGAGCCAGTTCGCGCTGCACTGAGACTGTGTATTGTTGCACATAGGGATTCCGCGGATGGTCGGAAACAATGACCGCAACAAACTGCCCCTCCAGCGCAGCAGGGGTCACGGTCCCGCTCAGAGTGGGAAACAATTGGTCGGTCAACTTAGGCGCTACGGCCGCGGATTGCGAATTGGGCGAAAGCTGCGTGCGCTCGACGAAAGGGTAAAGATCGCCGGAATCGTCGATCTCGCGACTTTCAAAGGAATCCCAGAAGATGCCGTAACCTCCGCGGACCACCGTCTTCTCTCCGCCAAAAGGCCGCCAGGCAAAACCAAAACGGGGAGCAAACGGCGTCTTGGAGCCGTCGGCCGGATTGCGGCGACCGCAATATCGGTAGAAGGTCTGACCCGCTGGCAGGACGCCATTGGCTGACAGCGCCGGGTCAGCGTAGCACAGTCCCCCGCCGGTGAAGCCCGAAGCACCGGGCAGGTTTTGATCGTCAATCCAGAACATCTTGTTGCTCTGCTCGTAGGGGACATTGCGGTAGTCCCAACGCAGCCCAAGGTTCAGGGTCAACCGGTTATTGACCTTCCAGTCGTCCTGCACATACGGAGCAAAGTAGATGAAGTGGTACTGGTTCAAGTTGCCTGCGATCTTCGGATTGCTGAAGGGTCCCGGCTGAAACGTGTTGGCACCGTTGTAATAGCCAAGCAGAAAATCCGCCACCTCGTTACCCGTGCCACAGATTCCTGAAGGAGTCGTACAGCTCCCGCCGACGCTGTTGTTCAATACGTTGTTGTTGGTATAGCCATAACCGCCGAGAAAGTTGCCGGAGAGGTCTCTCCTCGAAACAAAGTGCCGATAGTCAAATCCCATACCAATTGTGTGCCTTCCGCGAACCATGGTCACCGAGTCGGCAAATTCCCATGTCGGTACATCGCTGGTCGTCGGGTTGTTGCCCGGGCTGCCAACGGTACCGAGGAGAGCGCCCTCGAAGCCGATGGTCGGAAAACCTGCCGCATATCCTGGAAGACTACCGAACACGCCGGTCACAGCCAAAGCAGAGATCTGACTATTAGACGCGGGCGGAGCGCCCTGAATGGCGGTAGCGTCCAAGTGCCCAAAGCGAAAATTGTTGACGGTGTTGTGTCCGAGGGGAATTGTGTGAGAGAGCATCCAGCTAGTCGAATCCTGGGTAAATATGTTCAAACTGAAGGCCGGCGAAAGGTTCTGCGGGTTCTGGTTGCTGAAGTTCGCTTTGGTGTAGCGAAAAAATACCGACCCAAAACGGCCCAACGCTTGGTCGACCTTGTAGGTTTGCTGGTTGGTGTTATTCGGCAGCGTCAGCTGCGCTTGGTAGTTGCTGCCCGAACACGCGGAGGGATTGGTCACGCACTTTGGCGTGGGCGCCGGAAACATCCCCGCAGCAAGGGCCACCGTAGCAAGGCGCGAGAAGCGGTTCGTGGGAATCTTATTGCCTGGAAAAGCCAACCCCGTCTGAGGGTCGCCCGGCATGCAGGGGAGAGAGTTCGGGTTTGTCGGTGTTACCGTGAGTGCCGTTTGGCAAGGCGACCCGGCGGTGAGGTCGAAGGCTGGCAGTCCCGAAGCCGAGAAATCTCCGTTCACTTCCGCCGCAGTAGGAACAAGCCCGTTCAGGGTATATCCGTTCTTGATTCGCCAGCCTTCATAGTTCACCAGAAAGAAAGTCTTGTTGCGTCCGTCGTAGACTTTGGGGACGTACACCGGACCCCCGACAACAAAACCGAACTGATTCTGACGTAAGACCGGCTTTGTCGGGGTCGTCTGAAACGGTGTCGGCGTGTAAGCATCGAAAGCGTTGTTTCTGTCGAATAGGAACGCCGTACCGTGCAGTTGGTTGGTGCCACTCTTACTGATAACGTTGACTTGATTTGCGCTGTAGCCGTATTCGGCAGCGTAATTTTCGCTGGCCACTTTGAATTCCTGGATAGCATCCTGCGACACAACCACGGCCGGAGTGTTGAGTGAAGTATCAGTGTTGATCAAACCGTCCAACGTATAGTTGTTGGACTCAGGTCGCCCACCATTGATGCTGATGGCATTCCCTGCTCCTTGGCGCATTTGACCCTGTTCACCGACGGTCTGCACGGCGCCAGCACCGATGAACAGTAGATTCAGGAAATTCCGTCCGTTAAGTGGCAGCTCGTCGACCTGCTTTTCGCTCACGAGCTGAGAGACCGCCGAGCTATCCGTATCGAGAGCCACAACATTGGCCTCAACCTGCACCGTTTCCGACACCGCGCCCGGCTTTATACTAACGTCAGCACGAGCCTCCTGGCCGACTACCAGACCGATATTGTCCACGACCGACTTCTCGAACCCTGGCACCTGCACCGTCACGCGGTAGGTTCCAGGTGTCAGGTAGGGCACGGTGAAGTCGCCGGAACTGGTTGTTTCGGTGTTCTTGATCACGTTCGTGGCGACGTTAGTAACGACGACGCTCGCATTGGCCACCACTGCCCCAGAGTTGTCCTTGACGGTTCCAAGGATGGTTCCGTAGGCGCCGCCCTGTCCGTACAGCAAAGCCGCCGACGAAATTACCACCAACAACTGCAGCAAACTACGTGTCATCGTGGACATGATTTTTTCTCCTGGTGACACTCCAACATGGTGGACTCAGCAGCGTTTCGACGTCTTCTGAAGTCCGTCTCTTTCTGAAGCCCGTCCCTGGAACGCCCCTGCCCCACACGGTTGTCCCCGTGTATCTAGGGGCGGATGCTCCCACTGGTTGTCGTGCATCGTCAACCCGCAATGCACAAACAGCTAGCATTTCGCTGTGAAAAACAGACGCCTTCGCACACGGGACCGCTGCCAAATCGTTATTTGACAGGCCAATTTCCAATTAGCCCCAAGCTGATCCCCGGCATCACCAGTGGTAGCTACTCCTGCGTTCTGTTTTGCAATGCAGAAGATCCAATTCCGTCTTATCGGCCAGGAACCGTACCGCCGGGGATTGAAACAGAAAAAGGCACCAGAACTGCTAATTGTCTCGTGGGATACCGGTTCGGTTTAGCGTGAACGACGTTGATGGGACAAGTCGTAGGGTTCTGTTCGAGCCAACTTTGTCACTGCGTCGTTGGGATAGTAATGGTCGATCGTAGTGGGTGTGATGAGCTTATGCTCGACGAAAACTGCCGGCGGCACCGGTCGTTGATTCAGGATGTCAAGACTGACGCGAATCAGGTTCTCGCCATAGCGCTCGGGAAAGAAGGCCACCGACCCAACGAATTGAGTCTTGGACTGACGCAATTCCGCTCGTCCTTCGGGCGATGCATTCTGCCCCATGATGGCGCAGTTCTCTTCCCGGCCCGCTTCCTGAAAGGCACGGAGGGCTCCGAGTGCACTTGGATCATTAATAGCCCCTACGAGCACGTGCTTGGCGTGTGAAGACCGCAAGTGCCGCCGCACCGTTTCGAAACTAGGACCCAACTCTCCATCACCTTCCAGGTAGGTAATGCGGCAATTTGCTGCGTTCGGCACGACTAGGTTGATCCCTACCAGCAGGCCCGACAATCGCATGCGGGGCAGGTTGCCCGCGCGCTTCAGTTCGAGCAAGAGAATTTCGTCCACTTCCGAGTGCCAATGTTCCTTAACCCAGCGGCCCAGGTAACGCCCGCCGATCAATCCAGCCTCATAATTGTTTGCGCCGTAATAAGTCGCCCCGGGGTGAGGAATATCAATCGCTATCATCGGAATGCCCGCGTCGCGATACTTGGCGGCCACAATTGGCGCAACTTCTTCGTCGGTTTGAAACTCGATCGCGAGGTCGACCTTTTCACGGACGAGCAAGTCAGCAGTGCGCTGAGCGGTCTTCGCGCTGTAGCGGTTATCCATACAGATAAGCTTGATTCCCTCCGCCTCTGCGGCGCGTTGCAAACTCTCTGACACTTCTCGGGAGAACTGATAATCGGTGCCCTGTGCCGCGTATCCCAACCGATAGAGTCTCTGCTTCCACGGTCGCACACAAGATTGATAAAGATTTTGGCCGACCTTATCGATCATCCCGCACTTCTCCAGTGTATAGAGAAGTCGAAATACCATCGTCTTAGGCAATCTGCAACGGGCGGAGATTTCCTTGAGCGGCAGGGCCTCCCCGGGAGAACGAAACACACTAAGAAGCTGAGAAGAGTGAACGATGGACTTGACGAGGTATCGGTCTCGAGTCAGAGCGGCGGGGCTCATACAAGTTGGGACATAATGATCCATTTTTCCGATTTTGCAAAGCGAAATTTTAAATTACTCCTTCTGCCGGGACGGCGAGTTGGATTTTTGTGCCTTGAGGACAAAGCGAAGTCTTGTTAGGACCGAAAGCGCTATTTGGAGCACAACTCTTTAACGGGACATGGGAGAAAGTCTTCAGCTTTCCTTAAGCATCGATAGCGTCGTCGGAGGCCGCCGAATCCCGCGGCGCGAACTCCTTTCCTGCGAGCGAGATCGGGGTGTCGAAGGGAATATTCTACAGAGCGAAATCGCGCGAGTACGAGCGCGCGTTCATCCCCGGTCACGATCTGATCCTGGGCAAACCGAGGTCTTGCGCTGTGACCGTTTTAACCGCTTCGGTAACCGCAAGAGATATTTCGTATTGCAAAACGCACGAAAATACCTAGAAATCCATGCCTGCAGCGCGGAAACGCTTGTAATCTTCCGATGCTAAGAGAGGTTTCGCATGGACTCATCTACCAGTGATAAGGTTTCTGCAGCGCTTGAGACGTTTCGCATTGAGCTTCCCTCTTGGGGTTTCGCTAATACTGGTACTCGTTTCGGAAAATTCGTTCAACCTGCGGCGGCCACTACGACGGAGGAGAAGTTTAGCGATGCCGGACAGGTGCACCGACTTACCGGAGTATGCCCAACTGTAGCGCTGCACGTCTTATGGGACTGTCCAGATGGCGTGCAAAGCACAGATGAGATCAAGCGGTTTGCCGGCCAGTACGGTGTCATGCCTGGATCGATCAATCCCAATCTTTTTCAAGATCAGGAATACAAGTACGGATCGTTCGGAAATCCTGATGACGGTGTTCGTCGGCGCGCCATGCGGCACACTAAAGACAGCATCGAAATTGGTCACCGCCTCAATAGCAGAGACGTCTCGCTTTGGTTTGCCGATGGATCAAATTATCCCGGGACCGCCAACATCCGGCAACGCAAGCAATGGTTCGCAGAAGCGTTGAAAGAGGCGCATCGAGCTTTGTCGCCAGACCAGAGAATGCTGATCGAGTACAAGCCCTTCGAGCCTGCCTTTTATCACACAGATATTGCCGACTGGGGAATGGCGCTGCTCCTTTCGCGGGCGACAGGCCCGCAAGCAAAGGTTCTGGTGGATACCGGCCACCACTATGCGGCGCAAAACATCGAGCAGATCGTTGCCTGGCTATTGTCGGAGGATATGCTCGGCGGTTTTCACTTCAACGATCGTCGCTACGCCGACGACGATCTCACCATGGGGTCCATCGACCCATATCAGGTGTTCCGCATCTTCCACGAAATTCGTTTCTTCGAATCGGAAACGGGGCAGCGGGCGGACATCGCGTATATGGTCGATCAAAGCCACAATCTCAAGGGCAAGATGGAGGCGATGATTCAGACTGTCACCATGGCGCAGCAACTTTTTGCCAAGGCGGCGCTGGTGGACGCGAAGAAACTCTCGACCGCGCAAAAGAACTGCGATCTAGTCGCCGCAGAGTCTCTGCTGCAGGATGCTTTCGCAACCGATGTTCGCGCCGCGATTCAGGATTGGAGAGGCTCTAAGGGATTGCCGAAAGATCCGATGGAGGCATTCCGACAGAGCGGCTACCTGGAACGCATCACAAAAGATCGGGCTGCGAAGAACTCAAACAACGTTTCTTCATACGCGTAGCGCCTGCGGCTTTACCGTGCGCTTGAAACACGAAATACCGGGCGAGGAGAGGACGCTTTTCTTCTGAGGAACGTGCCATGAGTTTCTTGCAAATACTCGCCAGTTCGATCCGAGGAATGTTTCCAGGGATCATTTACTGGCTGCTTCTTCCGCAAATCCCGTTCATCATTGTTGAGCAATTGAGGCCTGTTGGCAACGCTCCTTCATGGCGCGACTACGCCATGAATATCTTGATTAGCCTGTCTACAGCTCTTCTATCTCTGCCTCTCGGCATTGTCGCCGGCCTATGGAGCAGCAGATTGCGGCACGTGCTTCCTTGGACGCCGATTTCGTTTACCTTCCACAAGCTAGACGCGGTTCCATTCGTCGGACACGGACTGACAATAGTGGCGATGATTATGGCTCCACTCTTTATTCACGACTGCTGGTTCTACTGGTCGCATCGGATCGAACACAAAGTGCCAATCTTGTGGGAATTTCATAAGATCCACCACAGTGACGAACGCATGAATACCTCAACTTGGGCGCGGGATCATTTCTTGCAGGAGAGCTGGCGCTCGTTTTTCTCTGTATTCACTCTCGGCTTAATCGTCGATCTGAGTTTGAGGGAGGCGGGGGAGGCTGCGCTCTACTCCACTATGTTTCTAGTCGGGTTATCGATGTTTTATCACTCAGCGATTCGAGTCCAATTACCATGGCTTGATCGAGTCCTTGTGACCCCGCAAGTACATCGCATCCACCATTCAGTCGATACGGAGCATCACAATCGGAATTTCGCCGATGCGCTGCCGATCTTCGATATCGTATTCGGAACCTACTACCGCCCGGCTCGCGAGGAGTTCCCCGCTACTGGACTCGGTCCGGATTCGCCCGCTCCTCGCTCGCTGTTCTCAGCGCAATTCGGTCCTGTACTTGCGGTCGCGCGAAGTTTAATTGGACCAAGGATTCCGAGGTAAACGTTTTGAGTAGTCTGGATTCTTCTATCAACGTGGTTCAACCGAAGTAGACAAGAACGTCAAAACCTCCAGCGGAACGTAGTCAGGAGAGCTTCGTGTTCGTTAAGAGTGAGCAACCTCGCCCGTATCTTGCTTTCGATTTCGGGGCCGAAAGCGGACGGGCCGTTCTCGCGCACCTGCGGTCGGGGATCCTGACGACGCAAGAAGTCCATCGCTTTCGCAACGAGCCAGTCGAATACGGAGGCTCTCTGCACTGGGACGTCCCCCGCCTCTGGCTCGAAGTGCGCAAAGCGCTGGGCTGCGTAGAACACATGGAATTGGCGGGCATCGGCGTCGACGCATGGGGCGTCGACTACGCTTTGCTCGGAGATCGCGGTGAACTTCTCCAGAATCCTTACCATTATCGCGACCGGCGTACCCAGGGCGTGATGGAAGAAGTGTTTCGAAAGATTTCCAAGGAAGAGATCTACCGCGCGACTGGCATTCAGTTCATGCCCATTAATACGTTGTACCAACTTTACGCCGCGCAGAGAGATACGCCCTCCCTAATCAATGCCGCGAAGCAACTACTGACGATTCCGGACCTCTTTCATTATTGGCTGACCGGCGTTGCGGTCTGTGAATTCACCAACGCAACCACCACGCAGCTCGTCGATCCGGTTCGCCGCGGTTGGGCGACGGAGCTCATGCAGGAGTTGGGGCTACGTCCCGATTTGCCTGCACCAATCATCGAGCCGGGAACGGTTATCGGAACACTGCTCCCAGCCCTCTCGCAGAGCACTTCTTTGTTGGGAACGCTTGTCATCGCTCCGGCCTGCCACGATACTGGTTCCGCGGTCGCTTCCATCACGGCCCGCGATGGCACTGCTTTCTTAAGTTCGGGCACCTGGTCGCTGATCGGGACTGAACTCGACGCCCCCATCGTCACTTCAGAAGCACTCAAGCGGAACTTCACCAACGAAGGCGGAGTAAATGGAACAACGCGCCTCCTGAAAAACGTAATGGGGCTCTGGATGCTGCAAGGATGCAGAAACTGCTGGAGCGAACGTGGCCACAGTGCCGACTATCGCGAACTTGTGGAGTTGGCCAGCCGCGAGCCCGCATTCGCGCATCTGGTTGATCCCGATGACGAGTCCTTTCTGCGTTCACCCGACATGCTCGCTGCGATCGATAATTTCTGCAAGAAGACACACCAGCCAACGCCAACAACGCCGGGTGCCTATGTTCGCTGCATCCTGGAGAGCCTGGCCCAGAAATATCGCGTCATCCTGCGCAGTCTCGAGCAACTCTGCGGACAGCGCATCGAACAGATTCGTGTTATGGGTGGGGGATCTAAGAATCGTCTGTTGAATCAGTTCACCGCCGATGCGACGGGCAGAAAAGTACTTGCCGGCCCCGCCGAGGCTACGGCTCTTGGAAATATCGCGATACAGATAGTGGCAACGGGAGAAGCCTCGTCTCTGAAAGAGGTTCGCGCCATGGTGGATCGATCGTTTCCAACGGAGGTCTTTGACCCTCTCGAGACGGACAAATGGCAGCAGCAAACCGAACGCTTTGAACAATATTGCGAGATGATTTATGCCTGAAATCAAAGAAACAACACACTTGAAAGATCTTTGGAACGAAGAGCACGCCCACGAACTGGGCGCAAATCAATTACCTCTCTTGCGATATCGCTCGAACCTGCTGGGAGCAGATCTCCGCATCACCAACTTCGGCGGCGGCAACACCAGCTCGAAGATCGAACTTCCCGACCCATTCACCGGCGAGCCGGTTCGTGTTCTTGCGGTGAAAGGCAGCGGCGGAGATATCGGGTCGATCACCGAATCCGGTTTCGCGCTTCTCTACATGGATCGTCTCGAGCACCTCAAGAAACTGTATCGCGGAGAAAAATACGAAGACGAGATGGTCCACTACTACCCGCTCGCCGCTTTCGGCGGGAATCGAATCGCCGCTTCCATCGATACTCCTTTGCATGCTTTTCTACCCTTCTTGCACGTCGATCATCTACATCCCGATTGGGCGATTGCTTTGGCCGCCAGTGCTAATGGCAAACGCAAACTCGAACAGTTCAACAAGGAGTTCGATCGGGACATCGTGTGGGTTCCCTGGCAACGTCCGGGGTTTGAGTTAGCCCTGCTTATCGAACGCGCAGTGAAAGAAAACCCGAGTGCGGAAGGTCTGATCCTAGGAGGTCACGGCCTGTTCACGTGGGGAATGACACAGCGCGAATGCTACTTGAACAGCATCCAAACGATCGATCAGATGGGCGAGTTCATCCTCCAGCATCCAGCCCAAAAAGGTTCCCTGTTCGGTGGGATCAGTCATCCAACCGTCCAGGATCGGAAGACGATCGCCACTCAGATCCTTCCCGCACTTCGAGGCGTAGTGTCCTCGAACCGTCGAGTCGTCGCACACTACACCGACGATGAAGATGCTCTGACCTTTGCCGGATCGAAATGGGCAAAAGAACTAAGTTCTCTGGGCACCAGTTGCCCGGACCACTTCCTCCGCACCCGCGTCTGTCCCTGGTTCATTGAGTGGGATTCAGCCGCGGAGGACATTAAGCTTCTCAAGAACCGCATTCAAAGCGAGGTTGGCAGCTATCGTGCTGCCTACAAAAAGTATTACGAAGAGTGGGCGACCTGCGATTCTCCCAAGCTTCGAGACTCCAATCCCTCTGTCGTCGTCGTGCCGGGACTCGGCCTTTTCGGATTCGGCAAGAACAAGAAAGAAGCACGCATCACAACGGAGTTCTTCATCAATGCGATCCACGTGATGGCAGGCGCGAACGCGCTCGAAGATGGCGAGGTCTCGCATCCACTGCCGCAGGCGCGTCACCCAGAGCAATCGCAGCAGTTCGCGCAATTCCACAACTATGTCGCGCTTCCCCGCTCGGAAGCTTTCCGCATCGAATACTGGGCGCTCGAAGAAGCGAAGCTCCAGCGCATGCTGGCCGAAGCTGAATTCAGCCGCAAGATTGCCCTCGTCATCGGCGGAGCCAGCGGGATCGGCCGCGAAGTTGCCCTGCTACTCGGGCGAAGAGGAGGCCACGTGGTAGTTGCGGATTTCGATCGGCAGGGTGCGGCCAAAGTAAGCGAAGAGGTGGGAGTTGTCGCTTCCCCAGAATTTACGGCAGCAACCGCCGTCGATCTCAGTTCCTCCGAATCTCTCTCCGAAGCGGTGGAATTCACGATCTCGAAATTCGGCGGTATCGATATCATCGTCAACACCGCGGCCATCTATCCTGTGCCCGGGCCCGATGGAGAACTGTCCGACGCACAATGGGCGAAGACTTTCCTGGTAAACGTGACGGGCAATTATCTGCTGGCGCGGCAAACCGATTGGGTGTTCAAAGATCAGGCTCTGCCAGCCGCGATGGTGCTGACGAGTTCCGCCTACGCGGTCGTTCCCAAGAAAGGCAGCGAGGCCTATGACACGAGCAAGGCTGCACTGAACCATCTCATTCGCGAACTGGGGATTAAGCTCAGCCCGCATGTGCGCGTGAATGGTATAGCCCCTGCCACCGTAGTTGCCGGTTCGACCATGTTTCCACGCGACCGCGTGATGCAATCACTGCAGAAGTACAAGATCGAATTCTCAGAGAATGAGACCACCGAAGAACTCCGCGGCAAGCTGGCTGATTTTTATGCGCAACGCACGCTGACGAAGCGCCCGATTCTGCCGCAAGACTGTGCGAATGCGATTGTCTGGCTGGCTGGCGACCAAAGCGGCAAAACAACCGGTCACGTGATCCCAGTAGATGGCGGCTTATCCGAAGCCTCCCTGCGTTAAGGAGCGATTGATGCAACGCATCTGCTTTGTCTTGCAGGTCAAGCCAGAGAGGCTTGCAGAATACAAGGAGCGACATCGTCACGTGTGGCCGGAGATGCGGGCTGCGTTACGTGAAACCGGATGGGGCAACTATTCCCTTTTCTTGCGTGACGACGGCCTCCTGGTTGGATATCTGGAAACCGAAGATTTTGAACTGGCGCGTTCTGGCATGGCCCAGCGTGAAGTGAATGAGCGATGGCAGCGTGAGATGGGAGACTTTTTCGTGCGGCCCGACGGAGCCCTGCCAGATCGCGCCATGCGGCCGCTGGAAGAAGTCTTCCACCTATAGCTCACGTTCGAGGACCAAATGAATCCTAACCCGGCGTTGGGGGTCTTTTTTCACTGGCTTGGCGGCCTCGCTTCCGCCAGTTTCTATGTCCCGTATCGTGGCGTAAAGAATTGGGCTTGGGAAACCTACTGGCTCGTCGGCGGATTCTTTAGTTGGATCATCGCGCCCTGGTTATTGGCGCTGACAATGACACGTAACTTGACGCAGGTGCTCCATGAAGCGCCCGTCAGTGCCATCCTGTGGGCCTACATTTTTGGCGCGCTATGGGGATTGGGCGGGCTTACGTTTGGTCTGACCATGCGTTATCTGGGAATGTCTCTAGGGATGGCTGTCGCGCTGGGATATACCGCGGCATTCGGCACGTTAATGCCCCCGATCTTCCGCGGAGAATTCGCGACCCAGGTTCTTGGAACTCGGTCGGGCGTCATCATTCTTGCCGGCGTCGTCATTTGTCTGCTCGGCATCGCTTTTGCGGGAGCAGCCGGAGTTTCGAAAGAGCGGGAGATGTCTGACGCACAAAAGCGAGCGTCGATCAAAGAGTTTGACCTAAAGAAAGGACTCTTGGTCGCAACCTTCTCGGGCATCATGAGCGCCTGTTTCGCCTACGGGCTCGCCGCTGGCGACCCGATTAAAGTCATCACGGTGCAGCATGGGACGACGGGCCTATGGCAAGGACTTCCCGTGCTGGTAGTCGTATTGGCTGGGGGCTTCACGACGAATTTCATCTGGTGCGTCATTCTGAACATCCAAAACCGGACAGGCTATCAGTACTTCAATTCAGAGATTCGGGGCACGGTTCCGCAGCGCACGGAAGAAACCATCATCGAAGCCGTGACCGATGCGCCAGCCGAAGAAATGGCCGTGGCGGTCGCGGTTGCTCAGGACACGCGGGTTAAGGCCCCCATGCTGTCGAACTACTTATTCTCGGCGTTGGCGGGCACGACATGGTACCTGCAGTTCTTCTTCTACACCATGGGTGAAACGCAAATGGGAAGCTACAAGTTCTCCAGTTGGACTTTGCACATGGCAAGCATCATCATCTTCAGCACCTTGTGGGGGATCGCTCTAAAAGAGTGGAAGGGCGCTGGTTGCCGGACGAAGTTGCTTGTGGCGTTCAGCTTGTTGGTTTTGGTGACTTCGACAATTGTTGTCGGGTATGGCAACTACGCGGGCAGTGCACACTAGCCGTCTCTGCCGCTGATTCGAGCAGGATTATGACGAACAGGGCGATGAACTCGTCCGGAATAGTCAACGTCGCAGACCTCCGGCGCATGGCGCAGCGCCGTGTTCCCAAGTCCGTTTTCGATTACTTGGATAGCGGCACCAAATCCGAAATTACCCTTTCCGAAAACTGTCGAGCTTTTCGAGACGTCACTTTTCGACCGCGCCGAGCCATTGCAATCTCCGACTGTGACCTGTCCAATGCCTCCTCCGAGGAGTTCGGCCAGACTAGGGTTCCAAGTTGCTGCGAGTCCAATGCCCGCGGCATAAACTGTAGAGGGAAACCGGGAATTGCTGCGCACACCCAGGGGCCCCATCCGACATTTCAAATGCAGGCAAATGCAAATTGGGCATCGCACGAATGGCGAATCCTGTCCCTCCGATGTAGTCGATCTTCTCCTCGAGGGACATCTTGCTGACAATTGACTCGACGCGTTTGACAGAAGCAGATGCCGACTCTGTTTGCGCCGCTGTGGAAGCAGTGCAGATGGGAGCTACGAAGACACGGATTATTTTTTTCATGTCGGATCTGGTTCCTCCAAGTACTCCAAAACAAGCCAAACGAGCTGATCCATAAAAGCTCACGTGAAAACAGTCTTCCCGCGTGCCGGATGGCCGGGATGGTTTCACTGAGATCATGCCGGTGTCAACTTGTGAACATCGATCTCTCGACGTTTCGCGATGTGAAATTCCCCAGACTCTCAAGGGCGAAGCTGGGCCGGTCCTTCTGAGTTCCAGTGAGTGATGAGGCCATCCGGCGCAATAAGAAAGGCATAGGTGGTATTTCGCGTTTTGCATCCGAGGAAACAGGCCTTCTGCTTGTTTGTGCATCCACACCCGAATCGCGAAAGGGCTGGGCCGGAGAACGACCGGCTGAAACCTGATCCGTGTTGTATTGCGAAACAAGTGTTGCCGGCGTTCAAGTTGTTGCGCAGGGCCTTATTTGCCCTTATCCTGACCGCGCTTTTATTTGGGAGCAAGTTGTTCGCTGAGCAGCCGCTCTGATCGTGATCTTTCATCTTGGGAACAAGTGAATAACGGCAGAGATCATGTCGATTCGGGAGACTCTCAGTTCGGGTGTTCACTTCCCATCGCCTGAGCCCCGTATGGCCGGGCACAGCCAGGAAAACCGTTCGGAGGCGCAATCTATGACACGAACATGGACACGATTTTCGGCCGCCATTGGCGTCCTTTGCATTGCCGGTGCGGCACTTGCGCAGAATGCCGGGGACCCTCTCAAAAAGGGCTTTGACGATCCACCCGGCGGGGCGCGCCCCCGAGTGTGGTGGCACTGGATGAACGGCAACATCAGCCAGGAAGGCATCAAACTTGATCTCGAGTGGATGCATCGGGTAGGAGTTGCGGGTTATCAGAACTTCGACGCCGCGTTGCAGACGCCACAAGTGGTTGATAAGCGATTGGCGTATATGACGCCCGAGTGGAAAGAAGCCTTCAAGTACGCCGTCGGCCTTGGCGACGAGCTTGGAATGGAGATGGCCATTGCCGGCTCGCCGGGGTGGAGCGAAACCGGCGGTCCATGGGTACCGCCATCTCATGGAATGAAGAAGTACGTCTGGAGCGAAACAGTTTTGGAAGGCGGAAAGCCCTTCACGGGTCAGATTGCTCATCCCCCAAGCGACACCGGTGCCTTTCAGAGCATCGGCATCCGCGAGGAGTTCGGGCGACCCGCGGCCTCGCCCCCTGAGTTTTATGCGGATGCCGTGGTCGTAGCCTTCCGAGTGCCTCCGGCTGAATTGGGGGATGACACAGCGCAGGCGAAGATCACCTCCAGCGGTGAGGGGCTGGATCCGGCGGTGTTGAGCGACGGAGGCCTGGAGAAGACGACAAAAGTGCCGATTCCAGCGCTTGGTTCGGAGTCGTGGATCCAGTTCGAATACCCTTCACCGCATACCATTCGCGCGGTGACGTATGTGACAAAGGACCCGAGATTCATCGAGCAACTGGCCACCGGAATCTCCGCCCCCGAGAAGACCCTGGAGGCGAGCGACGATGGACAGAACTTCCGCAAGATAGTCAGTCTGAGCGGAGGCCGTGCGCCTGAATACACCGTCTCCTTTGAGCCCGTAACGGCAAAGTATTTCCGAGTAACATTCAAGCACAACCCGCCGCCTCCGATCCCCGCGTGGGCCGAAGGAATAGATCCTTCTTCGTTCGGAGCACGGCCGATCTCGCCTACTTCTTATGAGGTGGCCGAACTTGTCCTTCATTCGGAGCCGCGGGTCAACCACTTTGAAGAGAAGGCGGCATTTGTACCTGAGCCCGACCTTTATCAATATGCTACCCCTGGGGTCGATGCCAGGACTGCGATCAGAAAGTCTGATGTCATTGACCTGACGTCGAACATGCATCCCGACGGCACGTTGGACTGGACGCCCCCGGAGGGCAAATGGGTAGTGCTCCGTTTCGGGTACTCGCTACTGGGAATTACCAATCACCCCGCCACGCCCGAGGCGACCGGACTGGAAGTCGACAAGCTAGATCATCGCTTCGTGAAGGACTACTTCGAGAAGTATCTTGACAGCTATAAGGAGACCGTCGGCGCGGATGAGATGGGCAAGAAGGGAATACGCTATGTGATCAATGACAGCTGGGAGGCCGGCTCACAAAACTGGACCGACAACATGCTGGCGCAGTTTAAGAAGCTTCGCGGATATGATGCGACCCCTTGGCTTCCTGTGCTGACCGGTCGCATCGTGGAAAGCTCTGCGGCGAGCGATCGTTTTCTTTGGGACTTCCGGAAGACCATTGCCGATCTGATCGCCAACGAGCACTACGAGCAGTTGGAAGAAACTCTGCATGAACGCGGGATGGGACATTACGGAGAGTCACATGAATCGGGGCGAGCTTTTGTCGCCGACGGCATGGAGGTAAAGAAGTTCAACGAAGTGCCCATGAGCGCGATGTGGACCCAAAGACCCGGAGTCAATAAGCCTCAGTACGGCTACGACGCGGATGACCGCGAATCGGCGTCTGTAGCTCACATTTACGGACAGAACATCGCAGCCGCCGAATCGATGACAGCGGCAGCTGCGCCGTGGGCGTGGTCGCCTGCGACTCTCAAGCCCACGGCCGATCAGGAGTTACTGAACGGAATCAATCGCTTCGTGATTCACGAATCGGCACACCAGCCGCTGGTTGGGAAGGCTCCGGGGCTGACGCTTGGGCCCTTTGGACAGTGGTTCAACCGCAACGAAACATGGGCGGAGCGGGCTGCTCCATGGATCAACTATCTGGCTCGTTCCAGCTATATGTTGCAGGAGGGGCATTTCGGCGCTGACCTAGTGTACTTTTACGGAGAAGACTCCAACCTGACAGCGATCTTTGCGCACAGTGCTCCGCAGATCCCTACCGGTTACGGGTTCGACTACGTCAACGCAGACGCATTGATCCACGAGTTGAGTGTCGCTGACGGCCAGATTGTGACCAAGAGCGGCATGCAGTACAAGGTGCTGGGCTTGGATCCCTATAGCCGCCACATGTCGCTTCCAGTGCTGCGCGCGATCTATACGTTGGTGGAAAACGGTGCGGTTGTAGCGGGGCCGAAGCCCACGGACGATCCCAGTCTCGCGGACGATCAGGCCGAATTCGAAAAGCTTTCGTCGCAGTTGTTCGGCGATGGCAGCGGTGCCCACAAAGTCGGCAAGGGTACTGTGTATGCCGGCCGGAACTCAGCTGAAGTCTTCAACACGCTGAACGTGAAGCCCGCCTTCGAATATTCGAAACAGGGCAATGATTCCGACGTGGAATTCGTACATCGCAGGCTCAAGAACGGCGATATCTTTTTCGTGGACAACCGCAGTGATCGCGATGAAGCGATCAATGCCACCTTTCGGGTGGCTCGAAGAGAGCCAGAGTTATGGCACGCCGAAACGGGTGATACCGAACCTGTGTCGTTCAAAGTGGCGGATGGACGCACCACCGTGCCGCTTCATCTGGAGCCCTGGGGCACCGTGTTCGTGGTATTTCGTAAGCCGACCTCGCAAACTTCGCACACCATCCCAGAAATAAAAGAAACGAAAGTGACCACGATCAACGGCCCTTGGACTGTCAGTTTTCAGTCCGGTCGCGGCGCGCCTAGTTCCATCACTATGGATAAGCTTTCGGATTGGAGCCACAGCGACGATCTCGGCGTGAAGTATTTCTCCGGTGTGGGTACATACACGAAGACCGTGCAGGCCTCGTCTGAGTGGTTTAAGAAGGGAGCGCGGTTGTGGGTCGACCTGGGCGATGTAAAGAATCTCGCCATCGTGAGCGTCAATGGGAAAGAACTGGGAGAGACGTGGCACGCTCCCTACCGGGTAGATGCGACATCCGCTCTCAAGCCGGGCGTAAACCAGATCACAATAACGGTTGTTAACGCGTGGGTAAACCGACTGATCGGTGACGAGCAACCCGGAGCCACGAAGTTGACCTTTGCCGACGTGAAGCCTTACAAGGCGAACTCGCCGCTACTACCCTCCGGCCTGCTTGGGCCGGTAACGGTGATTCGCGATGATAACCACTAAGCGACACATCCCTCGCACGTGCCCAGCTTATGTCTAAATAGGAAAGCTCCCCGGTGCGGGAGGCTTTCGCAATTAATCACTTCTCAAGGATTTGCCACTCTCTAGTTTCCGGCCTTCGATCTGATCCGCACGAATTAGCGCGTGCTGAGCCATCGTTTGCAGATCATCCTTGGTGCAGAAGTGCCGGGTTCGTCGATGTGGGTCCGGTATGGCTCGATCCGAAACCCAGTGTATTCAAAGGGAACAGGTTCTTCCGGTGGAGTTGTTTCCGGTCGATGGTTTTGATTACGCTCACCATCAGTCCCGACTTCGCAAAATCATCAGCGGCCTTGAAGCGGACTAGCGGACGACGATCCACGAACACGACAGTCTTCCGCCGCTTGCCGTGCATGGTGCCCGTGGTGAAACCGATGACGATCTTCTCGCCGTCACGAGCATGGCAAGCACGTCCTCTTCTACCGGCGAGAGCATGGAGGCATCCTCGTTTCCCGCATCCTGCGTCAGCGTATGCTGGCGGAAAGACACGCCCTCGACGATCAGGACGAGGAGCCATAGCCCTTCGCATCGTTCGAACCATCCTCCCAGCAGCCCGCCGTTTGGCGACGGACAAACCATCAGCGGCAGCTGCGGCGATATCAGCCACATGCACTTCACCACCCACGGCAGAAGAAATTGCGCGCCGTGGGAGACCTGCCCCCTTCGCTCCACGGGCAGGGAAGAGCCCGCCGCAGTCGGCGAAAGACAGTTTATGTGCTCCATGGAGGAACGACGGCGCGACAGTAACGCAAAGCGTCTTCCTGCGTTTAAAATCATCCAAGAAAACCTGTGCACACTCGACATCTAGGCAACTCCGACTTAGAGATTACTCCCATCGGTATTGGCGCATGGGCGATGGGGGGCGGCGACTGGGCGTTCTCCTGGGGACGGCAGGAGGACAAGGAATCAATTGCAGCGATTCACGCGGCGCTCGATGCGGGCGTCAACTGGATCGATACCGCGGCCGTG
>Ga0070766_10000152_pt1 | contig 27210 bp, 25 predicted proteins | sample HubBroMetageWFT6_FD_69782 | JGI IMG/M metagenome (GOLD analysis project Ga0070766, IMG submission 69782) | Warmed and freeze-thawed soil microbial communities from the Hubbard Brook experimental Forest, New Hampshire - Hubbard Brook CCASE Soil... | ecosystem: Environmental > Terrestrial > Soil...
CCGTGAAACGAGGAACAACCTGAAGAAAACAATCCAGCGATGAGATGGGAAAAGAAATTAGACGTTGCCGGATCAGTTGGGCGCCGAAGAACTTTCCGACAGCACGTACCAAATCCCAACTGCCGTACCAGCAGCAGCCCCCACGGCCACGGCGGCCCAGATAAGCGAATTTGTATTCAAAGCCTTCTTATTTCCGCCGCCCACTCCGGCCGGTGCTTGTGGCTGTGCTGATGCGGCCGGCTCCAGATCCATGGTCACGCGAAAGGACTTGCCCGCTGGAATCTCACGTGTATCTCCGTCGTGATCCAACGCCAGCGTCCCGCGATACGCCGAGATAATCACTTCTTGCGGCCCAACAATAGTCACTTGGCCATACGCTGGCTGGCTGTTCGCCGCGCGCAAAATGCCTTCTGGAATTTCGAGCTCAATGTGATCGCTGCCGCTCGAAGAAAAACCAACAGTCCCGCGTCCCACCACCGCATGCACCATATTCGGAGTGGCATTGGGAGACAAAGTAGCCGAGCTTGCTGAAAGCAGGTAGAGCTGGCTGGCTCCAAGATTCAGGCGTAATGTTCCGCCCGGTTCGGTGGCCAAAGTATCGCCTGGGAAAATGGTCGTTCCGATCGCGACATTCGCATTGCCAATATGAGCGTTTTCCGCCTGCATTACCGAGCCCAACGGCTTTTCGTCCGCGCCATAAGCCGGAAAATTCAAGAGACCAACGATGAGCGTTGCTATGAGTACACAGCGGGAGAGTGCGCGCATAAGTCCCTCCGAATCGACAACTTCAATTTAGGCCCTAGACACCGTAAGTGTCAATACCTGAAAACGGAAAAAGCCAGCTCACCAGTTTGCGCTCCTATCAGTTTGATGCCCAGCTGATTGCGTATCCATAGCGCTACAGCCATTGTGCGATAGAATGGCTCGGTTCCTTGGGGGAACGCGTTGATTCATCGTTTCGTTTTCCATAACGATCGCCTTTTGCCCGTTGAGGAAGTGCGCCTTTCTCCAGGGCAAGCCGGCCTTTTGAACGGCTGGGGCCTGTTCACCACCATACGCATCTTCAGTGGCATTCCGTTTGCCTTCGAACGTCATTGGAAGCGCCTGAAGCGCGACTCCGAGCGCACCCACTGTCCTTTTCCGTTCGACCCAGCGGAAGTGCGCGGCAAACTCGATCGGCTTTTACGCGCCAATCAAGTCCGTGAAGGTTGCGCGCGAATCTACGCTGTTTACAATCAGGGGTTTTGGAGCAGTAACGAAAATTTTCCGCCGGCCGATTTGATCCTTTACTCCTCCGATCTCCCGTCCTATCGCGAGCCGGTAAGACTCGGCCTGCGCGAAAATGGACGTCATGCCGCATCGCCCCTGGCTGGCGTCAAAGTCACTTCCTGGCTGAACAATGTCTGGAACCTTCAGCAAGCCCATCAAGCTGGATTTGACGAAACAGTGATGCTCAATGAGCGCGGTGAAGTGTCCGAGTGCACCGCAGCAAATATTTTCTGTGTGCGCGGCGAACGCGTGTACACACCTCCGCTGGATTCGGGTTGCCTTTCAGGGATCACACGTAGCGTCCTGCTGGAAATTGGCGCAGGCGTCGGCGCGCCGGTCGCCGAACGCACCTTGCTTCCGGAAGATCTCTATAGCGCCGACGAAGTTTTTATTTCTTCCACCAACCGAAGTATGCTGGGAGTTAGCGAAATCCACGGCCATCGAATGGCCAGCGCTCCCGGCCCAATTACTCTACGGCTGGAAAAAGCTTTCGCGGATTACGTGCGCGCGTACATCGAATCCACATCCGCAGCCTCAGGCCATCGCTGAACTCACCAGCAAGCCCACCGGACTATTAGTGAATCATAAGTCCCAGGCAAGCCGTCACGACTCCCGCCAGTCCCAGCACGATTCCCATTCCCCAGAATACTTTCTTGCGAGTCAGCAGCGTAATGGAGCAAATCACCAAAGCCGCTTCCAGCATCACTTCCCCTAAATCAAAACGATCGGCGCGGCGCTGTTCCGTCATCACTTCATTCTCGGCATTCTTGGCTTCGGCTTGAATGTCCTTCTGTTCTTCCTTATAACGCTCCACTTCCTTCGAGTATTTTTCCTTGATCTTGGCTACTTGCTCGGCATTTTGCAGCGTGAAAACGGAAATCTCATCCAGGAACAGCTCGTAATTTCTGCGGCGAATATCTTTTGCTTGGTAATAAGCCCACTGATCGGTGGCTTTCGTTTGGTGCAGAATTTCCTCGGTATGCGCGCGATGGCCCAGCAGCGAAACGGAGGCCACCAGCACCGCCAGCACCGCCATCGTCACCGTAACGGGAGCCAGGCTCGGTTCGTGCGCGCCATGTTCAGCATTTTCTTGAAGCTCTTGAACTTCGTCGGCCATAATCCCTCCGGGGAAACACTGGCGGTTCTGTGCGGCCAGAGGATAGCAGAACTCGATCGCGATGAGCCAGCCGCGAGCGCCGGGATCCTGTACAATTGCAATTCGCTGGTCGAGAGTTTCAAAAATCGAGCGTGGGGAGTTTCTAATGGGCGATCTTGCAAACAAAACGTGCGTGCCTTGCCGCGGAGGTGTCCCTCCGCTCGCCGGGAAAGAGCTAGAAGATTTAGCCGAACAAACGCCGCAGTGGAAGGTCATTGAAAATCATCACATCGTGCGCGAGTTCAAATTCCCCGATTTCGCTCAGGCGCTCGCCTTTGTCAATAAAGTAGGAGCCATCGCCGAAGAACAGGGCCACCACCCCGATATATTTTTAACTTGGGGCCAAGCTGAAGTAAAAACTTGGACCCACAAGATTAACGGCCTCACCGAAAGTGATTTCATCCTAGCCGCCAAGATTGACCGTTTGCAGTAAACGCTGCTCCGCCCAATAGCCTCCCACGTTTCATAACGCGCCGGCCTGTGACGCTCCGCTACGCCCGTGTAGCTAATCTCCTATTGCCTCTTACACTACCAACCCCAGCATGCGGATTGACCCCCTTCGGCACACCCCCTACGTTGTGTAAGTACCCCTCGGAGGCAGTTATGCGTTCTATTGCGCGGTCCTGTATTGCGGCGATGCTTGCCGGCCTAATGGCGTTTCCTGGTTTCGGCGCAAACGAGAAGCCACTCGGCTTGGTGGTTCAGGCCGAAAGTGCGCAGGTCTCCAACGCCAAAGTAGCCATTGGTACCACCGTGTATCCGGGCGACAAAGTCGAAACCGACGCAGGCGGCGCATTGCGTCTGAGAATAGGTACTTCCCAACTTTATCTTCTCGCATCAAGTTCTGCGACACTCGGCCAGCGCTCCGATTCGCTCTTCGCGGAAGTGTCGCGCGGCACCGTAGGTTTTTCCTCCCATGGTGCAGATCAACTCGAGCTCGAAGTGCCTCAAGGGGTTATTCGGGCATCGCATGGCCAGCCCGCCTACGGCCAAGTGACCGTGGTGAATCCCCAAGAAATCATAGTCTCCGCCTTCCATGGCTCATTGGTCCTTGATAACGACGGAGAGCTTCACACCATTCCGGAAGGAAAGTCTTATCGCGTAACCATGGATTTGGAGCCAGCGACAACTCCAGCGCCAGCCGTGGCTGCCTATCGCAACAATGCAGACAACACTCCTGCAAAACGCCGCCGGCGAAAACTAGCATTCGTCATCCTCTTCGGAGGCATCGGAGCCTTGGCGTCTTACGGTATCTGGACAGTACTGTCGGAAAGTCCGTCAAACTAACTTCGAGATTATTCGAAGGCAGTCTCACCGAAGATTTCAGCGCCTGAACTCCGGCTTTTTGATGAAGCGCCGGCCTCACTTTTGTTTATGATGTCAGCTGGATGGCTTCTAAACTAAGATACAAATTCCGCGAAACCCAGCTATTCCACTTTTACAAGAGCATCTCGGTTTGGGGCGAATACGCCTCCTGGAAACTTCGCCACGTCCGTGGAGCGGGCGCCCCACATTTAGTGAAACAGCGCATGATTGCGGAGTTCGCCTCCCGATTCAATTTGCAAACACTCGTCGAGACCGGCACAAATTACGCTCACATGTTGTACGTAAACAAAGACAAGTTTCGCGAGATTTATTCGATTGAGCTAGACGAACATCGAGTGCGAAGCGCGCGACGCAAGTTCGCAAGCCGTACTAATATTCATGTTCTGCAAGGCGACAGCGCAAAAGTTTTGCCCCAATTATTGTCTTCCCTCAAAGAACCCTGCTTGTTCTGGCTCGACGGCCACGATTTCGACATCTCCACCCCAATCAAGCAAGAACTCGACGCGATCTACAAGCATCCGATTCGAGGCCACGTTTTGCTAATTGATGACGCGCGTTGGTTCGACGGCCGCACCCCATACCCCACCATGCAACAATTACGCGAAAAAACCGCGCACGAATACCCCGGTCATACGATCGAAGTAAAAGACGACATTATTAGGATCTATATCTCCCGACGCTAGGGCAGGGGCTTGTCCGCTCCCGGCCTCCCGAATTCCCAAAAGCGCACAGGCCGGTTAGCGCCGAATTCGGATGACTCAGGAAAACATCGTTAAATCAATTGCATACGAGCTAGCGCCTTTGGCGGCCAACGTGCATGCCCACTATGCCGTCACACGATATAGTCTTACGGACGACGATACAGAGCTCGGCAGTCGCCTGGAAGGGAAAATGGGAACCAAGAAAAAGCTCGCTTCATCGTTTCTGCCGCTGACGCCGGCGATGTTTCACATTCTGCTTGCTCTAGCGGACGGCGAAAAACATGGATACGCCATCATTAAGGAAGTTCTGCGCCGAACCGATGACAAAGTGCGGCTTAGCGCGGGCACGCTGTACGGGAATCTTGCGCGGCTTGAGAATTCGGGTTGGATTGTGGAATCAAATAAACGCCCGGAGGTCGGTCTGGATGACGAGCGGCGTCGCTACTATCGCTTGAGCGAGCTAGGAAGGGCGGTTGCGCTTGCGGAAGCCGAGCGCATGCAGCAGGCGCTCGAACAGGCATACGCGATGAAACTCTTTCCTAAGCCCAAGCTGGCATAGCGATTCGATAGACAAGGACGAACATCATGAAAACTAACCAGCCCACGTTTTCACAGCGCATGTTCCGAGGCTTGCTTCTCGTAATGCCCTTCGATTTCCGCGCGAACTATGGCGGCGAGATGGAGAATGTTTTTGCGGAACAGCGACGCGACATACAAGAGCGAGGGCGCTCCCTGGATTTCCTGCGGTTGTGGGCTGAAACGCTGGCTGGAATTTTTCAAACGGCCCCGCGCGAACACGGGGAGATCCTGAAACAAGATTTGTCCTACGCCGGCCGCATGATGCGCAAAAATCCGGGTTTCACGTTAATGGCAACGGTAATTCTGGCGCTGGGAATCGGCGCTAATACCGCGATCTTCAGTGTGGTTCACGCCGTGCTGCTCCGTCCCCTTCCCTATCCTAACGGCCAGCAACTTGTTTTTATTCGCCAACAGGCGCAAAAGCAGGGGCTCGACGATATTGCTTTCTCCGTTCATGAAATTCAGGACTATCGAGAACAAAATCAGACGCTTGCCGGTTTGGTGGAATACCACGCCATGTCTTTTATCTTGTTCGGGCACGGCGACCCTGACCGCGTTCGCTCAGCAGTCGTCTCCGCTAATTATTTCGACTTGTTTCAAGTAAAACCGCTTCTTGGCCGCACGTTTGTTCCCGATGACGACAAACTCGGCGCGCCTCCCGTCTTGCTCCTCCGCTACGAATACTGGAAGAACAAGTTTGGCAGTGATCCGGAGATTGTCGGAAAAACATTCGAAATGAACGACAAAGTTCATACCGTCGTCGGAGTGCTTCCGCCGCTGCCGCAATATCCCACCGAGACCGACGTTTACATGCCCACCTCCGCCTGTCCTTTCCGCTCGTCTAAAAGGATGATTGAGAATCGCGACGCGCGAATGATGGAAGTTTTGGGAAGGCTGAGGCCCGGGGTTTCCGTCGCTCAAGCCAACGCCGATTTCTCGACGATTGCTGGCCGACTGAAATCGGAGTATCCCAAGTCGTACACAGACAATCTGGGATACGCGATTCAATCTACTCCTCTGCAAGAAGAATTGATTCACGATGCCCGGCCTACTTTGCTGATGCTCCTTGCTGCTGCAGCGTTCGTCCTGCTCATTGCATGCGCTAACGTCGCCAACTTGATGCTCGCGCGCATGTCGCGCAGGGAACGCGAACTCGCAGTTCGTACCGCGCTGGGAGCAGGTCGCAGTCGCCTTCTGCGCCAGCTTTTCACCGAGAGTTTCCTGATTGCGCTGGTGGGAGGACTCCTGGGATTGACCTTGGCCTACAGCAGTCTGCGCCTCTTGACGGATTTTGCCGCGCGCCTTACTCCTCGCGCACATGAAATTCGAATCGATGGACATGTGTTGACCTTCACTCTTTTGGCCGCACTTTGCACCAGCATGTTATTTGGCACGTTGTCCGCGCTCCTTACACGCGCGAATTTGTCGTCAAGCCTAAAAGAGGGCAGTTCCGGCGCAGGTGCCGGCCGCTTCAAGAATCGCGTCCGTAGCGCACTGATCGTTTCGCAAATTGCTTTTTCCTTCATCCTGCTCATCGGTGCGGGGCTACTGCTGCGCAGCCTGATCAAAATTCAGCAAGTGAGTTCGGGTTTTGTCCCAGAACATGTCCTGGCCATGCGCACAACCTTCAGTTTCACCAAGTATGCCAATAAAGAGCAGGTCATCGACTTAATTAAGAAAGTCGTTACGCGAGTGCAATCCGAACCTGGCGTAGTGTCCGCCTCAATTGCCGGGCTCTACCCGCTGGAACCGGAGGCCATCTCGGCCGGAGCCAGCGCGTTTTCCGGCCCGTTCATGATCGAAGGCCGCCAGACAAGCCCCGCGGAAGCTCCTCCAGTGGGCAATCAAGTCATAATTTCAAACGATTATTTTCGGACTCTGGGAATTCCGCTAATAAAGGGCCGAGAATTTGCCGATACCGACGACGGCGCCAAAGAACGCCAAGTCGTGATTATCAATGACGCGATGAGGCGCCAGTTCTGGCCCAACGAAGATGCGATTGGCAAGCGCGTCTCAGGCGATAACGGCGAAACTTGGGTCACCATAGTGGGTATCGTCGGAGACGTCCGGGAATTCGGCCTCGATCATCCAGTTGCGCCGGAGTTTTATGTTCCTCAATCGGAAGGCTCCAACTCTTCCGCTTTGATCGTGCGGACCATCGCGGACCCACAGGCAATGGCCGTCGCGATTACGCGTGCGGTCCATCAGGTGGATCCACAGGCCGCCGTGACTCACGTTTTGACCCTGGAACAAGCGCGAAGCGAATCCGTCGCTTCGCCTCGCGTCACCGCCAGCCTTCTCGCAATTTTCGCTGCGCTGGCGCTATTGATTGCCGCAGGCGGCATCGGCGGGATCATGGCGCTGACGGTAAGCCAGCGTGTTCGCGAGATTGGAATCCGCCTCGCCCTCGGCGCTCGGCCTTCTCGCATCCTGTGGATGGTTCTTAGTCAAGGCCTCTTACTTGCATCTCTAGGCGTCGGCATAGGAATCCTGGGAGCGCTCGGCTTGAAAACGCTCCTGAAATCGCTCCTCTTCGGGGTTACGCCCACGGACCCAGTCACATTTAGCGGCGTAGCATTCGTTCTCGTCGCATCGGCGATGATCGCCACCTACTTGCCCGCTCGCCGCGCCGCTGCCGTCGACCCAATCATCGCGCTGCGAACTGAATGATGTCGGATTTATCAAATTTGTTTTGAGAGGAAGCACATGAAAGGAAAAAATCTTACTCGCAGGCGATTGTTACAAACTTCAGGGGCTGTCGGGTTGGCCGCAGCCATCCCCGGATCTCTCGCCGCCGCGTTGACCGCGGCATCGACCCAGCAATCCTTGGGCGGTCAAAAGTCATGGGAGTCAGTTGCAGCTTCAAACCAACTCAAAGCGCCCGCGAGCGGCGCCATAAATGTCGCGTTTGTAATTTCCAGAGGCGCGGTGCTGATCGACTTCGCCGGTCCTTGGGAAGTTTTTCAGGATGCCACCATTCCTGGCCGCGGCATGATGGATGCCGCGTTCAATCTTTACACCGTGGCGGAGGCGCTGAATCCGATCGTGGTCAGCGGCGGTTTGCAGATCGTGCCCAATTACACTTTTCAGACCGCTCCGCCGCCCCAAATCATCGTCATTCCTGCGCAAAACGGTAGTACGGATGTGATGCTCGAGTGGATTCGCAAAGCATCGAAGACTACTGACCTCACCATGTCCGTTTGCACCGGCGCATACGTGCTGGCTGCCAGCGGTCTTCTAAACGGCAAATCCGCCACGACTCATCACACCGCTTATACCGACCTGGCCATGCAGTATCCTAACGTTAAAGTACTCCGCGGCGCGCGCTTCGTTGAGGAAGGTAATATCGCCACCGCCGGCGGACTTACTTCGGGCATGGACCTCGCGCTGCGCACCGTTGGTCGCTATTTTGGTCCGGAAGCCGTCCGACGCACCGCCTTTGAGCTCGAATATCAAGGCAAAGGCTGGATGGACGCTGCCTCCAACTCTGAATTTGCTGTGAAGCCGTCAGGTGATATTTGCGCGGTGTGCTGGATGCAGGTGGACCGGAAGGCCGCTCTAGCGGAAGTTTACAAAGGCCAGACCTACTACTTCTGCATGGACGCTCACAAAGCCGTCTTCGACGCCAAGCCCGATAATTTCATCGAGCTGCTCTCTAAGGCCTAGCGGCGTCTCGATTAATTCGCAGCGTGTAACGAACGGCCGCGCCGACGGGTCAGGCAGACTTGCTGCTTGCCTTGCCGCCAAGTGATGCAAGCAGCGCTCCCCCATCAGGACTGCCCAGCCCAGTACAAGCATCCCATCCGGGTCCCGCGGAGTAGGTTCCGTTCGTCCCGCTTGTAATGTCGTGAAAAGTATCCGCGCTCTTGCTCATATAAAGCAGCGGATTCACATATCCCAGGTCTTTTCCCAGCGACTGATTGATCCTTGCCAGCAATCCCGCCCAAAGCGGAGCCACAGCGCTAGTGCCACCGATCACCGCCGCACTGCCATCCACCACCACCTGGTACCCCGTCTCCGGATCCGCATCTCCCGCCACGTCCGGCACCCCGCGTCCCACAAACCCGCTCGGCGACTTCGGCACTCCGGCAGTCTGCTGATACGTTGGCAACGCGAAAAACCCGCTGACTCCGCCGCCAGTCGCCCCTTCGTTGTTCGAAAGATCGTTCCATACAACTTCGGAACTGATCTTTGTCCCCGACAAACTCAGCCTAGTCCCGCCGCACCCAATCACGTAGGGGCTCGAAGCCGGAAAATCCACCGTAGGCTTTCCGTCGCTGGAACCATCTGTCGACCCGCTGTCTCCGGATGCCGCCAGAACGGTCACTCCCATCGTCGCCGCATCCTGGCAAGCCGAATTAAACGAATTCAGCGCCTGCTGCGTCCACGAACTTTCCGGTCCTCCCCAACTAATCGAAATAATCGACGGCCGGTTGGTCGTGTCATGGATCGCCGTAGTCAAAGCGTCGAGAAATCCTTGGTCCGTGTTCGTCGTGAAATACATCGCGATTGTCGCCGCCGGTGCAACCGCGCCCACCACTTCGATATCCAACTCCACCTCACCGTCCGGCCCGCTCGGATCGCCTGTCGGAGAATTCGACCCACCGTCCACCGCCACATCGGTAATCTTTGGTAACGAAATTCCCAGCCCTTCAAAATATTTCGTCAAGTCCGCCGAATTATATCCACCGCCTAATTCCACGATCCCTACGCATTGCCCGGTTCCGTCCGACCCTGCCGGAAAATCGTAACCCTGCGAGACCGCTATCGGAGTGTAGGAAGCCCCTGCGGCTTGCGCCCGCACTTTTCCCGCTGGATCTTTCAACAGACGAAGGTGCGGCGTCGCTTGCGGCCGGTTATCCAGCCCGAACACGCCTTCAATAATTCCATCGAGTTCCGCAGGAATCTGCAGCGTCCCCGTGCGGCAGCGGTATGTGCCTTTTGCATGCTGGTAGCGGTTCAACTGCACGCTAAAGGCTTTGCTGAAAGCCTCCACCGTTCCGCTCAAAAACACAGATCTTCGCTCCGGACTTTCCTCCACAACTTGCAGCCCATATTGCTTCGCAAACGCGCGAACCTTCGAAATATCGTCCGCGCTAGCACCATGTCGAGCCGTAAATTCTTCTCGCGACAGGTGGTGACGCTCCATCGGAGCCGTCGCGCCCAGCTGTTCCACCGAAGGAAATGCCGACGTCGCCGAACCGCGCCGAAGGACAACTGTCACTGTGATTCGCTCATTAGGATCCGCCGGTCCTATTTTCCGCGCGCCAGGCATTTCCGTGCGCGCGCTGCTTTTCAGTTCTACGCGATTCAGTTGTTTTTCCATGATGTCCTCCTACCAAGGGATGAAATCTCCGCAGGCTTTAAAAATTTACGAGTGCAGTTTCGGTGAATCTCCGAACACGCTTTTCTTTCGGAGACTGTTTCCCGGAGGGCACGGTCCGCAGTCCAACATTAATTATACGCGCACCTAAATCCCCACTCGGTGTCGTTAGCTGACTTTTCAACTCCGCTTGCACTAACAGGCACCCGCCAAATTTCCGTTCATTTTGCAGTTTGTTCGCCCCTGCAATCCCGATAAACTCGAATGATATTCACCGCGTTTCTTTCAAATAGTTGCGGAGTCTTCTTCGCCTAGAAGCAAATATGCTGAAGCGTTTGTTCGTCCGCTACATCGCCGAAGAAGCCAAGCCCATGTTGCGCCTAGCCATGCCACTGGTGTGTGCCGAACTCGGTTGGATGACCATGGGCATCGTGGACACCATGATGGTCGGCCGCCAGGCGAACAGCGCGGTAGCCATCGGCGCCGTCAGCCTCGGAGGCATTCTCTACATTGCTGTCGCAATTTTCGGCACCGGCTTGATGCTAGGTCTCGATACACTGGTCTCCCACGCATACGGCGCCGGCGATTTGGAAGAATGCCATCGCGTCCTGGTCAACGGCATCTATCTCAGCCTGGGAATTTCTCCCATCCTAATGGGCATCGTCTGGACTTTCGGACCGCTCATCCGTTCGCTCGGCGTTCAAAATGCAATTCTGGAGCAAGCGGTTCCGTACGTGCACGCACTGAATTGGTCCACGCTCCCGCTTCTGCTCTATTTCGTTTTCCGCCGTTACTTGCAGGGAATGGACCAAGCCAAACCCGTAATGTTCGCGCTGGTATCCGCAAATTTAGTAAATCTCGGAGGGAACTGGGCCTTGATTTATGGCCATCTAGGATTCCGCGCGATGGGCACCGTCGGCTCCGGTTGGTCCACATGCGTCGCGCGTATTTACATGGCCGGCGTCCTACTCGCGTACTGCGCTTATTACGATCATCGATACGAAACCGGGCTGCGGGAAACTCGTCGCCTCCCCGATTTTTTCCGCATCTGGAGATTGGTGCAACTAGGTCTGCCAGCCGCTACGCAGTTCGGCATGGAAGTAGGAGTTTTTGCGGTAGCCACATCCATGATCGCTAAATTAGGCGCCGTGCCGCTGGCCAGCCATCAGATCGCGCTCAACACGGTGAGCCTCACCTACATGGTCCCCTTGGGACTCAGCGCTGCCGCCGCCGTTCGCGTTGGCCAAGCCCTCGGACGCGGTGATCCGCACGCCGCCAGTCGCGCCGGATGGACGGCTATGCTTTTAGCCGCCGGTTTCATGGGCATGATGACCATACTTTTTCTGGCGGCGCCTCAATACATCACCCGGATTTACACGCCAGACCCTGTCGTAGTCGGCGCCGCAAGTACTTTGCTTTTCGTCGGAGGCTTTTTCCAACTCTTCGACGGAATGCAAACCGTTGCAACCGGCGCGTTACGCGGCGCAGGCGACACGCGCACGCCCATGACCTGCCATCTAGTTTTCTATTGGCTGGTCGGCCTGCCCCTCGGCGCCTACCTCTGCTTCCACCTCGGATGGGGAGCGCCCGGCCTGTGGATCGGTTTGTCCCTCGCGCTCATTCTCATCGGCAGCGCCTTGCTGTATTTCTGGCGCCGCAAAGAACGCTCCTTCGCCACACAAAAAATTCCCTTGGCCGTTACAGTCTTCTAGCGCCGCCTTTAAGGCCGGCGCATTTCGCTTGGTGATCGATTGTCTGCGCTGCATACTTATTCACCGAAAATGCTCGATAGCGAATTCATGCAACGCGCCATCGCGCTTGCACTCGAGAACGTACAATCTGGCCTCGGCGGTCCCTTCGGTGCGCTGGTCGTAAAAGATCGAAAAGTTATCGCCGAAGCTGCCAACCAGGTGACCTCCACAGACGATCCAACGGCGCACGCCGAAATGCTCGCCATTCGAGAAGCCTGCAAAAAACTCGGAACGTTCCAGCTCGCAGGTTGCGAAATTTACGCCAGCTGCGAGCCTTGCCCCATGTGCCTGGGCGCCATTTACTGGTCACGCCTCGATCGCATTTATTTTGCCGCAAGCGCAGCTGATGCCGCGAAAGCCGGCTTCGACGATTCATTCATCTACCACGAAATTTCCAAGCCCCGCGCGCAGCGAAAAATCCCTATGGTCCAGTGGATGCGCGAAGAAGCGCGCAAGCCATTTCACGCCTGGGAACAAAAGCCGGACAAAATCAGCTATTAGTCAGTCAACAATCGGCTGGCCTCCTCAATCCGTTGAATAGCTTCCCCGAACCGTCCGATCCGTGCGAATGATTTGAAGTAAATGGCCACACACTGTTCTGGCCAGCCGCAGCGAACTTTGTTTAACAAAGTACTTTACAGTAGTAATGTAATCCGATAAATTCAGGTCTGTCCGTAATTCCGATCATTCCAGCGCTTCAACGGTCGGGCGTGCGTCGCTTAAAGAGAAATTGAAACATGCGAGTAATTAAAATCGCGGGATTATTGGCCGTCTTCGTTATTGCAGGAATCGCAGCCTTTTTGGGGATACTCTGGCTGGATCACACTAGACAAACGATTCTGCCCGAACCTACAGGCCCGTTCGCCGTGGGCCGCAGCACATTCGCCTGGACTGACACCGCTCACACGGATCCGTTAGCCACACCGCCGGGCACCAAGCGCGAACTGCTCGCCTGGATCTGGTACCCCGCAAAACCGCAGCCCTCCTCGCAGCCGGATGACTACCTACCCGTTCCGTGGCGAAGCACCCTTGCGAGTCATACCGGCGTGCTCTTCACGCAGATCCTGACGCGAGACTTGTCGCGCGTCCGCACATACAGCATTCGCGACGCCGCGGTATCGCCTGAGCAGCCTGCCTATCCGGTGATTCTCATGAGGGCTGGCCTCGCGGCCCTGACCACTGACTACTCCAGCCTTGCCGAAGATCTTGCAAGTCACGGCTATATCGTCGTGGGCTTCGACGCGCCCTATCGAACTTTTGTCGTGGTTTTGCCGGATGGAACGGTGATTGCTAGGGCGCCCCAGAATAATGCCGACCTTTTCAGCGGGCCTGAGCAGGAGCAACTCGCTACCAAGTTGGTCCAGGCATGGAGCGCAGACATGGGTTTCGCGCTCGACCAACTCGGGCGACTCAACGCGTCTGACTCCTCAAGTAGGTTTCTAGGACGCCTCGATATGCAGCGCGTCGGAGTGTTCGGCCACTCGCTCGGTGGCGCCACCACTCTTCAGTTCTGCCACCACGATTCTCGGTGTAAAGCTGGAATCGACTTAGATGGCGCTCCACTGGGAAGTGTGGTCAGCGAAGGCGTCACCCAGCCGTTCATGTTTCTTTTGAGCGACCACCAACGCGAGCCCGAGTCAGAGACTCGCCCGATCGAGGCCCGCATTCGTTCTATTTATGATCGGCTGCCTGCTGACCGCAGGCTGTATGTGAGGATCCCGGGCGCGGGGCACTACCTCTTCAGCGACCCTGTGAGGAGTCCCCTACTAATGCGCGTTCTCCGCACACTGGGAATCGTCCGCCTGGATGGGCGCCGTCAAATTGCAATCACGGCGCATTACATCAGTACTTTTTTTGACGTATATCTGAAGCAGGCGCCCGCTTCAAACCTTCAGCGCCAACCGGACTACCCGGAGGTCGAATACATCCAGTGATCACATCCGCGCCGACGGTTCCGAGTTCGTTCGGCTATAGTCGATAAGCATGGTTCTATGAAGAACATCCTGGTTTGCGTTCAACCCAGCGAATCCCCCGGCGTGTAATTTCCAGCGCGTCGATCGGGCCACCCACATCAGGCCTCTGCGGGTGATACTCCGTGGTGAGTTGTACCAAACGGATGGCCCAGCGAACGTCTCTGTCTTTTATTGGAATACCTCTTTCAGCCGCAGCCCACTTTCTTAGCTCGCTCCAGGCGAAATGAGTCTTGCCTGCCACTACTTCGTTAACAATTTCATTACGCCCCAGCGCCCCAAACTCCATCGTAGTTGTAGGATGCTCGGTATAAAAATTCTCCTTAGCTTGTGGTGTGGCCGGATCGAAAACGATTTCCACCTGATACATTGCCGTGGAGCCGTTTTCAAATCCCAGGAACACGCCGGTAAGAAATATGTTTTTATCCAACATCAGCTTGGAACCCGCTGGATCTTCCTTCAAAGCCCGATTGATGGCGAGGACCATATTCTCGCCCCAGTTTCTCGCAGCGGTTTTCAGAAGCCGCGAACTACCACTGGTCTGCGCTTCTTGAAAGGCGTGGATCGCTTCTTTCTGCGCATTCCACAATGCTTGCCCATTCCGGGCATGAATAATATTTCCGGCAGCGGTAAACACTGAGTGGCCGTCCAGTCTCACGATCTTGCAAATGTTGTCGCGATACTTCTCATTGTCGTCAAATCCGCGACTATCAACCGCAATCACAATTTTCGTTCGCGACCACCCGATCACTACAACCGTGCCGGTGGTGCTTTGCGATCCGTACTGCGCGCCAACGCTGCAAGCCAGAGCCAAAAGCATAAACACCAAAAGTCTAATCGCCACTTTAAGTTGTCATCCCGCCGGCCCTGGCGGCGCAAGGGAGCGAGGCTGCTTTTTGGCCGACGAGGACCTGCTTGGGCTTTGTGTGGGCCATAGCGACTCGAACCATAGGACCGATTAGTGTACTCACACATTTCCCAAAACGGGATTTAACATTGCGGGAGCGCTAGGCCATCCACACACACGACTCCTTGAAATCCGGCGAATCGCGTGCTAGCGTTTCCCGTGACTAAAATTGAACAGCTTCGCGCCGGCCATCAGAACTCAACGCCGCGAAACTCTAGACGCTTTTTTTCAATCCGTCGGTCTGCCGATCTGCCGCCGTTTTCGACCTTACGAAATACATTTCTACCCGGTTTTGCCCAAGAGATAGAATGCGATGTAACTTCTAGAAAACAAACGACGGAAGAATTCCTACCCGGGGCCACAAGCACATGCCATCGGGAAGTCTGTACCGATGTCGTGGGAGCCGAAACATGGCTGTAAATCTCGCCGAAAACAATTACGGCGAATCGCGTGTTCGCTTGCTGCGAGTGGTTCGGCAAGAAGGCCGTCACGACATCAAAGAGCTCACCGTCGGTATTCGGTTCGAAGGTGACTTCGAGGCCGCGCACACAAAAGCCGACAACAAGAAAATTCTGCCCACCGACACGATGAAGAATTCCGTATATGCAATTGCCCGCCAGTATCCCGTCGAAGCTGTAGAAGATTTCGCGCTCCATCTCATCGAGCACTTTCTCACCTACAACGATCAGGTGTCCCGCGTGCGTGTTGAAATGACCGAAAGCCCGTGGTCGCGTATCCCCCACGGCGCGAAGCCCCATGCTTTCGCTTTCACCGCGGCAGCCAGACAGGAGAAGCGCCTAGCGACCCTGATCGGAACTCGCGACGGAACCACCATTCGTGCCGGTATCCGCGGCCTCGACGTGCTCAAGACAGCGAAAACAGCTTTCGATGGCTTCCTCCGCGACCCTTACACCACATTGAAAGCGGATCGCGATGGAATCCTGGCAACCACCATTCAAGCCGATTGGCTCTACGAAGGAGACGAGGTCGAATTCAGTCCGCTATGGCACGGTGCACGCCAAACCCTCCTCGAAACCTTTGCCGAACACGACAGCAAATCTCTTCAGCACACGCTCTACGCCATGGGCGAAGCGGTGCTAGACACTTTCGACCGCATCGGCGAAATCCATCTCTCGCTGCCCAACAAACATTTCAACCTAGTGGATCTCGCTCCTTTTGGAATGGACAATCCCGGCGAAGTTTTCCTCCCAACCGACGAGCCCTACGGCCTGATCGAAGCGACACTCCGAAGAGAATAAGGGCAAATGAGCGAACGAGAAAAATACGAACAAGTGCGAATGAACGCACCTAAGCAGCCCTCCGCCAGAACCGTAAGAGTTCGTCTGATCCCAGCATCCTACCTGATCCCCCGAACCCGCCCGGAGAACTCCCTGTGACGCGAGAACCGCATATGCTCAATCTCACCAAGGTCTCCGAATGGGATGACGGCCATTTTCACCGCAAAGATGATTACCTGGCCGCCGAGGAACCACTCGAAATTCGCGTCGGCAGCGAACCCCTCAGCGTAACGATGCGAACGCCGGGCCACGATCTGGAACTGGCTGCAGGTTTCCTGTTTACCGAAGGCATCGTACGCTCAGCCGATCAAATCATTTCACTTCGGCCCGGCGTGTCGGGTGAAAATCCCAATGTTGGCAATTTAGTTCAAGCAGATCTTCTTCCCGAAGTCGTTCCGGATTTTGCCAGCCTGCAGCGGCACTTTTTCGCGGCTTCGAGTTGCGGTATTTGCGGCAAAGCATCAATCGATTCCGTTCGCTCGCGCCTTCTCAAAGCGCCCAATCCTGAGTTCAGGTGCACGCCAGAACTTCTTGTAACACTTCCGGACGTTCTGCGTTCCTCGCAAGACGTTTTTCAGCGGACCGGCGGATTGCATGCCGCAGCCCTTTTCGACTCCAACGGTGCATTGCGAGTCCTGCGCGAAGATATCGGCCGGCATAATGCGGTCGATAAAGTGATTGGGTGGGCGCTGCTGGGCGGCCAGCTTCCACTGGCAAATTCCGTGCTGCTGGTGAGTGGCCGAGGCGGTTTCGAGATTGTGCAGAAGGCCATCGTGGCTGGTTTGCCGGTTGTGGCGTCGGTGTCCGCGCCATCGGGCCTGGCCGTGCAGCTCGCACGCGAATTGCGTCTAACGCTGGTTGGGTTCTTGCGTGAACGGCGATTTGTCATCTATTCGGGAGAAGAACGCATATCCGAATCAAAAAAGCAAGGTGAGTAATGAAAGCGATAGAAGCACACAGGTCGCAGCAGCCGACCGCCAAACGACCAGAAAAGAAACTGGCTCGAACCGACGGGGAGCGGCTCGAGCCAGGGGGTTAGGTATGGAAGGACTGCGGGAAATTTCGCGGTGTCGCCTTCCTCGCAGTGGCGGACGCGATTTTGTACAATGGTTGTTACGGCCAAATGAAAGCTCTGTAAATACCTCATGTGCTGGAAAAAGTTGATCGGCCGGTGTAGGATGGGCAGCTTAAACCTCTCCTGTGAAATGTTGAACACCCTGTGACAGTTACGATAACTTTGCCCCCCAGCATCCCTGTCAAGCGAACGGGCTTGGAAGTCTGGATGTACCGTGTCCTAGAGATGGCGAATCAAGTAGAGGAGAAGTGGGACTCCGATAGCGTACACGACCTGCGCGTGGCCCTCCGCCGCTGCCGGACCATGGCCGATGCCTTAAGCGAGGTGAACCCCTCGCCCAGTTGGAAAAAACTAAAGAAATCCACCCGAGATTTGTTCCAAGCCTTGGGCCAGCTTAGAAATGCGCAAGTTGCGAAGGAGTGGGTGAAAAAGTTGGGCGCGGCCAAAGACCCGCTGCGTAAGAGGCTGCTGAAAGTCCTGGGCGAGAAAGAAAAAGAAGCGCAAAAAATCGCGGAGAAGACGTTGGTCCAGTTTGATCGCAAAGAATGGAAAAAATGGTCGCGAAAATTTCCACCTAAAGCCGAGTTCTTCCCCGTCGAGAGCGTGGTTTTCCAGCGCCTGGCGCTCGCGAAACTGAACGAAGCAGTGCAGCTCTACCAGCGAGCCCGAAAAGTCCGAAGTGGAGCGGCATGGCATCGCGTTCGAATTGGACTGAAAGGCTTCCGATACATCCTGGAGAATTTTCTGCCGGCCAGATATGAACACAGCAGCAAGGAACTAAAGCGTATGCAGGATATTCTCGGCGAAGTGCACGACCTGGATGTGCTGCGCCCTCTGGTCAGAAAACAAACTGCGGGACTGAATCCAAAAATCCCCGCAGACTGGATGACGAAAATCGAAAAGGAACGTAAAAGCCGGCTCGAGGAATTCCGCACAAAAACTATTGATAAAGAATCCTACTGGGCCTTCTGGCACAAGGGGCTGGAGTGGGGCCACAACCTGAAGACAGTTTCTCCGCCGGAATTACAGCGCGTTTACTCCGCAAGCTGACGCAACATCTTAGGGGTCACCAACCAACGAAGATGCCATTTTCCGCGGGCAGCGGTGTGCTCGAAGCAAGCCACCCCGGCCTTTTTCAGCTCGGTGACAGCGCCACGGGCGCCGAGCAAATGCGAAATCATCAAGTCAAGCTGCGGCGCGTGGCCGAAGCACATCACTTCCTTGGCGCGCAGGCCGACGATTTCCTTAACGATCTCGGCTGGGTTTCCCGCAGGTTTTAGCGCGTCGTGCACGCGAATCTTGGCCGGCGCGAAACCCAAAGTTTCCGCAAATATTTCTGCCGTTTGCGCGGCGCGGACATAAGGGCTCGTAATCATCACGTCAGGTTTGATACCCAACACATTGAGGCCGAGCGCAGCCGAGCGCGTCTTTTGTACGCCTTTGGCCGTGAGCGGGCGTTCCGGTTCTGCAGGTGATTTTGGATCGTTGGGATCCACGGCTATGCCGTGGCGGACGAGATAAAGAATCATAAGTTTAGGCTACCTCTTTTTCCCTCTTTTGCACTCGACGAAATTCCGCATGCAAGTGAAATTCTCTCTCGAACAATTCAGCTTTGCGTTGAAGGCCGGCAAGATCCAGACGCGTGCCATCAGCGGCGCGGATCATAAAAATAGCCTTGTGGCCTTCGATCTGTACATCGACCCCGGTAACCCGCTGCTCGTGCTCGGACTCGAGCTTCTCGGCAATGCGCAGCAATGAGGTAAGCAGCCGGCATTGCCGGCGCTTCTGTCCATCAAGTGCGGCATAGGACGAGTGCTCCAGTTCAGGTTCCGATTTCGAATTATGGTAGCGCACCAGCGCAGCCACCATCTCGCATCGCCAGCCGCGCAAACCGGGAATTTCTCCATTACGAATCAAATATTCGCCGTGCCGATTATGGTTCTTACGGTTTACGAAATGTCCGATATCGTGCAAAAGCGCGGCCACTTCGAGAAGGAGCCGAAGCTCCGGTCCCATTTCATGAATGGGACGAAGCTGATCGAACAGCGAGAGCGCTAACCGAGCCACCTGCTCGGCATGATGTTGATTGTAATTCAGCCGGCTGGCGAACCATAGTGCGCCTTGTAGCATTTCGGCAGCGCGGCCTTTTTCTTCGTCGGACACCATACCGCCGGAGTATTGCTGCGCGACAAGATCCAGCAGAATGCCTTCGCGAACTCCAACGCCGGGGACCAGCATGGTGCGGAGGTCCAGCCATTTGGCGAGCGTGGTGATGATGATGGCGGCAATTCCAATGACTTCGGCACGGTCTTCACGCACGCGAAAAGTTCGCATGCGCCCCGGGATATCAAGAGCCATCATGCGCCAGGTCTGATCTTTCAGCAGGCGTACATTGATGGAGGGAATGCGTTCAACCAGGGGTCCCGGCGTGATGCGAACCAGAGCTTCCGCATTTCCTCCGCAAGCTACGGCAATTGCCCGGCTGAGTTTCGGCGGTGACGGAAGCGCGCTTCGCAGGATGGATAGCACATGATGGCGAAGGCGGTTGGCATCGTCTTCGTCGATCGCGCCGTGGATGGAATACGTTTCCATCAGGCGAATGGTGCCAAGTGGGAGTCCCATGCGATGCTCGAGCACACCGCGCTGAAAAAAATTCAGTTCCAGGCTGCCGCCACCAAGGTCGAAAATCAAGCGCGGCTGCAATCGGTCGCTGAGCGCCCATTTCACAGCGGAGCAGACCAGCCGAGCTTCCTCCTCATTGCCGATGACTTCCAGTTCGAGGCCGGATTTCCGGCGAATGCGATCCATCAATTTGCGATAGTTGCGGGACTCGCGGGCGGCGGCTGTTGCTACGGCTCGATAGGCGCTGACCTGATAACGATCCATGCGATCGCGGAATTGTTTAAAGGTGCGCGCTGCTTTTGCAATGGTGTCGTCATCCAGCATCCGGCGGGTGAAAGCGTTATGTCCCAAGCGAACTGCGGCACGCTCACTGTCTAGAAATTGGATATGCTGAGGGGAAGTGGCGCGAGCGATTACGAGCCGAATGGCATTGGAGCCCGCATCAATCGCGGCTAGTTGGACCGGGGCAGCCACTCTTTAGCGCCAAAGATGCGACAGCGCGTGCGAAGGCCTGTATTGCGTGCTGCGTATGGCCAGGTGCGAAGCAATTCGCTTGCGTAGCTCCCGGTTCACCGCAGAGACGCTGCTTTCGCCGTCTAATTCAAGAAAACTGTGCCGCTTCGAAAGATATTCGAATTCTCGCTTAATCATCGATTGATATCGGATGAAGGATTGAAACAAGTCATTCGAGAGCGACATGTCACGTCCGGATTCCCAATAGCTAATGGTCTGGGATTTCTTGAACTCGCGGTCGAAAGCAATTTCGGGGCGCACATTCAGCCAAAAAGTAAGGTCGGGCCTGAGAGCAGTTTCATAAATTCCGTGGAGATAATCTCGTCCGATCCCGCGAACAGCAGCGCGAGCAATTAAAGTGAAGATATAGCGGTCCGCCAGCACGATCAGTCCCGAGCGCAAAGCCGGAAGAATGCGGCGCTCCAATTGATCGAAAAAATCGGTGCTGTACATCAGCGCCAGGGTCATACGCGTAACCGCGTTTTCTGCGAGCAGCGCGTCGATATCTTCCCCTACCAGATACGATCTGCGGAGTCCCATGGTCTGCACCGCAAATCCTTGAGATTCGAGCCACTCAGTGAGAAGAGAAATTTGAGTGGAGCGGCCGGAACCGTCGGTGCCCTCGATAACGATGAGCGTCCCGCTGAGTTCTTCCGGTCTTACGCCCGGTAGCGGGGTTCCGTAGAAACGCGAAGGAGTTTCTACGGCGTTGTGCACCCGCCTTTGCTTCGCCGGGCGGCCATTCGGTGGAACGCGGGTTAGGGTTTTTTTCGGAGAGCGCATCACTTTTTCTTGGGCGCAAACTGTTGCAAGGCGATTTTCTCGCTCACAATCTGCCGCATCAGTTTCTGAAGTTTGTTCACGCGCACGGTGCCGTCCATTAGAACAAAACGGTCGGTTTCTACCATCTGATCGTAGTTGTTCAGAATGCGTTCCTGGAAAATGCGAAAACTTTCAGAGCGATCCAGCGAGATTCCGAGATCCATCCCGGCTTCATAATATTTCAGCTTTGGGCGGCCGGCCACGATGCGGTTAACGGCAACATCGAGAGGAGCGCGGAAATAGAAGGTGATATCCGGAGTTGGAGCGAAGCCGTAAAGATTGCGCAACCAGTGGGGCGAACATCCGCGAGCGGCATCGCGCGCAAATGCAGTGTAGATATATCGGTCAGCGAGGACCAGATAACCGCCGTGCAGTAGAGGCATGATTTGGCGTTCACAGCGGTCGGCGAAATCTGCCGCGTGCAGAAGAGAAAATGTCGTGGGTGTCAACAGCCGTCTCTGCTTGCCTCGCCGAGTAGCGGATCTCACCAGGGGAGAAGAATTCCATTCGGTGAAGTGAATACGATATCCGCCGATTTCGAGCCAGCGTTTCAGCAGGTATAGTTGCGTGCTTTTCCCGGAGCCGTCAATACCTTCCACGACTACTAGGGCGCCGGGATAATCGCGTTTGGTAGTAGGCTGCTTGGCTGTGACCGGATCTGCAGCGGGCGCTATGTCAGGGGCAATGGTGGCCATATGAATAATTTACACAGAATTGCTTATCATATCCCGGATCGATGAATGGCAAGTAACAAAATGGTGACTCGCAAGAAACATAAGCCAGGTTTGCCGGACTGGCGGAGCGCTGGAGGAGATGGCATGAAATTTAGCAAAGAACTGGCGGTGAAACCTGGGCAGAAGGTAAAACTGTCCGAGTGGGACCCTGACGACACGCTTGGGTTCGAAAAAGACCACGAGATGAAAGATAGCCTTGAGAAGGCTATAACGAGGCTCGCAGGATTTCAGTACCGGCTGTACGCCGAGAAAAAGCGCGTCCTGCTGCTAATCTTTCAGGGTCTCGATGCGGCCGGCAAGGATGGAACAATCCGCCATGTGATGTCGGGGGTTGACCCTCAAGGATGCGTAGTAAAATCTTTCAAAGTGCCTTCGGCGGAAGAAGCGGCCCATGATTTCCTGTGGCGGGTCCACAAAGCGATTCCCGGCTACGGCGAAATTGGAGTGTTCAACCGGTCGCACTATGAGGATGTACTGATCGTACGTGTGCACGAGCTTGTCCCGAAAGAAGTGTGGTCACGGCGATACGATCAGATCAATGAATTCGAGCACATGCTGGAAGAAAATAAGGTGAAGATTTTGAAGTTCTTCCTACACATCAGCAAGGACGAGCAGAAGAAACGTTTCCTGGAGCGGATGGAAGACCCGGACAAGCGCTGGAAAATTTCAGAAGATGATTTCAAGGAACGGAAATATTGGGACGACTACACTGTTGCTTACGAAGGCGCGCTGGAACGTTGCAGCACGAAAGAAGCGCCTTGGTTTATCATCCCGGCCAACAAGAAGTGGTTTCGCAACTTGGCGGTATCGCACATCATCGATGAGACATTCAGAGAAATGGATATCAAATTCCCACCGCCAACGATTAATCTGAAAAAATTGAAATGGAAATGAGCAAGTGATGGTGTCCGGAAGTTTTCCTGTTAGAATCGCTCGACTCTGAGCGACCGCAATGGACGAGGCCGTTTTTCCGCGAAATTTTTTGAAACGATACCCGCACGCCACGCGCGGCGAGGGCTGCTTTGTCTATACGGACGATGGCAGGCGATTTCTAGATGCATCAGGCGGCGCTGCCGTGGTCACTATCGGGCACGGAGTAAAAGAAGTCGCCGATGCGATGGGGGATCAGGCGTCGCGGCTCGCCTACGTTCACTCCTCGCAGTTCCACACGGAGATTGCAGAGAAGCTGGCGCGGCGGATTCTGGCGATTGCGCCGGAGGAAATGCGTGCGCAAGGGCGTGTTTATTTTACGTCCGGGGGATCCGAGGCGACCGAGACTGCGCTGAAACTCGCGCGCCAATATTGGCTAGAACGTGGCGAAAGTAAACGCTTTCGCGTGATCTCTCGGTTGCAGAGCTATCACGGCAGCACGCTCGGAGCGCTGTCAGTTTCCGGAAATGTTCGGCGGCGCGAGCCATTTGCTCCCATGCTTCCGGAGTGGGGGCATATTCCGCCGTGCTATTGCTACCGATGCCCATTTGGACTTCGCTATCCGGAATGCAATGTGGAGTGTGCGGACGAACTTAACCGAATTCTGGAACGCGACGGCTCGGACAACGTAGCCGCATTTATTTTTGAGCCTGTTGTGGGGGCCACGCTCGGCGCGGCGCCACCGCCGGACGGTTACGTTCAAAGAATCGCGGAGATTTGCCGGCAACATGGAATCCTTTTGATTGCGGATGAAGTGATGACAGGCATGGGACGGACGGGAAAGCCGTTTGCCGTGGAACATTGGGGCGCGACGCCGGATATGATTCTGTTCGGCAAGGGAATCGCGAGCGGCTATGCTCCGTTGGGCGCCGTGATCGTCGCGGGGAATGTGGCAGAAACAATTTCCAAGGGATCGGGGACATTTCTGCACGGCTTTACCTATAACGCGCATCCCGTAGCAACGGCGGCGGGGAATGCGGTGCTGGATTACATCGAGCGCGAAAATTTGTTTGCGCGGGTTGATATTGCCGGACGCGAGGTGCGCGCAGCACTTGCACCGCTGAAAAAATTCTCGGTCGTGGGCGATGTGCGCGGTATGGGGTTGCTGTGGGGAATAGAGTTCGTGCAGGACGCAAAGACCCGGGAACCTTTTCCGCCTGACGCGCGAATCGCCTCGCGAATTCACGACGATCTGCTGGAGGAAGGAATTATGACCTATCCGATTCAAGGATGCGTTGATGGCCTTCGCGGCGATCACATTCTGCTGGCGCCGCCATTTACCATCACGTCTTCCATGATACAAATGCTGGCCGCGGGGCTTGAAAAAGCAATTGCCGCGCTGGAGAAGACACACCTTGCGGGGTTCGGAGGGTCCTCTGCGCGCGGCTGATGGCAAAAGCTATCGTTGGGTGATTGCCACGTTTGTATTGGGTATTTCCTCAGGAATTGCGGCATTAGCTAGGTCCAGCGATACAAACCCGATGGTGGGATTCTCCGCGCGCGGTGCTGCGGAGGAGATCTCCATCGAACAGGAATTCCGTTCGATGGCTTCCACGGAACAAATTTCAAAATTTCATCGCTATCTTACTTCGGAGCCGCACCCGGCTGGCTCCGCTCGCAACAATGAACTGGCGCAATGGGTGGCGAAGCAATGGCGGGAGCAGGGTCTGGAAGACGTCACCGTACATCAATACGATGTGCTGAATTCGCGCCCGCGCGAAATTTCACTGGAGATGGTCCATCCCGGGCACTATCGCGCGAGCCTGCGCGAAGATCCGTACGATGTGGATGCTGACACCAAGAATTCGAAAGCGGACGGCGCCTACCTGGGATATTCCGCTTCCGGTGAAGTAACGGCGCCCGTGGTGTACGCGCACAGCGGCAATCCAGAGGATTACGAATACCTGCGCGCGCACGGGATCGATGTGAGAGGAAAAATTGTTCTGGTGCGCTATTCGAATCCTTATAGCTATCGAGGATTCAAGGCGCTCACTGCGGAACGGCTGGGGGCTGCGGCGATCCTAATCTATTCGGATCCGCAGGAAGATGGTTACACGCGGGGGAAAGTTTTTCCGGATGGGCCGTGGGGACCCGAGAGTCACATCCAGCGCGGTGCGATTACGTATGACTTTCTCGAGCCAGGCGATCCTTTAACCCCCGGGTGGGCGTCGGTTCCCGGCGCGAAACGAATCGCTCCGGAGCAGGCGATATCTCTCCCGAAAATCATGGGAGTTCCGCTATCGTGGCGCGACGCGAAACCACTGCTCGAAAAGATGGACGGGCCGGTGGCGCCGGATTCCTGGCAAGGTAGGTTGCCGCTGAAGTACCGGCTCGGCGGAAAGCGCGTGCAAGTTCATCTGAAGGTGGACATGGACACAAGCGTGCAGCCGTATTACGTGACGGAAGCGCGCATCCGCGGCAGTGAAGCTCCCGATCAATGGGTGATTCTGGGCAATCATCGCGACGCGTGGGTGTATGGCGCTGTCGATCCTTCGAGCGGAACGGCTTCGATGCTGGAGCTGACGCGAAATCTCGGCGAAATGTTAAAGCAGGGGATCCGGCCGAAGCGCACGCTGGTAATTTGCAGTTGGGACGGCGAGGAGTACGCCTTGACTGGTTCCACGGAATGGGGCGAAGAATTCGCGGATGAACTGAAACAGAAAGCTGTGGCGTATTTGAATGTGGACGAGGCGACTTCCGGATCCAATTTTGAGGGCGATGCTGTAGGTTCGCTTGCGCCGCTGCTGGTCGATGTGAGCCGAACTTTGCCGGCGCCCTCGGGTAAGACACTTTACGACGAATGGAAAGTTTCAAGGGGAGTAGAACTAAAAGGGAAGCAACCTGTGCCGGACTTTGAGCTGGCGAATACTCGTATTGGAAGCGGGTCAGATCACACCGTCTTCTTAAATTTTCTCGGCATCCCGACAGTAGGGTTGACTTTCGTGGGGCCGTACGGTGTCTATCATTCTTTGTACGATGATTTCTATTGGATGAATCACTTTGGAGATCCAGGATACCGTTACCATTCATTGATGACGCAGCTTTGGGGCGCCGTGGCGCTTCGTTTGGCGAATGCTGAGATTCTTCCGTTTGATTTCGAGTCGTACGGACAACACATCCGTCAATTTTTAAGGGAACTTGACGATGCGAGCCATGTTGCCGCGCATATCGATTTTGATTCTCTCCGGAAATACGCCCGCGGGTTCGAGCAAGCGGGACAGGAATTGAAACAGAGTGCCAGCCGGGCGGTTGCGAGCGGAGGTATGAACAGCGCTAAAGAGATTTACATAAATCAAGAGTTGATGAAAGTGGAACACAATTGGTGCAATCCCGAGGGCATTCCTGGGCGGCCGTGGTTCAAACATTCTCTCTATGCAGCGCGCTACACCTATGCCCATCTCGAGCTGCCTGGCCTTACGGAAGCCGCTGAGGCTGGGGATTGGAGGCGCGCGCGGGAACAAGCCAACATCCTCGAAGATGAACTGATGAAAAATACAATGTTGCTGCGCCACGTTAAGCAGGAATTGGACTCTTTCGCAGGCGCTGAAAACCCGTGAAAATATTATCTGTTTCTCTCGCCATTTTTTTCGTTGCCTCCGTGCTGGTTAGAGCGCAGCAACCGCCGAACGCGGCGTCGCAGCCTCGCGCGCGTGAACTTGGCGTGCCATTCGAAGGCACCCCGGGTCCGCTGAATGCGATTACGGATGTGAAGGGAGTGCAAGTTGGCTATCGCACGCTCATTTCCGGCGAAGGTAAATTGCAGGTAGGTGTCGGGCCGGTGCGCAGCGGTGTCACAGCTATTTTCCCGCGCGGGAAAAAGGCGGTAGATCCGGTTTTTGCAGGATGGTTCACGGAAAATGGCAATGGGGAAATGACGGGCACCACTTGGGTCGAAGAATCGGGATTTCTATATGGCCCGGTGATGATCACAAACACGCACAGTGTGGGAGTTGTACGCGACGCCGTCATCGCCTGGCAATTCAAACATGGCATGCCCGTGCCCCAGGACGATTGGTGGTCGCTTCCGGTGGTGGCTGAGACCTGGGACGGATATCTGAACGATATAAACGGATTTCACGTGAAGCCGGAAGACGCGTTCGCTGCGATGGATGACGCGCACTCAGGTCCGATTGCCTAAGGAAATGTCGGTGGCGGTACCGGAATGATTTGTTTCGAATTTAAGGGCGGCACAGGGACTTCTTCGCGCCGGCTTTCTGAAAAACTCGGTGGATAC